>Ga0114939_10002296_pt1 | contig 14312 bp, 15 predicted proteins | sample AshMeaCrysSpring_FD_87196 | JGI IMG/M metagenome (GOLD analysis project Ga0114939, IMG submission 87196) | Groundwater microbial communities from Big Spring, Nevada to study Microbial Dark Matter (Phase II) - Ash Meadows Crystal Spring | ecosystem: Environmental > Aquatic > Deep subsurface >... | reverse complement strand
GCAGCAGAGGCACCCAAAAAGAAAAGCGCGAGGCTGAAAATCCAACCCAGCGTAGTCAGTTTCCAATCATCGGGCGCGGATTGCTGTATACCAATTACTTTGGTGAGCGGCAGGTTAAAAACACTGAATGCATAGATCTGCCCAATGCACAAATGGATAGACAATGCGGCTATAGGCACTTTCCACCGGTTGTAGCCGGGCGGAGCAATGGTGTTCTCCCTTGAAAAGAAAGACATGTGGCAAGCTTAAGGGCAGCAAATTAGGTGTTAGTACCGGTGAGAGGAATGACTTTAATCAGGTGCAATGGAAGTGAAGGACTTGCCGATTGGCTTTGCAGGAACGAAGGCAGCATCGAAAGTTAGTTTGCCGGCAGCTTAGCACAATAGCTATTGCGGCTTCATATGTTGCTTCTGCAAATACGCCAGCACCAGCATGGCCACTGCCAGTACCAGGTATACCACCTGCAGCGGGTGGTACATGCGGATGAGCAGGTACTGCACCATGATCCACCCGCCCAGCATCACGCCGGCCAACAAGATGGATTTATACGCATATTTCTTCTTGAGCAGTGAGGAAACAAATGCAAAAAGGGATGAACCACCTACTGCCAAACAAAGCACCATGCCCGGCACCAGGTAGCAGGCAAAAGGCGTACGGTCGAGCCACGATACAGGCATTTGCATCAGCGAGCCATCGGGGCGAGCCCACAGCATGATGCCGCATACCATGGCGGTGACGGCGGTGAAGCTGAGTAAAATGAGGAGGAGGAATCGAATCATTCGTGAAAATTAAATAAAATGCTTGTTTTATATGGGAAGTTGCCGCTTGTGTATGATGGGTATTCCATCAGGTAATGCACTTGTATCTTTATTCCACTATGAAATTATTACTCTGGCTCATCCTTTTCGTGCTGTGCTGGCCCCTTGCCCTGCTTGCACTTATTCTGTACCCCATCTTCTGGCTCATTCTGCTGCCCTTTAGGCTGCTGGGCATAGCGGTAGACGGTGTGTTTGAGTTGCTCAAGGCCGTGCTCACCCTGCCGGCAAGGCTGCTGAAGCGGATCTGAGGCTTGCCTTTGACAACCTTCGTCAAGGGCTGAAGAAGCATTGCATTTTTTTGGGGTAAATGTGTATCTTGGGAAGATATAAACTTACTTTCAATGAAGATTTTTAACCAACCCATCGAGCTCATTGTAAAGCCGGGCCCTATGGGCGGCAAGGCGGCAGGGGCCGGCAATATCAGGAAGCAGTTTGCCGCGGCCGGCCTGCCGGTAGACGACATTGTGGACCGCAGTATACAACTGCCGGTAAAGGCCGGGCAAAAGCGGACGGCCAAATCGATGCCCGGAACACAGGCCAACCGCTATGTGCGCACCCGCATTACCGATGCTGAAATGAACCCCTGGGATGCGGCCCACCTGGGCGCCAGAGCCCTGGGCAGCGGTGTGGGCTTTGTAGAGCCCGATATGCTGAATGAATATGTAGTAGATCGTAACCTGGACGTACCCTTTAAGCAGGGCATAGCCAAGGGCAAAAAGCCCGATACTGATAATGTGGACCCCGACTGGCAGCCTGCTAAAAACATGATATGGCACCTGGGCGACGATTTTTCGCAACTGGCCAAAGCACGTGCCGAAGTGGCCGGGTTGGACACACCGGTGCGCATTGCCCATATAGATACCGGCTACAATCCCAGCCATAAGGCCATACCCCCAAGCCGGCGCAACCACCCCCTGGAGCGCAGCTTTATAGAAGGTGAAGATGCATGCGATGCCCACGACCGATATACCTCGGGCACCGGCCGAATGCCCGGCCATGGCACCGGTACCCTTGCACTACTGGCAGGCGGTATCATGAAGATTAAGACCGATGACGGAACTTTTAACGACTACCTGGGCGGCGCATACTTTGCCGACGTATTCTGCCTGCGTATATCCCCTACCGTTATCCTGTTCAAAACAAGCGCCTTTGCCGAGGCCATCAACTACCTTACCGCCCTGTGCCGCGCAGGTACACCCGTGCATGTAGTAAGCATGAGCATGGGTGGTGCACCAAGCCGTGCCTGGACAGAAGCTGTGAACAAAGCCTATGAAGCTGGCATTGTACTGGTAACGGCAGCGGGCAACAATTTTGGTGGTGTGCCCACGCGCCATGTGGTGTACCCCGCCCGCTACAACCGGGTACTTGCGGCAAGTGGCGTTACCTTCGACCGCAAACCTTATTTCATTAAAAAACTTACCGAAATGCAGGGCTGCTTTGGGCCCGAGCGGTATATGGACAATGCTATCAGCGCTTTTACGCCCAATATACCCTGGGCCTATGGCAACGACAGTGCTATCGATTTCTCCGGCGCGGGCACTTCATCGGCTACTCCGCAAGTGGCTGCCGCCGCTGCTATTTACTACCGCAAATATGCTGCCGAGCTCAATGCCCTGTCACCCTGGCAACGGGCCGAGGCTATCCGCTACGCCCTGCGCAAATCAGCTTCTAAAAAGGCGAACCCTATCAATAGTTTCAAAAATGATTTTGGCAACGGAATCCTGCAGGCCTTTGATGCACTAAGCATACCCGTAAACACGGCTGTACAAAAAACGCCCGAAGACACGACACCCTGGTTCCCAATTCTCACTACCATGTTTAAGTCGGCGCCAAAAAGCACCCCTTCGGCAAGGCTGCAAATGTTTAATACCGAGCTGGAGCAACTGATATTTTATAATCCTGATCTCGGCTTCCTTATCGACGATGGAAAACGGGGAATCGACAAAGTTGGCGCCCGCAAGTGGAAAACCTTTACCGAGGCCGTGTTGGCCCATCCAGATACGTCGGAAGCACTTAAAAAATACCTGATGGCCACCCATGGTAAAGGTAAATAGTGGTAAACGAAATAACATAGCATATTCTCATACATAAAAACATTTCAACATGTCTGTTAAACTCATCATCTCCTCCAAGAAGAACCTGCAATACAAATACGGCACAAAACTTTCGCAGGTAGAAGCTGCCCTGGGCAAAATGGTTAAAGCCGACAAAGCGCGAAAAATTGATACGCGCATTGTGTATGTGGACGATGCAGCATCGTGCAAGGCTGCCGGCATAAAAAAAGTGCCAAACATGGGTCAGGCGGCTTGTAAAAAAGCCGTAGACGACCTGTTTGCGAAGCACATGCCGGCCTACACAATGCTGCTGGGCTGTCATGATGTATTTCCGCTGCAGGATATAGACAATCCGGCCGAAGACGAAGACTTTACCGTACCTAGCGATTTGCCTTATGCCTGTGATGCACCTTATAGCCGCAGCATTAGCGCCTTCACGGGGCCTGGCCGCGTGGTGGGCCGCCTGCCCGACCTACCCGGAAAGCAAAAAACACCCGCTTACATACTAACCGTGCTGACAAATGCTATGGAGCACAAACCGGTAAGTGCCAATGTGTACCACAAGTATTTTGCCGTATCAGCTCAGGTATGGCGCAAAAGCACCGAAATGACCCTGCGGACATTGTTTAGCGATAGTAAAGCCCTCGTTTTGTCGCCAAAAGCAAAAGAAACAACGGATGCCACCTATACGAAAGCACAACTGAAGCCATCGCTGCATTTTTACAACTGCCATGGCGCCAATACCGACCCCAACTATTACGGGCAGCGGGGCAGCAACAACTACCCGGTGGCGCTAAACAGTGGCAACCTTATTGGAAATATTACCAAAGGCACCGTGGCCGCGGCCGAATGCTGCTACGGTGCTCAATTGTACGATGCAGCACCACTTGGCGTTGGCCAAGCCGTGTGCTACAACTACCTGGGCGAAGGAGCCATTGCCTTTGTGGGCAGCAGCACCATTGCTTATGGTCCTGCCGATAGCAATGCCCTGGCCGACCTTATAACTCAATACTATGTGCGTAGCATTCTAAAGGGTGCATCCTCGGGACGTGCCTTCCTGGAGGCCAGGCAGCAGTTTCTTACCGACAGTGGACCACAACTGGATCCTTATGAATTGAAGACGCTGGCACAGTTTTACCTGTTGGGCGACCCTAGTGTGCAGCCGGCCATTGACGAAGATGTAATGACCACCAAGATCATGGCGATGAACACCATATCCAACAGCCGGGCGGCCTTATTTTCAAAAGGAATGAGCCTCAAGCAAAACCTCCAGCCTTCGCACAAGGCAAAGCGTTTTGTAAAGAGCAGCCTGGATAAGGAAATGCAGGATGTACTCAACGCCGTAAATTTTGGCACCCCCGACCAGGAATTTCTGTATGGGGTGGATGAAATGAGCGGCGTGAGCGGACTGCAGAAAAAGCTGATGGGGCAGGATGCGCGCTACCGGGCGTTTATTAAACACAAAGAAGGTGCGCCCTTCGAAACAAAAGTGCTGGTGGTAAAAGAAGGCAAAGACAAACTACTGGGATGGAGGCTGTATGAAAGAAGGTAAGAAAAAGAGTATAGGTGCCGATAAAGTAATGACGGGCAGGGTAGTGAAAGGCCCATTTGGCGGAGTGAGCAAAAGCGCTCATGAAGCTATTTACCTGGAAACGGAAACCGGCGAAAAGCTTAAGTTGGTGCGGGTGGGGGGCAATCCGTTTAACGACCCCGAACTGAATAAGCTGGTAGGAAAAAGTGTACAGGTAAAGGGCAAGGTGGTGGACTATCAGTTGATGGCGAAGGAGATTGGACCGGTGTGAGTACGGCTAACTGCCTGTGTATGATCTGCATCACTTGCCACTAAAATAACTATCAGGTACGCCTTTGTTTATCTGGTAGCTGTCGTAGGTCAACTCCACATAGCCCTTTTTGCTTTTCAGCTTATTGGCATCGGGTTTTTCGCCATCGTCAAATTCCAGGGTTACGCCTTTGGGCAGCTTATAATCTTTAGTGTTAAAGCTGAAGAGCGTTTTGTCGGGCAGAGCGTAAGATGTCCATTTGCCGTAGGTCATTTCCACATCGTAGGTGCCGTTTTCGCGGGTGGTGGTGCTCATCTTGCGGATGATGAGTTCCCGTTCGTCAATATACAGGGTGGTGAGCACCACATCGCTGGCTTCGACGGTGGGCAGCAGTTTCACTACCCGCAGTTCTTGGCCGTTTACCACAGCCTTGCCGGCATCTATGGCTACAAAATCTTTTTCGGCAAGCACATTTTGCATGTTTACGCTTACGCCGCCCTTGGGCAAAATGCTGATACCTTTTTCCTTGCTGATACGGAATTTGTTGGGCTGCTTAAAAAACACGTTCACCTTAGCGACAGGCACTTTCAAAAAGGCCACATCGGTGCGCAGCCTGCCGGTGGCGCTGTAGTCTTTTACGGCATCAAGTTTTTGCTTAACGCGGGTTACTAATGCCATAGCATCCTGTGCACTTAGTTCCACAGTCCAAAGGCATATAGCTGTTATTATCCAATTCTTTGCTTGCATAATTAGTATTCTGATTCGAATAAACAGCATTGAGGGTAAAGGGTTGTAGTACAGCATTGTTTTCACAAAATGAGAACAACCGCTCCGGATAAATAATGTTTCGAAAAGCAGGTTTGCATTTTTGCACCTGGCTGTTTAATAAGGTGATGGACAAATTGAAACACAATTGTTCATTTCCCGCATCCGTAACCACCGCTTTCCAAATCCGTAAGCCACCGCCGCCCAACGAACTCATTTTCGCCCCCGAAAAAGTTAACAACCAATGAGCTACACCAGACTAACTGTTTTTGCCATGGCCATCTCGTGCCTGAGCGCCGGGGCCCAGCAGCCCACAAACGACACCCTTACCTCCAAAGTATCATACGCCAGCGACGTAACTGTAGTTGGCCAGCATAGCCGAGCCGACATACATCAGCTGCCCGAAATAGTAGGCACTTCCATTATGGCAGGCAAAAAGAACAGTCTGATTGTAATGGACAATATAAACGGAAACATTGTAACCAACACTATGCGGCAGGTAATGGCCAAAGTGCCCGGCGTGCACGTGTGGGAGAGCGATGGCAGTGGCATACAGATAGGCGTGGCCGCCCGTGGCCTGAGCCCCAATCGTAGCTGGGAGTTCAACACCCGGCAAAACGGTTACGATATTGCCGCCGACCCTTTTGGATATCCCGAAGCTTACTATACGCCCCAATTGCAGGCCGTGCAGCGCCTGCAGGTAGTACGCGGGGCCGGTTCGCTGCAGTACGGCCCGCAGTTTGGCGGAATGCTCAATTTTGTACTGCGCGATGGCAGCGATATCAACCATAAATTCCAGTTTGAAACACAGAATACCATTGGCTCCTACGGCCTGGCAAACACGTACAATGCCATTGGTGGCGAAACGGAAAAGGTGCATTATTATGGCTTTTACGACCACCGCAGCGCCGATGGCTGGCGGCAAAACAGCCAGTACCGGGTAGGCACAGGTTTTTCCACAGTTACCTACAAATTGAATAAGCGGCTGAGCCTGACCGCGGAGTACACTAATTGGCATGCGCGAAGCCAGCAGCCCGGGGGCCTTACCGATGCGCAGTTTGCCCAAAACGACCGTCAGAGCCTGCGGGCCCGCAACTGGTTCGACCTGCTTTGGAATATTGGCGCCCTCAAGGCCACGTACCAGATAAGCCAAACAAGTCGCCTGCAGGCCACCCTGTTTGCCTTTAGCGGCAACCGCAGCAGCGTGGGCTACCTGCTGGCACCCAATGTAAAAGACTCTATCAATCCTACTACCCTGGACTACAACAACCGCACCGTGTTTGTAGACGAATACCGCAACTGGGGCAGCGAGCTGCGCTACATTACCGACTATAAACTACTTGGTAGCACAAGTACGCTTTCAGCAGGGGTACGCTACTACGATGGCCTCACCCGCCGCAACAATAACGGCCGGGGCACCACCGGCGCCGACTACGACCTTACCCTTGCGGCCGATTACCAGCAAAAACTGCGCTACAACACCAGTAACGTGGCTGCCTTTGCTGAAAATATCTTTCGGGTGGGCAAGCGCTTACTAATAATACCCGGCCTTAGGCTGGAGCAAATAAGTAACAGCGTGAGCGGCCAAACAGGCGTAGCTGCCGGGCAGCCCATAAAAGCCGCTGATGCAAGCAAGAACCGCAGTTTTGCGCTATTGGGTATAGGCACCGAATATCATATAGGCACCACCGAGCTGTATGCCAACTGGAGCCAGGCATACCGCCCCGTACTCTTTAGCGACCTAACAGCGCCCATTACTACCGATGTAATAGACCCCAACCTGCAGGATGCCAGCGGCTATAACCTTGACCTTGGGTACCGGGGCAAGGTGAAAGACTACCTCTTTTTTGATGTAAGCGCATTTTACCTGCAGTACAACAACCGCATTGGCCTGGTGGCGCAGCAGCGGCCCGATGGCAGCTTCTACAACCTGCGCACCAATGTAGGCAACAGCTTTAGCCGCGGCGTGGAGGCCCTGGCCGAGTTTAACCCCATGAAGGCCTGGAGCAATAACCTGAAAAAAGGTTCTTTCAGCCTTTTTGTATCGGCCGGCTATACCGATGCCCGGTATGATGACTACAGCATCACCACCCGCCAGGGCAGCAACCTGGTAACCACCACCTACAAAAACAAAAAAGTGGAAAATGCACCCGAATGGATTGTGCGCTACGGCATCAACTATTTCTACAAGGGACTTACCGCCACCCTGCAATGGAGTTATGTAGCTGAGGCATTTACCGATGCCAATAATACCGTGACGCCTACAGCCAACGGCATTAACGGGCTAATTCCCTCTTATCATATTGGCGACCTGAGCCTCAATTACAAGTTCAACGAGCGGTTCAATATCCGTGCGGGCCTAAACAACATTGCCGATGCCAGCTACTTTACCCGCCGGGCAGGTGGCTACCCCGGCCCGGGCCTGATGCCTGCCGATGGCAGGAATGTTTATGTGTCGGTAGGGGCGAAGTTTTAGGGTGAGCGCCTTGGTGCATGGGGCACGCACCTAGACTAATGGTATTTTGGTGCGAGGGGACACGCACCAAGACAAAAGGCATGGTTGATGCGTAAGGACACGCACCAAGACGATTGGGTGTGAAGTTTGTTTGGTGCGTGAGGACAAGCAGCAAAGCAAAGTTTGAGGCAAGTTGTTCAATTGAAAACGGAAATCAAACCCCGTAGGGGTGACCTGTTTGTAGAGGATAGCGTAAAGGGGAACGTAAGGTAGAGCCCCATCGGGGCAACCAGTTTGTAGTAAATAGTTCAAAGCAAAGCGGAAATCAAACCCCGTAGGGGTGTCCTGTTTGTAGAGAAAAGCGCAATGGGGAACGCAAGGCAGAGCCCCATCGGGGCAACCAGTTTGTATCAAATTGTTCAAAGCAAAGCGGAAATCAAACCCCGTAGGGCTGTCCTGTTTGTTGCGAAAAGCGCAATGGACAAGGGAATGCCAAGCCCCATCGGGGCGACCTGTTTGTGGCATGTGAATGTTTATAAAAAATAATGAAATGCGGATTCAGCCACCACCTTTGATTGGTGCACATGCCACACCTAAAAACCACAGGCACCCTATTCTTTCAAATAAGGTGCCTGTAAAGTAAAAAAGCGAATGCAATTGACTATGCTGCGCCTTTCTTAGCATTCTGCGTGGCGCCTACGTTTAATATGTCGCGGTCAAACAGGTAAAGGCCGCTCTTGTCGTCGCCAATCATTTCCAGCTTGTCGTTGAGGGTGCGGGCCAGGCGCTCTTCCTCAATTTGCTCGGCCACATACCACTGCAAAAAGTTGTGCGTGGCATAGTCCTTGTGCTGCAGCGCAATATCCACCAGTTCGTTGATGCCGTTGCTCACCTTTATTTCGTGGGCCAGCAGTTCTTTAAAGGCATGGCGCAGCGAGGGGTAGGTAAGCTGCGGCTGCTCCAGGGCGGGCACAATGGCAAATCCACCGCGTTCGTTGATGTACCCGATGAGTTTGAGCATATGCATCCGCTCTTCATCGCTATGGCGGTAAAAAAACTGGGTTACACCTTCGAGGCCGGGCTGTATTTCGGCCCAGCTTGCCATGGCCAGGTACACCTGGCTGCTTTCGGCTTCCATTTTCACCTGGGCGTTCAGGGCGTCTTTCATTACATCGTTAAGCATGGTAATTTTTTTTAGGTTGATGGCTATCTGGCATTCAATAAATGCATGATGCAAAGGTAGCTGCATCCTTGCCTCCAATAGGTTTGAATGAGTACTATTTAGGCAATAATTTAAGCCAGGTGCCTGATAGAGTGTTATGTGGATTCCCTACCTGCCGGCCGAATAAGTATGTTCGCCTAATTTTGGCCGATTCATGAAGATCAACTTTGTCAATATTCGAAAGGTGGGCAGGTATGCTGCCTTTCTGGCTTTTTTGTTGGTGCAGTGGCATCATCTTTTGGCACAGGGCGATTGGAAGTTTCGTTTGGAAAAAAATGGCATCAAGGTGTACACCCGCCATCAGCCTGGGTCCGATTTTCTCTGGCTAAAGTCCACATTTGAAACCAATGTTACTTTATCGCAATACGCTGCTATTGTGCTAAACGTTGATAGCTACAAGAACTGGAATTTTGCCAACACAACCCGGCAGTGATCAGGCGCATCAATGAGGCAGAGCTGATCTACTATACTGAGGTAGAAGCTCCATGGCCAATTTCTGACAGGTTTATGGTGCTTCGTTTGCAAGTGAAGCAGGATCCGGTAACTAAAATGGTAACAATTGATTTGACAAATATTCCGGATATGATGCCGGAAAAGAAGGGTTTTGTTCGCATGAAGGATTATTCTTCTCACCTTACCGTAACACCGCTATCGTCCACACGGGCAAAGATTGAATGTATCGTACATGCCGATCCGGGGGGTGTTATTCCGGCATGGGCGGTTAATGCCGCCATTGATGAAACCCCCTTTAAGGCATTTACCAACTTGATGAATCATATCAAATCGCAGGGAGCTAACCGGGAGTCGGTTCCGTTTATTGCGGACAAGTGATGTGGTATGGGCAGGGTTCATCATCAAACCTTCCCTCTCAAGACAGGAAATACCAGCAACGCGGAAGGTAATGTCCTATCGGTGCGACATGTATTTTGCCACAAAGGCTCAAAGGCGCACAAAGCATGTTCATTAAGTTGAATAAAAACAAAAGAGAGAAAGCCTCATCAGTGCGAAACTTTGGTAGCAACGTAGGTGCGACATGTATTTTGCCACAAAGGCAGCCTCCTGTGCATTGCTTTTGCGCTGGTACGCCAGGATGCCCTTTACCAGAAAGCGCTGCAGCACCTGCTTCATCGCATCGTTCAGGAAACCCGGTTTGAATGCATGATTGGGTCCATGCGCATTGTTTGAACCAGCAGAATAGCAAATGCTGCTGTTAAAAAGTTCTTCAACATCATATTAGATGATTCAAAATAGGTAATTCAATCACCCCTCGGCAAACATAATTTCTGCTGTATGGGAAACTTTTCCATTACCCTGCTCTTTCAGGTATTTATCCAGCAGCAGGTAGCAATACCATTCCTGCCTTGGCACATGAAATGCGCCTTTGTACAGGTTGCCTTTGGCCGATTGTGCCAGCGTGCCATCGCGGTGCAGGTAGCCAAACCATTCGCCATGTTCCTTGTCGTGAAAATGGCCGTAAGCATAGTCATTTACCTGCTTGTGCCAGCGTGCATATTTTTCGTTGCCGGTTACCAGGTAGGCCAGCAGGGTGGCTATAATAGCTTCGTTGTGCGGCCACCAGAATTTCATATCCTGCCAATACTCCTGCACAGGCCTGTTGTACACATCGCGAAAGTAGAACAGGCCGCCGTATTCCTTGTCCCAGCCACGTTCCCACATGTAGTCGAGCATACGCAAGCCAAGACGGATGAGGCGTTGGTCGTTGTTGCGGTACATAGCTTCGTGCAGAATAAACCAGGCGCCTTCAATAGCATGGCCGGGGTTAAGGGTTCTACCATCAATGTGGTCTACGATACTACCATCGAGGGCCACTTGTTCCATCACGCAGCGGATGTGGTCTTTTACAAACAGGGTTTCAATTTCATGTGTCCAGCCTTCAATTAGCGTGTCGCAGCGTGGGTCGCCAATGGTGTCGCGCAGTTGTTGCGCGGTGTTCATCATAATCATGGGCACGCCAATGCCGCGCATGGGCCGCACATCGGTGTACTTGGGTTCCAGCGGCGTTTTGCCCGAGGCATAATCAATACACAAGCCAAACATGCGCCGTGCGTTGTCGGCCGCAGCTTCATCACCACTTGCTCTTGCATAAGCTGCTGCCGCTATCACATAAAATGTTTCTGAAAAAAAGTAACGCCGCCTGCGCAGGGGCTTTCCATCGCGGGCTACATGAAAAAACATGCGGCCATCGGTATCAAAACAGTGGGCATTAAGAAAGTCGTAACCCGATTTAGCCATTGCCAGCCATTCGGGCCGTTGCTCCACCGTGTTGTACAGAGTAGCCAGCAGCCAGGTGGCCCGGCCCTGTATCCATACGGCTTTATCATCGTCAATTAGTTCTCCGTTGGCGTCGCGCATCAGCAGGAAACCGCCGTGCGTGGCATCGTGCGAGCGTGGAAACCAAAAGGATACCGTATCGTTGAGCAGTTGGTTGTGGTAAAAGTTTCGAAGGGTTGGCAGTGCTTCATGCATGGTGTTTCTATTTAATAATTTCTTCTACAGGAATTTGGATGAAGTACAGGTCGCGGGTGCCTTCGTACAGCAGGCCCAGCGTGTTGGCATCTATTTGTGTAAGGCAGGAGTAGCCATAGCAGTTGCGTTCGTCTACCAGGTATTGGTTGGCAGGCAGCCAGGTTTCGCCCATATCCATGCTGGCTTTTATAGTAATGTTGTAGCGCCCGCTGGAGGTGTTGGGGTTGCAGAAGAAGAGCACATCCTGCAACTTACCATGCAAATTTACTTTGGCTTTAATGATGCTGCCCATGCACACGGGGTCGGGCAGGGCTTTGTAGCTGGTGGCATGTTCGGTCCAGGTAGTGCCCATATTGGTGGTGGTGGCCACGCTGCGAAAGCCGCCGCGGTTGTCGCGCATGTTTAGCATCAATGTGCCTGGTGTGGTTTCCACTACCTGGCTTTCGGTGGTGTTACTTTTAGGCCCTATTACTTTTCCCTGCCAACTTGTGCCCTTGTCGGCACTGTAAATGATGGTAGACCAGGGCATCTTCTTTTCATCCCAATACTGGGCGGCAAAAACCAGTTTGCCATCCTGCATAGCAATGCCATTGCCTGGCCCGTTGAAAAAGAGGTGCCAGATGGGGTTTTTTACCTGCGGTGTTATGCTTTGGGGTGCGCTCCAGGTAAGACCATCATCAGCACTGCTTACCAGTACAAACTGCCCGGTGGTATCGGGGCTCAGGCCCGGCAGCGAGCCGGCAATAGACCGGTTGCCCTTGCTCCAAAGGGCTGCTATCCAAATCTTTTTGGTGGCAGGGTCAAAGAGAACAGCGGGGTCGCCTATGCCATTGTTTTCGTGCGGGGCGCCCATGTCCATAATGATCTTCATGGCCTCCCAGGTGCGACCGCCATCGGTGCTGCGGCTCATGCCTACATCAATGTTTCCCGGCAGGTCGCCGCTTTTGTCGTAGCGAATGTCGTACACGGCTATAAGCGTGCCTTTATTGGTAGTAGCCAGGCCGGGTATGCGGTAGGTGTGCACATTGTTGTCGCCGGCGCGCCGTACAGCTGTTCCAGTGCGCTTAACATAAGCAGAATTGTCCTGTTCGATATTAGTGGTTGCACCTGCTGTGTTAGTTAATGATGTACCGCGTAATTCGAAAGGTATGCCCACCGGTGCATCGGGCTTCAGCACCGGGCTCAGCCACAGGAAATGGGTGCCGGGCTGCAGGGTGAGGTTTACCGGAATATCAAATGAGCTCTTAGTTGGTGTATACGATACTACCGGGCTGGAAGTATTGAACTGATTGGTGTTGGTCAGGTACACATCTACCTTGCTTACTGCGTCAAGCCCCTGGGCGTTAAGCGTGCAGGCAATGCTTTTCCATTGCACCGGTTCGCTGCCGGCAGGTATGGTAAGGGTAAGCCGCACGACGGGATTTGTTTCTACACCCTTTAATACCGGTATGCTTGCCGCATAGCTTGTGGCCTGCACAGGTGGTAATGCAGGAGCATTTCCCTTTTTGGTGCATTCAAAACTGCATAGTACTACAAAGGCCAGCGCGGCAAATAAGGTTGTTTTTCGCTTAATCATTTTCAGGCAGCATTAGGTTGTTCGTCAAAATCGTGATTGTGTGGTTTTAGAAACAGCAGTTGCAAGAGTAATGCTAAGCCTACCAGGCCACCTAGCAGGGCAAAGTCGCTGCCCAGGCTTCCGCCATCAGTGCTTTTGCCAAGCCATGCCGTAACGGCCGCGCCGGCAAATACACCGCACATGTTCATCAAGCCGTAGGCCGTTGCCCTGTAAGCCGGCGGCACAAACTGGCATACAATAGGCATATTGTTGGCATCGAACATGCCAAAGCCAAAGCCAAAACAAAAGGCAGCACCCACTACAGCAGGTAAGCTTGTGCCAAGGCCTATGAGTACCAGGGCAGGAATGGTGAGGCCCAGCCCAATGGCGCTGGTAAAAATGCGGCCCCTGATATGGCGTTGCACCCAGCGATCGCTAAGGATGCCGCCAAACAGTACGCCCAGCAGCGAGCTTACAGCAATGGTAATAGTAGATATGGGGCCGGCTTGTGCCATATCAATGTTCAGGCTGCCGGCAAACAGCGTGGGCAGCCAGTTCTTTACGCCCCAACCCGGCAGGCTTGGCGCAGCAAAATAGAACAGGATAATCCAGAAGGAAATATTGGAGAAGAGTACGGCAAAGCCCTTCAGCATGGACTTTTTGGGCATGGTAACGGCGGCGGCTTTTTCAGCCGTGTTATCTCTTTTCTCCCGCAAAAAAATGGCCAGCACCAGCGCATAGGCTACGCCGGCCAGTCCAAAGCTGTGAAAGGCTGTTTGCCACGAAAAGGCCGATGCCATGGTGGCGCCAAAGCCTCCCAGTGCCTGCCCTGTGTACAGGCCGGTCATGTGGATGCCCACCGCCAGCGAACGTGTTTTGGAGCTATGGTAATCGGCAATGAGGCTGAGGCCCGCTGGAATATATAAGGCCTCGCTTACCCCCATGATGGCGCGCAATATGTATAGTTGCGAAAAGCTGCTTGCATAACCCATAGCCAGCGTAACGCCCGACCATACCAGCAGGCTGCCGGTAATAAGCCACTTGCGATTTACCTTGTCGGCAATAGCGCCAGCCACAGGACTCATGAAGCCATATATCCATAAAAAGATGGCCATCAGCCTGCCAAAGTTGGTGGCACTTTCCAGCTCGGCTATATCCACCTGCATGCTTGGCTT
>Ga0114939_10002295_pt1 | contig 14320 bp, 12 predicted proteins | sample AshMeaCrysSpring_FD_87196 | JGI IMG/M metagenome (GOLD analysis project Ga0114939, IMG submission 87196) | Groundwater microbial communities from Big Spring, Nevada to study Microbial Dark Matter (Phase II) - Ash Meadows Crystal Spring | ecosystem: Environmental > Aquatic > Deep subsurface >... | reverse complement strand
GGTTCCTTACTTCGGCCAGGTGGCGGCGAAGGTTGCGCGCCTTTTGCCCATCAGCGGGTACACGGCGAAACGCATGAGGGAAGAAGGTGTGGTTGGCCGCGCGGAGATCGTGACGCTGGGTGCCGACACCGCGCTCTTCAGACCGTGCGCGCAGGGCCCAAGGCGGCGGGACATCGTGTTCGTCGGCAATCTGAAGGCCCGCAAAGGGATCGACTTTCTCATCACCGCCATGGAGCGGGCCTTGGCGACCGTCCCGGATTTACGGCTCAAGGTCGTGGGGAAACTCGACACCACGGCGCCCGAATACGTCGCCCTCGCGGACAAAATCAGCCGGCGGAACCTGCCCATAGATTTCGTGGGCTCCATCGATGACGAGCAGTTGGCCCGGCTGTACTCCGAAGCACGTCTCAACGCCCTTCCCTCGCACTCCGCGCCCTTTTTCTTCGAAGGTTTCGGGCTCATCCACGTGGAGGCCAACGCCTGCGGCACCTTGACGGTGGGCACGCTCGAAAGCGGAAACGAGGACGCAATTCGCGAAGGCTTCGGGTATTTGGTCCGCTTTGGAGACGTCGAGGCGCTCGCGCAAGTGATCATCGACGCCATGACCGTGGAACCTTACCCCGATTTGATATCCAAGGGCGCTCCCAGAACCTGGACCGATGTGGGACGGGATTACCTCGGAATCCTGATAAAGGTCGTCGAGGAACAGAAGGGGAAAAAGGGGTGAGCCGCTCCTGACTATCTTTGAAATGCGACAAATTGGCCAATCGGCGGGATAAGAATTTCACGGTTTTGAACAATGAGCGACATGCACGAAAAAAAACACCATTCAGCTGATCTGTTGTCGCTCGATTTTCGGGAGATGTCGGGTCAGGTCTGGCGCAAAAAAAGTCTGGTTTTCGCGGGTGGGATGGTGGCGGCCATTTTGGCGCTCGCATACCTCTTCCTTTCGAAACCCGTCTATTATGCCGAGGCCTTGGTCGCCGAAAAGTCTGTGCAGGCTCCGTCCTCGGCGCTCGGCGACCTCGTGGCCAGTCAGCTGGGGGGCAATCGCACCGAACTGGGCCGGGTGAGCCAATTATTGCAGACCTACGATCTGAACGCCGAGATGCTTCGCAAGCACAAGCTTGTTCCCCGCATTTTCGCGCACGAGAAGGTCATGCCCAACCACAGGAAAGCCACGGAAAAGTTCATCAAGAACAACGTCAGGATCATGTTCAACAAGAACAGCCGACTTTTGACCGTCGGCGTCGTGACCCATGACAGCCTGCTCTCGCGAGATATCGTGCGGTATCAGATCGCCGAAGTCGAGGAATGGATCCGGAAAACCGCCATCGAGGATGGCGAGAAAAGCGTGGCGTATCTCGAAGACGAGTTGCGCGCCACCCAGGATCCCGTGATGCAGGAAACGATCCGTCGCCTCATCGCGGCGCAGATCGAGAAGAAGCTCGTCCTCGGCGCGTCTCCCTTCACGGTTTTGGAGACGCCGCGCGTACCCCTACACCGCTTCGGAACCCCGCGGCGTCAGGTCGTCACGCTGGCGTTCATAACGGGGGCCTTCTTCACGGTTCTGGCGATCATCGCCTACGGAAAGTACCGCGCCTACAAATCCTCGCTCGCCTGAGTCGCTCGTGCGGATCCTTTACGTCAGCACGTCGAGCATTCCCTCCCAGGACGCCAACAGCGTGCACGTCATGAAAATGTGCGCGGCGTTCGCCGAACTCGGGCACGAGGTCGTGCTCTACGCCCGTGACGCCCGGGCGGAGGGCGCTTCGCACGCCTCCCTGTTCCGGGAATACGACGTTGGGGAATCCTTCACGTTCGCATTCATGAAACGGGGCCGCTGGGGCGCGTTGTCCTCCCTGATCGGCCTGGCCAAACTCGCGCTGATCGCACGGCGCTTCAAGCCCGACCTCATCTACTCGCGGAACCTGTTCGGGTGCGTCGCCGTGGCCTTGGCGGGGCGCTCTTCCGTCTTCGAATCCCACCTGCCCGCCGCCGAGGAATACCCGCTCAAGGGACGGGTTCTGAAGCTCATGCTGCGGCTGCGCCGCATCCCCCTGTTGGTGGTGATTTCCGACGCCTTGCGCCGCCGGCACCTCGAACTCGGCGATACCCCGGCCCGCGGCTATCTGGTCGCGCCCGACGGCGCGGACCCGCTGCCCGGCGGCGACCCGGAACCCCGCAAGCCCGGCCCGCTGCGCGTGGGCTACGTCGGGCACCTGTACCCCGGAAAAGGCATGGAGGTCGTGGAGGCCATCGCTCCCCGGCTCCCTCACATGGAGTTCCACATCGTCGGCGGCCGCGATGCCGACATCGCGCTTTGGAAGGCGCGCCTCGGCGCCGCCAACGTCATGTTCCACGGCTTCGTGCCGCCCGCCCGCACGCGGGCCCACCTGGCCGCGCTCGACGTCTGCCTGCTCCCCAACCAGAGGTGCGTCCGCACCTCGCGCGAGGGACTGGGAAAGTCGGTCAACATCTCCGAATACACCTCCCCGCTCAAAATGTTCGAGTACATGGCCGCCGGCAAGGCGATCGTCTCGTCGCGTTTGCCCGTGCTCATGGAAATCCTCGACGACACCACGGCCCTGTTCGCCGATCCCGAGGAACCGGCGGAGTGGGTGCAGGCGCTGGAAAGCCTGCGCGACGACGCCCTGCGGACCCGCCTGGGATATGAGGCGCAGCGCGTCTTCCTCGAACGTTACACCTGGAAAGCCCGCGCCCGCACGGTGCTCGCGGCCGTCGCCGCGTGATGCCGGAGCGCGGGACGAACGCCATGACCCTCGACCTTCGCGACACGGCGCGCGCCACCTTCGCGGTCGCCTTGCTGTTCGGCATCGTGTACAACGTGTCCTTCAACGTGTTGCCCCCCGCCACCATGGGGCGGCTCGCCATGGTGTTCCTCATCTGGCATCAATGGCCGCGGCTGCGCGAAATGTGCCGGTTGTTCTGGCGCGAGAACGCGGTGCTGTGCGTCGTGGTGGGCTTGGTTTACCTCAGAACCGTCGCGATCTTCGTGTTGGCGAGGGTTCCCGACACCACGCTGCTCCAGCGCCAGGCGTATTTCATCTTCATCTGCCTGCTCGGCGGCGTGGTGTATGCCGGTTACCTCAAGGGCGATCGCGACCGGTTCGTGCGCCTGTTCGCCATCACCGTGGCGACGCAGGCGGCCCTGATCGTGTTCAGCTTCTTTTCCCCGGAATACCGTGCCTGGGTGGGCTCCGTGCTGGTCTCGAGAGGGCAGGACGAAATCGGCGCGGGCCTGAGGCCGCCGGGCTTCGTCAACTCGATGTCGTCCCACATTTCCATCGTGCAGGCGCTGGGCGTTTGCGCGGCGTTGTGGGTCGCCAGCCGGGCCCGGTCCCGGTGGCAGGGCTTCACCTACTATCTGCTCGCGGTGGTGTCCACGTTGTCGGCGTTCCTGGTCGGGCGCACCGGTCTCGCGGTCAGCGGCTTTTTCTGGATCTTTTTCGCGGTGGTCAACCTGAGGCAGCGGCGTCTTGTGATGCCTCTCAGCATGGCGGGCGTACTGGCCTGCTTCATCGTGTTCGGAACCCTCATCAGCGATTTCCTGATCCAGTCGCAATCCGAAAACACCGTCAGCATGCAGTACCTCCTGCACTGGGCGCTGGAGTTTTTTGCCACGGGCGGCGAGACCCGTTCGGTGGGAGTGTTCAAGGAAATGCCCATCCCGCCCCTGCAATGGGAATCGATCATCGGCACCGGCTACGTCGAACGCGACGGCATCCGCGCCACGGGCCACGACTCCGGCTACATTCAGGCCTATTACGCCATGGGCCTGCTCGTCACAATCGTCTTTTACGGGGCGCTGGCGTGGTACATGTACCAGATCACCCGTCGCAGCGATCACCGCCTCCTCGTGGGCATTCTCTCGCTCATCCTGTTCATCATCGAGATCAAGGAACCGTACACGCTCAAGTACGTCTACGTGTTCTTCATGACCAGCCTGTACTTTCAGAAGCGATGGGGCGAGCGGTTGGCCGCGGGCCCGGCCGAAAGCACCGCATGAGACTGCTTCACATCATCACGGGCCTTGAGACCGGCGGCGCGGAGCGCATGCTCCTCAAACTGGCCCCGCCGCTGCGCGACCGCGGCTTCACCCAAGAGATTCTCTCGCTGACCACCAAAGGCGACCTCGGCGCCCGGTTCGAGGAAGCCGGGTTTCCCGTGCATGCCGCCGGCTTGCGCAGAGGGCGCCTCCTTGCCGGGCTGGGGGCGGTGGCGCGAACCCTACGCGCCTTCAGGCCCGACATCGCGCAGACATGGCTGTATCATGCCGACCTCGTGGGCGGGGCTGCGGCGCGCCTTCTCGGGGTGCCCCGCGTGGTGTGGAACATCCGCCATTCCGTGAGCCCGCACACCGACAAACGCACGACCTTGATGGTGGCGCGCGCCTGCGCGGCCCTGTCGCACGGCTTGCCCGACGGCATCCTTTACAACTCCACGATGGGCGTGAAAACCCACCTCGCACTCGGGTATGACGCCCGCTTGACGACGCTCCTTCCGAACGGCTTTGAAACCGACATCTTCCACAAGAATGACGCGCAACGGGCCGCGTGGCGCGCGCGCTGGGGCGTTCCCCCCGACGCCTTGCTTGTGGGGTGGGCGGGGCGGTTCCACCCCCAAAAGGCCTGCCCCGACTTTCTGCAAGCGGTCTTGCGCGTGATCGCCCGGAACCCGCGCGTCTACGTGGTGGCGGTGGGCCGCAACATCACGCCCGAGAACCCCGCCCTCAGTGCGGTGCTCGAGGACGCCCCCGGGCGCGACCGCATCCTGCTCCAAGGGCCCTGCTCGGATATGCCCGGTTTTTTGGCGTCGCTCGATGTGTTCGTGTCGTCGTCGGTCGGGGGAGAGGGGTTCCCCAACGTCCTCGCCGAAGCCATGTGCTGCGAGATCCCGTGCGTCGTCACCGATGCGGGCGACTCCGCCTTCGTGGTGGGGGAGACCGGCACGGCCGTGCCGCCGGCCGATCCGGGCGTTTTGGCGCAGGCGCTCCTCGACCACTTCGCGCTGTCGGCGGAGGAGCGGAAAGCCCTGGGCGCGCGCGCGCGGGCGCGCGTGTTGACCCACTGGTCCATAGAGGCCGTCGCCGATGCTTATGCGCGCTATTACAAGGTGCTCTTATGAAAATCGCCATCGTATTGAACTCCACATGGAACATCGTGAACTTTCGGCTCGGGTTGATGGAGGCCTTGCGCGCCGATGGCCATGAGATCATTGCGATCGCCCCCAAGGATGCGCATGCGGGGCGGATTCCGTTCGAATGTCATGACCTTCCCATGAACCCCAACGGCATGAACCCGTGGCAGGAGTTCAAGCTGTTGCTGGGGTTTCTCGCCCTGTACCGCAAGGTAAGGCCCGACGTGGTTTTGCATTTCACGCCCAAGCCGAACATCTACGGCGGCATCGCGGCCGGTCTGCTGGGCATTCCCGCCGTGGGGAATGTGGCGGGGTTGGGGAGCATGTTCACCAGCCGCACCGCCGCCCGCCTTTTAATGGAACAACTCTACCGCGCGGGGTTTTGCGCCGCCGGCTGGATCTTTTTTCAGAACCTCGACGATCAGGCCCATTTTCTGGCGCGCCGCATGGTGGATCCCCGGCGCGTTTCCCGCGTCCCCGGTTCCGGAGTCGATCTGAAGCGCTTTCAGCCCGGTCCGCCGCGCGCCGCCTCTCCCGTCGTTTTCCTGCTCGTCTCGCGGCTGTTGTGGAAGAAGGGCATCGGCGACTTCGTCTCGGCGGCCCGGATCGCGCGCACCCGCCTGCCTGAGGGCCGCATCGCGTTCCGCATCGTCGGGATTCTCGATGCGCGCAATGCCGAAGCGGTGCCCGAGGCGACGCTTCACGAGTGGATCCGCGAGGGCGTGGTGGAGTACCACGGCCCGAGCGACGATGTGCGCGGTCCCATGAACGAGGCCGATTGCATCGTGCTTCCCAGCTATTACCGCGAGGGCGTCCCGCGCGTTCTGTTGGAGGCCGCGGCCTTGGCCAAGCCGGTGATCGCCTACGACAACATCGGCGTGCGCGATGCCGTCGAGTCGGGCGTCACGGGAACCTTGGTGGCGACCCGCGATGTCAACGCGCTGGCCGAGGCGATGGTGCGCATGGCCGGGTTGCCGGACGATCAGCGCGCCCTCATCGGTGCGGCGGGGCGCGCCAAGGTCGAGCGCGAGTTCTCGGAAGAGCGCGTCGTGGACGCTTATCGCACGGTCTTGCAGCACCTGCGTCGGTCCTGAAACCCATGAGACGCCTCTGGTTCGTGCCCATGATCGCCGCGCTCCCGGCGCTGGCCGCGACGGTGCGCTTCGACCCCTCCGCACTGGCTTCCTTGCGAGGGCCGCACACGGAGGCGCTGCAGGGCTTTCTCGACGGACCGGGCGATACCTTGGTGATCCCCGCGCGCACCGGCGGCTATGTCACGGGGCCGCTTCACATCCGCCGCAGCGGCGTGGTGGTTCGCCTCGAGCGCGGCGTGGTGATCCGGGCCGCCAAGGGCGGGTTCGGCGGACGTTGGGATTGCCTGCTCACCATGAGCGGGGTCGAGGACGTCACGCTGCTGGGGCGAGGCGCCCGGTTGGTGATGAGGAAAGGCGAATATACCGAGGGCGAGTGGCGGCACGCGGTCAAGCTGGCCGGGGTGAGCCGCGTCCATATCGAGGGGCTGAGCATCGACAGCAGCGGCGGCGACGGCTTGTACATCGGATCGCACGCGGAAAAAGGGGGGCTGCATTATTCGGAGGATGTCAGCGTGAAGGCGTGTCATCTCCGCGGCCATCGCCGTCAGGGGATCAGCGTGATCTCGGTCCGCCGCCTGTTGCTCGACAGCCTGGTGGTCGAAGGGACCTCGGGCACGGCCCCCGAATCGGGCATCGACTTCGAACCCAACGAACCCAACGAGTACCTTGAGGACATCGTCGTGAGGCGGAGCGTCTTCCGCGGTCACGCGAACCACGCGGCCCTCATGTGGCTGGGCAAGCTTCACGGGACCTCTCACCCCGTGTCGATCACCTTCGAGGATTCGCGCTTCGCGGGTTCGCGCGGCAACGGTTTGTACATCACGGGTTTCCGCAAGCCCGGTCTTAAGGGGCGCATCGTGGTGCGGCGTTGTCGGCTCGAGGATAACGGCTCGCATGCGCTCGAGATCAGCGACAAGCCGCTTGAGGGCCCTTCCGTGGTGGTCGAGGCGTCGGTTCTGCGTCAGGGGTTCGCGCGCATCACGCCCCGTCGCAACACGCCGGCGTCGGCGATCGCCGTGGGGTGGAGCGAAACCGATTGGCCCCGCACCGGGGGCATCACCATCACCGGGGGGCGCATCGAAACGGCGCCCGGCGTGCCGGTTTTTCGTGAGAGCCCCCGGCGTTTGCGGGGCATCGAAGCGCTGACCATCGAGGCGTACACCACGGCCGGGTCGGGTGATGTGCCGAGGGGGGTCTTGTTGAAACGTCTTGCCAAAGACCCCTTGCGGCGCTGAGGCGCCGGCGTTTCCGTTAACCCGAAACCGCGACGAACTCGAACCCTCTGACGGCCATTTCCTCATCGCTGAAACCGCGGAAGGCGGGATGCATTTTCTCCCGCGGCAGCACCTTGTGTTCCCAATGCACATCGCGGCGCGCCGTGATGGTGAAGCCGTTGCGTGCCACGATGTCGAGGATTTCGCTTTGGCGCAGGCGGTTGGTGTAGAACCCCGAGTTTCTGAACAGTCGCGATTCCCACACGCGCTCGGAGAACCGGAGGTTGTTCAGCGAGTAGCCGAGGTGATCCTTGAGGTCGACCCAATGGGTGACCACGCCGCCGGGGGCGAGCACCCGTTTCCAGGCTTTGACGGTGGCCTCGAACTCGTCCTTGAAGACGTGCTCCAGCACCGAGGTGGAGAAGATGTGGTGAACCGAACCGGCGGGGATGGCCGCGTAGTCGGAGAGCCCGCGCGTCATGTAACGCGCGCCCAGGGAGGCGGTCAGCTCGTCCAGCGATCCCGACGGCGCCCACGCGCCGAGCGGCAGGCCGCGCTTGGCCAATTCGTCGGCAAGGCGCGCGTATTTCGTGAGGTCGTCGTCGGCGAAGCGGCCGACATCCATGAGGTAACAGCCCGCCGCGCCGTAGGCGCGCGCCACCAGGGCGGTTCCCACCGAGTCGCCGGGGCCCATTTCGAGGACGACGGGATTCGGCGGGAGGTGGGGGAGGGCCAGTCGACGGTGGGTCTCGTAGTTGTTGATGACGTACGAGAAGTCACCCATGTAGCCGTGGCGGAACAATCCGATTTTCGACCAGATCGTGTAGGAAACGGGGATGCGTGAAAGCAGGAGCTTGGCCCCCAGCTTCAACCACCAAGGGATGAACTCCAGTTTTGTGCTTTTGCTCATGTCGGCGATTTCGAAGGCCTCTTCACGGTTTTCACGATCACTTCTCCGAACGGGAAACCGTTTCTGAAGGGCCTGATGCTCGGGGCGCGCTCGACCACAAGTTTTCGCAGCCGTAATACGTGCGTGGTGTCCATGCCATGCGCATGAAACAAGGACTCTATGTCCTTCACATCGCGATAGTGCGTCTTTTCGTTGATGTAGCGGTAGAATATTTCGCTGCGTTCGCGCAGCGACTTGCCCTCGGCCTGCGGCCATCCGCTGCGACGCCCCATTCCCAGCAGGAGCATGGCCGTGATCCAGGATTTTCGGAACGAATTTTTGGGAAACCAATGGATCAGCGGCATGCCGATGTGATCTTCCCAGAGGTTCGCCGATCCGGGGTAGGCGTGAAGCCCGGCGCCGCCCGGCTTGGTCAGGCGCGAAATCGCGGTGATGGTGGCGTTCAGGTCCGCCACGTGCTCGAAGACCTGATCCGAAAAAACCAGATCGAACGTTTCGGGGGGGAGTTTGTCGACCTCATGCAATCCCAGAAGGATGTCCGGCCCGGACAAGCCCATTTGGTTCAGGAGCTGGAACCCTTTCTCGCGGGTTTCATCGCTGATCTCCACGCCGTAGGCGTTGTAGCCCGCTTGCCTCAGTTTGGCGACCGCGCGGCCGCGTCCGCAGCCCCAATCCAGAACGCTGATGTCGCCGGGCGTCAGGCCGGGAGTGGCGTGCAACAGGTCTTCAAGGTTTTTCAGCACCCGCGGGTTGACCCGGTAGTTCGCCAATTCGCTTTCGGTCAGCTTGTCGTACTTATTGCCCATGAACGACCCGATATTGTTGAAGGTGCTTGGGGGATGGTACGAAATGATCGAATGAAAGCCCCCGGGAGCCGCTTTCAAAGGTACTACTCACCGACGCAAATAGGGTATTTCCGCCCTGAGGTAGTCCTGCTTCCGATTGACAAAAGTCACTTTTGTCACCGGGGTGATGTCAATCCGTTTTGGCGTCCCGCCGCCGCGGGGAGAACGCGAGTGCGACGCGGGTCGGTACGGTCAGGGTCTTCAGAATGCGAATACGGAGAAGCTTTGCTGAGGCCCGAGTTTGGGTCGCACCAGCACGATCCCCTTGGGGGGACCATCAAGGCGCTTGCCCGCGATGGATCGAAACTCGAAAAGGTCCGGGTTCGCCTTGATCGAACTCAAGGTAGGACGAATCGGACGAAGCGTCGTGGACTCCGGTACCATCTTCGGAGACTCAACGATGTAGATGATTCCCGTATTGGCCGGCGTTGTGAGGTTGCTGGCGATGCTCACCACGAACAACCGTCCCGACTCATCGGCATTCACGGAAACCGGGTGATTGACCTGGGCGATCTTGCTGATGGCCACGGAGTCGTTGCCGCGACGCAAGGTCCAGATGCTGCCTTTCATGTAATCGGCGAAGAAGTAAGTGCCATCGAGTTCCGTCGTCACCGCGCCGCCGTAATAGAAACTGCCTGCCGTGATCGACTGGGCTTGCGCTCTTTCGAAATCAACGAGCGGGGGGACCAAACCTTCGCTGGGGCAGGCCGTCAGAGGGCTGAAGCAAAGGTTTCCCTCCCTGAACTTCCAGCCCATGTTGCCCCCGGCCGGAACGATCGACAGCTCCTCGCGCGAGGATTGTCCGATGTCACCCAGCCAGATTTCGCCGGTGACGGGATGGAAATCCCATTTCCACGGGCTTCTCAATCCGTAGGCCCAAATTTCCGGCAGCCAGCTGGTATCGCCGACAAACGGATTCGAGGATGGATACGCGTAGTTGCGCAGCGTATCGCCCGGGAAGGCATCGGGGCCATCCACATCGATACGCAACATTTTGCCATGCAGTGATTTTTTGTTCTGCGCCAAGTCGAGGTTTTGAGCGCCGCTTCCGCCATCCCCGATGGCCGTGTACAGATATCCGTCCTTGCCGAACTTCAAGGTCCCGCCATTGTGGCTGGTCTGGAATTTCTTGAGGAGAATCATTCTGCGCACCGGTGATTGCGCTGACCTCGAGAGCAGGTCCGCATCGGCCTGTCTTTCTTCCAGGACGATGTGGCCGGGTGATGCGTAAAGCGAATAAGGCGCGACATACAGGACGTAGTACTTCCGGTTTCTCGCGTAGTCCGGGTGAAAGGCGAACCCGAGCAGGCCTCCGTCGTCGTTACCCGGGCCGTTGACGCCGCTCACCGTCACCATGTCGAAGTCGTCCCTGTCCCAGCCGGCGCTGGTGCGATGAACGACCTGAATCAGTCCGGTTTGGGAAACGACAAGCAGTGTATAGCTGCTCCCCTGAACGGGAACCGGAAATTTCTGAACATGAACGGGCTTGTTGAAAAGAATGTCGCCAAAGAAGTTCCGGACACTGAAGCCGCTCGCCGAATCGATCTGAACGGCGGTTGCCTCAGGGGGCGCGAACAATGCAATTCCAAGGGCAACCCACAGTACGAATGTCTTCATTTCGCCTTTTCCGGTCGGATTTGTGACAAAATATATCGCCGCCCGCTGGGATGCGCATGGCATCATGGCGGCCCGTCCCTTTAACATGTGTGCCATTTTGACTAGGCTCGAATTCAGCTACCTTGGGTTTTCATTGGCCTCAGGTGCCCTCTGCGATCAGGAGTTTATCACCAAAATGCGCATATTGCTGACCACGACCTCCTTTCAAGACGTACCCGGTCCTCATCATAAACGCCTGGAAGGGCTTGGACACGAAATCGTCGCGCTCCGCGGCCCCGTGTCCGAGGACATTTTATTGCAACACGCCGGAAATTATGATGCCGTTCTGTGCGGAGATGACCCGTTTACGCGTGAAATCCTCCACAAATTCGTTCCGCGCCTGAAGGTCATCAGCAAGTACGGCATCGGGGTCGATAAAATCGACCTTGAAGCGGCCTCCGAGTTCGGCATTCCCGTCGGCTATTGCCCCGGGGTGAACCACACCACCGTCGCGGAGCATTGCTTCGCGCTCATGCTGGCCCTCAACAAGAAGATTTTCGAATGCGTCACCGGCACCAAAGCGGGCCTGTGGACAAGACCCGTGACGGGCGAACTGTACGGCAAGACCTTGGGCATCGTCGGCTTGGGGCGCATCGGCAAAGAGGTGGCCCTGCGCGCCAAGGCCTTCGGCATGCGTTTGGTCGCGTATGACATCCATTGGGATGCCGGCTTCGCCGCCTCCCAGTCCGTGGAGAGGGCCGCCACACTGGCCGACCTGCTCGCCGTCTCCGACGTGGTGTCCCTCAACACCACGCTCACCCCCTAAAACCGGCACATGATCAACGAGGAAGCCCTCGGCCTCCTCAAGCCGCACGCCTTGCTGATCAACTGCGCGCGCGGTGAACTGGTTGAGAGCGCCGCCGTGGCCCGGGCGCTCGGCTCGGGACGGCTCGGCGGTTACGGGACCGACGTCCTCGAAGAGGAACCCCCGGCACCGACTCATCCGCTGCTGAACGCCGCGAACTGCCTGGTGACGCCCCACATCGGCTCCCGAACCCGCGAGAACGTGCTGCGGCAGGCCGACATGGCCCTCGAGAACCTTGTCCTGATGCTGCAGGGCAAACCCCCGCTGGCGCAGGCCAACGCGCCCAAAACCCCCGCCTAAAGGCGGGAGTGCGGCGCGTGGGCGTTCAGTAACGCAGCAACACTTCGGTCCACAACGTCGGCGTGGCGAGGGTCGCGCCGGGTTCTCCCCTGAAATTCCGTACCCAGAGCCCGCCCAGGCCGAACTCAAAATTCACATGGCGGCGCCAGTCCCAGCGCACCCCGGCCTCCGCCTTGCCGCGCGTTTCCACGTCCTGCTCCAAAAAGTGCTTGAGCTCGTCGGGCGCGCCCACCAGAACGGGCTTGCCGTCGAAGATGGTGCTGCCGGGCGATTTGAGGTCGCGCTGGCGCACTTCCAACGTCAAGACACCCTCCAACCCTCCCGCAACCGGGAACAGGGCGGCGCCCTTCCAGGAGCGGGAGTTCGGCGGCAGGCTGCTACCCAAAAGCGCCCCGTAACTTTGCATCTGCGTGTTCAGTTTGTGGTGGCCGTAAACCCAGGGATCCACGTACGCGAACTCCCCCTGAAGCTCAAGCGGCAGGCCCAGCGGGTCCTGCCACGCGCCGCCCACCAGCCACGCCAGCTTGTTGCCCCAAAAGTCAAGCGGCGGCCCGCTGAAGTCGTCCAGAAAGACTTCGCCGTACAGGCGGCCGTGGCCGCGCAGCACGTACTCGGCGTCGAAGGCCATGGACGCGTTGTCCTGGTCGCCGGCTTCATGTTCCGCCACGCGCAGGGGAATGCCGGGAAGGAAGAACACCGCGTTCGGTTTGCGGTTGCCGATGGCCGTCATTTCGCTCGCCGCGATCGTCAGGGCGCCCAGCCTGATCTGCAGCCGCTGCGCGAACAACGTGGCCATGGAGTCTTTCCACAATCCGGTGCGACTGGCGACGATTTTGGTGTACTCCCACTTGGTCGACCCGATCCTGAGCCGCACCTGGGGCAGGGGAGGGCCTTCGCCCGGGTAGCGGTAGCCGCGGCGGTAGGAGCCGGGGTACTGGGTGCCGGCGAAACCGGTGGCAGGGCGTGCCGGAAGCTCATCCGAGACCCAAAAATGCGGGTTCGCACCCATGGTCGCGTGCTGCCAGCGTCCGGGCCCCCATTGGTTCCAGTCCTGGCCCACTTCCACCCGCAGGTGGGCGTTGCCGAGCCCCAGCACCACGCGGGCCGCGTCGAAGGTGCTGACACCTTCTTCCTGGCCGGCCAGCCCGTCACGCGAGGTGGAATACGGCAACCCATCCGCCGGATCGAACTGGTAGCCCGGCGTAAAGCGTTTGCTCAGGTTGCGTTCGGAACCCGCGCCGGTGGACGCGGTGGCCCAGGCATAGTCGCTATAGGTCACCTGCGCCGTTCCGCGATAACTGCCGAAGCCGAAGTGGTCGGCCTCGGGCAGCGAGTCGCGCAGGGAAATCCCCGTGTAGAACTCGAGGGTCCCGTGCAGCACGAAGGGGGTGCCATCCTCGTAATGCAGCCATGAGCGTTTGCGGCGGATCGGGTCGAACTCGTCGAGAAAGCGTTCCACCCGGGCCCGATCCCACGCGCTCATGCGGGAGCCCTGGCGCGCCGCCCCCTGGAGCACGCGCACCACCTGCGCTTCATCGCGCGGCAGGGTGCTCCAGAATCCGGGTTCGCCGAACCCTTTTTCCTCGAGCCGCCTTAAAAAGTCGGCGACGGGGTGGTTGACCTCGACCGGCATGGCCTCGGGCGATCCGCCGCAGGCAAGAAGCAGGCCGATGATCCACAGTGCGCCGCGGCCCGCCCGCCGGGCGGGCGTTCTTCCCTTCACAATCTCCAAAGCGTCACGCCCTCCGGAACCGCGTCGCGCGGCAACAGGTTCCTCACATCCGCCACCACGCCGCGGCCACCCTGAAGCAGGGCCGCGATCCCCGGCCAGCCCAAGGCGCGGATCGGTTCGTGCCCCACCGCCACAATCACCGCCAGCGCGGGCTTGAGTTGCTCAAGAGGGATCAGCGTCACACCGTACGCGCGCTGCGCCTCCTCGGGGTAGGCCAGCGGGTCGGCCACCTGCACGGCGAACCCATGCGCCCTCAGTTCCGTGAGAATGTCGGCCACCTTGCTGTTGCGCAAATCGGGAACGCCTTCCTTGAAGGTCAGCCCCAAAACGGTGATCAGCGGGGGCCCTTCATCGAAGCGCGCGCGGCCCTCGCGCAACACCAACTTCGCCGTCTCGCGCGCCACGTACGCGCCCATGCCGTCGTTGATGCGGCGGCCCGAGAGGATCACCTGCGGGTGGTAGCCGAGCGCCTCGGCCTTGTGGGTCAGGTAGTAGGGGTCCACGCCGATGCAATGCCCGCCCACCAGGCCGGGCTCAAAGCGCAGGAAGTTCCACTTGGTGCCGGCGGCGGCCAGCACATCCTGTGTGTCAATCCCGGCTCGCT
>Ga0114939_10002294_pt1 | contig 14324 bp, 11 predicted proteins | sample AshMeaCrysSpring_FD_87196 | JGI IMG/M metagenome (GOLD analysis project Ga0114939, IMG submission 87196) | Groundwater microbial communities from Big Spring, Nevada to study Microbial Dark Matter (Phase II) - Ash Meadows Crystal Spring | ecosystem: Environmental > Aquatic > Deep subsurface >... | reverse complement strand
GCTGACCGATCCGCCGGGCGAATTGATGTACAGCGAGATGTCCTTGTCCGGGTTCTCGCTCTCCAGGAACAGCAGTTGCGCGACCACCAGGTTGGCCGTCTGGTCGTTCACCGGACCGACCAGGAAGATCACGCGCTCGCGCAGCAGCCGGCTGTAGATGTCGTAGGCCCGCTCGCCGCGCCCCGACTGCTCGATGACGATGGGCACCATGCCCAGGCCGACGGTGTCAAAAACGCTCATGCTTTCCCCCAGGGAAGTTTCGTACCTGCGGCCCATTATGGAGTCCGGGCCGAAGCCCGCCACGGCCCACGGTCAAGCTTCGGCGCGCCGCGAAGCACCGCCGCGAAGTCACCGCTCGCCTGCATTGGTGCGGCTTGCTCCGCTGCTGCGGCGCAAGATCAGGCCGACATGAGCTCGTCGAACGCCAGCGCCTTGGCCGTCAGCTTGGCCCGCAACATCACGAAGTCGGTGACGTTCTTCTCGATCACCAGCGCTTCGACCTCGGCCATGCGGCTGCGGTCGCTGAGGTACCAGCGCACCACTTCGGACGGCTTCTCGTAGCTCTGGCTCATTTCCTCGAGGTGCACCTGCAGCTGCTCCGGCTTGGCCTGCAGGTTGTTGGCGCGCACCAGCTCGGCGACCACCAGGCCCAGGCGGACGCGGCGCTCGGCCTGCGCCTGGAACAGCTCCTGCGGCAGCGGCGCGGTGTCGGCGTCCTTGATGCCGCGCTTCTTCAGGTCTTCGCGCGCGGATGCGGTCAGCCGCTCCAGCTCGTTGCTCACCAGCGCCTTGGGCAGGTCCAGCGTCGACGTGCCGATCAGCGTGTCCATCACCGCCGCCTTGTTGCGCGCCAGCACGCGCATGCGCACCTCGCGCTCGAGGTTCTTCCTGACGCTGTCGCGCAGCGCCGCCACCGTCGCCTCGGCGATGCCCAGCGACCTGGCCAGGGACTCGTCGATGTCCGGCAGCTTCTGCGCCTCGATCTTGGTGATGCTGACGCGGAAGTCGGCTTCCTTGCCGGCCACGTCCTTGCCGTGATAGTCGGCCGGAAACTGCAACGGGAAGGTCTTGGACTCGCCGACCTTCATGCCGCGCACCGCCTTGTCGAACTGCTCCAGCATCTGGCCTTCACCGATGATGAACTGGAAGCCCTCGGCCTTGCCGCCGGCAAAGGGCTCGCCATCGATCTTGCCTTCGAAGTCGATGGTCACGCGGTCGGTCTCCTGCGCGCCTTCGCCGGCCGGGCGCTGGGCGAAGGTCCGCCGCTGCTTGCGCAGGATGTCGATGGTGCGGTCGATGGCCTCTTCGGTGACCTCGGCACTGACCGATTCGATTTCCGCCGCAGACAGGTCGCCGATCTGCACCTCGGGATAGACCTCGAATGTGGCGTCGAAGGCGATCTGGCCTTCCGGCGCCTCGTCCTTCTGCGTGATGCGCGGAGCGCCAGCCACGCGCAGATGGGCCTCGCTCGCGGCATCGCTGAAGGCGCGCCCGACCTGGTCGTTCATGACCTCGTACTGCACCGAATAGCCGTAGCGCTGTGCCACCACCGACATCGGCACCTTGCCCGGCCGGAAGCCCGCGGCCTTGACGGTGCGCGACAGCTTCCTCAGGCGCGATTCGACCTCGCTGGTGATCTGGGCGCTGGGCAGCGTCAGCGTGATGCGTCGCTCCAGCTTGTCAAGGGTTTCCACGTTCACGGCCATGTTGGGCTCTTTCCTCTGATGATGTCTGGTGCGCGGGGCCGGACTCGAACCGGCACGCCCGTGAAGGCGTCAGGACCTAAACCTGGTGCGTCTACCAATTTCGCCACCCGCGCGGCATCTGAGTTGCAGGGCGGCGACGAGGGCCTGCGCGACCCCCCACGGCAACCCGGCGAACTGCGGATTCTAGCCTCCCGAGAACGGCGCGAGCGGCTCACCACGCAGCCGCGCGGTGCAACTGGCGCTGGCTGCGGCGGCCGTCCTGCGGATCGGCGCCTCGTGGCGCGGATCCGCTGCCACGACGATCGCGCGGCAGACCGGCGCGCCACCGCACGATCCCATCGATCCGGTCCATCGGGATCGCGAATTTCGGCCGACCCCTGCGGTCAGGCGCGCCCCGACCTTCGCGCGACGGTGGCGCGGGCCGATGCCGGGGCAGCCGCATCGGCGTGGACAATGCGCGCCGTGTCCGATCCGCACTACGAGAACTTTCCGGTCGCTTCGTGGCTGTGCCCGGCGCCGTTGCGGCCCGCGGTGATGGCGCTGTACCGGTTCGCCCGCACGGCCGACGACCTGGCCGACGAAGGCGACCGCCCCCCCTGCGAACGCAGAGCCCTGCTGGCCGCGTACCGCGCCGATCTGGAGGCGATCTCGCGCGGAGCAGCACCCGGCCAGCGCTGGCCAGATGTCTTCGGACCCTTGTCGCAGGCGCTGCGGCAACATGCCTTGCCGCCGGATCTGCTGCACGCGCTGCTGGACGCCTTCGACCAGGACGTGCGCAACCCGCGCTATCCCGATCGCGCCGCTCTGCTCGACTACTGCGCCCATTCTGCAAATCCTGTCGGAAGACTGCTGCTCCACCTTTACCGCGTCGGCGACGACCTCTCGCTGCGCCAGTCCGACGCCATCTGCAGCGCGCTGCAGCTGATCAACTTCTGGCAGGACCTGAGCATCGACCTGCCGCGCGACCGCGTCTACGTGCCCGTGCTGGACCTGCAGCGCCATGGGCTGGCGCTTTCGACCTGGCTGCGCCAGCCGGACGAGACCGCCACCCGCGCCGTGGTGCGGGACCTGACCCGCTGGTCGGCCGACCTGATGGCCGAAGGTGCCCCGCTGGCATTGCGGCTGCCCGGTCGCGCTGGATGGGAACTGCGCCTGGTGGTGCAGGGCGGGCTGCGGATTCTTGAGAAAATCGCTGCCATGGAATACGCCACGCTCCGCCTCAGGCCGCTGCTCGGCCGCAGCGACGCGCCCGGGATGCTCCTGCGCGCCTGGCGCATGCGGTGATGGGCGCGCCCGCGAGCCCGGCGGCGACCAGCCCGCAGCAGTACGTGCAGGACAAGGCGGCGGCCAGCGGCTCGTCGTTCTATTACGCCTTCCTGTTCCTGCCGCCGCAGCGGCGCTCGGCGATCACCGCCTTCTACGCCTTCTGCCGCGAGGTCGACGACGTGGTCGACGAGACCCGCGATGCCGGCGTGGCGGCGGCCAAGCTTGCCTGGTGGCACCAGGAGGTGCACAACGCCTTCGCCGGGCGGCCCAGCCATCCGGTGACGAAGGCATTGATGCCGCTGGCCGCCGAATTCGACATCCGGCCCGAGCATCTGTTCGCAGTCATCGAAGGCTGCCGGATCGACCTGCAGCAGACGCGCTTCCTGGACTACGCCGGCCTGGAACGCTACTGTCACCTGGTGGCCGGCGTGGTCGGCGAGGTGGCAGCCAACATCTTCGGCCGCAGCTCGCCGGACACCGTGCGGTACGCGCACCGGCTGGGCCAGGCCATGCAGCTGACCAACATCATCCGCGACGTCGGCGACGACGCCCGGCGCGGCCGCATCTATCTGCCCGTCGCCGAACTGCAGCAGTTCGGCGTCACGGCACAGGAGATCCTGAAGCGCGACGCCCCGTGGGGCTACAGCGAACGCTTCGATGCGCTGATGCGCTTCCAGGCGCAGCGTGCGCACCGCCTTTACGACGAAGCCTTCGCATTGCTTCCTGCAGCAGACCGCCCGGCACAGAAGCCGGGCCTGATGATGGCCAACATCTACCGCACGCTGCTGCGCGAGATCGAGGCCGACGGGTTCCGCGTGCTGCACCAGCGCATCTCGCTGACCCCGCTGCGCAAGCTCTGGATCGCGTGGCGCACGCACTGGCGCGGCCGTTGAAGCCGCTGCGCGTGGCCGTGGTCGGCGCGGGCTGGGCCGGCATCGCTGCGGCCGTGCATGCGCGCCTGGCCGGCCACTGCGTGCAGGTGTTCGAGATGGCGCCGCAACCTGGAGGCCGGGCGCGCAGCGTGCGCGCCGGTGGACTTACGCTGGACAACGGACAGCACATCCTGATCGGCGCCTACACCGCGACTCTGGAACTGATGCGCATGGTCGGGGCGGACCCGAGGGCGCTGCTGCAACGCCTGCCGCTGGCGCTGCAGTATCCGGACGGCCAGGGCCTGCGCCTGCCCGGCGGTGCGCCGATGCCGGCCTTTGCCCGCGCCGTGCTGTCCCGTCAGGGCTGGGGCTGGTCGGCGAGGTGGTCCTTGCTGGCGCGTGCCGCGCGTTGGGCGCTGGGCGGCTTCCATGCCGCGCCGACGCTCAGCGTGGCACAGCTGTGCGCCGGGTTGCCGCCCATCGTGCAACGGCAGCTGGTGGAACCGCTGTGCGTCGCCGCGCTCAACACCCCGGCGGCGCAGGCGAGCGCGGAAGTCTTCCTGCGCGTGATGCGCGACGCGCTGCTCGGTGGGCCGGGGTCCTCGGATCTGCTGCTGCCCAAGGCAGCGCTGGACGCGCTGCTGCCGGAGCCGGCCACCGACTGGTTCTCCGCGCATGGCGTGAGGCTGCTCACCGGCACGCGGGTCGCGCAGCTGCAGCGCGGCGCGGCGGGCTGGCGGGTGGATGGATCGGGCTTCGACGCCGTGGTGCTGGCCTGCAGCGCGGCCGAAGCGGCCCGCCTGTGCTCGGCAGTCGCACCCGATTGGGCCGGGTGCGCGGCCGCGCTGCATTACGAGCCCATCGTCACCGTGTACCTGTCCAGCCCGGGCGTGCGGCTGCCGCTGCCGATGCTGGCGCTGGAGGCGAGCGACGATGCACCGGCGCAGTTCGTGTTCGACCTGGGAGCGCTCGGCCGGGCGGAAGGGGTGCTGGCCTTCGTGATCAGCGGCGCAAGCGCCTGGGTCGACCGGGGTCTGCAGGCCACGGCCGAGGCCACGTTGGCGCAGGCACGGCAGGCATTGGGCGCAGAGCGCTGGCGCGTTCCGCCATCCCTGCTTCATGTCGGCGCGGAAAAGCGCGCGACGTTTCGATGCACGCCAGCTCTGCGACGGCCGCCGCGCGACATCGCCCCGGGCCTGCTGGCGGCCGGCGACTACGTGGCAGGCCCCTACCCGGCCACGCTGGAGGGAGCCGTGCGATCGGGCCGCGAGGCCGCGGCAGCCGTCTCCAGGCTGGCGGCCGCCGGCTGACGCGGGGCTTCGACCCCCTTCGGGTCGCGGGCAGCAGACCGATTGTCGGGATGCAATCTGATGTTCCGCAATGCAGAAGTGCGCGAAGCACGCCACAATCCACCGCATGAAGGATCGCGAGAGTTCGAAGCCGGCCATCCAGGTGCTCGAACGCAGTTTCAAGCTGTTCGACGTGCTGGCCGCCCACCAGGACCCGGTCTCGCTGAAGCAGATCAGCGCGCAGACGGGCCTGCACCCGTCGACGGCCCATCGAATCCTCAACGACTTGGCGATGGGTGGCTACGTCGACCGGCCGCAGGCCGGCAGCTACCGTCTGGGCATGCGCCTGCTGGAACTCGGCAACCTGGTGAAGGCACGGCTCGATGTCCGCGAGGCGGCGCTGGCGCCCATGCGCGAGCTGCACAAGCTGACGCACCAGCCGGTGAACCTGTCGATGCGCCAGGGCGACGAGATCGTCTACATCGAGCGCGCCTTCAGCGAACACTCCGGCATGCAGGTGGTGCGCGCGATCGGCGGTCGCGCGCCGCTGCACCTCACCTCGGTGGGCAAGCTGTTCCTGGCGATGGACGACGCGCAGAAGGTGCGTGCCTATGCCACCCGCACCGGTCTGTCCGGGCAGACGCGCAACAGCATCACCTCGCTTCCGGCGCTGGAGCGCGAACTCGCCAACGTGCGCAAGTCAGGCTGCGCCCGGGACGACGAAGAGCTGGAACTCGGCGTGCGCTGCATGGCCGCCGGCATCTACGACGACCAGAACAGGCTCGTGGCCGGCCTGTCCGTCTCTGCGCCGGCCGACAGGCTGGAAGAGGGGTGGCTCGATCGCGTCAAGTCCACCGCCGACCAGATCTCGAAGGCACTGGGGCATCGCGCCTGATACTGATTGGCGATCCGCCGCATTGAAGAGCAGTGGTGGCAGCCGACGCATAGCGGCGACTCAAGTTTCCATCGCCTGCGCGCGCCGAGGACGGCGGGGAAGCGAATCTGCCCCTGCCTGGTGCGTGTGCCCCAGGCGCTCGCCAGGCACGAACAGCCCCCGGGGCTGTTCGTATCCGGGCTCTCTCCCCCGCCCGGGCTCGTCCTTGACTTTCCCGGATTCGCTCTCCCGTCATGCTCGGCATGACACCGCCGAGGTCTTCGTGCGGGAAGGCGACAAGCGCTCCTCGTCGTGCGGTGATGGCCACCCACGGGCGCAGGCCCCATTCGCGGTACGCTGGCTGCTGACCCGCCTGGGTGGCGTTGACGAGGTCACGCCGCCGCACAGAAGTCGGTCGTCCGCGAGCGTGGGCCGGAGAACGCGGATGACGCCACCGCGCTGCCGCATCCGACTCGGCACGCCGGCCTGCACAGACCGATACCGCACAGGAAGCGGCTGCTATCGCGCGGCAGGCAGACGTTCCCGTGCTTCCGAAGGCGAATCGGTACGGGCCGATCGCAGCGCCCGCAGACGGGGCGGGGGCTGAAGAGCCGGTGGCGGAGAAGCAGGCGCCTCCCGGGCAAGTCAGGCCTCGCCACATTGCTCGACCCCGCGGGAGGCTCAGGGCGCAGCCCGGCCCTGGGCGCTCAGAAGCGGGCGTTGACGCCCTGCATCGACGCAGCGGCGGCGCTGTGGTCCAGCCACTTGCGGATGCGCTCGGCATCGGCGATGCGGGAGTAGCGTCCCGCCGAATCGAGCAGCACCATGATCAGCTTGCGGCCGGCCAGTTGCGCCTGCATCACCAGGCAGCGACCGGCCTCGGATATGTAGCCGGTCTTCTGCAAGCCGATGTCCCATTCCGGGTTGCGCACCAGCCCGTTGGTGCTGCGGAACTGCAGCTGCCGCTTGCCCACGTCCACCTGCGCCTCGCGCGACACCGAAAGGTCACGGATGATCTGGTGCGCATAGGCCGCGTCGACCAGCCGGGCCAGATCGTTCGCGCTGGACCGGTTGCTGCTGGAAAGGCCTGTCGGTTCGACATAGCGCGTGTCGTGCATGCCCAGCAACTGCGCCTTCGCGTTCATCGCCGCGACGAATCTGTCCAGGCCGCCGGGATAGTGCCGCCCGAGGGCATGCGCCGCCCGGTTCTCCGAGGACATCAGCGCCAGCAGCAGCATTTCACCGCGCGTCAGCTGCGTGCCCACGCCGAGTCGCGAGCGGCTGCCCTTCTCGGTATCGACATCGTCCTGCGAAATCGTCAGCACCTCGTCCAGCGGCAGGCCGGACTCGGTGACCACCAGCGCCGTCATCAGCTTGGTGATCGAGGCAATCGGCAGCACCGCCTGTGGGTTCTTGCTGAAAAGCACCTGCTGGGTGTCCTGGTCGATGACCAGTGCCACGCTGGACTTCAGATCGAGCGGGTCGTCGGCCGCGTGCAGGCCGCTCAGCTGGCCAACCGAAGGCCGGGCCGGCGCTACCTGCGCCACGCTGGTCCGGCGGGCCTTGATCTTTGCCACCTTGCGCGTGCCACTGACCTTTGCCGACCTCGAAGACACCTTGGTCTCGGCCTTGCTGGCACGCGAGGTCGATTGGGCTGCCTGAGCCCAGGGCGCAGCCGTCAAGGCAAGAAGTACCCCGCAGGCCAGCAACGCATTCCTCAGCCGTTCCAGACTCTTCGAACCCCGCACCTGCACTCTCCTGAGAACGGTTCCAGTGTATTGGAAGGCAAAAAAACTAGCAACATCAAAAACTTGCCAACCGTTCCTAAAGTCCCGCATGTGGTGCGGGGGCCATCGTTGCATGACTGCAACAGTGCAGTCAGACAGGCCGACAGCCCATCCATCATCGGCCGGGCGGCGCCGGACTTTAGCCTTGGGCCGCCACCCTTTCGCCCTTGCTGCGCAGCTTGTTCAGCGCCGACAGATAGGCCTTGGCCGAAGCGACGATGATGTCCGGGTCGGCGCCCACACCGTTGACCACACGCCCGCCCAGTTGCAGTCGCACGGTCACCTCGCCCTGCGATTCTGTGCTGCCCGAGGTGATGGCATTGACCGAATAGAGCAGCAGTTCGGCGCCACTTTGCACCTTGGATTCGATCGCTTTCAGGCTGGCATCCACCGGTCCGTTGCCGTCGCTCTCGGCATGCATTTCCTGGTTGCCGGCGGCGAAGGCCACGCGCGCATGCGGCCGCTCGCCAGTCTCGGAGTGCTGCGACAACGACAGCAGCCGGTAGTGCTCCTGCTCGCTGGTCACGCTCTCGTCGCCCATCAGCGCGATGATGTCCTCGTCGAAGATGTCGCTCTTGCGGTCGGCCAGGTCCTTGAAGCGGGCGAAGGCGGCGTTGATGTCGGCTTCGGACTCGGTCTCGATGCCCAGTTCCTGCAGCCGCTGCTTGAAGGCGTTGCGCCCCGAAAGCTTGCCCAGCACGATCTTGTTGGCGCTCCAGCCCACGTCCTCGGCGCGCATGATCTCGTAGGTGTCGCGCGCCTTGAGCACGCCGTCCTGGTGGATGCCCGAGGCGTGCGCGAAGGCGTTGGCGCCGACCACGGCCTTGTTCGGCTGCACCACGAAGCCGGTGGTCTGCGCCACCAGGCGCGAGGCCGGCACGATCTGCGAGGCATCGACGCGCAGGTCCAGGCCGAAGTAGTCGCGGCGCGTCTTCACCGCCATCACCACCTCTTCCAATGAGCAGTTGCCGGCGCGCTCGCCCAGGCCGTTGATGGTGCATTCCACCTGGCGCGCACCGCCGATGGTGACGCCGGCCAGCGAGTTGGCCACCGCCATGCCCAGGTCGTTGTGGCAGTGCACCGACCAGATCGCCTTGTCGCTGTTGGGAATGCGCTCGCGCAGGTTGCGGATGAACTGGCCGTACAGCTCGGGCACCGCATAGCCCACCGTGTCGGGAATGTTCAGCGTGGTCGCCCCCTCGGCGATCGCCGCCTCGAGCACGCGGCACAGGAAGTCGGGGTCGGAGCGGTAGCCGTCCTCGGGCGAGAACTCCACGTCGTCGCACAGGTTGCGCGCGAAGCGCACCGACAGCCTGGCCTGCTCGAACACCTCGTCGGCGGTCATGCGCAGCTTCTTCTGCATGTGCAGCTCGCTGGTGGCGATGAAGGTGTGGATGCGCGCGCGGGCCGCCGGCTTCAGCGCCTCGGCCGCGCGCGAGATGTCGCGGTCGTTGGCGCGGGCCAGCGAGCACACCGTGGAGTCCTTGATGTGCGAGGCGATGGTGCGCACGCATTCGAAGTCGCCGTTGCTCGACGCCGCGAAGCCGGCCTCGATGACGTCGACGCGCAGCCGCTCCAGCTGGCGCGCGATGCGCAGCTTCTCGTCCTTGGTCATCGAGGCGCCGGGCGATTGCTCGCCGTCGCGCAAGGTGGTGTCGAAGATGATCAGGTGGTCGCTCATGTCTCGTGTCCCCTTCATTGCGCCATGGCCGTGACGGCCGGCTCAGCCTGCAACACCCCCGCCCGGGCCATGCCGGACAGCAGCGCGTGGATGCTCGCGGCCACGATGTCGGCATCGATGCCCACGCCATGCAGCCGCCGATCGCCGACCCGCATCTCGATGTAGGACGCGGCCTTCGCCCTGGCTCCGCCGCCGATCGCGTGCTCATGGTAGTCGAGCACCTGCAGCGGCACGCCGAAGGCCGCCTGCAAGGCCGCCACGCAGGCATCGACCGGGCCGCTGCCCTGGCCCTGCAGCGTCACGGCGTGCGCGTCGACGCGCAGCGTGGCCTGCAGCTGCACTCGGCCGTGGCCGGCTTCGTCCAGGCGGTAGGCCTCGAGCAGCGGGCCGTCCAGCCGATACTCGGCTTCGAACATCGCCCACAGCTCGGCCGCACTCATCTCGCGGCCTTGCACATCCATCACCGCCTGCACCACCTGGCTGAACTCGATCTGCAGGCGCCGCGGCAACTCGACGCCGTACTCGGCTTCCAGCAGGTAGGCGATGCCGCCCTTGCCCGACTGGCTGTTGACGCGGATCACCGCCTCGTAGCTGCGGCCCAGGTCCTTCGGGTCGATGGGCAGGTAGGGCATGTCCCAGGGGTCGCCGTCGCGCCGTGCGGCGAAGGCCTTCTTGATCGCGTCCTGGTGCGAACCCGAGAACGAGGTGTAGACCAGCTCGCCCACGTAGGGGTGCCGCGGGTGCACCGGCAGCTGGTTGCAGTGCTCGACGCAGGCGCGGATCTCGTCGATGTTCGAGAAGTCCAGCCCCGGCGCCACGCCCTGCGTGTACAGGTTCAGCGCCACGTTGACCAGGTCCAGGTTGCCGGTGCGCTCGCCGTTGCCGAACAGGCAGCCTTCCAGCCGGTCGGCCCCGGCCATCAGCGCGAACTCGCCGGCCGCCGTGCCGGTGCCGCGGTCGTTGTGCGGGTGCACCGAGAGCACGATCGCATCGCGCCGTTCCAGGTGGCGGTGCATCCACTCCACCATGTCGGCGAAGATGTTCGGCGTGCTGTGCTCCACCGTCGACGGCAGGTTGACGATGCACTTGTGCTCGGGCGTCGGCTGCCACGCGGCGGTGACGGCATCGACCACGCGCTTGCTGAAAGCCAGTTCGGTGCCTGAAAACATCTCCGGCGAGTACTGGAAGGTCCAGTGCGTGCCTGGCTGCCGCGCCGCCAGCGCCTGCACCAGGTGAGCATGGCGCACCGCCAGGTCGACGATGCCGTCTTCGTCCAGACCCAGCACCACCCGGCGCATCACCGGCGCGGTGGCGTTGTACAGGTGCACGATGGCGCGCGGCGCCCCCACCAGCGATTCGAAGGTGCGCTGGATCAGTTCCTCGCGTGCCTGCGTCAGCACCTGGATGGTGACGTCATCGGGGATCAGTTTCTGCTCGATCAGCAGCCGCACGAAATCGAAGTCGGCCTGCGAGGCCGAGGGGAAGCCGACCTCGATCTCCTTGAAGCCGATGCGCACCAGCATCTCGAACAATCGCAGCTTGCGCGCCGGGTCCATCGGTTCGATCAGGGCCTGGTTGCCGTCGCGCAGGTCGACGCTGCACCACAGCGGCGGACGGGCCAGCACCGCGTCGGGCCAGCGGCGATCGGCCAGGCGCACCGGTGCAAAGGCGCGGTACTTGGCTTCAGGTCGGGAGAGCATGGTCATGGTCGAACCTCGTGGGTGGGTGGCGCCACACGCAACTCCGGAAATGCAAACGGCCCGTTGCGTGAGCTGACGGGCCGTTGATCTGGGAAATGCGAGGGATGTGGCTGATCAGCGCGCCCGGGGCACTCCTAGAAGCAGTAGCGGGAAAGCGGTGCGGCTGAACATCTTGGTGCCGATACTAGCACGCCAGCCGTTCAGTGCAGCCCACGTTCGTCAGGCTCGTCGGTGGAAATCGCGATCACGCTCACCGGCTTGCCCTTCGTCTTGCGCCACGCATACACCGCATACCCGGAAAGCCCGTACACGCAGAAGGCACCGAACAGCACCAGCGGCGGATGCAGGTTCACCGCGGCGATGCCCAGCGCCACCAGCACCAGCACGATGAAGGGCACGGAGCGCCGCTGGCCGATGTCCTTGAAGCTGTAGAACGGCACGTTGGTGACCATCGTCAGCCCGGCATACAGCGTCACCGCCATCGCGCCCCAGGCCAGCCAGTCGATGCGCCCCACCTGCTTGAAGCCGGCATCGTCCATGACCCAGATGAAGCCGGTGACCAGCGCCGCCGCCGCCGGGCTGGGCAGCCCCTGGAACCAGCGCTTGTCGACGACGCCGATATTGGTGTTGAAGCGTGCCAGGCGCAGCGCCGCCGACGCGCAATAGACGAAGGCCGCCACCCAGCCGAGCTTGCCCATGCCCTTCAACGCCCATTCGTAGACGATCAGCGCCGGCGCGGCGCCGAAGCTGACCATGTCGGACAGGCTGTCCATCTGCTCGCCGAAGGCGCTCTGCGTGTGCGTCATGCGCGCCACGCGGCCGTCCAGGCTGTCGAGCACCATGGCGCAGAACACGCCGATCACCGCGTTCTCGAAGCGCCCGTTCATCGCCATCACGATGGCGTAGAAGCCGCCGAACAGCGCCGCCAACGTGATCATGTTCGGCAGCACGTAGATGCCCCGGCGGCGCGGCCGCGGGGGCATGTCGGCGTCGAGTGCCGGCTCGAAGGTCGAACCCGGGTCCTGCTTCATCGCGCGCAAGTCCAGGCCGCGTGCAGCCCGGCCTTCAGTTGCGGCTCTTGTCGACCAGCTTGTTGGCCTTGATCCACGGCATCATCGCGCGCAGCTTCTCGCCGACCACCTCGATCGAGTGCTCGGCCATCAGGCGGCGGCGGCTCAGCAGCGTGGGCGCGCCGGCGCGGTTTTCCAGGATGAAGCTCTTGGCGTACTCGCCGCTCTGGATGTCGGCCAGCATCTTCTTCATCGCCAGCTTGGTCTCGGGCGTGATGACCTTCGGGCCGGAGACGTACTCGCCGTACTCGGCGTTGTTGCTGATCGAGTAGTTCATGTTGGCGATGCCGCCCTCGTAGATCAGGTCGACGATCAGCTTCAGTTCGTGCAGGCACTCGAAGTAGGCCATCTCGGGCGCGTAGCCGGCCTCGACCAGCGTCTCGTAGCCGGCCTTGATGAGCTCCACCGTGCCGCCGCACAGCACCGCCTGCTCGCCGAACAGGTCGGTCTCGGTCTCCTCTCGGAAGTTGGTCTCGATGATGCCGGCCTTGCCGCCGCCGTTGGCCGCGGCATAGCTCAGCGCCAGGTCGCGCGCCTTGCCGCTCTTGTCGGCATGCACGGCGATCAGGTGCGGCACGCCGCCGCCCTGGGTGTAGGTGTTGCGCACGGTGTGGCCCGGGGCCTTCGGCGCGACCATCCACACGTCGAGGTCGGCGCGCGGGATCACCTGGCCGAAGTGCACGTTGAAGCCGTGCGCGAAGGCCAGCGATGCGCCTTCGCGGATGTTCGGTTCGACGTCCTTGGCATAGACCGCGGCAATCTGCTCGTCTGGCAGCAGCATCATCACCACGTCCGCGCCCTTGACGGCCTCGCCGACCTCGGCCACCTGCAGGCCGGCCTTCTCGACCTTGGACCATGAGGCACCACCCTTGCGCAGGCCGACCGTCACCTTGACGCCGCTGTCGCTGAGGTTCTGCGCGTGCGCATGGCCCTGCGAGCCGTAGCCCACGATAGTGACCTTCTTGCCCTTGATCAGGCTCAGGTCGGCGTCCTTGTCGTAATAGACCTTCATGCTGTTCTCCGTGTGAAAAGTTGGTGTGTCAGACCCTGAGGATCCGTTCGCCCCGGCCGATGCCGCAGGCCCCGGTGCGCACCGTCTCCAGGATGGATGCGCGGTCGATGGCTTCCAGGAAGGCGTCCAGCTTGCCGCTGTCGCCGGTGAGCTCCAGCGTGTAGCTCTTGTCGGTGACGTCGACGATGCGTCCGCGGAAGATGTCCGCCATGCGCTTCATCTCGTCGCGCTCCTTGCCCACCGCGCGCACCTTGATCAGCATCAGCTCGCGCTCGGTGTAGGGGCCTTCGGTCAGGTCGACCACTTTGACCACCTCGATCAGCCGGTTCAGGTGCTTGGTGATCTGCTCCAGAACCTCGTCGCTGCCGGTGGTGACGATGGTCATGCGCGACAGCGACGCATCCTCGGTAGGCGCAACCGTCAGGCTCTCGATGTTGTAGCCGCGCGCCGAGAACAGCGCGACCACACGGGACAGCGCGCCAGGTTCGTTTTCCAGCAGCACTGCGATGATGTGTTTCATGTTCGTCGTCCTGCGCGCTCTTCACGGCCGGCAGCCTGTGGGCTGCCGGCGCTTGGCCACGCGTTGCGAGTTGAGGAAAGAGGTGCGCCTTGCCGAAGCCGTGCCGCGATGCGCCGCGCTGCCGTCGCGGCCGGCGCGGTAACGCCAGCCTGCGGCCGAACGGCGCGCCGCCTTACAGGTCTTCGGAACCCAGCAGCATCTCGGTGATGCCCTTGCCGGCCTGCACCATCGGCCAGACGTTCTCGGTGGGGTCGGTGCGGATGTCCAGGAACACGGTGCGGTCCTTCAGGCGCATCGCCTCGCGCAGCGCCGGCTCCACGTCGGAAGGCTTCTCGATCAGCATGCCGACGTGGCCGTAGGCCTCGGCCAGCTTGACGAAATCGGGCAGCGCGTCCATGTAGCTGTGCGAGTAGCGGCCGCCGTAGTCCAGCTGCTGCCACTGCCGCACCATGCCCAGGTAGCGATTGTTCAGAGAAACGATCTTCACCGGCGTGTCGTACTGCTTGCAGGTGGAGAGCTCCTGCAGGCACATCTGGATCGAGCCCTC
>Ga0114939_10002293_pt1 | contig 14331 bp, 11 predicted proteins | sample AshMeaCrysSpring_FD_87196 | JGI IMG/M metagenome (GOLD analysis project Ga0114939, IMG submission 87196) | Groundwater microbial communities from Big Spring, Nevada to study Microbial Dark Matter (Phase II) - Ash Meadows Crystal Spring | ecosystem: Environmental > Aquatic > Deep subsurface >... | reverse complement strand
TGTTGTGTTCAGTCATAAAGCTCAAAACCCTTATTAAACAAGCTTTTTAAACTGGCAGCACGTGACACAAAAACTGCATGAACTTTTTTCTAAGGCTTATACACAAAGTAAACACCCTAGCTTCTGCCCTCTGCCTTTGTTCGATAAATATAAAGGCATCTACTCTACAGGAAAAATGTTTTATTTGCAAAAAAAAACAGGCTTTCCAAGCCTGTTCCAGAAATACCCTAGAAAGTAGACAAATATGACGCGACAGTGATTAAGCAATTTGCCTTCGGGCAAATTGCGAATTGTTTTTGGTCAGTGTGAATAAAAATTTAAGAACGAAGAGGAGCATTATCAAAAGCCCGGGCCATAGCATTCCATGCCAATTTACGATGCATTTGGGAATCGAGTAACAGAGGGCGAACTAAATTGCCATCATCACGAGGTTGAAATTCTGATAGCCATGTATAGCGATCGCTTAAGCCCCAAGTTAATACAGCAATAACTGCTTTTTCGTCTAAAACTACTGATAAGTAGTCCTCATAAGCCTTAGCAATAATGCGGTCACGTAATCTGATGTCTAAAGGTAAGTCTTTGTCTGTAACATCCAATTCTGTAATCAGGATTTTTAACCCTAATTGGGAAACATTATTTAAAAATTCTCGAAGTTTTTTGGGGTTGAAGTTAGTTTCACTGCCATTTAAATGTGCTTGAATACCAAGGGCATGAATGGGTATATCTTTTGACTTTAATTTTTCCAACAGTTTTAAAACTGCTGCTCGTTTGGCTTCATTTTTATCAAGACTGTAATCTAACCCATAATCATTATAGACTAACATTGCCTGAGGGTCTGCTTCCGCAGCAAGTTTAAAGGCTTGAGATATATAGTCTGGTCCCAATAATTCAAGCCAAGGTGAATGACGAAAACCATCATCACGCCCATCTTTAATATCAATTGCTTCATTTACTACATCCCATGAGTGTATTTTTCCTCCATACCTGCCAACAACTTTTTTAATATGTTGTTCTAAAAATTGGGGAGCGTTTTTTTTGTTAACTACTTCTTTAAACCAGCGAGGTAAAGATTCATGCCAAACTAAGGTATGTCCTCGTAGCAGCAGACCATGAGCTTGTGCGTAGTTTAACATGCTATCAGCAGCAGTAAAATCAAATATATCAGGTTTTGGACGTAGGGGTTTATTAGGTGTTGACCATTTTAGTGCCCATTCAGGAGTTAACATGCCACATTCTTGAGCCACATAATTAGCCAACTCCCTATCCTCTAATAAGTGGTCGTGACGAATCGCAGCTCCGTAAATTAAGCCTTTAGCATTTGCTCGTTCTTTTAATGAAGCGAATCCTGCGGTGACAAAGTTTCTATTTGGATCATCTAGGGCTAGAATTGTTTGGCGTTTGAATTCAGTCTTTGCCTGAATTGCCCCAATACTAGCCAAAGTACCAAAACCTAGGTAAAGAAAACTTCGCCTATTTAATTTTAATGACATTATTCTTGTATTAATTTATACAATTTAAATCGTTGCTTAAACACCAACCATATAAATTGAGGGTTGCCAACTATATAACGTTTCCACAAGCGTTTTGGTTCTACAAGAAGGCGAAAGAACCACTCTAAGCCCCATTTTTGCATCCAAATAGGCGCTCTTTGCACCATATTTGCCACTAATTCAAAGCTAACTCCTATACCAACAGAGATAGGTACTTTAATGTCCTGATAATTAGCATATATCCAGTTTTCTTGTTTCGGGGCACCTAGCCCTACAAATAAAATATCTGGGGCCGCTGCTTTAATTTTAGACTCAATTAAAGCTAATTCCTGAGGTTGAGATTCAAAACCATAGGGAGGACAGTGGGTACCAACTATTTTTAAATTGGGGTGACGCTTAAGAAGAGTTTCTTCCACTGCTTCTACTGCCCCTGGGCGCCCGCCTAGGAAAAATACTTTGAGTCCTTTTTTATCCGCTACAGCACAAAGCTGCTCAAATAAATCTGTACCATTGACTCTTCCATTAAGGGGTGTTTTTAAAAATTGAGCTGACCATAGTAGAGAAACACCATCTGGTACAACCAAAAAAGCATCGCGATAGATTTTTCTAAAGTGAGTATCTTTCTGTAAGGTAATAATATGTTGAGCATTGGGAGTGACTACATACTCAGGTTTACCTTTAGAAACGGCATGATTTGTTATTTTCTCTACAACTTCGTTAAAGCTGTATTTATCTATTTGTATTCCACAAAGATTGATTCTCATATATAAAGCACCAAGACTATAAAGACACGAAGGGATGTATCTGTGTTTAAAACACAAATATAAAAATAGATACTTATCCTGCAATACCTGGATAAAGCTTGGAGCCTGGTTTAATTTCTATAATAGAACTATAAATATCATCTAGGCGGGCGCAGTAGGTTTTTATGTCAAAGGGAGCGACTGTTTGTCTAGCTGCGACCCCGAGAGATATTCTTAAGGTCTCGTCTTCTATTAAACACTCAATTGCGTCTGAAAGTTGTTGAATATCACCAGGATTGACTAGTAAGCCATTTTTCTTTTGAGTGATTAGTTCTGGGATACCACCGATAGGAGTGACAATGGCAGGTAAAGCCCAACCCATTGCTTCTAATAAAGCCATTGGGAAGCCCTCATTATAGGATGGTAAAGCAAATATATCCACATAAGCTAGTAGCTCATCTCGTTTTTGACTATCTATCCAGCCAAGAAAGTTAACATGGTTAGTTAAACCAAGATGAGATACTAGTACTCTTGCTTTTTCTAAGTCCCCATCACCAGCAATTATTAGTTCGGCACTATTCTTTAAGGCAGGTGGTAAATTTGCGAATGCCTTTATCAAGTCAAAGGTTCCCTTGCGTTCCCCAACTCTACCAAAAAAACCAATTTTAACTTTTTCTCTATTGCTACGGACTGGAACCTCATATGGTAATTCAGTCGGATTAGGAAGAATAACTACTTGTTGTTCATCCAAACCCAAATTTTCTACATAATAGTCTTTCCAAGCTTTTGAAAGAACTATAAAAGCTCCACAATGGCTAAATAGGAAACTAAAAATTTGCTGTATCCATTTCGGTAATTTAGCATAGGTGATATGAAATTCCGCTCCATGAGTATGTATTAATACAGGCTTGCGGAAAGTAAAAGCCATTAAAGCAAGTAGTGCTTTTCTTAAAATACTGCCACCATCTGATATATGAAGATGTATAATATCAGTTTTTTGAGTTAAAAGTCTCCATGCTAATAAACTAAAAGATTTAGTAAATACTTTAATTCTATGAATAATAGAACCTTCATCATGGCTGGTAATATGTTCAATTTCTATATCAGAGGAAACATGTTTAATGATGAGTTTTTCTACAGTTGCTATGCCCCCATTTTGTTCTAGGCTAGCACCTAACATGGCAATTTTTATTTGTTTCATTTTTGATGGAAAATTTTCTCTAGAAATTCAAAGTCAAATTTAAAATACTTATTTGCCACAGATAGATGTAGAGAAGCCTAAAGGTTAAATTTTAAAAGATTTAAAAGACTTTTATCTATTCACCCTTTTCTATAATCAATCTCAATCAAGAATTTTTACATCAGTAAAAATACTACAATAATTATAAAAGGTTAATGAAGAAGGAAGAAGAAAGAAGAAAAAAGTAGGTTTTAAGATGGACAGATTCCAACTCAAAACTGAGGATGCTGCCTGCGTCGGGGTCTTAAGCCCCTATATGAAGAAGTTCGATATTGAAACCATTTTTCCAAATTCTATTCAACTTCTTCCTTTATTGATAAGTTATGGATTAAAAAGATAAGTTATGCCTAAAAAAACACTAACTTAAAATATTTAGTTAAAAGTATATGATTTACAATTAATAATTAATCCTTTTTATTTCTGGCTTATTAAGTACAGAAAAAGCCGTGGCTACATACATAACCCAAAAAAGGTCATTTTGTATCATTAATGTACTTTCACCTAAGTTAGCCAACACCATATAAGTCATATATAACAAAGGAAAATAACCCTCAGAAGTTTTGCTGAACCTTAGCCAGCTTACAGCTTTAGGTAAAGTAATTATAAAAAAACCAAAAATAAATATGACAAGCCCAATAAAGCCAAGATGAAGCCATAGGTCTAATAACCCATTATGAGAGTTTGGAGGTGTCCAGTTAGTGGCTTGCCAAATATAATAACAAGGGCTATTTACTCCTCCCCAAAATGCCCCATATCCATAGCCAAATATAGGCTGTTTCCAAATCATTTCAAATACGTAGGGCCACAAATCAGCACGTCCAGTAAGGGTGGTATCCTTACCTAGAGAAGCTAACAAGGATTCCATATTTGCTGATATGAGTATATAAAATATCCCCCCTAAACTAAAAACAGAAATTAGTCCAGGTACTACTGAGTTACCACTCCAGCGTAATACTCGAAAACCAACACATGCCGCTAAAAGAGTAATAGTATTAATTAAGGATGTTGTAGCTGTAGAACGTAGTAATAAAAGAAAAGCTAAAATAAAACCAACCCAAAAAAGCCAACGTCTTTTTTTTCCATCAAAAGCTAGAAGTAAAAAGATAATAATGCCTGGACTTATTACTTTGCCAAGGGTATTTTTATGATTGTAAATACCACGCCATTTACCTTCGTGAATACCTCCCATCACTCCATACTTCGGTAAAATTAAGGCAAAAACAAAACTAAATATTACAGCTAAACCATACATCCAACCAAAAAGCTCCAGTTGTTTTTTAAGGCTATATCGTGAGGCTAGATAAATACCAAAAAGTGTTGTTCCAACTATCGCAATACCGCGATTAATAGTTTTTCCTGGCATGGAAGACCAGATAACTGATAAAACTGCTAGAGCTATTAAAAGTGTAATATATTTATCCTTTTTAACAAGAGATAATACTTGTTTCCAACGCAAAACTATAAGGAATATGGTGAAAAGATAATTAACAAAGAAGATAATAAGAATTAATGAGTTATCTGTTTGTGAAGCACCTGTTTCTTCTTCACCTTCATTAGCTCCACCTGATAAAATTACAGTTAGCGGTCCTCCTGAATATAGCAGTAAAGATATTACACTAAATACTTCTTCCAAAAATAGAAAAATCTTTTGCATCAGTTGATTAATAAACCAGTTTGGAGATAATTTGCTTTTCGGTAAATCTCAACTGTTTGAGCAGCAATATTTGACCAATTTAAATCTTCTTTAGCCCGAAGTTTTGCTGATAATTGCATGTCAGATTGTAGTTCTTTATTACTTAGTAGTTTTATAATTGCAGAAGCTAAAGCTTCACTATTACAAGGGGGTACTAGTAATCCATCCTGTTGATTTTGAATCATTTCAGCCAAACCACCAACATCAGAAGCTATTACAGGAGTTCCCATTGGAAAGGCTGTGACAGCAACTCCACTTTGAGATGCTTCCACATAAGGTAAAACGACAACTGTACTTCTTTGAAATAAAGTCGCCACTTCTTCTGGTTTTATATAACGATTTATAATCTCATAGTGATTTTTATCGTAACCGTTAGGAAAATAGCTTTCTAAATTTTCTCCTCGCCCTGCAATTATTAGTTTGACTTGTGGAATTTCCTTTGAGACCAATGGCATTGCTTCCACTAAATACTTCAAACCCTTATATGGCCAAATTCTCCCATAAAATAGCAGGGTATAAGGTTCTCTTTCAGCTACTTGATGTTTAGACAATCTTTGATATTGACTACCAAGTTCACCGTGAGAAAGAACATTTACATGGTTAGGAGGAACATTAAATGATTGGATTAATGCTTCTTTTAAGAATTCGGCATGAACTATAAGTTGTTGCGATCGCCAAAATGCAATTCTCCGGGTATATTCAGAACCAGGGACAGCGCCTTGGTCTCCAGGATGACGAAAAACATCATGGATAGTTGTTACCAAGGGTGGCATTTTGTTATGAAATAGGGTTATGTCATACCAAGGGTCATTAGTCTCTTGGACATGTAAAACATCTGGCTGTAACCTACGAATAATGTTCATCATTTTAAACATTGAAAAAATATTACGTGGGTCGCGTACCCTTGGTTTAGAAAAAGAATAGACTTTAACGTCAGGGTCTAAAATGTCTTTGCATTTTGCCCTGAGGTCATCAGGTTGAATAAGCGTTAAATCAACATGCTTATTTAGAGAGTTTGCTAATTCAACGGTATATTCGTGAAAGCAAAAATGAAGTAAGGCAACTTTCATTAGTTCCTAGATAGAATGGTATTTTGATGAGAAATGGAAATTGTATTTGAAGAAATATTGCTTGTTGGATAGATGCTTGAATTATAAAATGCTTTCTTCGGTAAGTAATAATATATTCGACGTAAAATAATTCTTGGAAGTTGCATTATTAAATGCCAAAAAAAGTATGGATTTTGTATCATTGCTATAAATGCGCTGAAATATTTTTTCTGTTTCAGAGGGTCTACAACAAGTAAATAAGGTCTTGTTTTTTCCAAAATATTCAGGCGTTTTTTAAGAGCATTTGCTAGGGGAGGATTTTGGATAATAAAATCCTGGTTCAAAAAATAATTAGTAGCTTTACAGTATTCATTTAAACGTGTAGCTTGCTTATTTGTAACTAAAGAACCTGGACGAGAACGATAGTAATAGTAAGCTTCTGGGACAAATATAAAGTTTGCTCCATGTGCTAAACAGGTGAGGTAAAACCAGAAATCTTGCCCCATTAGGACTTCTTCATTATTTTTGATACTATGCTTAGCTAAAAATTCTCTTTTAAAAATAGGTTTTGTTAAACCAAGAGGCAAACCCCATAATCCAGGAACATCGTTTTTAACATAAAATACAGGGTCTATTACTTGAATATTATTAATCTTAATTTTACTTTGACCAATTAGCGTACTCCAAGGTAAGTTCTCACCATTACGGATGAAATATATATTATCTGCTATCATGTCCGCATTTTTATCCACAGCAATTGATAATAATTTTTCTAACCTATATGGCGCGAACCAATCATCTGAGTCAAGAACTGCTATCCATTCACCTTTTGCTTCACTAATAGCTCGATTTAAACTATAACTTTGCCCGCGATTTTCTGAATTACTAATAACTTTGATACGTTTGTCAGAAAAACTTTTGGCAATATTTAGAGTTTCATCTATGGAGGCATCATCGACAATTATAATTTCTATATTTTTTATCGTCTGTTCTAAAGTAGATTCTATGGCTTTACCAATATATTCTTGAGTATTGTATGCCGACATGATAATAGATACTTTTGGAAACATGATAAACCTCTTGGTATTTAAAAATTATTTTCGTTTAATTTTGATTTATCTATACTGAAACAAGATAAAATCTGAACTGATGTCATGAGCAGCAAAAAAGCATCTCAAAGATTTCCAATTGCTTTGCAAGTAAATTTATAACCAGTTTTTGGTATAACTACTTCAAAACTTTTGCAGGAACTGAATCTTGCTTAGCGTATTCTTGAGCATAGTAGAAGTAGCTATCTGATTCATTTTCTAAAATCACACCATTTACTACTAAGCCCAAGACTTTTTGAGATGAGCGTTCCAAAGACTCACGGGCAACCGTTGCACTATTAGAAGTGAGAGTTCCTGGTCTTGCTACTAACAATACGCCATCTGTCATTTTCCCTAGGGTTAATGCATCCGCTCCTAATACTAGAGGTGGGGCATCAATGATGACAAAATCATAGGTACTGCAGAAATTTTTAATTAAGTTAGCCATACGTTTTGAGTCAAGTAAGGCTAAGGGATTAGGTGGGATAACTCCTGCTGTAAGGATATGAAGATTGGGCATACCCTCGTTTACAGTAGCTGCAAAATCAGCTTGACCAACTATTAAATCGCTTAATCCGGCTGTATTATTTAAATTCCATATGTGATGCTGTAATGGATGGCGCATATCAGCATCTACTAGTAAAACTCTATGCCCTAATTGCGCCATTGCTGCTGCTAAGTTAGCAGAAACTGTTGATTTACCCTCTTTTGGAACAGAACTAGTGACAACAATTGCTTGTAGGGGTTTATCCGAACTCAGAAATTTCAGGTTGGCCTGAAGCATTCGATAGCTTTCAGTGATAGGTAAATGAGGGGTATCTTTGACAGGCAGTTCCGGTAACGTCCATTCTGTATCCTTACGATTATGTTTCAATTTCTTTTTAGTGGAGGGAATTGCCCCCAATAATGTATACCGAAAAAGTTCTCTAGTTTCTTTAAGAGTTTTAATGGATTTATCTTTGATTTCAGATACAACAATACTAACTGTACCTATCATTATTCCCACTAAACCACCTACTGCCAAAATCATAATTCTTTTTGTTGTAGGAGATTTTTGTACTACTACCGCTGGCTCAATAATTCTGGCATTACCTATATTTTGGTTTTCCGTTACCCTAACTTCTTGTAATTTCTTTAACAAAGTCTGGTAAGTAGATTGGGCAGCTTCTAATTGTCTCTCTAATTCACGCTGCTCTTGGGCTAACTTTGGCAAAATATTCATTCTTTGCTTATAGCTTTCTTCTGCTTCAGTTAGCTGTTGTAAGCGGTTAGATAGTCCTTTTCGTTGTACTTCTATTTGGATAAAATCTTCTCTAAGTTTTTGTTTTATTATACCTGTCTGTAAATCTCCTGTAGAAACTTTTTGAGTCGTTTTTCCGGTCTCTATTACTCTTTTATCAAGTAAGGCTTTAATAGCATTTCTTTTATTCTCTAAGTCTATGATTAACGGGTGTGCTTCTTGGTAGCGCGTTCGCTGTTTTGCTAAGTCTGCTTCTACCTCTTGTAGATTAGATAATGCTAGTTTCACACCAGTTGAGTTATTTAAATTATCTTGAACTATAGTTTCTTCTGCATTTTTTCCTATTTTACTTTGGAGACTAGCAGAGCGGGCATCTGCTTCGGCTAAGGCAGCTTTAGTTTCATAAATTTTATTTTCTATTTCCTTAATAACCGCCACTGCTGATTTAGATTCTTCATCTAATTCAACGATTTTATTACGTTCTTTAAATATTCTTAATGCCATTTCAGCACGGTGAACATAAGCTTCCGTTGGAAATATTTGCTTGCCAATGAAATCACCTGCAGCAATAGCTTCAGCCCTATTGATAAGAACGTTATTTTCTATATAAACACCCATTATTTTATTAACCACGTCAGCAGCTTTATTTGGGTCTTTACTTTCATAAGAAATAGAAAGAACATCAGTTGCAGGAATAGCTTTTAAACTAATTTCTTTTGCTAAGCTGTCGGCTTGGACAAGCTTACCTGTTTTATCTGTTAGTTTTAATTTATTGATAGTTTTTTGTAAAAGAGGTATAGAGCGGACAACTTCTATTTCAGTACTAATAGGGCTACTTTTAATATCTAGTCCCTCTAATTGACCAATTCTTTCTCCTAAACCAGTTAGAACAGATGCATCGTTATTTTTTTTGATTAATAGTTTGCCTTGAGCCTCATAACCAGGCTTTTGTAAAGACGCGAGTCCCCCTGATATAATTATGCTAAAACTAAATATACCAACAGCAGGGAGCCAACGAAGTTTAATTACTCGCCATAATTTATTAAAATCTAAATCAATATTTTCTCTGGATTCCATAGCAAACGAGCTTAATCACTAAGGGGTGGTAATTTTTTGTAGAGTATTAAGGCACCAGAGGAACTCTGCCAACCCCTAGAACCAAGGCGATGCGATATGAGATATGATGCGATGCTATCCTAATATTTTGTTAGAATATTTATTGATGTAATCAATCAACTACCATAACTGAGAAAAAAAAATATAATAAGCGAAATTTCTCGGAAATATTTGATTAAGGTATCTGTTTGAATTAAATATATTAAGTAAATTTACTGCATTCTTATATATTGCTAAGTGAAATCAGAAAATAAAGTTTTCAGGACTTATGCAAAACAAGGATTTTCTGTCATTCTGTTGGCGCCAGCCTTCCCGCAGGGTGCGTAACAAAGTGAAGAGAAGAATCTTCCGATATGCTTGAGTTAACTAGTTTTTACTGAAAATGACTATTTATCCCTTGCGTAAGTCCTAGTTTTATTTTAAATAAACTTGTTATCTTTGAATATTGGACTTTATACTCATTTTACATTTACAATGAAGGAAGAAGTTAGAGGGAAGAAGTCAGAAGGCATGAGTATAATTAAAAACTTTAGTTGTGAGTATAAAGCCCACTAAAAAAAAGAAAAATCATTTTGAGATCCACAGCGAAAAAATGATAGAGTCCCTATTTCAATCTCGCATTTTTAAACGTGGGTTCTTCTTCCTTCATGAATAATCAAACTGCGAAAGGCTTATCCAGAAAGACTTTAATCTTTTATCGGCTAGTGATCTAAAATTTGAAATGTATATTTTGATTTCGTGGTACAAAGAGAAGTTGGCGGTGAGTCCACGCTTGCGCATCCCGCCTGTACGTTAAAAAATTTTTATGTAACAAAAACAGGCAGGATGCCTGTTCCACAAATACCCAACAAAGATGATGCCTGACGCTACAAACTTTATTTTTCAATATTTATCTAAGCGTCACACACCCTACAAGAAAATTTCAAGTAATAATTATTCCTGATATTGCTTTAGTAATTCGTTTTGGTAATATTTATGTGCAGCTAAGGAAATACTTAAAAATCCCCACAGTAACATTCCTGAATACCCTAGCATAATACTAAATCCAGGTATTCCACAGACGCACCCCACAGCAATAGAACGAGAAGCTGCCATAAAGGGGTCAAACTTAATAAATTCTGAGGCTTGTAAAACTGTAATAAGTAAGAGAATAATAGCTATAAGATAAGGGATTGCACCAAACCAACCAAGAGTAAAAAAGGTATCTAGTATTCCGCTATCAATAATAATGGGTCTAAGTATTCCTTCCTCATCGACAATAAATGTATTACCAATACCATTCCCAAGACTATTCGTTAATGCCTGGTTAACTCCTTCCTCATAAATCTTTTGTCTAACCTTAGCACTATCATCATCTTCCAGATTCGTAAAACTTTGTAAACGGGTGCCAATGACTCCAGAAAAAGGTTCTATTGTCGTTAACGGAACTACACAAATAGCCATCACTAAAATGGTAATAAATAAGCGCATTTGTAGTTTTGGCTTTAAAGATGTTAATAAAGTTAAAAGGCTAACTACATAACATCCCCACATTGTACGGACTTGACAAAGTAGAAAAGCTAAGTAACCTCCCCCAGCAGCAGGCATAATTAAAGGGCTTTTACCGCTAAAAAGTAATATTAAACCTGCTGTCATCATTACTGAAAACGGTCCTGGAGAGGCCATTGTACTCCAGACTCTTATTTTAAATGGTTCTGGCTGACCCATACTTGTGAGTTTTGTACTAATAAGCCAGTATCTATCCCAGTCTGGAGCAATTATATATTGTACGACTCCATATATTCCCACAACTAATACACCCCAAAGAAAAACACTTTGAAAATTTTTTCTGTACTGGGGATAGTCTCGCCACTTTAGAAACAAGTAAAAACCAAAGCTAACAGGAGTTAGCCAATCTAAAAGACCTCTAAATGCAGTAAAAGGCTGAGTTTTAACTAATCCAACTAAAAAACTATAAAATATAGGTATAAATGCTAATATATATGGTAAACCTCCTTGTTTATAAGATTTTGGAAGTTCCTTTATTGTTGTATGTAATGTAATAAGAGTTACTAAGTATGTAGAAATTAATATAAAACGGCTGTCGTCGAAGCTGCTACGGTAATCTATTAAACGGGATATTAAAGGTGTAACAAACCACAGCCACCAGTTAAAACCCATGTATAAAAGAGGGTAGCGCAAATACAAGAAAATACCGACTGCAAAAGTCAGTACTACGTAGGCAGGGCGAAAAATAGAACCCAGTCCACCTATAATACAAGCCGTAGAAAACAGTACTAATCCTATTATTGCTAGCCAACCAAGGATTGGTTGAGTTTCTGAGTTTGATTTTTGTTCGGCAGCGTTATAATCTGGTTGTCTGTATGTCACAGCAATTTTATCGCCAATTTTATATTTCGGATTTAAGAGTTAATGGTTTAGCATTGGATGCGAAGCTACTTGTTGAAAAGTATGAAGCCAAGTTTGCCAACCAAAAAATCTTCCCTGAACAGATGCAAAAAATTTCTTGCCAGCTAATCCTTTTTGTGTGGGTATAAATCTTAGCCACTGAATGAAACCAGGGATTTCACTTGTTCCAATTAATATTGCCCACAGCATAAAGATTATTCTGCGTAGGGGAGAAAGATGTTGTAATAAGGCTAATGTTTCATTATGAGCAATATTTGTTTGGGCTAAGGGATTAAATTGATAGCGCTTATCCTCGTCAAATCTTTTTCCTGGATAATGATTTACTGCGATCGCTGGGTCATAGATAATTTTCCAACCACTTTTCTTTAAGCTTAAGCAAAATTCTATTTCAAAATGTATTTGGGCGCTACTACCCTTCATCCGTTGGTCAAAATATTTGCCCATAATAGCTGTACGGCGGTAACTCATATTAACGCCTTTTATCACGTCAACTTCACGGGCTTTACCGACACCTAAATGATGATTTCCAATTACTCTTCCGAACCATTGGACTTTGCCAACTACTTCTTTGGTACCATCTTCTAATTCTGTTCCACCTTGATAAACCCAATCTCGACCACCTACAGCTCCAATTTCACTATCGTCAAGAAAATAAGCCTCGATTCTTTGCAACCAATCTGGATGGGGTGCTGCATCATCATCTGTAATACAGATAATATCTCCTGTTGCATTTTCTAAACCTTTATTGAGAGCTGCGATCGCTCCTGGTTCACTAACGGTAGCAATGCGTATGGGTAAAGATTGGGGTTTAATTGCCTCTAAATGCTCCCAAGTTTCATTATCTGTATCGCGCACGACAACTACCACTTCATCCACTGGTCGGATTTGTTTAGTAAATGATTGTAGGCAACGGGCTAAATCTATAGGGCGGCGATAGGTTGTGATGATAGCTGTAATTTTTGTCATGTTACCTTTTCAAATAAGTCTATATAATTAGCTGCCATCGTCTGCCAGCTATGTTTTTCTGCTATGTTACGGGCTGCTTTACCCATTTGTTTTCGTAATTCTGGCTTACCTGTTAGCTTTGAAAGTGCTGTGGCTAGGGCTTCGACATCATCTGTATCGGATAAAACTATACCAGCTTCCGATGTTACTAATTCAGCTCCTCCTGTTGCTTGTGCTGTTATTACGGGAAGTCCAGAAGCCATCGCTTCTAGTAGTACTAAAGTACAGGCTTCATAACGGGAAGGAAAAACAAATAAATCTGCCGCTTGCATAATTCTAGCAATGTCGCGCCGATAGCCTAAAAAATGTACTCTTTCTTGCAAGCCAAGGGATATAGCTAATTGAGGATAGGGGCTACCCTCTGTATCGCCCACTACAGCTAAATCTAGATTGGGAACTTTAGCCAACGCATAAAGAATTGTATCTAGATTTTTTCGGGGAGTGCGAATATCTCCGGCAAAAACTGCCAGAGTCACATTCTCTGGCAATTCAAAAGGGGAGCGAGATGTTTGTCCTGGAGTAAATTCTTGTAAATCTACTCCATTCACAATTACTCGAATAGAATTTCTAGGTACTCCAATGTCTACCAGTTCCTCAGCGACTTTTTCTGAAACAGCAATAACAATTTTTGTTTTTTGAAAGGATTTTTTTTCCCAAAAGGCGTTTGCAGCGGTGTATAACCATTGATAAAGTCCGTAAATGTTACGGCGGAGGCGGGCAATATGTACTGGGGACTTTAACCAAGAACTATGAACAAAATGCACCGCGTTGGCATCTGCCGCAAAATCAGTAATGGCACCATTGACTTTTAGAAAGTCAAATTCAGAACCATGTATTCGCAACCATTTACTGGTATACCAGGAAAACATCATGTTGCGGATAAATTCTGTGGGAAATTTCTTTACAGGAATATTAACCCAATTGACTTGTTTGTTTTCCTGTAATTCTGGAGCGATCGCGCTAGCTAATAAGGTAACTTGATGTCCACGGTTAATGGCTTCCCAAACTACTTCGTAGTTTACTCTTCCCTGTCCATCACCTTTCATTACTTTATGGGTAACAATACAAATATTCATATTCCAATACCCGCAAATATACTTTTATAAATGTCTAGTCATTATTTTTATCTGTTTATATTATTATATAAGCTACATTTGTATAACTAAGAACACAAAAAATTATATTTATTATGGCTATAGTTTGACATTAGTAGTTATACGATAGTTATAGGATAAAAATAATTTAACTATATAGAGTT
>Ga0114939_10002292_pt1 | contig 14333 bp, 14 predicted proteins | sample AshMeaCrysSpring_FD_87196 | JGI IMG/M metagenome (GOLD analysis project Ga0114939, IMG submission 87196) | Groundwater microbial communities from Big Spring, Nevada to study Microbial Dark Matter (Phase II) - Ash Meadows Crystal Spring | ecosystem: Environmental > Aquatic > Deep subsurface >... | reverse complement strand
GCCAACCCGCAGTCCATGCCCTACCGCAAAGAGGCCCTGGTTGAGGGGGTAGGGCCCGTGGTGGCGGGTCACATCGTCGGCTTCTTCCGCGAGCCACACAACCAGGAGGTCATTGCCAAGCTGCGGGCGGCCGGGGTGAGCTGGGAGGGGCCGAGCCCCAACCCGGCCGTGATGCGAGCCGCCGGCGGCGCGCGGGTGCGGGACAAGACCTTTGTCATCACGGGGACCCTGAGCCGGCCACGCGACGCCATCAAGGCGGAGCTCCTGGCGCTGGGGGCCAAGGTGACCGGCAGCGTCTCCAGAAACACCGACTACCTGATCGCCGGGGAGGACCCCGGCTCCAAGTTGGCCAAGGCCAGGGAGCTGGGGGTCCAGGTCCTCGATGAGGCAGGGCTTGCGGCCCTCACGGCGCCCTGAGGTCGGGTGCGGTGGAGCCGTGCAGGGGCGAGTACCTGCCGTTCGGCGAGGCCTCCGGCGGGTGGCCTGCTGGATATGGGTCGGATTTGCCCCCAACTGGAGCAAGGTTACCCAGGGGCTGGTATCCTGGTCCAAGGCGAGCCGCCGGGAAGCGCCAACCCTTCGCGTCCAATCGCGGGCCAGACCCCGCACAACACAGGCCGAGACCTATGCCCGAGCTAACCGTAGAACAACGCATCCTCATCGCCATGCGTAAGACCCTGGGAGCCATCATCAAGGACGTCACGCCGCCCGCGGGGATGCGTCACCCCTTCTCCCCCGAGACCATGGAGGACGTGCGCCAGTGTCTGGCCCTGATCTCCGCCCGGGAAAGGGAGCTGGCCGACGACCAGGGCCGCGCCGAGGAGCGCCCCTACTACAGCGACGAGCCGCAGAAGGCCCAGGTCGTCCCCATCGCCGGTATCGGCAGGGGCGGGCGGCCCAAGACGGAGTGAGCCGATGAGCAGCGCAGGCGAGCAGGTCACGGCTCGGGTGCGGGCCGTCGGGATCGCCCTACTGGCCCTGGGGCTGACCTTGGCCGCCGAGGTCCAGGCCTTTCAGTGGCCCACCCGCGGGGCCAAGGCCGATGGCCCGCACTGGAGCTACGCCGGCGAGCAGGACCCTGCCCACTGGGGGGACCTGTCCGCCGAGTTTTCAACCTGCAAGGAGGGCAAGGCTCAATCCCCCATCGATCTCCGCTACGGCCGGCGCACCGACTATCAGCCCCTCTCGTTCCAGTACCGCAGCGACACCCTGGCGGTCACCAACGACGGCCATGGCATCCGGGTCGACTCGGGTCCCGGTAGCTTCCTGGTCGTCAACGGCCACGAGTACGCCCTGCAGCAGTTCCATTTCCACGCCCCCAGCGAGCACCGCATCCAGGGCGTCCCCGCGGACATGGAGCTGCACCTGGTCCACCGCGATACCAGGGGCAAGGTCGCCGTGGTGGCGGTGCTGCTGCGCACCGGGCGCCGCACCAATAGCACTTTCACGCGCATCGCCGATGCCATGCCGCGGGCGGTCGGTGAGAGCTTCTACGGCCGACAAGTGGCCATCAACCCCCTGTTCCTTCTCCCGCCGGAGCGCAGCTACTTCGCTTACCCGGGGTCCCTGACCACCCCACCCTGTACCGAGGGCGTGGACTGGTACGTCATGGCCGAGCCGGTGGAGGTGGATGCAGCCCTGGTCGCCCGCTTCCGCCAGGTGATGGGCGTCAACGCCCGACCCGTGCAGCCGGACAATGGCCGACCGGTGCTGCTGTTCTCCCGCCGTTGAGCGAGTACGCGAGGAACGCGAACAGCGCGAAGAGGAGCGGGGGGTTGGAGACTGTCGACGGCTCGCCCGCTGGGCGATGGCCGGCGGTTGAAAATGAGCTCATAACTTGTTGATTCAGAACTCGTCTATTGGCGCTTTTCGCGCACCTTTTGGCGGCTGCGGGTTGAAATCCATGCGACCTGCCCTAGCTTCCCGCCACCGCCACACCCGCCGCGAAGCCTGACACCCTGTGGTGTTGAAACGCCGGCGTAGAGGCACGACCTAGAAACGCAGCAAAATACTGCGAAATTTCGCAGGTAGCTCGGAGCCACGCTATGAGTGCAGTCACAGAGGTCGAGGACCTGGTCCGCTCGGAGTACGAGCACGGGTTCGTCACCGAGATCGAGTCCGACACCCTGCCGCCGGGCCTGGATGAGGGTGTGATCGGCGCCATATCCGCCCGCAAGGGGGAGCCCAAGTTCATGTTAGAGGCCAGGCTGAAGGCCTATCGTCACTGGTTGACCATGACCGAGCCGCAGTGGGCCTCGGTGGAGCACCCCCCCATCGACTACCAGGCGATTTCTTACTTCTCGGCGCCGAAGCGCAAGACCTTGCAGAGCCTGGATGAGGTCGATCCGGCCCTGCTGGAGACCTACGCCAAGCTCGGCATCCCCATCGAGGAGCAGAAGGCCCTGGCCGGTGTGGCAGTGGACGCGGTCTTCGACAGCGTCTCGGTGGCAACCACCTTCCGCGAGAAGCTCGCCGAGGCCGGCGTCATCTTCTGCGCCATCTCCGAGGCCGTCCACCAATACCCGGATCTCGTCCGAGCTTATCTGGGCAGCGTGGTCCCCCACACGGACAACTACTTTGCTGCCCTTAACGCGGCGGTCTTCAGCGATGGGACCTTCGTCTATGTGCCCAAGGGGGTGCGCTGCCCCATGGAGCTCAGCACCTACTTCCGCATCAACGCGGCCAACACAGGTCAGTTTGAGCGCACCCTGATCGTCGCCGACACCGGGAGCTATGTGAGCTACCTGGAGGGCTGCACCGCTCCCATGCGCGACGAGAATCAGCTTCACGCCGCCGTGGTGGAGCTGGTCGCCATGGAGGATGCCGAGATCAAGTACTCCACGGTGCAGAACTGGTATCCGGGGGACGAGCAGGGGCGCGGCGGCATCTACAACTTCGTGACCAAGCGCGGGGACTGCCGCGGGGCCCGCTCGAAAATCTCCTGGACGCAGGTGGAGACCGGCTCGGCCATCACCTGGAAGTACCCGAGCTGCATCCTGCGCGGCGACGACTCGGTCGGTGAGTTCTACTCGGTGGCGGTGACCAAGGGGATGCAGCAGGCGGATACCGGTACCAAGATGATCCACCTTGGGCGCAACACCAGCTCGACCATCGTCTCCAAAGGGATCTCCGCCGGCCAGGGGCGTCAGACCTATCGCGGCTTGGTGCGGATCAGCCAGCGGGCCGAGGATGCCCGCAACCACACCCAGTGCGACTCCCTGCTGATCGGCGACCGTTGCAGCGCAAACACCTTTCCCTACATCGAGGTCAAGAACCCAACGGCCCAGATGGAGCACGAGGCGACCACCTCGAAGATCAGCGACGACCAGCTCTTCTACTGCCGCGCCCGCGGGCTGTCCGAGGAGGACGCGGTCTCCATGATCGTCAACGGCTTCTGCAAGGAGGTCTTCCGGCAGCTCCCCATGGAGTTTGCCGTGGAGGCGCAGAAGCTCCTGAGCATCAGCCTGGAGGGGGCCGTGGGCTAGAACCGCCTTCCCAGGTAAGCCACCCCAGCGCGTAACCAGAGGTAGCACGAGATGTTGTCAGTCAAAGGCCTGAAGGCCATGGTAGGGGAAAAGCAGATTCTCAAGGGTCTCGATCTGGAGGTTGGCCCAGGGGAGGTCCACGCCATCATGGGCCCCAACGGCTCGGGCAAGAGTACCCTGGCTCATGTCCTGGCCGGTCGGGAGGGCTATGAGGTCAGCGCAGGCACTGTCCACTTCCAGGGAGAGGACCTGCTGGCCCTGGAGCCCGAGGAGCGGGTCCACCGCGGGATCTTCCTCGCCTTTCAGTACCCGGTGGAGCTGCCTGGGGTCAACAACACCTACTTCCTCAAGGCCGCCCTAAACGCCATCCGCACCGCCCGAGGCGAGCCCGAGCTGGATGCCGTCGCCTTCATGCGCCTGATGAAGGAGAAGCTCAAGGTCCTGCACCTGGACGACAGCCTGCTCAAGCGCCCGGTCAATTACGGTTTTTCCGGGGGTGAGAAGAAGCGCAACGAGATCTTCCAGATGGCCCTCCTGGAGCCCAAACTCGCAATTCTGGACGAGACGGACTCGGGTCTCGACATCGATGCCCTGCGTATCGTCGCTGACGGGGTCAACACCCTGCGTAGCCCAAAGCGGTCCATGATCGTGGTCACCCACTACCAGCGCCTGCTGGAGTACATCCAGCCCGACTATGTCCACGTCCTGGCCAGGGGGCGCATCATTCGCTCCGGGGGCAAGGACCTGGCCCTTGAGCTCGAGGACAAGGGTTACGGCTGGATCGCCGAGGAGGAGGCGGCATGATGGCCACTGGCGTCGATACTGCTGCTACCGTGTTCGATGCCTGGCTAGCCGGCGTTACCGAGGGCCTGTCCGGGGCAGGGCTGGACTGGCTCGACGCCGAGCGGGGCGCGGCGCGGGCAAGGGTCCGCTCCGCCGGGGTCCCTGGCACCAAACAGGAGGCGTGGCGCTACACAGGACTCAAGCCGTTGCTGGAGCATGAGTTCACCCAGTTGACAGAGGACATCACGGCCCTCGATCCGGAGGACGTGGAGGACCTGCTCGTTCCCGGTCTCGATGCCCATCGCGTCGTTCTGGCCAACGGCCGCCTGGTCCCGAGCCTGTCCTGGGTGGAGGGGCTCCCGGCCGGGGTCCGGGCCGGCGGTCTCCGCACCATGCTGGAGGCCGAGCCGGAGGTGCTGCGCGGGCGCCTCGGCCGGGTAGCGGGGGACGGCGCCCATGTCTTCGCGGCGCTAAACACCGCCGGCATGGACGACGGCTTCGTTCTCCTGGTCGATGCGCTGACGCGATTGGATCGTCCCATCGAAATTATCCACCTGTCGCTCGGCATGGACGAGCCCCGCCTCGCCCAGCCCCGCCACCTGGTGGACCTGGGTGAGGGGGCCTCCGCCACCCTGATCGAGCGCTATGTGAGCCTGGGCGAGTCCCTCTACTGCACCAACTCAGTGCTGGAGTTGTCCCTGGGCGACAGGGCGAGCCTCAGCCATTACCGGGTCCAGGAGGAGAGCCCCAGGGCCTTCCACCTGGCCGGCGTCTATCTGAGCCAGGCGGCCGCCAGCCGCTACCATGGGGTCAATGTTGGGCTTGGCGCCGCCTGGTCGCGCACCGACCTGGTGGCGGGCTTCGTCGGCGAGGGGGCGGAATGCATCCTTGACGGGCTCTATCTTGCCGGCGACGGCCAGACCATGGACTTTCACCTGGATGTGCGCCATGAGATCCCCGGGTGCACGAGCCGCGAGGGGTTCAAGGGCATCCTCTACGGCAAGGGTCGGGCCGTCTTCGACGGGCGGATCACCGTCGCCCGCGATGCACAGAAGACCGACGCCCAGCTCTCCAACCGTAACCTGCTCCTGTCCCGCGGGGCCGAGGTGGACACCAAGCCCCAGCTCGAGATCCTCGCCGACGACGTAAAGTGCAGCCACGGTACCACCGTGGGGCAGCTCGACCCCGGATCCCTGTTTTACCTGCGCTCCCGCGGCATCCCACTGCCCCAGGCCCGGCGCATGCTGTGCGTTGGCTTTGCAGAGGAGGTCCTCGACGCACTGGCCCCTGAGCCCCTGCGAGACTTCGTGTCCGCCAGGGTTGGGGTGCGGCTGGAGCAGGCCAGCCTCGACTGAGGGCATAGGAAAACAGGCACCCGATGGACCTTCCGCCGCCAGGTAGAGAAAGTCCCAAGACAGGCAGTACTGAGGTCAGCCCATGAACAGATTGGCCCGTTTCGCCGGGTTCGGCCGGCACCACGAAGGCGATGGGGCAGACTCCTCCCGCGGTCTCCCGCCCCCGGGGGCCGAGGTCCAAGTCGAGCGCATGGACCCGGAGGAGCTGCGTGAGCCCATCATCGAGGCCCTGCGGCGGGTCTACGACCCGGAGATCCCGGTTAACGTCTATGACCTCGGGCTCATCTACGGGATAGACATCGCCGCCAACGGCGATTGCCACATCGACATGACCCTGACCGCGCCCGCCTGCCCAGTGGCCGGGATGATGCCGGGCATGGTCCAGGAGGCCCTGGCTCAGGTCGAGGGGGTAGGTCGGGTCGGGGTAGATCTGGTGTGGGATCCACCATGGACTCAGGACAGGATGTCCGAAGAGGCCATGCTCCAGCTCGGACTCATGTGAGCTGGATGGCCATGTCGAGCCCCTTCGCAGACCTGGATCAGGCCATCGCGGCCCTGGCGGACCCCTCCGACCCCAATTGGGGCGCAGCCTTCGGCCTGCTCGCCGGCCACCCTGGGACCGCCCAGTTCATGCTCGAGACCTTCGCCGAGACCCTGGCCGAGATGGGCGTAGTCCCTTCCGGGATTGACCCGGTCACCGACGAGCCTGCCTACAACCTGGAGGATGTGGCCAGGGCCCTGGGGGTACCCGGCTGCGAGCTGGACCGGGATAGCTGAGCCCCCGCGGGTCGACTGGCCAGATCCGCCCGAATATGGGCCAGTGGCAGCAGCCCAACCGGAGCGCCAGCCCCGGCCTCTGTGCCTGACGTCTGACTTCGCAGGCTTTTTCCGCCTTTTCCAAGATCGGAGCCAAGGGATTTGCCCATGCCGGCAATTGATCTTTGGCTGCGTATCGGGAAGGATAGCCTCACTACGCGATCGGAAACGCCCAGCCGGGAAGATCGGATGTCGAAGATCAGAGTCATGTTGGTGGATGATCACCAACTGGTCCGTACCGGGATCCGCCGGATTCTGGAGGAGCCGGGCGATATCGAGGTAGTCGCCGAGGCGGCCGACGGACACGAGGCCTTACGTTTGGCCAGGCAGGTTGGGCCGGACGTGGTCCTGATGGACATCAGCATGCCCGGCGGCATGGGCGGCATCGAGGCGACCCGGCGTATCGTCCGGATACTCCCAAAGGTCAAGGTCATCGCCCTGACCGTGATCGGCGACGAGCCCTTTCCCGCCCGCCTGCATGAGGCGGGCGCCATCGGTTACCTGACCAAGGGGTGCCCGGCCGGGGAGATGCTCGACGCGGTGCGGGTGGTGATGCGCGGGTTGCCCTACATCGATTCCGGCATGGCGCGCAAGCACATGCAGGCGAGCTGGCAGGGCGGCGATCAGAATCCCTTCAAGGACCTGTCGGCGCGGGAGATGCAGGTTGCCATGATGACCCTGGACGGCCGCGCGACCCAGGCCATCTCCGACGCCCTGTGCCTCAGCCCCAAGACCGTCAGCACCTACCGCCAGCGCATCTTCGAGAAGCTGGGGGTCAAGAACGACGTGGAGCTGACACGCCTCGCCTATCGCTTCGGCTTCATCAAGGACGGGGCCGTCGATCAGACCTGAGCCAGCCTTGAGCCAGGTCTGCCCCACCGACCAGCGACAAGGTCCGCCCGCAGCGCCGCATGACCCAGGATTCCCCCCCCGATCCGACCCCCTTCTCCGTCGCCTGCCGCCGCTGTCCGCGGCTCGTCGCCTTTCTGGCCCAAATCCGCGCCGAGTGCCCGGGCTACCATTGCGCACCGGTCCCGCCCTTCGGCGATCCGGGCGCGCGCCTGCTGGTGGTCGGCCTGGCACCGGGGATGCACGGGGCCAATGCCACCGGGCGTCCCTTCACCGGCGACTTCGCCGGCATTCTCCTGTATCAGACGCTGCACCAGTTCGGCTTTGCCAGCGGCCCCGAATCGCGCGCCGTCGATGACGGGCTGATGCTGCTGGACTGCCGCATCACCAACGCGGTCAAGTGCCTGCCGCCCCAGAACAAGCCGAGCCCGGAGGAGGTTCGGACCTGTAACCCCTATCTGGCGGCGGAGCTGGCTGGGCTGCGGGAGGGGGCACTGGTCCTGGCCCTGGGGGCAGTCGCCCATGCCGCGGTGCTGCGCGCCCTGGGGCTCAAGCCCACCAGCCGTCCCTTCGCCCATGGGGCCGAGCACGACCTAGGGTCCGGCCTGAGGCTCCTGGACTCCTACCATTGCAGCCGCTACAACACCCAGACCCGGCGCCTGACAGAGCCCATGTTCCACGCCGTCTTCGCCCGGGTCCGGGCCCTGCTCCCCTAGGGGCGCCCCATGGCCGAGACCGACCTGCGGGGGCTGGTGCGACGCATCCCCACCCGCCCCGGCGTCTACCGCATGCTGGACGACCAGGGGAAGGTACTCTACGTCGGCAAGGCCAAGGACCTGAGACGCCGGGTCGGGAGCTACTTCTCCCGGGCCCTGAATGTCCGCCTCCAGGCCATGGTTGCCCAGGTGACCAACGTCGAGGTGACGGTCACCCGCACCGAGGGCGAGGCCCTGCTGCTGGAGAGCAACCTCATCAAGACCCTCCAGCCGCGCTACAACGTGTTGCTGCGCGACGACAAGAGCTATCCGTACATCTACCTCTCCACCCAGGACGCCTTCCCCCGCCTGGCCTTCTATCGCGGCTCGCGCAAGGGGCCGGGGCGCTTCTTCGGGCCCTATCCCAGCGCCTGGGCGGTGCGCGAGACCCTGCAACTGCTCCAGAAGCTCTTCCCCGTACGCCAGTGCGAGGACGCCTTCTTCCGCAACCGCTCCCGGCCCTGTCTGCAATACCAGATCAAGCGCTGTAGCGGGCCCTGCGTCGCCCTGGTGAGCGAGGCGGACTACGGGGCCGATGTGGAGCACACCATCAAGTTCCTCGACGGGCGGGCGGGGGAGGTGATCGACGAGCTGGCCGCGGCCATGGAGCGGGCCGCGGCGGCCCTGGCGTTCGAGCGGGCCGCCACCCTGCGCGACCAGATCGCCACCCTGAGGCGTATCCAGCAGCGCCAGTACGTGAGCGGCGACGGCGGCGACCTCGACATCGTGGCCGCCGCCCAGGAAGGGGGTCAGGGCTGCGTACAGGTCTTCTTCATCCGCAACGGGCGTAACCTCGGCAATAAGGCCTTCTTTCCCCAGGCCCCGGAGGGGACCGACCTGCCGGCCCTGCTGTCCGCCTTCCTGGCCCAGTTCTACGTGGACAAGCCCGTACCGGCGGAGATTGTCCTAAGCACCGAGGTCGAGGACCAAGAGCTGCTGGAGACCGCCCTGAGTGAGCAGGCCGGGCGGCGGGTGAGCCTCAAGCCCAGGGTGCGAGGCGAGCGGGCGCGGTGGCTTGAGATGGCACGCGGCAACGCCCTGGTGGCCCTGCGCGCCCGCCTCGGCAGCCAGGCCGGCTATGCGGCCAGGCTGGAGACCCTGCGCGATGCCCTGGGCCTGGACGAGTCCCCCGAGCGCATGGAGTGCTTCGACATCAGCCACACGGGGGGCGAGTGCACCGTCGCCTCGTGCGTGGTCTTCAATGCGCAGGGGCCCGCCAAGTCCGACTACCGTCGCTTCAACATCGAGGGGATCAAGCCGGGGGACGACTACGCCGCCCTGCACCAGGCCCTGACCAGGCGCTATACGCGGATCAGGCAGGGCGAGGTCCCCTACCCCGATCTCCTCTTCATCGACGGGGGACGCGGCCAGCTCGCCTCGGTCGTGGAGGCCCTCCAGGAGCTGGGGGTGCTGGAGGGGGTCACCCTGGTGGGCGTTTCGAAGGGGCCTGACCGGCGCCCGGGGCTGGAGCAGCTTTGGTTGTTGGGCCGGGAGGCGGCCGTTATACTCCCGGCTGACTCCCCGGCCCTGCACCTCATTCAGCAGATCCGCGATGAGGCCCATCGCTTCGCCATCACGGGCCACCGGCAGCGCCGTGCCAAGGCGCGCACCACCTCGGTGCTGGAGGAGATCGCCGGGGTTGGGCCCAAGCGCCGCCAGCGCCTGTTGCGGCAGTTCGGCGGCCTCCAGGGGCTGGCCCGCGCTGGGGTGGAGGATATCGCCCGGGTGGAGGGCATCAGCCGCCAACTGGCGAGCGAAGTTTACGCGGCCTTGCACCACGAGGCGCCCGGGGACTGACGGATGTGGACCACGCCCAACCTATTGACCCTGCTGCGCATCGGCCTGATACCGGTGTTTGTGGTCGTCTTCTACCTGCATGTCCCCTGGGCCAGGCCCATGGCCGCCGTCGTCTTCACCATTGCCGCGGTCACCGATTGGCTCGACGGCCACCTGGCACGTCGCTGGGAGCAGACCTCGCCCCTGGGGGCCTTTCTCGACCCCGTGGCCGACAAGCTCATGGTCGCCGTCGCCCTGGTCTTTCTGGTCCAAGTGGACCCGCGCCCGGTGCTGGCCCTGGCGGCCGCGGTCATTATCGGTCGCGAGATCACCGTCTCGGCCTTGCGGGAATGGATGGCGGAGATCGGTGCCAGGTCGCACGTCGCCGTATCCGGGATCGGCAAGGTTAAGACGGCGGCCCAGATGATCGCCATCATCCTTCTGATCTTGCGCGGGCCCCTGCTTGGCGTGCCCATCTACGATCTGGGTCTGGCGTTGCTCTACGTGGCCGCCGTACTCACCCTCTGGTCCATGTTCCTGTACCTGCGCGCGGCCTGGCCGAGCCTGTCGGCGCGGCCTCAGTCGGGGGCGCAACGGCGGTAAGAATATCGAAATCTGTTGCTTGACAGCCCGCTGCTCCTCCGTACAATGACGGCTCTTCCAGCGGGAATAGCTCAGTTGGTAGAGCACAACCTTGCCAAGGTTGGGGTCGCGAGTTCGAGTCTCGTTTCCCGCTCCAGATCGTCGCCGCTCAGACGGCAAGACAGAACCCCGCCAAGTGCGGGGTTCTGCATTTGTGAGCCCTAGGCCCTCAGGGCCGGCGTCTTTGCCAGCTACCGGACCGTCACTGTCCCGCGAGCATGGCCCGCAGCATCCAGCCGGTCTTCTCGTGGACCTGCATGCGCTGGGTGAGGAGGTCTGCGGTCGGTTGGTCGTTGGCCTCGTCGGCCAGGGCGAAGACCCCGCGGGCCGTGCGCACCACCGTCTCCTGGTCCTTTGCAAGCTGCGCGATCATCTCCGTGGCCGCCGGGTGACCGGTGGTTTCCTTCACGCTGCTCAGTTCTGCGAATTCCCTGTAAGAGCCTGGTGCGGGTAGGCCGAGGGCGCGAATGCGCTCGGCGATCAGGTCCACCGCCAGGGCCAACTCGTTGTACTGGGTCTCGAACATCAGGTGCAACGTATTGAACATCGGGCCTTCCACGTTCCAATGGAAGTTGTGGGTCTTGAGATAAAGGGTGTAGGTGTCGGCGAGGACGCGGCTCAGGCCCGCCGCGATGGCCTGTCGCTGAGCATCCGGGATACCGATGTCGATCTGGGTATAGGCATTCATGGCTGACCTCTGGGTTGGCTGCGTTGGAGTGCTGGGGTAAGGGCTGATCCTCCGCCCCGCCATCGCACATGAGTATGGATGCGACGAATGAAAGGCGGAAATCGCTTGTTCTGCTCGTTGTAGTCGGGACCGACGATGAATCGGACGGGCAAGGGTCTATGGGGCAAGTCAGGTCGGGATGCGCGCTTGCTCCTGGCCCGACGTTGCCGGGCTGACCGGTTTGGCGCAGAAAGTCCCTTCGCTGGTGCGGGGTTGCAATCCCCGCGGGCGAAGGAATAATCTCCCGAGCACATGAAGAAGGCGCGCCACTCGGTCCGTCCCGGGCCGCGCTGCGGCGCCTCGGAGGATAGAGATGAAGAGCATGCAGATGGCGTGGGCACTGGGTGCCCTGATGGCGGCCACCGCCCCACAGCTGGCCGCTCAGGTTGCGGAGGCTGCCGTCGGCCCGACCCCGGCCGAGGTGGCCCATCGCGAGTACGAGGAAGTGATGGCGCTGACCCCGGACCTTGCCAATGGGGCCAAGGCCTACCTCACCTGCGCCGTCTGTCATCGCCCGGAGGGCTGGGGATCGCCGGACGGGGACTACCCGCAGATCGCCGGACAGATCCGAACCGTCATCGTCAAGCAGCTTGCGGATATTCGAGCCCGTAACCGCGACAACCCGCTGATGTACCCCTTCTCCGTACCGCGGGTCCTGGGCGGGGCTCAGGCGATCGCCGACGTGGCGGCTTATGTCTCCAGTCTCCCGATGACCGCCGATAACGGCAAAGGGCCGGGGACGGATCTGGAGCTCGGCAAGCGTCTCTATGAGGAGAACTGCACCAAGTGTCACGGCGCCAATGGGGAGGGCAAGGAGAAAGAGCACATGCCTGCCATAGCGGGCCAGCACTATCTGTACCAGGTGCGGCAGTTCGATGCCATCCGCGCGGGCCGGCGCAAGAATGCCGATTCCAAGATGACCCGGCAGATCCTCGGCTTCACCCCACGGGAGGAGTCCGCCGTCCTCGACTATACCTCGCGCCTGTCCCCCGCCCCGGACAAGCTTGCCAAGGCCGGTTGGCAGAACCCAGACTTCCCGCACTATGTCCGCCCGCCCATGCCTGGCTTCCCACCCATGCCCCCGCCGATGATGCCGCCCCCAAAGGCCCCCGGGGCCACGCCCTGATCGCTGGCGATTCCTTTCGGTGCCGCGTGCCCCGGCGGGGCGCGCGGCGATCAATCAGCGTCTGTCCGGTCTCTGGATCAGAGCGGCGAGCGCCGCCAGGAAGGCGGCATGCTCCTCGGGGCGCCCAACCGTGACCCTCAGGCACTCGGCGAGCAGCGGGTGGGCCCCGTGCAGGTTTTTGACCAGGACCCCGCGCCCCCGCAGGCCCTCGAAGACCTTATCGGCCTGGGTGTCCGTAAGGCGCATCAGGATGAAGTTGGCCTGGCTGGGGTAGGGCTCTACGCCGTCCAGGGACGCCAGGGCCGAGAAGAGCCGGGCCCGTTCGGCGCGAATGGCGGCGGTCTGGGCGTCGAACAGGGTGCGGTGGCGCAACGCCAACGCCGCACTGGCCTGGGTCAGGGCATTGATGTTGTAGGGTAGGCGCACCTTGTCGACCTGCTCGATCCACTCCCGTGGGCCGGCCAGGTAGCCCAGGCGCAGTCCCGCCAGGCCCATCTTGGAGACGGTGCGCATCACCAGCAGGTTGGGCCAGGTTCCCAGACGGGGCAGGAAGGTCGCATCGGTAAAGGGGGCATAGGCCTCGTCCAGGATCACCAGCCCGGGGGCGGCCTCGATGATCTGGACGATCTCCTCGGCCGGGAAGAGGTTGCCTGTGGGATTGTTAGGGTAGGCGATATAAGTCAGGACCGGCTCTTCCCGCTCCAGCGCGTCCAATACCGCCGGCAGGTCCAGCGCGAACCCGTCCTGTCGTAGCGGGACGCCCACATAGCCCATCCCGGTGAAGGTAGCGATCATGCGATACATGACGAAGCCCGGATCCAGGGACAGGACCTTGCGCCCGGGGCCCCCTACCGTCATCGCCAGCATCTGGATCAGCTCGTCGGAGCCATTGCCCAGGACCAGGCCCATGTCTGCCGGTATCCCCATGGCCTCCCGCAGGGCGGTCTGGACCAGCGGCGCCTGGGGATGCGGATAGCGGTTGATCTCCGCTGCGCTGAGCAGGCAGTGCCACTCCTCCTGGATCTCCGGCGGCCAGGGATAGGGGTTCTCCATCGCGTCGAGCTTGATGAGCCCGGCTGCGTCTGGCACATGGTAGGCGTGCAGGGCGCGGATCTCAGGGCGGACCAGGCGGGCGATAATGTCTTGCATGTGGGTTTGACTCTGTGGTGCGTCCCACGCCCCGCGTGGGAATGACGCTTTGGCTGCTTCAGCGGCCTGAATAGTAACCCGTCCCCTCATTCTCCCGTATTAACAACTATATTGCACACCTGCGACCGCGTGGTTGCCGGTCGGAGGTGGCGGCGGTGTTGGGCTTCAATTGCGTTTCGCCTTGACGCGAAGTGGGCGACGCGAACGGGTTTGGGAACGGAGGAGGCAGCCCGGTGGAGTTTTCCCCGATGTTTCAACGACTTCCCCGCCGAGGATCAAGCGCTGCACATCGAAGATAGGGAGGCTGTCGTCATCCATTTCTTCCGCCGCATGCACGGTAACGACATACCGATCGGTACGCACACATTCCCTGATTTGTCCGAGAGTGGGCTTCATTCTTGTGGGATGAGCTCCTTCACTAACCGAACGGTCAGCGTAGCCCGACCTGGACAGCGCGCCCATCAACGCTCGCCGAGTGCCTGAAGCCCGACGCGCTGGCCGTGGTCGGGCTGACGCCGTTGTTAGGCACTTTTCGGTTCTTCATTTCGGAATATGCGAGCCTGGCCCTTTTCCCTCTAGAGGGGCTGCGAGATTCTCCTGCGGTAACGCAGGATGCCGAACCAACCGATGATCGGCAGGCCGAGTATGAAAGCAAAACCGATCACGGCGAAGATGTTGAGGTAGGGGTTGGCGATGACCCCGGCATCTCTTAACAGCCCGATCGCCCACACCGAAAAAGGAACATGCAGGAGACAGGCCGTGGCCAGGCCCGGGTTATACCAGCGGCGGGCCGCGATCGACAGGACGACGTGGACTACTGCCTGAAAGATCAGGAAATAGGGCATCCAGGCAGCCAGGCGGAGATCGTAG
>Ga0114939_10002291_pt1 | contig 14336 bp, 16 predicted proteins | sample AshMeaCrysSpring_FD_87196 | JGI IMG/M metagenome (GOLD analysis project Ga0114939, IMG submission 87196) | Groundwater microbial communities from Big Spring, Nevada to study Microbial Dark Matter (Phase II) - Ash Meadows Crystal Spring | ecosystem: Environmental > Aquatic > Deep subsurface >... | reverse complement strand
TGAGAATCTACAAATGACTAATTTGGTGCTTTTACAATCCCAAACCCATCACACAAATGTCTTTCATCCTCTTTGACATTCCCACTATTTCTTAAATAATCCCGTATCCAATCGCAACCCTGCGCCAATATTTTATCTGTGGTTGAGTGCAAATCCAATTGCCAGATAATCACATTACCAAGGGAATCGGAAGAAGCCAAAACTTGACTATCGGGACTAAAACTCAGACTTTTCACCCCAGCATGATGACCCCCAAGGGTTTGGAGAATTTTGCCATTGTTTGTCCACAGCTTGATGGTTTTGTCTTCACTAGCGGTAGCAATGGTCTTTTCGTCGGGACTGAACACCACCGCATTCACTTCTCCCTGATGACCGTGTAGAGTAGCTAGCACTTGACCTTGGCGATTCCAGAGTCGGACAATTCTATCTTTACCCACTGTGGCGACTTTTTGACTATCACGCGACCAAGCTACAGCCAAAACCCCACCTTGATGTCCCCGCAATGTCATCACTTCTTGACCTTGCTGAGTCCAGATTTTGGCTGTACCATCGTCACTGGCGGTGGCGATAAATTTACCATCGGGACTGAAACTCACACTCCTCACACCAGCCTTGTGTCCCCGTAGGGTTGCTAATTCTTTACCATCCAAATTCCACAGTTTGACGGTGTTATCCCAACTAGCACTAGCGATAGTTTTACCATCTGGAGTGAAACTCACACTCCTAACATCAGCCTCATGACCGCGCAGTGTTGCTAATTCTTTACCCTGCAAGTTCCACAGTTTGACAGTTTTATCGCGACTGGTGGTAGCAATTAGCTTTCCGTCGGGGCTGAAATGTAAACTTCTCACCGTATCGTTATGACCAGTTAAAGTTACCAGTTGCTGTCCCTGAAGATTCCAGAGTTTCGCCATTGTATAGCGACCAGTTGTCCCCAGAGTCCGACCATCTGGGCTGAAACTGACACTCCCAGTTGCAGAGTCACCAAGGTGGAGGATGGGGAATTGGGAGTGTCCGCGTCCCCAGTCCCTTGTCTGGAGATTCCACAACCGCACTGTCCCATCCTCACCACTGCTAGCGAGAAGTTGTCCATCTCTACTAAAATTTACACCCCAGACTGGTTCCGTATGCCCGTGGAGAACTTGTAATTGCTTACCGTTGCGGTTCCAGAGGCGAAGAGTTTTATCGTAACTTGCAGTAGCAATTGTTTCTCCATCACGGGTAAAAACCCCACTAGCAACCGTATCTTCATGACCCTGTAGTGTAGTGACAACAGATGCGATATGTCCCGTCTGTCGTGCTTCTATATTCCAAAGTTTGGCGGTTTTGTCCCGACTTGTCGTTAACAGCGTCTTACCATCGCGACTGAAATTAACATACATCACCCAATCACGATGACCCCGCAGCGTCGCCAGTTCTTCCCCGGACAAACTCCAAATTTTCGCTGTCCCGTCCCGACTTGCGGTAGCAATCATCTTGCCTTTGGGGTGGAAATGGATGGCAACTACAGGTTGATCGTGGGTATGGAAGGATTTTATCAGCTTACCGCCGCGGTTCCACAACCGCAGGGTGCCATTCCACTCCATCGACGCCACCATCTGACCATCTGGGCTAAATCCGACACATGCCACCCAATCCTTGTGAGGCAGGGTGATAATTTCTTTACCATCCTTGACACGCCAAATCTTGACGGTTTTATCTCTGCTGGCACTCACCAGCATCTTGCCGTCGGGACTGTAATTTACACTCCAAACTGCATCTGTATGTCCACGGAGAGTATGGAGTAATCTGCCATCAGTCCGCCAAATCTTGACGGTTTTATCCCAACTGGAACTGGCTAAAGTCTGCCCGTCGGAACTAAATTTTACCCGCGTGACTAGATCTCCGTGACCTACTAAACGGTTGCGTTCCCGTACCCAGTACAGGGATTGGCGGATAGTCTTTTGTACTGCTACCCGCAGGTCTGTACTTCCGTACTGCCTACCTATTTGCTTTAATTTGATACCAGCCTTCAGTCCTGCCAGCAAGGCATCAAAGTTTTGCTGGGATTCAAAAGCAGCTTCTGAGGATACAGTCAGGGCTTTAATCTCGCTCTTGGCGATTTGGCGTTTTTGTTGGGTAGTTTGCCATGCCAGCCATCCTGATAATCCTAGAAGGGTAATGGCTAGCAAGGATACCGCCGATAGACCTATCAGTCCCCGACGAATAGTCTGTTTAGCTTGCTGTTGGGCGGCTGCTAAGATGTGATTAGCTTGCTGGGAAGATAAGAGCGCACTTTGCACCTGGAGTTTATCTAGTGCCTCGCTAGCGGCTAAAAAGCGATAATCCTGGTTGCTCAAATTCTTACCCTTTGCCCAGACTTGTGCATCTTTGAGGGCTTGTCCCCGCAGGAGATGGGTTTGATTTTGATAGTCAGATGCTACCCAGGCATTCAGTAAATCTGCGTAGGGACGCAATTTGGTTAATTGTTTTTCCACCCATTCCTGGTTAAATACTTCTTGATAGATGCGGTTGTAAACCTGTAAGCGACCTTGGTATTTAACAACTAATCCGGAGAACAGCAACTCAATTTTTTCTGGAGAATCATCCGCTGGGACGTCACTGGTTTGTAATATTTGCTGATACAGTCCCAACAACCTACTAGCACGTTGCTCATTACAAAGTAAGCGATCGCGTATGGTTCTCAAGTGTGGCGGTTCATCCTGAGCAGCCCAATTTTCGATAATGTGCGATCGCACAATTGCCGCTACCCAATCGGCTATTTCCTCATAGGGAGTTAGTATCTCCTGCATCAGCTTAGCAAGATATGGGTATTGGGGACTGAGTACTGGGGACTGGGTACTGGGAGGGGAAGAGTTTTCCCTGTCTGTGTTCTGTGCCACCAACTGACAAAGCTTCTGGGTGAGAAACGGTTGTCCTCCTGTAAGAGCGAGTATTTCTTGCAGTACCGCTTGGGGATTTTCTACCTTATCTACTAACCCTGCTTCTAATGGTTGCACTTCCTGCAGATTAAACCCATTTAACTGAATTGCCTGACCGATATTAAAAGGTGTGCGGGTTTTATCTGCAATCAAATCTGAGGGTGTCGCCACTCCTAACAGTGCAAAAGTTAGGCGTTTGTATTCGTGGCTAGAACGAATCAGGGCAAAAAAGTCATCCGTATCAAATGGTAAGCTGAGGGTGCTATCGATTTCATCGAAAAAAATCACCATCGGTTGGGCGATAAAATCTGGGAGTACACCCTGTAGCAACTCACCCAGACGAGCCACGGGAGATAAATCTTGTCGTTCTGCTAACCAACTACGGACGTTAATCTGCGGTGAAAGACGGAAACCCCGCACTAGACGCATAATGATGTCTGCATACCATTGGTCAGCCGTTATACCTTTGTTACCAATGCCTGACAAGTCCACCGTTACACAGACGATACCATCTGCTTGTAGGCGCTTCGCTGCTTGTACCCGGAGGCTAGACTTCCCCATCTGGCGACAGTTAAGGACGTAACAAAACTTCCCCGCTTTCAAAGCATTGTAGAGTTCCTCGTCAGCCTGTCGCACAACGTAACTGGGTGCATCAACAGGGAGGCGTCCGCCTACTTGATATTCGTAGGATGAGTTCAGTTTTTGCACGGAGGTTGTCTACGCCTTACATCGGTTGATACTTTTGTTTATAGAGGGCGAAGATTCATTTGTACATGTAGAAAAGTTAAGGATTTGATGGGGTCAGGACTTACGCAAAGACGAACGAGCCAGTCGCTTGCGTTTTGTCCAGATTTTAGGTATTAGGAACCCCCGTTGTGCGAACTGGCCTGCAAAGACGCAAAGGAGTAAAGAATAATTCATTGCTAAATTTTCATCGGGGTTGCCAGCTAAGCTCATCGCCAGCAGGTATAAGAACTACCGCGATATTTCAGTAAGATGCTTGACTGAGGCTGGGGTATAACTTGCGGAACCTGAAATTTGATCATCGCTCCGCGATAGATTCCTGTCATTTCACTCTCTGTAATTTTGGCAATGTGAGAGTTTAATTGATAACGTGCTGCTCTATAAGTAAGGTGCATAATATTATCCTCTACAAGTTGTAGGTGTGTGCTTTCATCCCTAGTTATAGATTTGAGACAAACCAAAGTCGATACATAAAAGTTAAGTAGTTTAGGGACTTAACTTTTGCTGTGCAGTTCGATTTGATGGTTGAAAGTCCCTAATTTTTCTACCTGTTAATTCTGCCCAGATTTTAATAGACGAAATTAGGGCTAGTGTTCTAGAGGATACAGGTCTAGCAGAGCAATTTGATGATATTACTTTACTGGCTTTGAGACGAACAGCTTGAAAATAAATTACGAACTGCTACCAATCGACACGCTCACCAAAATACCGTCGATATAAATCACAACTAGGTAACACCTGATTCCCATATAGCGTTACCAATCCCATGCTGTGTAACTTAAATGCTAACAGTTGTTCTAATTCTACAGGTGTCGATGCTTGTATCACTTGATGATATGCTGCTGCTAATTCGGGATGTTCTTGTAAATTGCGTAAATGCCGATGAAGATGGCTGCAATAAATGCCAGCATCAGTAACAGATGTTTCCACTAGCTGATTTAATGTCAAATCTCGCTGTGCTAGATGATATAAAGCCTGTTGGATTAAATAGGGATGTCCTGCTAGCAGTTGCATCAACTGAGATAATTCCGCCGGAGATAAATTCAATCGATAACGCTGTGCTAAATTCAATACTTGCTCTGGTGTAAACGGCTGCAATTCAATTGCCAAACCAACATTAAAAGGAGATTTGTTAATATCCAGGGGAATGTAAACTTCTGTAGAATGAACAATAATTAACCGTAAATTTTGCCACAGAGGATTACCGCTGTCGCCATAGGCTGCTTCTTCATACCATGAGCGCAACAGCGTAAAAAAATCATCAGCAATTTCTGGGTGTAAAAAAACTTCATCCACCCGTTCCAAAGCTAATACCAAACCATCATTCACCTCTGGGAGCAAACAGTCTTCAAAATAAGCCGTGCAGTTGCTTTTACTACCAAAAGTTTCACTCCAATAATCTTCTACCCGATGGGATATCTGCAGCTTGCGGGCGATCGCCGTACAGAACCAGCGCAAAAACTTATCCAAGTTGGAAAATACAGCCTTATCTGCTTGCTGTAAACTGAGTACTACGGTACGCAGTCCAGAGGTGTCAGAATGTTGTTTAGCATGGGCGAGAATTCTGACCATCAGAGAAGTTTTCCCCATTTGACTGGGGGCTTTGATGCGAATTAACGACCCTGGTTTCATAATCTCTTCGTAACAGCGAGTCTCGATAGGTGGTCGTCCAATATACACAGCCGAGTCAACAGGTAACAGCCCCACTGGTAATTCAATTTCCGGGGATTCTGGCGGTTGGGAACTGGATAATTGTTCATTAGACCTCTGTGTCTCCTGGCTAGCGCGTTGTGCTAAAACTGCTACCCAATTTGCTTTACTAACTTTTTCCCCATAACTAGATGACAGTATCTGCCACAATTTCGGACCGACATCATGCTTAATATATTCAGGAGTATAACCACACTCAGCCGCAATTTGGTCATATCTTTTACCTAGCCAAGCCCCCTGTAAAACAGTGACTTCAATATTTCTTAAGTGTCGCTCAGTCTGAGCAAAAACTGCTGTATCTACCAGCTTCAGCGCTAATTCAAAAGATATGGGTTTTTCTGTACCAATGTCGCTCATCTGTTTAGTGCGTTTTGGTTTGAGTTGTTTAGGCCGCAAACATCATAATTACCATTATGTTAAATACATCTTTGACAACTAAGACAACTATTAGTAACAAATTGGCACAATGAAATGCTGGAAAGAAATCTATAAGTTGTAGTAGGGAACACCTCTGTGTCCCTACGCTGTCTAATACCATGTAAAACCTGGAATACCTGGTAAAACCTTTTACCAAATAAATGGAATCAACCGGCTGCTTGATTGTTGGTAATCAGCAAAATCCGGATATTTTGTGGTCATAGACTGTTCTTTTTGGGATATGCGTTGGAGGTAGAGAAGAAACACCGATGCAGGTACCAAATAAGCCCAGATAGAACCAGCTACCACACTAAAACTCAGATACCGCAACAAATCACCAAAGTAATTAATGTTGCGACAGAATCGCCAGATGTTGTCACGAACTAACCCTGCACCAAACTGCTTGGCGGTAAGCTTTTGTACATCGGCGCTGGCATTAATCAGACTGCCGAAAATGTAAAGTAGCAATGCTACAGATGCTGTGGACATTGACAAAGGAACGGGGTTAGTAAATGCTAGGTATCCTGGCAACACGTACAAAACCCCAACAAATAATAGTATGAAAACAAACCCAAAAGCGTTCACAGGTTCATTAAAAAATAACTGTCGTCGTTGAGGGTAAAACCACTGTTCCACCAACCACCAGACACAATAACTAGCATGGAGACAAAGATAGATTACCTGTCGCCAATCTTTGATACCAAAGAAGACAACAAAGACAATCATCCAGACAAGTGACAGTGCTTTAGCGATGTTAATCGGCGTAAGTACCGTTAAACCAGTTTTCTCACCGTTGACAGTATTCTGCATTGGCTTACCGACATACCCCTAATAAAATGACTTATTCTTATATTCGCCGATGCACCAGGGTAGTGCTAGCTTGGTCAGTTGGCACCAGCATCACTTCGCTGATATTCACATGAGATGGTCGGGTAACGCAGAACAACACCACATCCGCCACATCAGCACCTGTGAGAGGCTTTAGTCCCTGGTAAACCTTAGCAGCGCGTTCCGTGTCACCGTGAAAGCGCACTTCGCTAAATTCCGTTTCTACCATCCCAGGGTCAATGCAACTCACACGGATAGGGGTGCCCAAAAGGTCTTGTTTCAAACCTTCAGATATTGCTCTCACTGCTGCTTTAGTACCACAATACACATTCCCCCCTGGGTAGGTTTGTCGTCCGGCGATGGAGCCAATATTTACCACATGACCCTGACCCCGACTCACCATTCCAGGCACTACATAGCGTGTGAGGTAAAGCAAACCCTTGATGTTGGTATCAATCATTTCCTCCCAATCCTGGAAGTCACCCTCATGCAACTTGTCTAAACCGCGACTTAGACCAGCGTTGTTAATTAAAACATCGATATCTGACCATTGTGGGGGTAAATGAGAAATTGCAGCTTCCACAGCAGGGCGATCGCACACATTCAACTGTAGCAAATGAATATCGCAGGTAAATTCTTTGCTCAATTCCTCTGCCAATTGCTGCAAGCGTTCTGCTCGGCGTGCTGATAGAATCAGTCTTGCACCCGCTCCAGCAAAAACCCTAGCACAAGCAGCGCCGATACCACTACTTGCACCAGTAATCAAGACAGTTTGATTTTTAGTCATTAGTCATTAGTCATTAGTCATTAGTTGTTAGTCATTGGTCATTAGTTATGGGGAATGGGTAATTTATTCCTTGTTTTCCTTGTCCCCAATCCCCAGTCCCCTTATCTTCTCGGTTTTTGGGGAGTAGCGGGACGGTTGCGACCACCAACGACTTGCACGCGCTGAGTTATCATCGTCATACCTTCACCGCGCACGAGTACCGCAGAAATCCAGCGATTTTCTGCCTGATTAGGAGCGCGACCCACTTTAAACAAACCCCCAGAGGTCAATAATTCTAAATCTACGGGTGTGGGATTAAAATATTTATCTGCTTGAATTGGTTCATCAATTGCCGCACCCAGGAGATAATCATCACCCAATGGTTCTTGGACAACAGCATCAAAGTTATACTGCTGACCTACATTAACGCGCTCTGGTAATTTGAGGTCAACCGTTGGTGGTTTAGCGCCAGAAGTTAAGACAGTCCGTTCTGATAAAATTTCTTGACGAACGATTTTGCCCCCTTCAAGCCGCTGACGGGATTTAATTGTAGAGTTGAGCGCCATATTGTTGGTACTAGCAGTAGCACCAGTGATGGTAGTAACGGTTTGGACGACCAGAGCATTACCTTCCCGTTTCCAAGATTGGACTTGGGTGCGGTATTGCAACTTGGGATAGCGCTTCCACAGAGAAGATAAAGCTTTTTCCATGTTCTGGCGGTTGATGCCGTCGGAATTAGTAAAGCTGGGGCTGTAAAATTGCAATACCCCCTTGACATCACCCCTCGTAGCAGCAGTATCAACTTGTGTTAATAGATTTCTTAGCTCAGTTGGTGCATTGTTGGCTGTTTGGGCGTTAACCCTATGAGTAGCAATTGTAAAACCAAGGGTGAACAGCAGCAAAATTAACCAACGATGTGGTGAAAATTTAGCTTGACCTTGCAGCAGAAAAGTGAAAAAGTTACGCATCAGTGGTAGTTTGGATAGTTGATTAGATACCGCGAGAATGGTTTGATCTTAAGTTAACCTGGGCGCTGAGTCTCCACAGACAGGAATGAACAACTCACCGACAAAATTATTAATTGCTGCTAGCGGTACTGGGGGACATTTGTTCCCCGCGATCGCACTTGCTGAACAATTGCCAGATTACCAAATTCAGTGGCTGGGTGTCCCCAATCGCTTGGAAACTCAGCTTGTCCCTCAAAAATATCCCTTGAATACCATCGCTGTAGAAGGGTTTCAATCCCGCTTTGGACTGGGAACAGTGAAAATTTTCACCCGACTCATCGGTTCTGTCCTCCAAGTGCGTCAGTTACTGCAAAAGGGTAAATTTCAAGGTGTGTTTACCACAGGTGGTTATATTGCAGGACCCGCTGTCATGGCGGCTCGTTCCCTGGGTTTACCCGTAATTCTCCACGAGTCTAACGCCCTACCGGGTAAGGTAACACGATTTTTGGGTCCCTGGTGTACTGCTGTGGCTGTGGGGTTTGATGTGACAGCGAAGTATCTCGGTAAAGCGCAGACTGTTTACACGGGTACTCCAGTCCGGGAACAGTTCCTACAAACAACAGGTAAGTTAGATTTACCTATTCCGCCAGGGGCACCCTTAATTTTAGTCTTTGGTGGTTCTCAGGGTGCCGTTGCGGTTAATAAGTTAGTTCGGGAGTCTGCCAAGGCATGGTTTGATACTGGGGCTTATGTCGTGCATTTAACGGGGGATAATGACCCAGAGGCGGATAGTTTGCAGCATCCGCAGTATATTTCCCTGCCGTTTTATAACGATATGGCTCCCTTGTTGCAGCGAGCAAATTTGGCAATTAGTCGTGCTGGTGCTGGTAGTTTGACGGAATTGGCAATTACAGGAACACCGGCGATTTTGATTCCCTACCCCTTTGCAGCGGAAGACCATCAATCATACAACGCCCAGGTATTTACTTCCGCGAATGCCGGATTATGTTTTCAGCAGCAGGAGTTGACGACGGAGATTTTACAACGTGAGGTGTTAAGTTTGTTGCAGTCTCCTGAGAAGTTGCAGGAGATGGGTGAGACAGCGCGCTTGATTGCGGTGCGTGATAGTGCCCAGAAGTTGGCGCAGTTGGTGCGTGAGGTGGTAAGATGAACCGCCAAGACGCTCCTGTGCGCCAAGAGGGGAGAGGGGATATGATTGATTGATGGGGATGAGCTACGTTGAGAAAATCAATCATATTTTGAAACCTGCTACATCGGTCAGTCCGTTGGTGGTAGATTTGTTTGCGGGATGTGGTGGGTTATCTCTTGGTTTTGAGGCTCAGGGTTTTGCAACTCACGGGTTTGAATTGGATGCTGATTGTTGTGCTACTTACAGAAGAAATTTAAAAGGGAAGTGTAATCAAGTTACCCTCACATCTGACACAGAATTACCACCAGCTACTGTGTTAATTGGTGGACCTCCTTGTCAACCTTTTAGTGTGGGGGGAAATCAAAAGGGTTTGTCAGATTCACGGGATGGGTTTCCCATTTTTATTAATGCAGTAAAAAAGCTGCGTCCGGAGATTTTGTTGTTTGAAAATGTCAGGGGTTTGCTTTATAAAAATAAGTGGTATTTGGATGAAATTGTCACGGCACTAGGAAATTTAGGTTATATCGTTGAAGTTAAATTATTAAATGCTGTTAATTTTGGCGTTCCGCAAAATCGTGAACGTTTGATAGTTGTTGGACATCAAGGGAAATATAAATTTCCGCAATTATTTGAACCCAAGGTGACTGCTGGTGAGGCTTTAGGAGAACTTGCTGTTTTAGCTCCCCCAGAATCTAAGTTTCTGACTCCTAGTATGGATGAATATGTGGCAAAGTACGAAAAAGCATCTTCTTGTAAACGTCCCCGCGATTTGCATTTAGATAAACCTGCGAGAACTTTGACTTGCAGAAATTTAGCTGGTGCTACTGGTGATATGCAGAGAATTAAACTTTCTGATGGTAGGAGAAGGCGGTTATTTTTAAGAGAGGCTGCTCGGTTACAAAGTTTTCCTGATTGGTTTGAATTTGTGGGGAGTGAAACGAGTTGTTTTAATCAGGTGGGTAATGCAGTTCCGCCGTTATTTGCGTTTCATTTAGCTGGGAGTGTTCGGGAATATTTGCAATCTCAAGCTTTGAGTTTAGGCTTAAATAGTTACGAAAAAAAGCCCCTATGCAACAACTTTCTCTACCGTTAAACTTGCCTAACACCTCTGCTAATGAAGTTACATGGTTCCAACATATATTAGACGTGCTTGGTGTTAGCCGTGGTGCTGGTTGGTGCGATAAATTTGGCTTGTCTTTACGTCAGTGGCTGATGCAACATGGTCATACTCCCATTAAAACGCTAAGCTTATTTTCTGGGGGTGGGGGATTAGATATTGCATTTCATGATGCTGGCTTTGACATTGTTCAGATGGTTGAAGTTGAAGCTAAGTATGTACAGACGCTAAGACAAAATTCAATGCCAGGAAAATGGCTGGAGAATTCTAAAGCAATTTGCGTTGATATTAGAGAATATTTTCCCCATACAGAGTTAGAAGTAGATTTCATAATTGGGGGACCTCCTTGTCAAAGTTTCTCAGCTGCTGGACGCCGTGCTGCTGGGGTTTCGGGAACTAAGGATGCTCGCGGTATCTTGTTTCAAGAGTATGTGCGATTACTCAAAACTCTCAAGCCAAAAGGCTTCTTATTTGAGAATGTCTATGGTATTACTGGAGCTAGAAACGGTAAAGATTGGCAGAAAATCCAAAATGCTTTTAAGGAAGCAGGATATACAATTTATTTTCGGACATGGGGAAATGATAAATGGTCGTTAGGTACTAACAAAGTAATGCTATCTGCTAACGATTTAAACCAACATTTATTTATAGCAGTTTGGAAATTTTTTGAAGAAAAACTGCTCGAAGTCACTGGTATGGCTGACTTGGTTCAGTTGTCTGGATATTACCAGTACAACCCCCGGATTAGTGGAGTAATGACTTTTCACCAAGAATTAAAAGTTAATCTTTTCTGGCGTGTTGTTCAATGTGTAGTCAGGGGAATAGGGGTAGCAATTCAACTCTCAGCCCAAGGGTTAGCATCGCTGTGGGGTGTTGAGGCAGAAAATGTGTTTTCTTACCTTCAGGACTTACGCAGCATGGGTTACGAAGTTAGAAACCATAACACAAACCCTCAAATTCCAAAAGGAGAGTATCTAATTCCCTATGCGTTTCCGACACTTACACCGAGAAGCGTACAACTGAGAAAAAATTTAGGCACTACTGATGAGTGAGCTACATTTACGAGTATTTCGAGATTCACCAGTTTATAAAGCGAATCTTAGAGGCGCTCGTCGGGAATGGCTTACTATTGTAGAAGCCATTGAGACTAACGAAATACATCCGGAAGTCGCGTTACAATATTTATTATCTCAACTTCTGAACCAGGCAAAAGTTTTTAGAGATTTAGCATCACAAACATTAGAGAATATCAAGAAATTTTTAGCATCACCAGAACCAGTAACTCAGAAATTTATAACTGAAATTATATTAAGGCATATTAATGAATCTGATTATGCATCCAGAATTATGGAAATTGCCATGCATAGTTTATTTCAAGCTATGCAAGAATATCAAGTTTTTCCGGATGGAGCATTAAAACCTCTCTCACAAATGCGTTCTGCTAACAAAAAACACGGGAATATAGGTGATATTGACATATTGTAATCTAGACAGATTATTGAAGCCTGGGATGCAAAATATGGTAAAGCATATTTACGGGATGAACTAGAAGAACTAGCAGAAAAACTTCAATTACACCCAACAGTTACATTAGCTGGATTTGTATCCAGTATAGAACCTGAACGACGCCCAGAAATTATATCTCGCTGTCAAGAAATTGAAGACGATTTTGGTATATCCCTAGAGATTCTGACATTTAGAGATTGGGTGAAAAATCAATTTAGTCGCGCCATAGTAACTGGTATGGTAGGTGAGGCAGAATTAGCAAAGGCCTGGATTACAGCACATACCGAATCTTTATCGCAAAGACGCAGCGATATTGCTCCCATTGATGAACCATGCTATCAGTGGCTTAACAGTTTAAAAATAATTCTCGATAACTTTTAACCCCTATGACCCAACCCAAACCCCCAAATATCTGGCAATATAAACCCTGGTGGTGTCAACCTTGGTCAATTGTCCTTACGGGTATCACCATCATTACCAGTAGCTGGCTAATCTTCAAAACTCTCTGGTTAACAATTCTCGTCGCTATCCCCATACTGACATGGATGGGCTTTTTCTTGCTTATCTATCCCCAATTAGTCATTAAAAGTGGGATGTTGGACTCTCCTCAAGATTAAGTATAATAATTAACTAAATTTTATGACTAACTAACCTGATATTAGCTAGCATTTCAGGTAGATGAACTATTTATATTGAAAACTTATCAATCAACCTCCTAACCCTGAAAGCAATACAGAATTAGGAATTACGAATTATTTGGTGATTCTTGACGACTGGGCTAGCAGGGAATAACATCACTAAACATAACATCCGTATAATTGGGTAATATTTATCAGTGTATTTACTTTTTTATTGTTTTTTTAGTTTCCCTAACTACTGAATAAGCGCTGGACAGCAACAATATTTTCCTAGTTGCTTTCTACACCAGTTACTTACTAGAGATTAATATCATGGTATTTGCTGTTTGGTTGCTTACAGCTTCCCTACAGTAAGTCGAGGCAAAATATCTTAGCTATCCTAAATACATGAATTACGAAACCGCCCGCCAATTTATAATTAACCAAACGATAGGAAATTCTCCCAATCAAGATGCTCTGCTGGTGCGTCTCAAGCAGGGTAAACCACCTGTCCCTGGTCAAATTACCTCTATTTTGTTAGCTCTGAAAGTACTATTTTCCGGTATGCAAGAGGCTACTACCATTGACCGGGAAATTGCTTACGCTCTTTATTTATTATCTACTCAATCTCAAGCATCCTTTGAAGCCGGACGCCGCAACGGGGTAGAATGGCCTCCACTTCTAAGGGAAGATTTACAGCGAATTGCTAAAGCCACTGAAAGCATCTTTGCTGGTGTCTGGCAGACAGTGCATTAAATTAGGGAATAGGGAATAGGGCATTGGCAGAAAATAACTATTCCCTTAACCCCATTACCCATTACCCATTACCCATTACCCATTACCCATTACCCATTACCCATTACCCATTACCCATTACCTATTTCGCAATTCGCTTTCCAGTTTATCTAAGTCGTTGAGTAATAATACTGTGATTTGACCATTGATGGCTTTACCTTCTCTTGGTTTGGCTATTTCCCACCAGTAAGCAAAGCGATCGCCCACTCGTAATTGTCCCTGTAAAGCTTCTCGGATGGGGTTGTTAGCGCTTCTAGCTTCGTTGATAGCGCTTTCGCTGGGATACTCATACACTACTCGAGCGCGGTCGAAATCTTGGTATATATCCAAACCATAAATTATCCGTAGGGATTCTTGCAGACGTTGTTGGGTAATTCCATTAACAGCATCAAATATAGCTAGACGTTCAGTGCGGATTTTGCTGCGGTCTTCGGTAAAGACTACCCTCCCCGGAGGTAGCACTGATGCTTGAAAAATAAACCGCTGGGCTGCTGTATCACTTTTTGTGACCAGCAGTTTTTCTCCACTCCTGGGACGCAGTGTGGGATGGGCTTTTATCCAAGCGGTTACGTCTTCGGTTGTTTGTCCTGGTAAGGCTTTAGCAGCAGGCTGAAACATCACCAAAGAACAAGGGACAAGCAAAAGTGGCAGCAGATGTTTGTGGAACATTTTTCCGGTGGCTTTTTTATACGGGAATAAAGATGTTATATGATCTTTCCCCGGTCTGCGGACAAAATTTCACGCTCTTGACACTCCCCACGGCTACAAGCCGGGGGATTCTTGCTTCATGGGGATTCCAACGAATTTACCCGTACTCT
>Ga0114939_10002290_pt1 | contig 14336 bp, 9 predicted proteins | sample AshMeaCrysSpring_FD_87196 | JGI IMG/M metagenome (GOLD analysis project Ga0114939, IMG submission 87196) | Groundwater microbial communities from Big Spring, Nevada to study Microbial Dark Matter (Phase II) - Ash Meadows Crystal Spring | ecosystem: Environmental > Aquatic > Deep subsurface >... | reverse complement strand
GCGCTTGGCCAGCGCGATCACCTCGGCAAAGGTCGGGATCTCGTAGCGGCCGTTGAACGCCTGGTTGCGTTCGGCCAGCGGCTGCACGGCGCGCAGCGTCTTGATCTCGGCCAGCGTGAAGTCGCTGGCGAACCAGTCGGTAGTGCTGACGCCGTCGAGCACCCTGGTCGTCTTGCGGCCAGCGAACTCGGGCCGGCTGGCCACGTCGGTCGTGCCGCCGAGCATCGGCTCGTGGCGGGCGATCAACGCGCCGTCCTTGGTGGCGACGAGATCCGGCTCGATGTAGTCGGCGCCGAGGTCGATGGCCAGCGCATAGCTTTCGAGCGTGTGCTCGGGCAAGTGGCCACTGGCGCCGCGGTGGCCGATGAGCAGCGGCAGGGCGAAGTCCTGCTTCTTCGCTGCCTTGCCGCTGTCGGCCACGGCCGCGCCGCCGGTGCCGGCAAGCAGCATCGCGACCAGCGCGGAGCTGACGATGACTCTCGCATTCATGGTGTGGCCCCCTGGTGAAATGCGTCCGGGCTTCGACGCCCTGTTCGCAATCTACGGCGGGTCGATGACGGCCGCGCGACAGCTTCGCGGGCCAGGTGATCAGGCCTTGCGGCCGGTCAAGGGGCGAGCCGTTCGGGCCTCGACCTGGCTTGCGCGCCGGCCTGCGACGTGGCCTGCACTGTCGGCGCGGGAGCGGCCTGTATAGTGCCCCCGGTTTTCACTTCGCTCGCGCTCTCGGCCGTGCGCCGGTCTCTCCGATGTTCCCGATTCGTCGCGGCCCTGCTGGTCGCGGCGCCGCTGGCGCTTTCTGGCTGCGGCAAGGCGCCGCAGGCGGTGCAGGACATCCGGCCGGTGCGGGCGATCACGCTGACGGCGGCGCCGGTCAACGGCGAGATCGAGCTCCCCGGCGAGATCCGCCCGCGCATCGAGAGCCGCGTCGGCTTCCAGGTGCCGGGGCGGATCAGCACGCGGCGGGTCGAAGTCGGGCAGCAGGTCGCCGCCGGCGCCGTGCTCGCCACGCTCGATCCGGCCGACTTCAAGCTGTCGGCGGCGGCCGCGGCCGAGCAGCTCACCGCGGCGCAGGTCGATCGCGACCAGCAGCGCGCGGACCTCAGGCGCTTCGAGGACCTTCACCGGCAGGGTTTCATCTCGGGCGCCGAGCTGGAGCGGCGGCGGGCGCAGCTCGACGCCGCCGAGGCGCGGCTGCGGCAGGCGCAGGCGCAGGCGGATGTCAGCGGCAACCAGGCGGCGCACACGGTGCTGCGCGCGCCGGCGCGCGGCGTGATCAGCGGCGTCGATGCCGAAGTGGGGCAGGTGGTCAGCGCGGGGCAGTCGGTGGTGCAGCTGGCGCTCGACGGCGCGAAGGAGGTGGCCATCGCCATTCCCGAGGCGCGGCTCGAAGCGCTGCGCCGGATCGCCGAAGTGGGGGTGACGGTGTGGGCGAGCGAGGCGCAGCTCCGGGGCCGCGTGCGCGAGATCGCGCCGATGGCCGATGCGGCCACGCGCACCTACGCGGCGCGGATCGCGCTGCTCGATCCGCCGCCCGGCATCGCCCTCGGCATGACCGCGACCGTGCGCTTCGCGGTGCCTTCGGCCGGGCCGGCGCTTGCCGTGCCGCTGTCGGCGCTGCTGCGCGAGGGCGAGGCGACCTACGTGTGGAAGGTCGACCGGCAGGCGATGACGGTCGAGCGCGCGCCGGTGCAGGTGGCGGGCGTGGCGGGCAACGACGTGCTGCTGGGCGGCGGCGTGCAGGCGGGCGAGACGATCGTCACCGCCGGCGTGCACCTGCTGCAGCCCGGGCAGAAGGTCAGGCTGCTCGATGCCGGTGCGATCGCGCCGCCGGAGTCGCGCAGGCCATAACCGATGAGCACGCCGCCGTCGCCCGCCAGCGGCGAGCGCACGCCGTTCAACCTCTCGGCGTGGGCGCTGGAGCACCAGCCGCTGATCCGCTACCTGATGGTGGTGCTGCTCGCCGCCGGCGTGCTGTCGTTCTTCGCCCTCGGCCAGGACGAGGATCCGCCATTCACCTTCCGCGCGATGGTCATCCGCGCCTACTGGCCGGGCGCTACCGCGCAGCAGATGGCCGAGCAGGTCGCCGACCGTATCGAGCGGAAGCTGCAGGAGGTTCCGTACGCGGACAAGATCCGCTCCTACAGCAAGCCGGGCGAGGCGGTGGTCACGTTCCAGCTCGCCGACACCTCGCCGCCGGCCGAGATCCAGCAGCTCTGGTACCAGGTGCGCAAGAAGATCGGCGACATCCGCGGCACGCTGCCGGCGGGCGTGCAGGGGCCGTTCTTCAACGACGAGTTCGGCGACGTCTACGGCGTGATCCTCGCCTTCTCGTCGGACGGCTTCAGCTACCGCGAGCTGAAGGACCACGTCGACTGGGCGCGGCAGCAGCTGCTGCGCATCCCCGACGTCGCCAAGGCCGACCTGATCGGCGTGCAGGACGAGCGCGTCACCGTCGAGATCCCGCACCGGCGGCTGGCGCAGCTGGCGCTGACGGTGCCGCAGCTGGCCGAGCAGATCGGCGCGCAGAACGCGGTCGAGGGCTCGGGCGTGCTGGTGCTGCCGGGCGAGAACGTGCAGGTGCGGCTGACCGGCGAGCTGCGCTCGGTCGAGGAACTGCGCCGCCTGCCGGTGCGGGCCGGCGGCGCGGTCTACGCGCTGGGCGACATCGCCACCGTCAGCCGCGGCTACCTCGACCCGCCGCGCGAGAAGATGCGCGCCGGCCGCGGCGGCTCGCCCGGCGCCGAGGTCATCGGCCTGGGCGTCTCGATGGCCAAGGGCGGCGACATCATCACGCTCGGCCGGGCGCTGGAGCGGGCCGAGCAGCGGCTGCGGCGCGAGCTGCCGGTCGGCATCGAGATCACGCGCGTGGCCGACCAGCCGCGCTCGGTGGCGCGCTCGGTCGGCGAATTCGTCAAGGTGCTGGCCGAGGCGGTCGCCATCGTGCTGGCGGTGTCGTTCCTGACCCTCGGCCTGCACCGGCGCGAGTCGGGGCGCGGCTGGACCGTCGACCTGCGCCCGGGGCTGGTGGTGGCGCTGACCATCCCGCTGGTGCTGGCGGTGACCTTCGTCGGCATGAACGCCCTGCACATCGACCTGCACAAGATCTCGCTCGGCGCGCTGATCGTCGCCCTCGGCCTGCTGGTCGACGACGCGATCATCGCCGTCGAGATGGTGGTGCGGAAGATGGAGGAGGGCTACGATCGCCTGCGCGCCGCCGCCGCCATGTACGAGCTTACGGCGATGCCGATGCTCACCGGCACGCTGATCACCGCGGCCGGGTTCCTGCCGATCGCGCTGGCCGACTCGAGCGCCGGCGAGTACACGCTGTCGATCTTCCAGGTCACGGCGCTGTCGCTGCTGGTGTCGTGGTTCGTCGCCGTGCTGTTCGTGCCGCAGCTGGCGACCTGGCTGCTGCGCGTGAAGCCGCGCATTGCCGCCGGCGAGGCGGCGCACGAGCTGTTCGACACGCCTTTTTACCGCCGCTTCCGGGCCCTGGTCGACGCCTGCGTCCGGTGGCGGCGCACCGTGATCGCCGTCACGCTGGCGGCGCTGGCGCTCGGCGTGGTCGGCTTCCGCTGGATCGAGCAGCAGTTCTTCCCCGACTCGAACCGGCTCGAGATGGTGGTCGACCTGTGGCTGGCCGAGGGCGCGAGCTTCGCCGCCACCGAGGTGCAGGCGAGGAAGTTCGAGACCTGGCTGCAGCGACAGCCCGAGGTCGAGGTCTACGCCGGCTACGTCGGCACCGGCAGCCCGCGCTTTTACCTGTCGCAGAGCCAGCAGTTCGCGCAGAGCAACCTGGCGCAGTACATCGTCGGCGCGCGCTCGCTGGCCGAGCGCGAGGCGCTGCGGGCGCGGCTGCGGCAGCTGTTCCGCGACGACTTTCCCGAGGTGCGCGGCCGCGTGCAGCTGCTGCCCAACGGCCCGCCGGTGGCCTACCCGGTGCAGTTCCGCGTCGAGGGCGACGACCCGGCGCGGGTGCGGGCGATCGCCGACCGGGTCAAGGCGCTGGTGCGGGCGAGCCAGCGCGTGCACGGCATCAACGACAACTGGAACGAGAGCGTCAAGCGGCTGCGGCTCCTCGTCGACCAGGACAAGGCGCGCGCGCTCGGCGTGTCGACGCAGCTGCTGGCGCGCGCGGCGCAGACGCTGCTGTCGGGGGCGGCGATCGGCCAGTACCGCGAGGGCGACGCGCTGATCGACATCGTGCTGCGCCAGCCGCCGGACGAGCGCGACACGCTGACCCGGCTGGCCGACGCCAACGTGCCGACCGCCTCCGGCCGCTACGTGCCGCTGTCGCAGCTGGTCAGGGTCGAATTCGGCTGGGAGCCCGGCGTGATCTGGCGCGAGAACCGCAGCTACGCCATCACCGTGCAGGGCGACGTCGCCGACGGCATCCAGGCGGCCACCGTGAGCGGCCGGCTCTGGGATACGCCGGAGATGGCGGCCGTGCGCGGGTCGCTGCCGCCGGGCTACCGGCTGGTGATCGCCGGCGCCGCCGAGGAAAGCGACAAGGCGGGGCGTGCCATCGCCGCCAAGGTGCCGCTGGCGCTGTTCATCATCTTCACCCTGCTGATGCTGCAGCTGAAGAGCTTCTCGCGCTCGGCCCTGGTGTTCCTCACCGGCCCGCTGGGCATCATCGGCGCGGCCGCGGCGCTGCTGTTGCTGCAGCGGCCGTTCGGCTTCGTCGCCCAGCTCGGCGTGATCGCGCTGGTCGGCATGATCATCCGCAACTCGGTGATCCTGGTCGACCAGATCGAGCGCGACGAAGCGCGCGGCGTCGACACCTGGACCGCGATCGTCGAGGCCGCGGTGCGCCGCTGCCGGCCGATCCTGCTGACCGCCGCCGCCGCGGTGCTGGCGATGATCCCGCTGTCGCGCAGCCAGTTCTGGGGTCCCATGGCCGTGGCGATCATGGGCGGGCTGATCGTCGCCACCGCGCTGACGCTGCTGTTCCTGCCGGCGCTGTACGCGTTCTGGTTCCGGGTGAAGCATCCGCCGGCCGCGTAGGCGCGGCAGGTGGGACGTCCGGCTACGGCATCGTCGCCACCACCCACTTCAGGATCGCCCGGAACAAGGCCTCGCGCGGATAGCCGCGGCCGGAAGTCGTTGCCCGCAGCAGCGGGTTCGGATCGCGGTCGCGCGGGATCGCCACGTCCCAGTGATCGGCGCGCGCCTCCGCCAGCAGCGTGCTGTTCGGCAGCACCGCGTCGGCGGCGATGAGCTGGCCGTCGTTGCGCGGATCGATGGCGGCGAGCTGGCGCGCGGTCAGTCGCAGCGGCGGCGCCATCTCGTCGACCGGCGCGTGGGCCACGACGGTGTAGTAGGCGACGCCGGCCGGCAGGGGGTTGGACGCGAGCCATGCGAGCCGCGCCCGCCGCGTCAGGCTCTCCATGTCGCCACCCTGCGAGGGCGTGCACTCGAACGGCGTGACCCACGGCGAGATCGCGTCGTACGCCGCCTGGTAGAAGTCGGCCAGCGGCGTGCCCATCACGGCGCCGGCGACCGACACGACCGCCAGCAACCCCTCCGGCAAGGCGCCATCGCGCCGCAGGGTGTCCAGCGCATGCAGCGCGTCGGTGGCGCCTTTCGAGTAGGCAAGCAGCACGATCCGGTGCACGCCCGGACGTTGTGCTTCGACGCGGAGGGCGTCGGCCAGCAGGCGGCCGTTGGCCTGCGCCGAGGCACGGCCCGGCAGTGGCACGAGACGGAGCGAGCGCAGGCCGAGGTCGGCGTACTGTCGGTAGCCTTCGTCGAGGCCGCTTCCAGGTGGGCGCTCGACGCCGTCGCCGAAGGGCACGGCCTGCACGCCGAGGCAGTCGCCAAACAGGCCGCCGGCAACCAGCACCGATGTGGCGCCGGCCCGGGAAGCGAAGGTGGAAGCCGGGTCCGGCCGAGCTGCGGTGATCGCCGATGACGCCGGCGGGCCGTGCAGCCACGGCGTCGGCCTTGCATCGCCCGCGGCGCGCAGCTCGGCGGCAAACAATTCGCCGAAGGCGGCCCGCGCGTCGGTCACCCCGGCCCGCGCCGCGGGCAGGTTGACGGTGAGCGGCTGGTCTGGACGGTACGGCAGCAGCGTCGCGGGCGCGCAGGCCGAGGCGCTGATCGCCACCAGCACGATCGACGCGGCAAAGCGGGCGCCGTCGATCACCCGAGGCATGCTGTCGAGCGCGGGATCACGGCGGTTCAGTCCACGCCGACGCTGGCCTCGACGCGGAAGTACTGCTCCGCCCGTCGATTGGCTTCGCCTCGGTGGGCGTTGCGATCGTCAGGCGTGACGTCGAAGTCGAGCTTGGCGGCGAGCACGGCGCGGCAGGTCATGTAAGCCTTCGCCTTCGGTTCGTCGACATCGTCGAGATGGCCGTCGATCAGGTCGACGAGCTGCGCCTTGCGCCGGAACAGCGCGCGCTGCCCGGGGAGGTCCTGCGGCTGCTCGGCCATCACGCCGCTGACGCAGTCGTAGTAGCTCTGGCCGCGGCACCAGTCGGGCAGCCGCAGGCCGGGCAGCTCGGCGGCGGCGGGACCCATGTGCAGGCGGACCTGCAGCAACGCCTGCAGCATCTGGTCCTGGTAGGCCTGCGCATGCCGGTAGCGCTCCAGTTCGCACGACTCGCATTCGGCGACCTCTTCCCACAGCCAGTCGATCAGGCTGCCCCGCGATTCGCGCTGGCGGGCGACGACCGAGGTCTCCAGCGAGCGCAGGTATTCGGGAGGGAAACCCGATGCCGCACAGGCCTGCTGCTGCCAGGCGGCCAGCAGGTCGGCGTCGCTCTCGCTCGGCCTGGGACCCTTCGGCATCAGGTCGGCGCGCACCAGCAACCGGTTCGCCCGCTCGTCATAGGCGAAGCTGACCTGCCGCCAGGCGATCGGCCAGTCCGACAGCGAGCTGACGTTCAGCTCCAGCAACGGCTGTCGGGCGAGCGCGCGGTGCACGGCCCAGAAGCCGCGGTGCGTGTGCGCCGACAGGTACACCAGCGGGTGGCCGAGCTCCTCCATCAGGTTGCGCAGCATGATCCGCGTCGGCAGGCCGAGCGAGTTCCAGTTGTGGTGGCCAGCAAAGACGACGATGTCGCCCCGGCGCGCCGCCTGCGCCACCCAGGGGCTGATCGCGGCGATCTGCTCGGCGTGAACGTGCCCCATGCTGCCGGGGCTGAAGCCGCGGATCGTGTCCCAGGCGCTGACCAGCGGGCCGGACTGGTTGGTGTCCAGCCCGATGATGATGAGGTCGCGCGTGGCGCCGGGGGCGCGGGGCAGCTTCAGCCGCTGCGCGATGAAGGAGTCCGCGTAGCCGGTGCCTACGACGAGGTTGGCCTCGATCGCCGAGACGAAGAACTCGGGATCCGGATGCCGCCAGCTGAGCCGGTACGCGCCGGTCCGCGGCGGGGTTTCGAGCCCGGGCATCGCCTGCTTCGCCGAGGCCTGCTCGGCGAGGTACAGGGCGATGAAGTCGCGCTTGCTCAGCGCTTCGCTGCCGGTCCGGAACTGCGTCGCCTCCGGCGCCGCGCCGCGACGGCAGGCGGCGTTCCACTTCTTCGCGCCGCGGTCGCGCAGGGCGCTGAAGAGGTCGTAGCGGTAGATGCCGAACATCAGCCCGTCGTGGTTGCCCGGCAGGATCGCGCCCGCGCGGCCGCTGGCGCGGAAGATGCGCGTCATCCGCTCCGCCTCCGAGCGGCAGGACAGGTCCATCACGTCGCCGAGGTGCAGGTACGGTTGCTCCAGGTTCGCCTGCAACGCCCACTCCATGATGCGGCGGCCGAACAGCGGCTGCTCGGGCGGCCGCTGGGTGACCTCGACGTAGGCGTCGATGGCGCTGTCGTTGTCGTGCAGCGGATGCCCGGTCGACTCGTGCTCCTGCGTGTCGCCGACGACGGTCATCGGCAGGGTCAGCGTCGCATAGCGGGCGGGAGGCTCCGCGCCCGGCCCCGGCTGCGGCGTGAAGCCGGCGCAGCCGGCCAGCGTGGCCAGGCCGGCCAGCGCCGCAAGCGACCTGCGACTACAGCGAACGACGTCGAGCCTGGCCATCGCAACCCTGCGTCAGTACAGGCTCGGCGGGAACAGCTTGAACAGCGCATTCTCGACGCGCTGCAGGAAGCCGCGCGCCGGCTGCGTGCGGCGCGTGCGTGTGGCGTCGGTCCATTGCACTTCGCCGTCGGCGGCGAGCGTGACCCGCCAGCTGTTGGCCGGGCTCATGTCGCGCTCCATCTCTCCGGCCAGCGCCGCGGCGAGCGCTGCGCTGTCGATCACCACGCCCATCTCGGCGTTGAGGACCTCCGAGCGCGGATCGAGGTTCATCGAGCCGATGAAACTGCGCTCGCGGTCGATCACCATGGCCTTGGTGTGCAGGCCGGCGAAGCGGCCCGTGAACGGCGGAAGTTCGACCAGCGACGCCCGGATCGCCGGATCGGCGCGGAACTCGTGCAGCTCGGCGCCGGTGGCGAGGATCGGCCGTCGCCAGCTTTCGTAGTGGCTGTTGACCGCCGGCACGTCGTGCGAGGCGAGCGAGTTGGTCAGGATCCGCACCCGCACGCCGCGCGCTGCCAGTTCCTGCAGGTCGGCCATGAGGTTCGCGTCGGGAATGATGTAGGCGTTGGTGATCAGCACCTCGCGCCGCGCCGAGCGCATCAGGGCGCGGAACGCCTGCGGCACGTGGTTGTGCGCGCCTTCGGCGCGGGAAGGGGAGTCCGTATGCACGGCGCTGCGACCCGGCAGAAGCGAGCCTTCGAGTCCGGCGAGGTACTTCGACCATGACTGCTCCCCGGCCAGCAGGCGCCGCGACCAAGGGTTGGACTGCAGCGCCTCCAGCGCCGCCGCCTCGCCGGCGGATCGCTCCGGGCTGGCGGCAGCGACATCCGGGGGCGGAATGCGGCGCACCCAGTCGCTGCTCCAGTAGCGGTCGAAGACGCCGCTGGCCTGCCTCGCCACCGGTCCCACGCCGAGCACATCGAGATCGTGGAAGTTGAAGGCGGTGTTCAGGCCGAAGTACTCGTCGCCGATGTTACGGCCGCCGATGATCGCCACCCGATTGTCGACGACCATCTGCTTGTTGTGCATGCGGCGGTTCAGGCGCTGGAAGTCGGTGGCGCTCTCCGTGGCGCGGCCGAAGAGGTCACGGCTGCGCCAGGCATTGAAGACGCGGATTTCGATGTTCGGATGACGGTCGATGATCGCCAGCGCCGCATCGCGCAGCTCGACGCTGCTCATGTCGTGCAGCAGGGTGTTCAGGTCGTCGAACAGCAGCCGGACCCTGACCCCGCGGTCGGCGGCGGCGATCACGCGCGCCAGCAGCAGCTGGCCGACCTTGTCGCCGAACCAGACGTAGTACTGAAGGTCGAGCGAGTTGCGCGCCGAGTCGACCAGTGCCAGCCGCCACAGCAGGGCATCCTCGTTGCGCGACAGGAGCATGAAGCCCGACGCCTGCTCGCCGTGCCGTGCGTCGAGCCGCGCCTCCAGGGGTGCAAAAGGGCTGTCCGGCTGCGGGGCCAGCGCCTGGCCCGGAGGCGGCTTCGGCAGCGGCGGTGGCGCTGCGCAGCCGGCAATCGCGAAGCCGAGCACCAGCGCGAACGCTCGCCACCGCGGCGCCACGCGAGGCAAAGAGAGGAAGCTTCGGGAGCGCTTCACTAGCTACCAAGGAAGGCCCCCCGGCTTTGCCGGGGAGGCCGGAGGAGTTTGAGGTTTAAGGGGGTGTCCATCGCGGAGACTTTCGATCGCGAGCCGCCAAGCACACGAAAGGGAGAATCACGATGGACGAGTTCGAGAGTCTGAGTCACACCGCGCGGTCGTGCAAATTCCACGTGGTGTTCATTCCGAAGTGCCGGCGCCGGACGCATCGCCATGAGATCACTGTTTCTTCATCTCCTGGCGCAACATGCCTTCCACGACCACGGCGGCGAAGAAGGGCCGCTCGAACCAGAGCCAGATGAGCGCCGGGGCCACCGTCGGCAGCAGCAGCGCGCCGATCTGATAGCCCAGGGCGATGGCCTCCATCTGCCATTGGGCAATGCCGAGACGGGCAGGGGTTCCTCCGACGACGACGATCTGGCGCAGCACATCGAAGCTCAGGCTGAAGGCCTGGGGAAACAGAAGCAGGGCATAGCCCGTGACCGCCTTGCGCAGGAAGTGCCGGCTCCGCGCGGCCACCAGCAGGGCGATGAGTAGAGGCAAGCCGTAGGCGTAGCGCGCCGGGTCGGCCTCGACCACCAGCTCGGCCGTGCCGCGTGCTTTCTGTCCCGGAACGGTGACGGCAATGCGCGTGTCGACCTCGAAAGTGCCCGGCGCCTGCTCGATGGACCGGATCCAGTCGTCGGCGGCATGGCCTAGAAAGAGCTCTGCGATTCCGCCGACCGGGTACGACGTCCATCGGGAAACCTGCATCCAGGCGAGAGTGAGCAGCGGAAAACCGACGATGGCGGTGACGAAGAAGGCCGTGAGCGAGGACGGCCGACGCATGGCGCTCCGATTCTCAGGCCGACGCTGGAAGGCTACGGCCCCGCCCCAGGCCTTCGGGGTTCAACCGTACCCAGAGCAGCCAGACGACGAGGACATCGACCATGATCAGTCCCTGCCAAAGGTATTCGTGAAATACCCGGAATGCCGCGTCGTTCCACTGACCGAGGTAGAAGAGGCTGATGACCCGCACGACATTGAGGCCCTGCACGGCGACGAACCCCAGCACCAGACCCCACAACTTGTGCCGCCAGGTGGCCGGGAAGGCGATGATGGCCGCGAAGAGAATGATGCTGGCTTCGACGCCGTTGCACCCCGGTTCGATCGAAACGCCGAACCCTGTGGACGGATTCCAAAGAAGCTTGCCCGCCGCGGCCGCGTTGGCGTCGAACAGCGTGACCAACTTCACGCACGTCGCGGCCAGAAGTGCGGTCCAGGGCAGCACCAGATGCTGCTGGACAGGTTGCAGCAACTCGACACCGAAGAGCAGCACCTGCAGGCCGAGGAAGATCAGGAAGAAACGAATCACACCGAAGCGGAGAACTGCCAGAAAGGAGTGCAAGACGAGAGCCCACCCCGCGGGGTGGGCCGATTCAAAGGAGTCGCACTGCCAATGTCCGTCAATAGCGGCGGCGGCGCAGTGTGAACATCGCCCCCAAGGCGAGCAAACTCGACAGGATGATCATTCCCCATTCGGACAGGGTGGGCACTGAATGGGTAGTGGCTGGCGTGCCGACAATGTAGGTGATGGTATCGGTGCCAAAGTTGAACGTGTAGGTACCTGCGACAAGGTTGAGGTCCGCCAGTGTCTTGCCTGACCACGTCGAAGTCGAATTGATCGGTGTCCCGCTCACATAGCCTTGCGGGACGGTCAGAATGGTGCCGCCCGCCAAGCTAGAGACGCCGATTGGCCCACCCGTGTACGAGTTGGCAGGCTGATCGGTCGACACGCTATTTAGGGGTTGAGCGGTTGCGAAATTGATCGAGCACTGCGTTGCGGTGCCCTGGCCGACGGTGTAGGTGTAGTCGTTGCTTGCCGCCCAGTAGATGATGCCAAAGGAGGGACCCGACACTGTCGAGATACAACTTGGCAGCGTCAGGCTGCCGGACGTCGTGGCAACGACGTTGCCGCCGGACGGCTGAATGGTGATGGTCACTGCGGCGTTCGAACCGACCGTAACCAGCATCAACGAAGCGGCGAAGAGCCCGAGAATGAAACGCATCATGTCCCCCGTTTGGGTTTGAAGGTGGCGGCACATTGGCGCGCTGACGGATGCCGGCTCATGGCGCTGCCGTACCGTCGATCGCATGGGTCTCCCGTGGCCGCAGCCGCAACCATCGGGATTGCGGCCGAGGCGGATCGGGACATTGGCAGAGAGGAATGTTTCGAAACACATCGCTGGTCGCTGCGGCCTTGACGGTCAGCCGCCCAGGACGACCGCGTCGGGGATCTCGTAGCGTTCGTTGCCGATGCGGATCAGGTGCAGGTCTCGCTCCCTGGTGGCGCGGAATTCCGGGTAGCCGTCGGCCTGGCTGGTATCGGCGCCAATCGGCCGGCCCATCCGGAAATAGATCGCGCGCTTGTGGCCGTCGGGGTGGGTGACGACCACCGTGGCGTAGCCGCCGCCGGCGCGGGCCACGCCGAACGTGCACTCGCCCATCGGTTGTCCGGCGTACTGGGCGCAGGGAAGGGGTCCCGTCGCATCGAACTTCCCCTGCCCCGCGCGCAGCGCCGAGTCGTCGGGGCCGGTCCGGGCCGATCCGTCGGGCGAGATCGCGGGCTTCAGAGATTCCGCGCTGACGAACCCGCGCGGGCCGCCGCCTAACGTCTGCGCGTCGCACCAGATCCCGTCGCCGGCGCGCTGACAACCACCGAGGTTATCGAGGATGGCGCCGGGCTTCAGGCGGGCGACGATGCGCGCCGCCGTCGAGGGCTGTTCACGCAGGTTCACTGTGCCCGACGTGCCGATGACCTCCCAGTTGCGCGGCCCGCCGTCGTCGGGCGCGGCAGGCACGCTCGCCGCGGTCGACGCTGCCGGGTCCGGCTCCCAGGCATAGATGCCGGCGTCGGCCATCAGGCTCAGATGCAGCCGGCCGTCCTTCAGCAGGTAGCCGCGGACATAGCGGGAGTCCGCGGCGATGCGCTCGTCCATGCTCGGGGCAGGGCACAGGGCGCGCGTCGTTGCCAGCGGGCCGAACTCGAAGCGGCCGCTCGCGCCGTCGGCGGCCGGCTCCGCCTTCCAGTTGCCGGTGGCGCGATTGCAGTTCAGTTGCATCGTCACCGTGCCGTCGGCGTTCAGCCGCATGAGGTACTGCGAGGGATCGTGCGGACGAAGCGTGCCGATCGCGTTGTCCATGGACTGGAACTCCACCAGCCGCCACCGGGTGCTTGCCAGCTTGCCGATCGCCGCGGAACCGGCCGGCCCGGCGCCGTCCGGCGCCCGGAACGAAACGACTTCGCACTCGGCGACCGACTTGTCGCGGGCGGTGAACGTCACCCGCGGCGGCTGGCTGCCGCGCGGCGTGATGTCGACGTACAAGCCAGCCGACCGAGCGGTGACCTGGCCATCCGGCCGCGCGATCGTGCTGGCGAGCTTACCGTCGACGTAGACCCGGCCCCGGGCGTCGGCACCCACCGACGGCCCGTTCGGGCACTTGGCCGCGAAGATCGGCGCGGCGGCGCCGGCGGTGCTGGCCGCGAGCGCAGCCGCGATGGCGAAACATGTTCTGTCCGGGTTGATCATCAAATCGAAGTCCAATCGAGATGTGCGCGACGGCGGACGCGCCCGCATCGTACCGGCCGGACATGCCGGTACGGGAACAAAGGGTGCAAGAGTGGCGAGGCGTGCGCAGGGCTACAAGCCGAAAAGCGAACACACGACGCCGATGACGACCCGGAACGCGGGTGTCGACGGCCGTTCGGCACACGCCGCTGCCGCGACGCGAGACGCGGGGGAGCCGATCGACCTTGGCGCGACGGCTGGCCGGACGGCGTCCGGTCGGGATGCTCGGGAATCGTCCGCATGGCAATCGGCTGCTCGATGCCGGTGCTTGCCCAGGGGGATGGACTTCTCGACATGGCCCGCGCTCTCGGAAGCGGCGCGTCGAGCTGATCGACAGCGATGGATTCCCGGTTCTCTCCCCCCGTTCCGACCCGCCTCCATGGGCCAGGAGGTTCCGCCCGGACGATCTCGACGAGGATGGCGAGTTCATCTCGCGGTTCCTGGACCAGCGTGCCCGGGTAACTCACGTGGGAATTCACGCGCACGCGCCCGCCCGGGGGGTTCTGGCGCTCTCGGTTGACCGGCGGCGCCTGGCCGACCAAGTCGAGGCGCGCGATCCCCGCCGCCGTGGCGAACTGCTGCTGCGGGCCCGCTCCGTCTCGCTCACCGATCCAGAGCATGCATCGAGGATTGCCGCCGGGGCGTGGCTTTGCGCGGCCAGGTCGATTGCTCTTCCTGACTCTGCCCGGCAGTCCTCGCAGGTCGGGCGGCGGTGCGATCAAGGTCAGCGCGGGCAGCCGGCAACGGCCCGCTCAGCGCCCGATGCCGAGCGTGCATGTGATCGCCGGCCCGCTCATCGGCAGCAGGCGGATCGACGGCCCTTCGACAGCAAAGGCAGCGTAGGGCGTCCAGGCGCTGCCGGGTCGAAGCGGCGTTGCCGCAGCCAGAACGCGCGCATCGTCGTTCTCGACCGCCAGCGCCCCCGTGGCGCGCGCGCGGATTCGCACGGTTGCCCCGCCCCAAGGCGTGTCGGGGCAGGTGGCGGCCGCGGCCCAGCGCAGCGGACGCGACGCGACCAAGCGCAGCGCTTGCAGCACGGCGATGCGCTCGAGGTAGGCGTCCTCAAGGCAACCGCTTTGGCGCCCGCTGAACGCACACAGGCTGCGCCGCCGG
>Ga0114939_10002289_pt1 | contig 14347 bp, 21 predicted proteins | sample AshMeaCrysSpring_FD_87196 | JGI IMG/M metagenome (GOLD analysis project Ga0114939, IMG submission 87196) | Groundwater microbial communities from Big Spring, Nevada to study Microbial Dark Matter (Phase II) - Ash Meadows Crystal Spring | ecosystem: Environmental > Aquatic > Deep subsurface >... | reverse complement strand
TTTCATAATATTAGCATTGTAGAGGTAATTAGCTCAGATACTGAAATTATATTTTACGTATTTGAAGATGATGCAAAACGTACGTTTGATGCTATATATGAGAAGTTTTCCAAATAAATTTAGGGAAACACCGAAAAAAAGAGATTATGACGAATCTCTTTTTGAAAAGCTTATTTTTCAGTGTTTCCCTAGGTTGCAGTTTTCCTAGGATTTTCTTCCAGTCACTTGCTGGTCTTACTCTTTTATTTTCCGATTGGTTGATGATATGAGTTTTCATACTTTAAGAAAAAGAATATAGGTATACTGCTTTCCTTATTATTATGGATAATTTGTAGTCACTAAGGACTATTCTGTACTATATGTGTTACAATTGCAACAAATAGGTTTATATCTTCCTCAGTTGAAATATCGAGACGGATGTGATAAAATAAAAGGAAATAGCTGATATAGTAGAGAGAAGCCCCCCCAACCATAGTTTTTTCTTGACTGTACATAAACCATCAAGCAAAAGTAAAGCATGGATTGCAAATATATGCTATGAAGTTAAAACAAGAGCCTTAGGCTTTAGTAAATCTGATGAGTATATAGAAATCTGATTCTTTACTCCCAAAGAAATATTTGAGTTACAAACAATTGAAAATGTTAAAGAATTAGCAAAGCAAATGATTGAGTGGGACATAAATTAAGCTATACTTCGAAGAATTTTTGACAGATAGAGAGAACGACTAAAATGAGTGCATCCATTCATCGGGAGCTGTAATCCCGAGTGCTAGTTTATATTACAACCGGAAACACTAAAAATTTGTACACATTCCTTGTACGAAAATTCGCATAAATAGGTTCCATATCGAGATACCTGATAAAAATACCTGATTTTCAGCATGAGAGAGCCACGAGAAAAACTTGACAGCGGACTAGGAAAAGGCTAAAATACCTGCGAAAATTATATTCTAACTTTGCAGAATATGAACACTCTTTTTTCTCTCACATCTCGTAGTATTCGGGTATTTCTCCAAAAAACTGGGGAATGAGTAGGAGGTACAACAAGTGAAACTCCTGAGTCTATTGATTCAGGAAGGAGAAATGCTATCAAGGCAGGACTCTCAGGATTGCTCGTGGTAGCAACCGCAACAACTGCAGTGAATGCTCTTGCTGGAGAACTCGATAAAGGGGCATGACAGGCGGTAGAGACCCCGTTTGGGAAGCTCTCTTTTGCACAGATACAGAAACATCCTGAGAGAGACAAGATACTGGATGGGATGAAGGATACAGATTATAAGGCATACGATTCTTGGCAATCTGGGAAAGTTCAGGTGGCTATCGAAGATGGCAACAGAGCAGCCGAGAGGAGGCGGGTTGCTGATGAGAATTTTGTAAAAAGTTCTCAAGAACTCGAGAAAACTGTACGAGCCACTCTCGATGCAAAACTAAAGATACCAGCAAAATACCGTCCCACACTGGAAAATATTATCAGTTTCGGAAAACCACCAGAAACAGTAAAATACTTCCAAGAAGTCCTCAGAAATCCGAATAATTTCGTATAAAGTGCAAATTTTTGCGCTCATAAGAAAAATATGTTATCCTAATTGGGTAACATATTTTTTATGTCTGATACTCTACGGAGTGGCTGAGCTATTGAACAAGAGAAACAGCAATCCTCAGCACCAAATCCTGACATCATAGAGAAGCAAAAGAGACTCGGAAAACTCGGAATATTAGTAGATTCTGAGATTTTAGCACGTATAGAGACAGATGCGGATGCAAAGTCAGCTTTTGAGCAAGACTTGATCGTAGTTGAAAACAATCCTGCAGAAAAAACGAGATTCGAGCAAATGTATATAAAGGGGTATTGACAGGCGGTAGAGACCCCGTTTGGGAAGCTCTCTTTTGCACAGATACAGAAACATCCTGAGAGAGACAAGATACTGGATGGGATGAAAAGAAGTGAAAAAGCAAATTTCCGTGACTGGGAAGAACAGGTGGCTATCGCATGAGCAAATAATGAAAAGACATGAGAACAAAGTTCTATCGATAAAAAAGAGGCAAACTTGAAAATGAATGAAAATCTAAAAATTACCCTTGAGGAACTGCAAAAAATCAATTGAGTTCCAAAACCAACTCCCGAAGAACTCAAGAAAAATGCACAAAGTATCCCAGAACTCAAGTGAGTTCCAATCGAGGAAATACAATCAAGCGACAAATATAATAATATCCTCCTCGCAGATTACTATGTACGGAATGCGACAGAGATAGGAAAGAAACTCAACCCAGAAGATACAAAAAGATTCCAAGACTCTATCAATTCCCTCTCCGATGTCCTCGGTAGACCTCGCACGGAAAAGTTTGATACCCTCACAAAACAAATCGTTCTCTGAGAAAATCGAGGAAAAGTAGAATCCATAGGAAAAGAGCTAATCAAGTCAGGGTATAGCGATGATGTTATTTGGAATCCTCAAGATAGGACAATGACTTTTACAAATGAAAAGTGAGAAAAACGAATTATCGATACTGCTCGTATCCCTCCAACTCAGAGAATACAAAACGAAGCTATAGAGCTATCGAGTGTTCTCCCAGAGAAAAAAGAAAATCCATATACAAAAGTCAGAAAACAAGAGGAACAATCCATATTACAAACTCTCGATACGTGAGCAAGACTTCCAATCAATTGATGGAATGAGGTACAATCAGCTCCGACAATTATCGAGAAACTCGAAAAAAGCCTTCCAGTACTTGATAACAATACAGAATCTCTGACGAAAAGGCTTGAAAAAGAAAAAGAAGATACAAAAAAAGCAGGAATAGAATGAGAAACTGAAGAAATAAAAGCAATCAAAGGACTTCTCTCGACTATACAAAATCTGCGTAGTGAATTGATAAAAAAGTCAGAAAAGTTCGCAGAGTTGAGTAGTAAAGAAAAGTGAGAGGATATATCTTCTCATCCTGAAGTATCTATTGATACAGCAAGAGAAAATCTGAAAGATATTGCATATACAGGAGTTGGAAAATTTCAAAACATGGATGAAGTGAGTAACTTTTTATCAACACTCAATGGTCCTATTTTTGGAAATAGCTTCCCTGATAGAGAAAGCATAAACTCATATCTCTCAAATAATAGACTCACTCGTGAGCAACTCAAATCCATACTCTCTCAAGTAGTAGAAATTTATTCAAAACTGACAGGAAATAACGAAATACGAAATCTCTCAAGAGAACAACAATACAGAACTATCACAGGACAAGATGAAAATGGAAAAACAAAACTCGAAAATGCACTCAAGACAGAAAGATTGAAACAAGATGGAAGGATTCTCAGCAAAGCTGATTTTACAAGAATCCTCTGAAATACTGAATGACAAAAATCCGAAGCCCTATAATCTTCGGATTTTTTAGAGGAATTTTTTCCAGTCTTCTCGTTCGATTGCCTCAGCACGAACACGAGCATCATACCCGAGTAAAGTGATGACTTCGAGAAGTTTCTCCGTATCATAAAATCATTTTAGATTCGAGAGGAGAGTTTTGCGTGGATGAGCAAATGCCTGTTTCCAGAGCTGGATGAGGGCAGACTCTGTTTCAGGATTGCGGGATTTTCTCGTATGGAATCTGAGGACGATACTGTCTACTTTTGGTGCAGGACGAAACGATGTTCGTGGTACGAGACGAACTGCCTCGATAGATTCACAAGCTTCGTACATAGCGAGTGAGAGGAGTGAGTAGTGTCGTTTCTTTCAGAGAGCGAGAATCTTTTCTCACACTTCGCGTTGCATCATGATAACCATCTCTTCGGGGGGATGAGGAATATCATAGAGAAAGTGGAACAATATCGGACTCGTGATATAGTATGGGATATTTGCGAGAACTGAGTATGCCTCATACTGTGGAACAAAAGTCAGAACATCCTGATGATAAATAGTGACTTTTTCTGCAAATTTCTCTGACAAGATGGGTATCATATCATCATCGAGTTCGACGAGATCGAGGGAGGTAGGACTACTCTCGATGAGATAGTCTGTGAGAGCTCCATATCCAGGACCAACCTCTATGATATGTTTTCCTCGTATGTCTATCGCGCTCGCGATATCCGAAAGTGCCTCATGATCGATGAGGAAGTTTTGTCCGAGGGATTTTTTTGCACGAATAGATTCTTCTCTCATGATTAACTCACAGGGGTTTTAGTAAACTTATCGAGTGCTTTTATGGCACGGTCAAATATCATGAGATAATTGTGAAACTTCTCGAGAAGGGTTTTATACTTTCATTTTACTTTATCGATAAGCTTATCTTTATCATTTTGGTAGGACTTCGATATCCCTGCACTCATCAGCATATGACCGAGATTTGTGAGCGACTCTCCCTTTGCTTCTGCATATTTTTTACAGAGAAGCTGAGGAAAGGTGAGACTCGTAGCAATTTCTGGTTTTTGTTCGAGAGTTTTCTCATCAAAGAGAGAGAGGATATAATCCGTATCACACACTCGAGAATATACATCTCTGTATCCGAGAGTCTCCCCTACTCCATCAACTGCTTTTCGGATGCTTTCCATCCAAACTACAGGACTCGGTTCTCGGGAACACTGGAGCGATTCAGAGTATTTTTTTGCTTTTTCATCGATTTTTTTAAATGCTATTGCTGTTGCAATATTATAAAAAAGTGTCCCCTCATCGATAACCATCGATGTATCACCTTCCCAGTACTCACCTGATGGACATATATGTCACGCATCGACATCAACTGCTGTAGTAGCATTTCCATTCTTTCGAGCTTCTATACAGTCTTTTGTTTGTGCTCTTGCTTCGTCACGAATTTCTTGCTTCATGGTTTCTGGATTTGGAACCTCAGGAGGATTGACACTACATGCAAAAGACTCTTCAAAAACGAAGAAGAAAAAGATGAAGAAAAAAATATACTTACGCATGAAAAACTACTTTGAAGAAAAGATTCTTTTCCAAAATCACTTTCGCTCGATTTGTTTTGGTGGCTCAACCATATTATGGGCTTCTTCTTCTGTTTTTATTTCACGAAGTTTCTTTACACCGTAGATAGATGCAACGATACCCCCGAGAACAACTCCTGTAACAACAGCATCCATAGTCTTGATGCCTTTTTTTGCAACATTATCAGAAGATTCATGAGATTTTTTTGAGAAAAACATAGGTTATTTTGATTCGTCGATTTTTATCGTTTTAGAAATGAGATTGAGTTTCGGAATATGTACCATGATAACATGGTGGTGAATCGTCGCATGGATTTTATCAAATGCGAGATTTTCTGGAAGGATAATCGAACGAGAAAATGTCCCATAAAAACACTCTTCTACGAGCATCCTCTTTGCTTCGAGATAGATAGGAAGTTCTTTTCTTTCTCATGAAAGTGTGAGGATGTTTCGAGAGATACTGATATCGATATCTGCTGGGTCAACTCCAGCAATAGGTGCTACGACGATAATCGAGTTTGGACAGTCGAGAATATCTACCGCAATTTGTCCGATATCCATCTCATGGTCTCGCTCATCACGAATCTCGACATCGATGTGGTGTTCATCGTGTGACCCATGAGTTGTATGGGAATCATCTGCATGATGGGAATGACCCTCATGGGAATCTCGCTTTTGTGCATCATCAGCAACTCAGAAAACTTTAAACATAGTGTGAAAAAAAGTTGCACCTATTCTATCCTGAAGAGCCTTTTTTGCAAATCGTTATTCAAGTCCAGGAGGTGGGAATGATGATACACGAGCATCATATTCGATTATCATCGGAGTATCTGGATACTCGAGAGCACGAGATGAGAGTGCAGTATGTCCTGTTTTATCAGAAAGAGATTCAAATCCGGAACGCATCTCAGCAAAGTCCCATTTTCTTGCCTCCAGAAGAGTACATGGTCAAACAACATGATATGGACAAATTCTCGCAGCAGCATCACCAAAAGTATTTGAAGCTATTAGGCTTCCATAGATATAGAGTTGGTTATCTCCAGAGCTCGTAACCCCACGTTCGGCAACGAGAGATGTATGTACATCAGTAACAGACGAGTCTATGATAATACTTCCTCCATTTCCGAGAGAATCAGCGAGAGCAATAAGTGCCGTTGTATCTGGTTTCTTTTGGATATTTGCACCTATAGAGATATCTCCTCCGATGACAATAATCGTTCGTTTTGTGTCAAATGTTCCTCCAGTTACCGTAAAGTTCCCATTCATAACAATATATGGAGCATCACTATAACTCGTACGATTTCTCGACATCATCGAAATATTTTTTCGTATTTTGTCGATAAATGTTGATTTCATTTTTGATATACTTCAAAGATTTCCATACTCTCCAGCATCATTTGATTGACCAAGGATTTTTATACGACCAATATATTGACTGAGTCAAAATGTTCATGCATGAGAAGGATAGAGCACTTGGGTTGGCTGACCAAGTGTATTCGTTGCACTATAGTTTATATATGTCTGATAGGAGATGTTTTCGAGAGATGGTGTACTCGTCGTAGGGGCATATGTTCCAGTAAATACAACTGATCCAGTAGAACGAAAAGCAATAACCGAAGGAGGAAGGAGAGAACCACTCGATTTACTCCAGTCACATGTACCGACATACCCCGAGGCATCATGCATGGAAGCGGAACAAAGCGGAAGTGGTGTAGATTCAAAATCTCGGAAACCAGCAAATATATTGTCTCCTATAGAGAGGAGGGAGAGGAGATTTGGAGAAATACGATGCGCTGAATCATTGTTCACTACATCAAGTGAAAGTGTATGAGGAACTCCTATGCGAAATGGGAGAGATCATTGAGAAAGATTTGACTCATATGGGGCAATGAACGGCATTATCCCCTTCCAAGAAGAAGGAGCAATATCTGTTGCTATTCAGAGAGGAGAAATATAGGTAACTGCTTGAAGTTGTATTTTATTATTTGCTGTATCTGTTGGTGCAATACTCGATATATCATATGTAATATCTTGTCCCACGAGTGTCCTCATAGTACTTCGAGAAGTACCATTAAGCTGATTCACTAAAATACTTCCTGAAAGAATCACTGCATCTCCATCGAAAACTGACTCTATAAACTGATTTGTTACATCATTTGGAAGAATTCTTGTCGCTTTTGTTTTTGTGGCATATTCTATCTGGACACTTCCTGTATTGACACGATTTCCATACTTGTCTCGCATCTTCAGGGTAAACTGATATGCTGAAATTCCATCAGCTGGAAGTGGAGTTCCCATGTTTGAGGCAAGTGTCGTGGCAGAAAGAGGAATAATTCCATCACATCCAGGATAACTCGCATGAGACGAACAAAATGATTTTATAAAGTAATTATTGTCATCGAGCGATGAATCGAGCGATGCGGGAAGAATAACTGCATCAGAAAATACCGTTTTGCTTCCAGATGGATCTATAACAGATATATCATAGTGAGCAGCAAGAGATACATCGAGTGTAAATGTTCATTGATTTCAGAGAATTTCCTGAGAGTATCAACTTGTTTTTGGTGAGTATTCGATCTTCCATGGACTCGAACCATACAGAGAAGCATCTCGTACAGTTACCTGAAGGGCAGAGTTTGCTGGAAGTGGATTCATGAAGTAGTCACTTACGAGAGAGACAGGCCTCAGGGGCAGATATATTCCATCGATAGGAATATTTCCCATGAAGGTTCGGATACTTCCAGAGAGGCTTCATGAAGTCGGAACATACTCTACATGGGAAAAATCAATTTCACCGATATTCTCAGAAAGTCATTGCCCAAGAAGGCGACATGAGACAGTAATACTCGAAAGTGGTTGACTTCCACAGTCAATATGAACTGAATATGCTCAAGAATTAAAATCCACCCAGCCTGCACCTGAAAGATAAAAGACTCCATAAAATTTGTTGTCGACTGTACTCAGGTACGGCGGAGCATCTGTTGTATTTCATGCATTAATGAGAGGTTCTCGCACATCAAAATGAACATCTGTGGTAGCACCTGTGAGGTACACCTTAGGTGCAAGGAGAAAAGTCGAAGTTGTAGCAAAAATATCGGAACAAACTCCAAAAAGAGAAAAAACAAAGATGAGTATGAGAACTCGTTTCATGAAAAAATTATTGGGTTACCATCTTTTGACAGATACTGACTGAATCAGGATTTACTATCTTATTACAAAGATTCGCATCTTTTGTTTTTGTCATCAAAGAAAAGATAATCGTATCATTACATTGTACCTTAAGGGCATCATCGGAAAGAGTCTTACATCATTCTATATCCTCTTTTTGTATATATTCTTTGAGTTTTTCTTTGAGAGATGTTCCCTCTATTTGCGAGATACAGTATGTTTTCTTTGAGGTATCTGAAATCGATGAACAGGCTCCTACATTCTTCTCTGTGAGGGCTCGACGGAGATAGAGGGTATCAAAACAAAGGGTTTTATCAGCATCTCATGAAATACTCGCACATCCAGCAGTATCATCTGAGCGTATACTCGTCTCAATCGTAGTATTTGTCTTCTGTTCAGAAATATAGGACACACATTTTTGTTGATAAGAAGGCGAAAAATCCTTACATTTGTCTTCTGTAAGGCTTCCAGAAGCAATCAAGGAACGAAGTGATTTGTCATCTACATTTTCATGACAATATAGGACTCCATCGCTTCCAGATATTTTCGAACAAAGGGATGCATCGAGTGTCTCAGAAGCCTTATTTTGATAAATAGAATCGCGACAAGTAGTGGCAATATTTTCTTTTGGAATAGTATCACATGTTTCGATACTTCCAGATGCAATTGCCTGCAGTGCTACAATACGAAAATGACAACTTTCTGCCTTTGTAGAATCATGAATCATTTTACAGAGACTTATATCCCCTGTACTCATGGCTCTATTTGCATAGAGCATATCTTCTTCTATTTTCTTTTTCTCAACCTGTACTGCTTCTTCATATGTCAAAGTTTTTCCAGAATCTGTACTCTCTGTGTGAAATGTAAATATACTCCCTCCTCCCGAGAAGATTCCATACAAAACAAGTCCTATGCCAATAATTCCAAAAATGGAAAGTATGCTCAAAAAGAGTTTCATAATAATATTGTTACAAATCTGTTACTCATACTGTAACACGATTTAGGCTACAGGGCAAGCATAGGAAAAGAAGAAAGAGAAAATGTCTTGACTTTAAAAAAATCCTACTCGTAAGAATAGGATTTTAGAAGTTCAGGACTTTTACTTTTTAATACAACGGATATTTGCAAGATCAGAAGAAGAACCGGCAAGAAGAGAGAGTCCTGTATCTGTGTATTGCCATCTATAGCCATTATTGGTGTAAGTAGAGTATGTTCCATCTACACGATATCCAGCATAGTTTGATCCGAGAAACACTGCAACAGGAAAGTAACCACCATTTCCATACTCAACAGTACTTGACCAATATGCCCCAGTAACATCAGTTCGATATTCGAGACGCACATCACCATTTGAGTCTTTGTATCCTCTATATCCACCATTTTGTGGGAGTGCGAGGAGACTTGCGACACTTGTTCCATTGAGTCGAGCATAGTAGAGGGCTGTTTCCCATTCAGAACGAGTTGGAAGTCTATATCCAGAGGCACATGGACCATCTCCCCAATTTGATACAGGAAGTGTCTTTCCCTGCCACTCTAGACGAGTTCCGAGTCCATTGTATGAGGCAAATGTTTCATACAGGTCATTCGCGAAGAACCATCCAGAGCGATCAGGTGAACCAGTATTACGAGAAAGAGTATTACAGCCAGCCCACTGCTGACCACCTACAACTATGTCTGCACGATTACATCCAGGATATGCAGAAAACGTAGAGTATGTTTGAGATGGAAGACTCTGATATATATAAATAACCTGTGGATTATTGTAGATTTTTCTGTTGCGAATTTTCCTTTCTGAATGTGCAGAAGCTGAAGGAAGAATAGTCGCAAATACGAGAGTACTCGCGAGAATCAATGAAATAATCTTTTTCATAGTTCAAATGGAGTGAGAGGATAAAAAGAGTGGAACGAATTTTTATTCCTTGAACGGAATGCAGAACTTCCCGAAGGATAGTTCAAATGGAGTGAGAGGATAAAAGTCAAAAACTCAATACAATATAACTATACATATATTTTATATTTGTCAATATAATTTTTACTTTTTGGAAAGGAGATTTTTATATGCTTCCATGTATGCCTTTGTATCATAGGATTTTTGTTCTGTTTTTTGTGTCCGCATAAGTGCCTCAATATACGAATGGAGAGTATCAATATGGTTTACCGGAAAATGAAATGCTTTATATCAGAGAAGGACATCTAAGGCTGGAAGGAGAAGTGGAATACCATGAGAACATGCATATGCAAGAGCTGGATATGCTGAAAAGTAGTTTCCTGCATATACCCAACCCGAAGCATGATGATACAGAGAATCTAGTTCTTCCCTGCTCGGATATCCCATGTATTTGATAATTCCTTTCGTATCAAATGCCCGAATAGTAGAGAGAACATCTGTGAGCCTTTCTCCAGCATGTCCGAGAAGGAGGAGATATACTGGCTCTTCTGTTGTATCGGCATATTTTGACCACTCATATATAAGTTCTTCAATACGGGATTCATATCCGTACCCTCCATCATAAATACAATATTTTCCATCAAATGAAACGAGAGGTTCTCGAAAGTCCCTACACATAAGAGAGTTATCTGTAAGAAGATTCATAATTCCTATTTTCTTTTCTGAAATATGAAACATATCAGCTATATCTCTTCCTACACCTATGTGTGGCACCAGAATCTGTGTTGACCTTGAGAGTTTACGACGAAAAAAGAAATTCTCACGAGTTTTTCCCCAAAAACGATACGGAAGATTGTAAAGAAAATTCCCGAGTCACCAAATATGAGAAATTGCTGGCATACTGGTATCATAGAGAGGAAGGGGAGAAAAACTCATAGTACGAAAAAGCATATTCCCTATTTGTTTCTGTCTGAGCGGAATCTTGTTTGCAAAAAGTGTATCAGGCGGAAGAACAATATAGGATTCATTTTCCATGTCTGTATGATGGGAAACAAGGTATACAAGTTCATCATTCTGATGGAACTCTTGCCAGAGTTTTCACCAAAATTTTGCATACCAGAGAATATGTGGATTCTCGTGCATTCCTGTACGAGCATCGATAAAAATATACATACCCCTGATACTAACGAAAAAAATGAAAAATGTCGAGAGAAAAAACAAAAAGGTATTTTCTTTTAGAGAAAAATATGTATGCTTTGGAATGAAAAACAAAGATATATTTTTTATCCTGTTTTATCTATTTAAAAGGTAGATTTTATTTCCCTTTTTCCTAATACACTATGAAACAATTTATACGAGAAGACTATGAAAATCACTCCGTAGAACTTCTTATAGATACACAACTCTTTGAACCGACTGTTGCCATGAAAGCTGCATATGTTTTTCTCGATAGAGCTTATTTTTTCTTCTCTCTGTCATGAGAGGGTCTCGTAGTTCAGATACAACCAAAAAATACTGATGGATGGGATGCAAAGAAGTTTGCAAACGAATACAGTGATGAGCTTCTTGCTATGCTCTTACGCGTAAAAGTAGAAAACGAAAATAAAGTTGTTCGTGAAACTATCGTAAAAAGAGCTCTTGGGTCGTATGCAGATCTCCCAAATTTTAAAACAGTAGACCTCGGACAAAACCCATCTTCTCAAATTGATTTTGATAAGGACATTGATGAAATATTGAAAGAAATCGAAAATGATCCGGACTTAAAAATCGATGAAGATGAAATCAACAAAATTCTTGCAGAAATAGAAGAAGAGGAAAAAGCCTCAAAGAAACCAACATTAGATATTAATAAACTCAAAGATGTCAAAAAGAACTTTCAACGTTAATACAAATCTCTATCCTACAGAGATTATTCAGGAATGAATCGCTGCTTTTGAAGGATACGATATCTCATTTGAGAATGGTATTATAACGATTGACGACGAAGATTCAGAAACAGTATTTAAGGAACTTTTGAATTATATTCTCTCCCTTTACTCAGAAACTATTATATGAGCATAAACGAAACAGCTGTATCTCACTTTGCTTCAGATACTGTCCCTCCATTTTATTTTGGAAAGCAAAAAAACGGGAAATACCTCATAACAAATGAGTTTGGGTATTACTGCCATTTAACGGAGGATGAGTTTGAAAACTATATTACAGGAAAGACTCTCTCCGAGGAGAAGATGAAAGAACTCGACGAGAAACTTTTCATCAAGAATGAAACATACGAGGATAGAGCAATTCTCGCATATAATCGAAAAAATAGTTTTCTCGCATACGGTCCAACACTCCATATGATTGTTACGACTCTCAGATGTAATCACAAATGTCGTTACTGTCACGCTGCAGTTGCTCCTATGACAGCAAAGAATCTGGACATGACCCAAGAAACTGCAGAAAAAGTAGTGGATACTATATTTTATACATCAGCACAAGGTCTTACGATCGAATTTCAGGGATGAGAATCTCTCGTAAATTATGAAGTTGTCCAATTTATCGTTGAGTATGCTACTTTTAAAGCAAAAGCACTCCAGAAAGATGTAAAGTTTGCACTTGTAACAAACCTCTCTCTCATGGATGAAGAAAAGCTCACATGGCTTCTAGATCACTGAGTCGATATTTGTACTTCACTTGATGGAGATAAAGAAACTCATAACTGGCAAAGAACTTGGAATGAGGGAGATTCATTCGCAAAAGCAGAACACTGGATAAAGCGAATTACTGAAGAAATGGAAAAAAGAGGAAAAAAAGGATATAAAATTGGTGCTCTTGCAACATGGACAAAACCAGGACTCAAAAACTATAAGAACATAGTAGACACCTATATCGGATTAGGACTTAATACTATTGGTCTCAGATGGCTCAATCCTTATGGATTTGCAGCCGCTGAAAGGGATACACTCGAATACAGTCTCGACGAGTATTTTGAGTTCTATAAAAATGCAATGGACTATATTTTGGAACAAAATAAAAAGGGTGTATTCCTCCGAGAAATGCTCTCTATGGTGTACCTGAAGAAAATCCTTCATAATACAGATAGTAGTTTCATGGATGTAAGATCCCCTTCTGGAATAGCTCTCTGATGTATAGCTTATAACTTCGATGGAAAAGTATATGCTTCTGATGAGTCGAGAATGCTCGGACGAATGTGAATGGACGATTTCCTCCTCACTCCACTCAAAGATACAGGAGAAGAAACATATAAGGCTATGGCAAATAGTGATGTAACAAAAATATGTATCCAGTCCTCTACCCTCGATGGACTTCCTGGATATGTGGATTATGTCTATAAACCGTATCTTGGTGTTGATCTCATCTATGCTTTCACTCAACACGGAAATGTATTTTCAAACTTCTCAAAGGATGATAAAACAAGAATACAGGTATCTATGCTCGATTATCTTTTTGAAAAACTTGAAGACCCTGAAAACAAAAAAATATTTGAATCATGGCTAGCATATTAGTATCACGTTTCTTATAGAATAACCTATTTCTCATGTCGAAAGATAAGAAAATCATCCCAAAATTTAAAAAAAAGCTTCATGGCTTTCTTTCTGATGAAAGTGGGAAAATCACAAAAGAAGATATTCTTAAAGTATGAATCGCTTCTATGTGAGTTGCAAGTCTTGCAGATACAACACATGCTGTTTCATGACACACAAGCGGTACACATGCAAACTATAGCTGAGGAGATCCTCAACATGCAAACTACTCGATTAGTTGTAGCGCCTGAGCAAATAATGCAAGTCTCCTCGTAAATGGACATGTAAGTGGATGGAGTCCTTCAGTGAATCTCTACCAATGAATATCTGGACATGGAAGTCATGGTTCTCATGGAAGTCATGGTTCTCATGGAAGTCATGGTTCTCATGGAAGTCATGGTTCTCATGGAAGCTGTGATGATGGCGATGATGATGATGGATAGAGTTGTATCTTAATTATATCCTATCAAATTCTTATGAACAAAACTGCCAAGAATATTCTCTATTCCCCGATTTTCGGGTTGTTTATTTTTCTCCCTGTATTTATGAATGCTCAAAGTACAATATCTTCTTGAACAAAAGAAAATATATGATTCTTCGAAGAGGTATGTGGAGATATTCGTGAAAATACTGAGTGGAATTCCCTCTCAGGAAAGATAGATACATGATTCTTTAATCAAATAAAGGCAAGTTGTAAAAAGAATAATAATCAAGGCTCTTGCCTAGAAGATTTTAGAAATATCTAAGATTTTCTAGGTTTTTTATAAAAAGTTTTAATCATTGTAGTTAATTCTTGTTCAAGTTCAATATTTGTTTTCGTATACCTCCATTCAC
>Ga0114939_10002288_pt1 | contig 14347 bp, 15 predicted proteins | sample AshMeaCrysSpring_FD_87196 | JGI IMG/M metagenome (GOLD analysis project Ga0114939, IMG submission 87196) | Groundwater microbial communities from Big Spring, Nevada to study Microbial Dark Matter (Phase II) - Ash Meadows Crystal Spring | ecosystem: Environmental > Aquatic > Deep subsurface >... | reverse complement strand
TCGGCATCGGCGGGCACCGCGGTCGTCTCGGCGGCGTCATCCACCTGCAGCCGAGTCAGCCGTAGCCGCCTCGTCGGCTGCTCCTCAGCGACCAGGTCGGCCGGTGCGTCCACGCCCGCACCCTGCCACGCCCTTCGCGAGCCGCCCCAGCCCCCGACCTCGGTTCGGGAGCGCCCCACCGCGCTACGACGCGGCGGCCCGCCGGTGCTCGGGCCGCGGCCCGGTGGACGGCTCGCGATGCCCCGGGCCGGGCAGCACCCCGGCAGCGGCCGCCTTGCGTGCCGCCGACAGTTCGGCCTTGGCCTTCGTGGCGTACATGTCGACGTACTCCTGGCCCGACAGCTCCATCAGCTCGTACATGATCTCGTCGGTCACCGAGCGCAGCACGAACCGGTCGGTCGACATGCCCTCGTAGCGGCTGAAGTCCAACGGCTTGCCGATGCGCACACCGACCACGCCCTTGCCCAGGTTGGGCAGCTTCTGCCCAGTCGGCTGGATCACGTCCGTCCCGATCATCGCGGTGGGCAGGACGGGCACCCCGGCCTCCAGCGCGATGCGGGCGATGCCGGTCTTGCCTCGGTAGAGCCGCCCGTCCGGCGAGCGGGTGCCCTCGGGGTACAGGCCGAGCAGCTCGCCCGCCTTGAGGATGCGGATTCCTGTGGTGAGCGCGGCCTCGCCGGCCCGGCCGCCGGACCGGTCGATCGGCACCTGGCCGACGCCGCGGAAGAACGACGCGGTCGCGCGGCCCTTGAGCCCGCTGCCGGTGAAGTAGTCGGCCTTGGCCAGGAAGGTGATCCGCCGCTCCACCACCAGCGGCAGGAAGAACGAGTCGGAGAACGACAGGTGGTTGCTGGCGAAGATGGCCCCGCCGGTGTCGGGCACGTGCTCCAGGCCCTCCACCCAGGGGTCGTAGATGCCCCTGAGGAGGGGTCCGAGCAGACCCCTCTTCAAGACCCAGTAGAGCATCCCTGCACCCTACCCACCGAAGCAGCCGGCAGGACCACACCGTGGCCGCGGATCGACCCCGGACCTCGACGCACCTCGGCCGCGGTGGGACACTGGCCCGATGCCACTCATGCCCGGAGCCGAGCCCTACTCCGCCGACGGCGGCAGCACCGGGGTGCTGCTCTGCCACGGCCTGTCCGGGTCGCCGGCGTCGATGCGCCCCTGGGGGGAGTTCCTGGCCGAGCGTGGCTACACCGTGCGGGTGCCGAGGCTGCCCGGCCACGGCACGTCGGTCGCCGAGTGCAACATCACCCAGTGGGAGGACTGGTACGCCGAGGTCGAGCGCACCCTGCTGCAGCTGGTCCGCCGCTGTGAGCGCGTCTTCGTCGGCGGGCTGTCGATGGGCGGCGCGCTGACCATCCACCTGGCCCAGAACCACCCCGACGTGGTCGACGGCGTCATGCTGGTCAACCCCGCGCTGGCCAGCGGCGACTGGAAGGCGCGCTACCTGCTGCCGATCATGCGCCGGCTACGGGTGAAGGAGTACCCGGCGATCTCCAACGACATCGCCAAGGAGGGCGTGGACGAGGTCGCCTACGACAAGACGCCCATCTACGCGCTGTGGTCGTTCACCCGGCAGTGGCCGCACCTGGTGGCCGACCTGCACCGGGTGAAGCAGCCGACGATCCTGTTCCACGCCCCCCAGGACAACCTGCTCGACTCCGCGACCACGCAGGTGCTGCGCGCCGGCCTGGGCGCCCGCGACTTCTCTTACGTCGAGCTGCCGCACTCCTACCACGTGGCCACCCTCGACCACGACGCGCCGACGATCTTCGACGGCTCGGTGCAGTTCATCGAGCGGGTGTCGGCCGATCTCGGGACGCACGACGCCGCCTGAGATGACCGACGAGCGTCCGGACGAGCCGGCGGCCGGTGACGCCGCCGCCTCCGACGCTGCCCCCGACGCGCCTGACGACACCGCCTGGGAGCAGATCGTCGCCTCGCTGCGCTCCCCCGAGCCGGCTGACGGCGCGCGTGCCTGGCCGGCCGCCGAGGACCTCGACGGGTCCGAGGACGGTCCGGCGGGAGTCCCCGAGCCCGTGGCAGCCCCGGGCCCGCCCCAGCCGGTGGTCGTCTGGCGCGGCAGCGAGGCCGACATCGACGCCGAGATCGAGCGGGCTGTGCCCGACGAGCACTTCGTGCCGCCCGACCCCCCTCCGCTCCCCCGCTCCGACGCGCTGACCTGGGGCGCCTGGCTGGGGGTCGTGGGTGCGCCGCTGGTGCTGCTGGTGCTGGTGGCAGTGGGCTACACGCCCGGCTGGCTCATGGTCGGGCTGACGATCGCGTTCGTGGCCGGCTTCGGCATCCTGCTCACTCGGCTGCGCAGCGACCGCGACCCCTACGACCCCGACGACGGCGCCGTCGTCTAGTCGCGGCCCACGCAGCTCAGCCGGACTCAACCCGCTTCTTCAGGCCCTTCAGTGCGGTGTCGGTGATCACCTTCTCGGCCTTGCGGCGCATCATCCCCAGCATCGGGATGGCCACGTCGACTGCCAGCGAGTACGACACCTCCGTGGTCTGGTCGTCTCGCGCCCGCATGGTGTAGACCCCGTGCAGGGCCTTGACCATCCGGCCGGGCTCGCGCAGCTCCCAGCGCACCTCGTCGTGCTCGTCCCAGGTGTAGACGTAGACGTGCTCGTCGCGGATCCCGGCCTGGTCCATCACGAACCGGGCCTCGGCGACCCGCTCGAGGGCGTCGTCGAAGACGGTGATCGCCTCGACGTGGCTGACCCCGGGGGTCCACTCCGGGTAGGACTCCACGTCCGCGATCACGTCCATGATCTGCTTCGGGGTCGCCCGGATGACGATGCTCGACGTGGTGCTCTCGGCCACGTCGGCGAGGGTACCCGGCGCCGGTCTGGCTACCGAGGGGCCCGGCCTCGGCCCTCGGCGTCGTCCTTGACCACGAACATGCCTGCGTTCACCGCCTGCACGTAGCGCTCCCGAAGGCGGTCCACGTTGCTGCCCGGCGGGGCGTCCACCCGCACGTACCAGTGCACGACGGTGCCGTCGCCGAACGCCTCCAGCCACACCTCCACCGACCCCTCGGCCTCCCCGGTGACGCTCCACCGCACGCCCCGCTCGGCCCGGTCCATGAACACGACCCGCGCCAGCCCGGGGAACCAGGCCTGCCACACCTCGTGGCCGGTCAGCCGGTCGATCAGCGCTGCCGGCGGCACCGCCACCCAGCTCTCGTCGATGAGGTCGATGTCGCTCAGCGCCGGCTCCTCTCGCCCGTCCGACACCGGGGTGCCGTTCGTCGTTGCGGGACTGTACTTTCCTGGCATGCAGGAGTTCTCGGTCCCGACCACGCTCGAGCTTCCGGTCCAGGGCAGCCTGGCCGACATCCCCATGCGCAACGCGGTCGAGGCGCCCGACGCGGTCGTCTACTCCCGCCGCGACGAGAAGGGCCACTGGCAGGACGTCACCGCCGCCCAGTTCTGGGCCGAGGTGCACGGGGTGGCCAAGGGCTTCATGGCCGCCGGCGTCCAGGCCGGCGACCGGGTCGCGCTGATGTCGCGCACCCGCTACGAGTGGACCTTGGTCGACTTCGCCCTGTGGACGGCCGGGGCCGTCGTGGTGCCCGTCTACGAGACGTCCTCGGCCGAGCAGGTGCAGTGGATCCTGCAGGACTCCGGCGCCGTCGGCGCGGTGGTGGAGTCCACCGCCCACGACGTCCTCGTCTCGCAGGTCCTACCCGGCACGCCGGCCTGCAAGCACGTCTGGGTGATCGACAACGGCGCCGTGGACGACCTGAGCCGCCTGGGCACCGACGTCTCCGACGGCGACGTCGAGGAGCGCCGCCGCTCGTTGGACAGCGACTCGCTCGCCTCGGTCATCTACACCTCGGGCACGACGGGACGGCCGAAGGGCTGCGAACTCACCCACGGCAACTTCGTCTTCGTCACCCACACCTCGCTGGAGACGCTGCAGGCGCTGTTCGAGGAGGACTCGTCCACGCTGCTGTTCCTGCCGCTCGCACACGTGTTCGGCCGCATCGTCGAGCTGGCGGCAGCAGCCGCCCGGCTGCGGCTGGGCCACGTCCCCGACGCGACGACGCTGGTGGAGGACCTGGGCTCGTTCCGCCCCACGTTCCTGTTCTCGGTCCCCCGCGTCTTCGAGAAGATCTACAACAGCGCCAGCCAGAAGGCGCACGCCAGCGGACGCGGGCGAATCTTCGACCGGGCCGCGCAGGTGGCCATCGACTACAGCCGGGCGCAGGACGCCGGTGGGGCCGGCCTGCTGCTCAAGCTCCAGCACCTGGGCTTCGACCGGCTCGTCTACGGCAAGCTTCGGGGTGCGCTCGGCGGCCGGGCCAAGTACGCCGTCTCCGGCGGCGCCGCCCTCGGCGAGCGGCTCGGCCACTTCTACCGCGGCCTCGGCCTGGTGGTACTCGAGGGCTACGGGCTCACCGAGACCTCGGCACCGTCCACGGTCAACATCCCCGAAGCGGTCAAGATCGGGACGGTCGGCCGGCCGATCGGGGGCACCTCTGTCCGCATCGCCGAGGACGGGGAGGTGCTGCTGGCCGGCCCGCACATCTTCCGCGGCTACCGCAACAACCCCGACGCGACCGCCGAGGTCATCGACACCGACGGCTGGTTCCACTCCGGCGACATCGGCGAGCTCGACGACGACGGATTCCTGCGCATCACCGGCCGGAAGAAGGACATCCTCGTCACCGCCGGCGGCAAGAACGTGGCACCGGCCGTGCTCGAGGACCGTATTCGGGCCCATTACCTGGTCAGCCAGTGCATGGTGGTCGGGGACGCCCGGCCCTACATCGCCGCGCTCATCACCCTGGACCCCGAGGCGCTGCCGGCGTGGGCCGAGCAGCACGGCAAGGCCGGCGTCCCAGCCGGCACGCTGGTCGAGGACCCCGTGCTGCTGGCCGAGATCCAAGCCGCCGTCGACGAGGCCAACAAGGCGGTCTCGCGCGCGGAGTCGATCCGCCGCTTCATGATCGTGGAGAGCGACTGGACGGAGGACTCCGGCCACCTCACCCCGTCGATGAAGCTCAAGCGGGTCGCGGTGATGAAGGACCACGCCGGCGAGATCGAGCAGCTGTACGCCTGAGACCCGGCCTCGGAGCACCTCGCTTTCATCCTAATTCGGACAAAAGCGTCCGAACGGTTGATGCCCGGAGTATCAGGTCGTTCCTACCGTAGTGGACGACGTGCGGATCGAGCGATCCGCCAGCCGTCTCGGTCGAGGCGGAGTTGTCTCGATGGTGAGGAATGGGCCCATGAGCCGCAGAGTCGTCCTGCTGGTCGTCGCCGCGCTGGTCGCCGTGGTCGGTGCCGCCGGCATCTTCTTGTACGTGCGCAACGTCGAGTCCCAGGTCGCCGCGGGGCAGGAACCCGTCGAGGTGCTCGTCGCGACCGCCACCGTCCCGATGGGCCAGAACGCGGCCCAGGCCCAGGAGGCCGGAGCCTTCAAGGTCATGACGATCGCCGCCTCGGCCGCTGCGCCGGGCGCGCTGTCCAGCATCGAGCCGGTCAAGGACGAGGCGACCCTGGCCACCATCTACCCCGGCGAGCAGGTGCTGGAGCAGAAGTTCGGCGACGCCGCCTCCGCTGCTCCCCTTCCCATCCCGGACGGCAAGATCGCGGTCAGCGTGCAGCTGTCCGACCCGGCCCGGGTCGCCGGCTTCGTGGGCCCGGGCTCGGAGGTGGCGGTTTTCCTCACCGCGACGCCGCCCGCGGCCGACGCCGCTGACCCCAGCGCGCAGCAGCCTCTCACCGCGGTGCTCCTGCCCCGCGTCCCGGTCATCGCCGCGGGTCAGACCACGACGATCAGCCGCACCACCACGAACCCCACCGGTGCGCAGACGACCGAGGAGATCCCGCTTGCGATCCTGACGCTGGCCGTCGACCAGAAGCAGGCCGAGAAGCTGGTGCAGGGGCAGAGCCAGGGCGAGATCTACTTCGGCCTGCTCGACGACTCCTCGCAGATCGCGGCCGGGTCGGTCACCCGCTTCAACGACCTGCTCGCGCCCTGACCGACCTCTCCTACCAAGGGACGATGACCATGACCCTCCTCGTGGAGCCGGACCGCACCTTCGCGGCCGAGCTCACCGCCGCCCTGGAGCAGGGCACCGAGGTCCTGCCTCACCTCGAGGCGGCCAGGTCCCGGCTCGAGCGTGACGACGCCGACGTGGTCGTCCTCGGGCCGTCGGTGGACGCCACAGCGGCGTTCCGGCTCGCCTCGGACTTCCGGGTGACTCGGCCGGCTCTCGGTGTGGTCCTCGTCCGCCGCCGGATCGAGACCTCGCTGCTGACCGACGCGTTGCGCGCCGGCATCCGCGACGTGGTCGAGGTGCGGGACCTCCCGGCACTCAACCGAGCGGTGGGCCGTGCGGCCCGGCTGGCCGCCGAGCTCCGCCGGGCCGCGACGTCCGGTGAGAACCCGGACGAGCCACGGCGCCGGGCCACCGTCGTCACGGTGTTCTCGGCCAAGGGCGGCTGCGGCAAGACCACGGTGTCGACGAACCTGGCCGCTCTGCTCGCGACCCAGGGCCGGCGAGTCTGCCTGGTCGACCTCGACCTCGCCTTCGGCGACGTGAGCATCTCGCTCCAGCTGGAGCCGACGCACTCCATCGCCGACGCAGTGCAGATGGGCGAGGCGCTGGACGCCGACGGGCTGCTCGGCCTGCTCACGCCGCACACCTCCGGCGTGCAGACGCTGTGCGCACCCATCGGTCCGGAGTCCAAGGACGGCATCAAGCCCGAGCTCGTGTCACTCGTCCTGGAGCTCCTGGCCGACCAGTTCGACGTCGTGGTCATCGACACCCCGCCCGCCTTCGACGACACCACCCTTGCCGCGTTCGACCGCACCGACCTGCTCCTCGTGCTCACCACCCTGGACGTGCCGGCGCTGAAGAACCTCAAGCTCTCGATGGAGACGCTCCAGCTGATCGGCTTCCCCGCCGAGCGCGTCCGCGTCGTGGTCAACCGTGCCGACGCCAAGGTCGGGCTGTCCGTCGACGACGTCCAGAAGACCGTCCGTCACCCGATCGCCGCGCGGATCCCGTCCTCGCGCGACGTTCCCGCTGCGACCAACCGGGGCCTCGCACTCACCGTGGCCGACCCCAAGCACCCGGTGTCGCAGGCGATCGGTTTCCTCGTCAGTGACCCGATGCTGCGGGGCGCCGCTGCGCCCGAGCAGGACCCGGTCGCAGCGGGGCGCCATGGGTCGGCCAGCCGTCGCGGCCTGTTCCGCGGGAAGGGCAGCACCCGATGAGTCTCACCGACCGACTCGCCCAGGCGCGACGCGACGTCAGCGCCGTGGCGGTCCAGACCGAGCCCGGTCACGGGCCCGTCCGGCGGGTCAGCACCCGGGAGGATCCCTTCGCCGACCTCAAGCGCAAGGTCCACCAGCAGTTGCTGGAGACCATCGGCCCCACGCTCTACGACTCCCGGATGACCCAGACGGAGCTGGAGCAGCGCGTCCGCCAGTCCCTCACCGAGGTCCTCGCCCTCGAGGACACCCCGCTGACGACGGCTGACCGCGCCCGCGTGAGCCAGGAGGTCGCCGACGACATCCTCGGGTACGGCCCACTCGAGCCGTTCCTGCGTGACCCCGACATCAGCGAGGTCATGGTGAACACCCACGACACCATCTGGGTGGAGAAGGCGGGTCTGCTCTACAAGACAGACGCGCAGTTCACCGACGAGACCCACCTGCGGCGCATCATCGACAAGATCGTCGCCCGGGTGGGCCGCCGGGTCGACGAGGCGAGCCCGATGGTCGATGCCCGGCTCCCCGACGGCTCGCGGGTCAACGCGATCATCCCGCCGCTGGCGGTCGACGGCGCCTACCTGACCATCCGCAAGTTCTCCTCCGACCCGTACACGGTCGAGGACCTGGTGGGCTTCGGCACCGTGACGCGCACGGTGGCGGACTTCCTCGCCCAGTGCGTGGACGGTGACCTCAACATCCTCGTCTCGGGTGGCACCGGTGCCGGGAAGACCACGACGCTGAACGTGCTGTCGTCGTTCATCCCCCCCGGCGAGCGGATCGTCACCATCGAGGACGCCGCGGAGCTCCAGCTGCGGCAGGAGCACTGGCTCAGGCTCGAGGCTCGGCCGGCCAACATCGAGGGCAAGGGCCAGGTGGCCATCCGCGACCTGGTGCGCAACTCGCTGCGGATGCGGCCCGACCGCATCGTGGTCGGCGAGATCCGGGACGCGGCTGCCCTCGACATGCTCCAGGCGATGAACACCGGCCACGACGGTTCCATCTGCACCGTGCACGCGAACTCGCCGCGCGACACCCTGTCCCGGGTCGAGACGATGGTGCTGATGGCCGGTGTCGACCTACCGGTCCGCGCCATCCGCGAGCAGGTCTCGAGCGCGATCGACCTGGTCGTGCACCAGAGTCGGTTCAAGGACGGCACGCGGCGGATCACCCACGTCACCGAGGTGGTGGGGATGGAAGGCGACACCATCACGCTGCAGGACATCTTCGTGTTCGACTGGGCCGCAGGCTACGACGCCGAGGGCCGGGCCCGGGGACGGCTGATGAGCACGGGCCTGCGCCCGAAGTTCCTGGACAAGCTCGCCGCCGCCGGCGTGCACGTGGATCCGACCGTCTTCGCCTTCGAGCGGAGCGCGCGATGAGGTACCGCCGTGCGTCCGTGGCCGCCATCCTCGGCCTGGCCAGCCTGCCGGCCTGCGCGCCCCTGGCGACCGCGAGCGGCGCCGGCCCCGTGCCGGTCGCCGACGGGCCGGCGCCGTTGTCGCGATGGGTGCTGGCCGTGAGCCTGCTTGCCATCGCCGCCGGGGTGCTGGTGGTGGTGTGGATGGCCCTCGGAGGACGACGGCGCGGCGCGGACGTCTCGACCCGCCTCTCCGGCTACACCGTCACCGGCCACACCAGCAGGGGTGCGGCCGAGGGGTCGCAGGAGGGTCAGCCGCGCACCGGCGTCGCGGCCTCGGCGGTCGAGCTGGCCGACCGGGTGGTACGTCGCCGCGCCTTCGACGAGACGCTGGCGCTCAAGCTGGACGCCGCGGGCCTCCCGCTGCGGCCGGCGGAGTGGCTGCTGCTGCACGTCGGGACCGCCGTGGGCGGCGCAGTCGTCCTGCTGCTGCTCGGCGGCTTCCGGGCGCTGCCGGCGCTGATCGGGCTCGGCCTCGGCGTCGCGGTCCCCTTCATCGTCCTGCACGTCAAGGCACAACGGCGCCGGCGGGCTTTCAACGACAAGCTCGCGGGCACGCTGCAGCTCATGTCCGGCAGCCTCGCGGCGGGCTACTCGCTGCCGCAGGCGGTGGACACCGTGGTGCGTGAGGGCGTTGAGCCGGTGTCCTCGGAGTTCAACCGGGCGATGATCGAGTCACGGCTCGGGATCCCCGTCGAGGATGCGCTGGAGACCGTGGCCGAGCGGATGCACAGCCAGGACTTCCTCTGGGTCGTGATGGCGATCCGGGTGCAGCGCGAGGTGGGCGGGAACCTGTCCGAGCTGCTCACCACCGTCGCTGCCACCCTGCGGGAGCGGGCCCAGCTCAAGCGCCAGGTGGACGTGCTGTCCGCCGAGGGGCGGCTGTCCGCCTGGATCCTCACCCTGCTGCCCGTCGTCTTCGGTCTCTACCTGCTGCTGACGCGACCGGAGTACCTGGAGCCGCTGCTGACCGACATCCTGGGCTGGGTGATGCTGGCGGTCGCCGGCGTCCTCATGCTGGTCGGAGGCTTCTGGATGCGCAACGTCGTCAACGTGGAGGTGTGAGGTGCCCACGACGCTCCTGCTCGGCCTGGGCCTGGCGAGTGTCTTCGCCAGCGTCCTGCTGCTGCTCGTCGCGCTCGGTGTCGGTCGGACCGAGCGTCAGGCGGTGAGCCGCTCGCTGGCGGCCATCGAGTCCCTGAGCCTCGCCTCGCCCGACCTCCGCTCCCGCGAGCTCGAGACCCCCTTCTCTGCCCGCGTCCTCGTCCCGGCCACGCGCCGCCTGTCCGACCTCGGCCGCCGGCTCACCCCGAGCGACCAGGCGCAGCGGCTGCAGGCGCGGCTCGACCTGGCGGGCAACCCCGCGGGCTGGGACGTGGACCGCGTGCTCGCGGTCAAGGTGGTGACCACCATCGCGGGCGCGGCGCTCGGCTTCGGCCTGCCCATCCTGCTGGGCTCGTCCCTGTCCACCACGCTGCTCATCGGCGTCGGCTCGACCGCCCTGGGCTACTTCCTGCCGAACCTCGCCCTCTACCAGCTGAGCGCGACGCGCTCGGAGCAGATCCGGCGCGAGCTGCCCGACGCCCTGGACCTCATGACCATCTCGGTCGAGGCCGGTCTGGCCTTCGACGCGGCTCTGGCGCAGGTGGCCAAGAACACCCAGGGCCCGCTGGCCGACGAGTTCTTCCGGGTGCTCTCCGAGATGCAGATCGGCCGCAGCCGGCTGGAGGCGCTGCGGGCGCTCAGCGAGCGCACCGACGTCGATGACCTCCAGACCTTCGTCACGGCGATGGTCCAGGCCGACAGCTTCGGCATTCCGGTGGCCGACGTCCTGCGCACGCAGGCGCACGAGATGCGGGTGCGCCGCCGTCAGCGTGCCGAGGAGCGCGCCCAGAAGGTACCCGTCAAGATCATCTTCCCGCTGCTGCTGTGCATCATGCCGGCGCTGTTCGTCGTCGTCATCGGACCCGCAGCGATCACCGTCGTACGCGAGCTGCTGCCCGCGCTGTGAGGCCGGGGGCCGGCGCTCTCGCCGGCCCCCGCGTCCCCCTGCGGCGCGGTCGACCTCGACCGCAGCGCCCGGGCGCGAGCCTGGCCCGGGCCAGAGCCTGCTCGGGGTAGGGACTACTCGCCCAGGAGCCGGTCGATGTCGTGCTGAACCGACCGGGCGAACTCGATACCGGCCACCTGCTGCTGGTAGTGGACCGCGTGCGCACGGCCGATGTCGCTGAGGAACTCCGCGACGGTGCCCAGGCAGTCACCGGCGACCGCGAACAGGCCGCCGAGGATGAGGGTGCGGTTGAGTGGCGACACCATCGACGTCACCGAGGCTGAGCGCTCCACGACTGTGGTCCTCCTCGACACCGCGCCCGGCCCGACCTGCATCGGTCGCGAACACGCCAGCGTGGCGTCCTGCGGCAAGGATCACACGGCCAGCAGCGGCCCTGGATGGCCCGTTCGTGCGATTCGACGGAGCGGGCCGGCGGCTCGCCGCCGGCCCGCTCCGTCGCAGGTTCTCAGCGCGCGAGGACCCGTCCGTCGATGAGGGACTCCTGCACCGGCGCCCCCTGGGCCTCGAAGCGGCCCTGGTCCAGCCGCTTGCGGAACTCGACGTCCACGTGGTCCAGGCCGGACCGGTTCTTCTCGATCGACAGGACGGTGAAGGCGCGGAAGCGATCGGCGTTGGCGAGGTCGTACTCGAGGTGGTGGCGGGCGACGAGGTCGTACTTCTCGTGCAGCATCAGCACGACATCCGGCTCGTAGGCGAGTGCGGAGGACCCCCGCAGGTGGTGGGTCCGCAGCCGGGTCCCAGTGGCCAGGCCGTCCTTCTCGGCCGCGACGATCGCAAGCACCGGCACGCCGACGGACAGGGCGAGGTCCTTCAGACCCTCCACCACCCGGGCCACCCGGGCCTGCTCGTCCATGGCCGGGTCGGCTCCGTCGGCCACCTTCTGCAAGTAGTCGACCACCACCAGGGGCGCCGCCCCGAGCGAGTCCCGCACCTGCCGGACGGCCTGCTCGATCTCATCGAGCCCGGTCTGCCTGCCGTTGCCGCGCAGCAGCTGGAGGCGGTCGGCGTAGGAGCTCAGACTGGCGAGTGCCTCGACCCCCCCAGTCGTGCCCGCCAACCGTGAGACGAGCACGCCCACCCCGCCGTCGGTCGCCTCGATCGCAGCCCTGATGCGCGCCATCGACACCGCGGTCGTCCCCGTCGCGTCACCAGCCTCGGCTGCGAGCAGCCGGGTGAGCACCGTCGGGGCGTCGTGCTCGTACGTCACGTACAGCCCGGCCCCCCCGCGGTGCACCACGTGCCGCAGGATCTGCAGGGCGAAGAACGTCTTTCCAACGCCCTGAGGGCCGCCCAGCAGGCACAGCTCACCGGCCCGTACCCCCCCGCCGAGGTAGCTGTCGAGCAGCGGGAAACCGGTCGGCACCGGCGGCAGCGCGGCCGGCAAGCCGTCCCGGAGGGCCTCGTCGACCCGTGCGAGCACGTCGGTCAGGGACTCAGGCATCATACCCAGCAGTATTGTCTATTTCATCCGATACCAGTATCAACCGGACAGACGATGCGCGGACCAAGCCCTCGACCTCATCGGACGTACGGCCGAGACCAGCCGCCCGTCTGCTCCACCAGACTGTGTACTCATGGCCCTGCTCGTACCCGTCCGGCATGGTGCGGACGCGGCCCGATGGGTGGCACGGGCCAGGCCGTCCTCGTCGGCGGAGCGGCACCGCCGCTACCGCAAGATCGCGGCCCATCTCGGCGCTGCCGCTCGGCTGCTCGGCCGCCCTCCGCTCGAGCTTGACCCGGTGGCGCTCGGTAGCGACCTCGTGGCCGAGCTGGTGGCCGCAGGCGGCGCCGACGGCGCCTCGCTCGCGCTGTGGTCGGACCGTCTGCCGGTCGCCGTGGCAGCGCTCGGGACGCCCCCGGCGGGCGGTTGGAACGGCCCCGACCTGCGGGCTCCCCTCGCTCGGGTCCGGTCCGACCATCGCGCGTGCACGGTTCAGCTGGCCGAGCACCCGCTGGGGATCCTCCCCGTGCTGCACGACCAGGTTCTCCTCGGCGCGGTCTGCCTGGTGCTCCCCGACGGCACCGCCGCACCCTCCCGGGTCGCCGCCGCCATCGTGCGGCGGCGAGCCGCCGGGCTGGCTGCCGCGGTCGCCTACCGCGATCTGGGCACCCTCGCCCGGCACGGGTCGCAGATGCGGCTGGCCCGGCAGATGCACGACGGGGTCGCCCAGGACGTCGCCTCCCTCGGCTACCTCCTCGACGACGTCCTCGAGGACGCGGCGGGCCCCCTCGAACCTCGCCTCCGCCGCCTCCGCGGCGAGGTCGCCGACCTGGTGCTCAGGCTGCGGCTGTCGGTGCACGACCTGCGCGAGGACGGGCTGGCGACCGGAGGCGTCGCGGGAGCCCTGGCCGAGCTGGCGCGCACCCAGGCACACCGCGGTTCGATGGTCGTGCACCTGCGCATCGAGGAGACGGAGAACTCCCTCACCCCCTTCGACGAGCAGCACCTGCTGCTCGTCGCCCGGGAGGCCGTGACCAACGCCGGGCAGCACTCCGGGGGTTCCCACCTGTGGGTCTCGTGCGTCGTCGGCCCCGGGGGAGCCGTGATCACCGTCGAGGACGACGGGCCCGGGCTGCCCCCCCTGCCGGCCGACAGCCGGGGCTTCCGCCGGATGAGGCAGTCTGCCGCCGCGATCGGGGCGACCGTCTCGGTGCAGTCCCGTCGCCCCCAGGGCACCTGCGTGCGCATCGAGATGGGACGGATCGCCGTCGGCTAGGCTGACGCTGTGATTCGAGTGATCCTCGTCGACGATCACACGCTCATCCGCGAAGGTCTGCGCCGCGCTCTGGACCGCGCCGACGGCCTCAGCGTGGTGGGCGAGGCGTCCTCGGTCCTCGAGGCACGGGCGGTCGCCCACCACACCACCCCCGACGTCGCGGTCGTCGACGTGCGGCTGCCCGACGGGAACGGGATCGACCTGTGCCGGGAGCTGCGGGACGAGGACCCGGCCCGGGGCGTGGTCATCCTCACCATGTACGGCGACACCGACCACCTGCTCAAGTCGCGGGACGCCGGCGCTTCCACCTTCGTCTCCAAGGACGCGCCCGCCAGCGAGGTCATCACTGCGATCCGGCACGCCGCCGCTCACCCCGACGAGTTCATGGCGGCTGGGCTGGCAGAGGCGCTGGCGAGCCGGCAGCGGGGTGAGGCGGTCGCGCTCACCAAGCGCGAGCAGGAGGTGCTGGCGCTGCTGGCGGACGGCCTTGGTGTGGCCGGCATCTCCCAGGAGCTGTTCATCAGCGAGTCGACGACGAAGACGCACGTCGCGAAGATCTACGCGAAACTCGGCGCCTCCAACCGCGCCCAGGCGCTCATGACAGCCATCCGCAGAGGTCTGGTTCGAGGGTAGCGCGACGACACCTAATCGGACATAGCGGCTCAAATATCAGAATCATCCGAAAAGCGGATCAACTTCTTGCTGCGGGACGGGCACGCTAGGACGTGTCCAGTCAGCCCGCTCGCTCACCAGAGGAGAAGTCATGATCGAGCGCATCGTCAACCGGTTCCGCGCGGAGACCGGTGCCACCGCCGTCGAGTACGGCCTGTTCGTCGCCCTCATCGCCGCCGTCATCGTCGGCGTCGTGTTCGTCCTGGGCGGCCAGGTGCAGGA
>Ga0114939_10002287_pt1 | contig 14348 bp, 11 predicted proteins | sample AshMeaCrysSpring_FD_87196 | JGI IMG/M metagenome (GOLD analysis project Ga0114939, IMG submission 87196) | Groundwater microbial communities from Big Spring, Nevada to study Microbial Dark Matter (Phase II) - Ash Meadows Crystal Spring | ecosystem: Environmental > Aquatic > Deep subsurface >... | reverse complement strand
TGGCAGTCCTTCCGCAACAACAAGAACAACGAGGCCTTCCTGGACCGCGTCTTCATCGTCAAGGTGCCCTATTGCCTGCGCGTCACCGAGGAGACGCACATCTATGAGAAGCTGCTGCGCAGTAGCTCCCTGGCGGACTCCCCCTGCGCCCCCGGGACCCTCAAGATGATGGCCCAGTTCTCGGTCCTCACGCGGCTCAAGGAGCCGGAAAACTCCAACGTCTTCTCCAAGATGCGGGTCTACGATGGGGAGAACCTCAAGGATACGGACCCCAAGGCCAAGTCCATCCAGGAGTACCGGGATTATGCGGGGGTGGACGAGGGAATGAGCGGTATCTCCACCCGCTTCGCCTTCAAGATCCTGTCCCAGGTCTTCAACTTCGACCACTCCGAGGTCGCCGCCAACCCGGTCCACCTGCTCTATGTGCTGGAGCGGCAGATCGCCCGCGAGCAGCTCCCCAGCGAGGTGCAGGATCGCTATCTGGGCTTTCTCAAGCAGTATCTGGCCCCGCGCTATGCGGAGTTTATCGGCAAGGAGCTCCAGACGGCCTACCTTGAGTCCTATTCGGAGTACGGCCAGAACATCTTTGACCGCTATGTGACCTACGCGGACTATTGGATCCAGGACAGCGAGTATCGCGATCCGGACACCGGCGAGATGATGGATCGGGGCTCCCTCAACGCGGAGCTGGAGAAGATCGAGAAGCCGGCCGGCATCTCCAATCCCAAGGACTTCCGCAACGAGATCGTCAACTTCGTCCTGCGGGCGCGGGCCAACAACGCCGGGGCCAATCCGCGCTGGACCAGCTACGAGAAGCTGCGGGTGGTGATTGAGAAGAAGATGTTCTCCAACACCGAAGAGCTGCTGCCGGTGATCTCCTTCAACGCCAAGGCATCGGTCGAGGACCAGAAGAAGCATGATCAGTTCGTCGATCGCATGGTGAACAAGGGCTACACGGCCAAGCAGGTGCGTCTGCTTTCGGAGTGGTACCTGCGGGTGCGCAAGGCGCAATGAGTTGGCCGGTCGCAGGTGTCGGGTGGCGGTGGGGGGTGGCAGGCCGCGATCGCTGGCCGCCCCATTGAGCCACTAACCACTGCCAACAGATGCTTGCCAACTGCCAACTGCCAACTGCCAACTGCCATCTAAAGCCCCCATGTCCAGTTTCATCGACCGCCGGGTCAACGGAAAGAACAAGAGCGCGGTCAACCGGGCCCGCTTCCTGAGACGCTACAAGTCTCAGCTCAAACGGGCCGTGGCGGACAGCGTCAATCGGCGCAGCATCACCGACATCGACAGCGGGGAGCAGGTCGGCATCCCCTCCCGGGACATCTCAGAGCCGGTGTTCCACCATGGCCCAGGCGGGACCCGGGAGATGGTCCACCCTGGTAACAAAGACTTCGTCACCGGCGACCGCGTGGAGCGACCGGAGGGAGGCGAGGGCGAGGGCTCCGGTCAGGGCAAGGCGGGTAAGGGGGGTAGAGGGGAGGACGATTTCGTCTTCGAGCTGTCCCGCGAGGAGTACCTGGATCTGCTGTTCGAGGATCTGGAGCTCCCTCGCCTGGTGCGAAACCAGTTGATCGGGACCACGGAGTTCAAGAATGTGCGGGCGGGCTACAGCACCGACGGCAACCCCTCGAACATCGATGTGGTGCGCTCGCTCAAGGGGGCGGTGGCGCGGCGCACGGCCCTCGGCGCCCCCTATCGTGGCCGTATTCGCGAGCTGGAGGCGGAGCTGGAGGCCCTGCTCGCGGACGGGAAAGGGGAGGACGACATCAGGGTCCTGGCCCTGCGCGAGGAGATCGACAGGCTCAAGACGCGCATCGCGGCCCTGCCCTTCATCGATACCTTCGACCTGCGCTATCAGGCCTTCGCCAAGCGCCCGGAGCCGACCAGCAAGGCGGTGATGCTGTGTATCATGGATGTCTCGGGGTCTATGGACCAGGTCCGCAAGAACCTGGCCAAGCGCTTCTTCATCCTTCTGTACATGTTTCTTCAGCGCAACTACAAGAAGGTGGATCTGGTCTTCATCCGTCACCACACCATCGCCCAGGAGGTGGACGAGGCGGAGTTTTTTTACTCGCGCGAGACCGGCGGGACCGTGGTCTCCAGCGCCCTGAATCTCGCCGACGAGGTGGTGCGCTCGCGCTATGCGGGCGGGGGCTGGAACATCTATGCGGCCCAGGCCTCCGACGGCGACAACTGGGACTCCGACTCGGCCGTCTGCCGCGAGATTCTGGCCGAGCGCCTGATGCCGCTCATGCGCTACTTTGCCTACGTGGAGATTACCCCAAGGCAGCATCAGAGCCTGTGGTATGCGTACGAGGAGGTACGCGCCGCCCAGCCCCATTTCGCGATGCAGCAGATCGACGGCCCCGAGGACATCTACCCAGTCTTCCGGGAGCTGTTCAAGAGGCAGAGCGCATGACCGGACGTATCATCTCCGATTCCTCCGAGTGGACCTTTCCCCTCCTGGAGCGCTTCGATCGGGAGATCGGCCAGCTCGCCCATAACGTCTACGGGCTCGACACCTATCCGAATCAGATTGAGTTGATCTCCTCGGAGCAGATGATCGACGCCTATTCCTCCATCGGGCTGCCCATTGGCTATCACCACTGGTCGTTCGGCAAGCAGTTCGTCGCCACCGAGCAGACCTATCGCCGCGGTCAGATGGGGCTAGCCTACGAGATCGTCATCAACTCCGACCCCTGCATTGCCTACCTCATGGAGGAGAACACCCTGCCCATGCAGGCCCTGGTCATTGCCCACGCATCCTATGGGCACAACAGCTTCTTCAAGGGCAACTACCTGTTCCGTACCTGGACCAGCGCCGATGCCATCATCGACTACCTGGTCTTTGCCAGGCGCTACATCGCCGAGTGCGAGGAGCGCTATGGGCAGGACGAGGTCGAGCTGTTCCTGGATTCCTGCCATGCCCTGATGAACCACGGGGTGGACCGCTACAAACGTCCCGCCCCACTGTCCATGGCCGAAGAGCAGCGCCGCCAGCAGGAACGCGAGGCCTATCTTCAGCTCCGGGTTAATGACCTGTGGCGTACCCTGCCCAAGGCCGAGGATGGGGGTGTGCAGCGCCGCGAGGAGCGATTTCCGCCTGAGCCCCAGGAGAACATCCTCTACTTCATCGAGAAGCACGCGCCCCTGCTGGAGCCATGGCAGCGCGAGGTGCTGCGTATCGTCCGCAAGCTCAGTCAGTACTTCTATCCGCAGCGCCAGACCCAGGTGATGAACGAGGGCTGGGCCACCTTCTGGCACTATACCCTGCTAAACCACCTGTACGACGAGGGCATGGTCGGCGACGGGTTCATGATGGAGTTCCTCCAGTCACATACCGGGGTCGTCTATCAGCCACCCTTCGATGTCCCCTATTACAGCGGCATCAATCCCTATGCCCTTGGCTTTGCGATGATGCGCGACATCCGCCGCATCTGTGAGGCCCCCACGGACGAGGATCGGCATTGGTTCCCGGAAATCGCCGGACAGGATTGGCGCAAGGTGCTGGACTTCGCCATGCGCAACTACAAGGACGAGAGCTTCATCGCCCAATATCTCTCACCCACCCTCATGCGGGAATTCCGGCTCTTCGCCGTGTGCGACGACGACCGGGAGGAAACCCTGGGCATCACAGCCATCCACGAGGACGAGGGTTACCGCGCCCTGCGCCAGTCCCTGGCGGACCAGTACAACCTGGGTAGCCGCGAGCCCAACATCCAGGTCTTCAACGTGAACAGGCGCGGCGATCGCTCCCTGACGCTGCGCCATTACCGCTACAACCGTCGCCCCCTCGGGGAAAGCGTCCCCGAGATGCTCAAGCACCTGCGCAGGCTCTGGGGATTCACCGTGCGGCTGGAGTCCGTCGACGAGAACGGCCGGGTGCAGCTTGCCGGGGAGTGTTGAGCGGGCCGCTGTCCCCCGCCCAATCCACTGCAACTCTCCAGTGACCGAAATGGAAAAGGCGCTAGAATCCCCACCGCGCGGCCGCCCGCGGCGCGCGCCCGAGCTGGGATGCGGACCTGACGCGGATGCACGCCGCCAACCGTCGAGGACAGAGAGCATGACACGCTACAGGTGGATCACCCTTCCCTTGGTTCTGGCCTTGGTCGGACCAGCGTCGGCGCAGCAGGGGCAGCCCTACGGCCAGGGGAGCGGGGCGGTAGTCCCCACCGACCCCCCGGCGATTCAGCCTGACGGCCTGGTCCCCGCTACCCCTATCGGCCTCGCGGCTCGGCTCGAGGCCCTGGCGCAGGCGGAGAGTCCGCGTGTCGCCGGCGTCGAGCCTGCCTCGGTCCCGGTGCTGGAAGCCTTCTACCGCCAGCGCGACTATCGACACGTCTGGCAGCGCCAGGGCCAGGTGACCGATTTGCTGGAGGCCATCACCCGCAGCCCGGAAGAGGGCCTGACCCCGGCTGACTTCCATGATCACGCCCTGGGCGAACGCCTCGGTGACCAGGACCTGAACGCCATCAGCGGGGAGGCCAGGGACGATGCCGACCTGCTGCTTACCGACAGCCTGCTGCGCTATCTTCACCACCGGTTGTTCGGCAAGGTTGATCCGGTGGCCCTGGACCGCAAGCATTACCATGCGGAGCCTCCGACCCTGGATGAGCTCACGATGCACCTTGCCGCGGCCCTGGATGCCCCGGACCTGGAGGACCACCTGACCCACCTGGTGCGGGAGCCGGCCTTCTATACGCGGCTCAAAGAAGGCCTGTCCCGCTATCGGGCCGCTGCGGCTGGCGGTGGCTGGGGCTCTGTCCCGGCCGGGGGCAAGCTCGCCCCTGGGGCGCGGGATCAGCGGGTGGTCGCCCTGCGCGAGCGGTTGCGCGCGTCCGGCGAGTACCATGGGCCGGACCCGGCGGACCCGAAGCTCTACGACAAGGGTCTGCAGGATGCCGTCAAGGCCTTCCAACAGGCCCATGGCCTGCCCGCAGACGGGGTGGCTGGCGGCCGGACCCTGACCGAGCTTAACGTCCCAGCGGCCAAGCGCGTCGAGAAGCTCCGGGTCAACCTCGAGCGTATGCGCTGGGTCTATCGGGACCTGCCGGAAGACTATCTGCTGGTGGACGTGGTCGGCTATCAGGTCCATCTCATGCACGGCGCGGAGGTCCAATGGTCCACCCGGGCCCAGGTTGGACGGGCCGATCGCCAGACCCCGAGCTTCCGCGACCAGATGGAATATCTGGAGCTCAACCCGACCTGGACGGTGCCTCCGACCATCCTCAAGGACGACATACTGCCCAAGGCACGGGTCAATCCCGGCTACGTGGCCAAGAAGGGGCTCAAGGCCATCGACCGCAACGGGCGCACCGTGCCCCTGTCCGCGGTCAACTGGAACTTGCCCGCCAAGGCCTTCCCCTACAGCCTGAGGCAGGACGGTGGTGGTGCCAAGGCCGCACTGGGCAAAGTCAAGTTCATGTTTCCCAACCGCTTCTCCGTCTACCTCCACGACACCCCGAGTCGCCACCTTTTCAATCAGTCGGTGCGTATGACCAGCTCCGGCTGCGTGCGGGTCGACAAGCCCTTTGATCTGGCCGAGCGGATCCTCGACGAGCCCGAGCGCTGGAACGTGGCCACACTCAAGGCCCTTGTTGGGTCCGGCAAGACGCGTACCGTGCGACTCAAGGAGCCGGTGGACGTCATCCTCGCCTACTGGACCGCAGAGGGGCTGGGGGAGGGGAGGGTACGCTTCCGCGGTGACGCCTACGGCCGCGATGCCGCCTTGCTGGCGGCCCTGGGTGGGGAGGCCAGGCTCAGGGTCAAGCTGCCCCCACCGCCCGAGCCCGAGACGGCACCGGAGGCGGCGCCTGGCCCCGCCGTCGAGCCGGCACCGCCTGGCACCGGAGGGCCAGCGGCCCCGAGCGGGCCAGCTATCCCGGTCGAGGCCCGGGGTGCCCCAGTCAGTCCGGCGAGCTCGCCAGCGGTGGCTGCCGAGGCGTCGTCGGAGCAGGCGCCCGTCTCCAGGCTCTGACCCACAAGCGGGTGTCGGAATCTGGGCTGATCCCGCTGGGGAAGCCTGGCTCCAATCCGTACCTGCTGCGAGCGACGAAAAGGGATCTGACCTTCCCACTTTGCCTGTCTGTCTCCCTGTCGCGGTGTGAATCCGCGCTCGCGCTCTGCGTTAGGATGGGTGGAGCGAGCGAAGGTCTCAAGAACCACGATCTACCAGGCGATCGGCTCCCCACGGCGGAAGAAGCCGCCGCTAGGGCCATCGTCCGGCAGGGTCGCCGCCCAGACGATCCCACGGGCACCTTCCTCCACGGACAGTGTTGCCTCGGGGCCGCCCATTTCCGTGCGTACCCACCCGGGACAGACCGAGTTGACCTTGAGGCCTGTCTCGCGAAGCTCGTCGGCGAGTATCCTGGTTACGGCATTGAGGGCCGTTTTGGACAGCCGATATCCTGGGCAGCATCCGTTCATCTCGCTGAGCTGGCCCATGCCGGAGGAGACGTTGACTACCCGTCCGCGCCCATCCATCAGCGGGATCAGGGTCTGGCACACTTGGACCACTCCAAGCGTATTGGTCTCCATGCCCCGCCGAATGGTATCCAGGTCAGCGCGAAAGATGCTGGAGCCTTCGCTGCCCGGCTCAGGGTCCGGGAAGATCCCCGCGTTGTTCACCAGGCAGTCGATGCGCCCAAACTCCGCCTTGAGGGCATGCCCCAGCGCTCGCACCGAGGCCACGTCGGTGACATCCAGGGCATGGAAGCGCACATCGAGCCCGCGGCTGGCCAGCGCCTCGGCGGCCGCGCGACCCTCGGCCTCGCGCCGCGCGGTGAGCACCACACGGTAGCCGCGCTCCGCAAGCCGACGGCAGGTCTCCAGTCCCAGGCCCCGGCTGGCCCCGGTGACCACTGCGACGCGTGAATCAGTCATCGTATCTATCTCCGCTTATTCGAAAGAAGCCACGCTTCGGAGCTTCCATCAGGCCGGCCTTTTGCAGGTAGGTACGAGCCCATGACACGCCAGAAGAGAACTTGAATGTTCCCCCTCTTGGAAGCAACTCCGGGCGCTCCTTGTCAGTCAACTTCGGTTCGGGAGACCAGGAGCGAACGCCAAGAGGCACCGACACGGTGGTTGCCCTGGGGTGCGGCTTGGCATGGGGTGGCCGAGGATTGATGCGAGCTCGCAAGGTCAAAGCCTTCGAGACTTGCTCCCACGCCGGAGCGTGGGAGCCAGCGTCCACTTGAGTCACGGCAGCAACTCCAACCGTCGCTCGATGCGCTCGACCCGCTCCACCAGCCGGTCTATGGAGACCTGTTGGCGTGCGTCGGTCTCGTCGCCGTGGGTGATCTCGCGCTTCACTCCGACCATGGCGGACTCTAGACTCGACATGCGGTGCTTCAGGTCTTGGATGTCCTCGCCGATCTGATCGACGCGCCCACGAATGTGGCGGAGGTGTTCGAGGACCAGGCTTTCGACGTTCTCGGTCATGGGGCCTCCCAGACGGCAGGTTGGGTGTCTCGGTCGGTCAGGTACATGGGTGCTTGCAGTGTCGCCGCTATCAATCGACCCCGGCCGGCGCCGCCAAATGCCACCCCGTCTCTCGCTGCAACCGATGCGCCGCATTCAACAACCGCCCCTCCTCGAAGTAATTCCCGACCATCTGCAACCCCACCGGCAGCCCGCCCACAGGCGCGACGGGGATGGACATCCCCGGCAACCCAGCCAGGTTGGTGGCGATCGTGTAGATGTCGTTGAGGTACATGGCCACCGGGTCGTCGGCCTTGGAGCCCAGTGGGAAGGCGGTGGTTGGGCTGGTGGGCCCCATGATGACATCCACCTGCTCGAAGGCGCGGCGGAAGTCCTCGGCGATCAGGTGGCGGATCTGCTGGGCCTTCAGGTAGTAGGCGTCGTAGTAGCCGGCGGACAGGACATAGGTCCCGATCAGGATACGGCGCTGGACCTCGGCCCCGAAGCCCTCTGCCCGGCTGCGCTCATAGAGGTCGCGCAGGTCCTCGGGCTCGGCACAGCGGTGGCCGTAGCGCACCCCGTCGAAACGGGCCAGGTTGGACGAGCACTCCGCCGGGGCGACCACGTAGTAGACGGGGACCGAGAGCGGGCTGTTGGGCAGGCTGATCTCCTGCACCGTGGCCCCGAGCCCTTCGTAGACCTTGATGGCCTCCTGGACGGAAGCGGCAACCCCGGGGTCGAGCCCCTCGCCGAAGTATTCCCTGGGCAGGCCGATGCGCAGCCCGTGGAGGTCGGCATCTAGCCCGGCCGTAAAGTCGGGGACCGGCTCCTGGGCGCTGGTGGAGTCCCTGGGGTCGAAGCCGGCCATGGCCTGGAGGAGGGGGGCGGCGTCGGCCGCGCTGCGGGTCATGATGCCGCCCTGGTCGAGGCTGGATGCGAAGGCAATCATGCCCCAGCGGGACACGCGCCCGTAGGTGGGCTTGATGCCAGTGATGCCGCACAGGGCCGCGGGCTGACGGATGGAGCCGCCGGTGTCGGTGGCGGTGGCGGCGGGGCACAGGCGCGCCGCCACGGCGGCCGCGGAGCCCCCGGAGGACCCGCCCGGGACCCGCTCGGTATCCCAGGGGTTGCGCACCGGGCCGTAGTAGCTGGTCTCGTTGGACGAGCCCATGGCGAACTCGTCCATGTTGGTCTTGCCAAGCACGACGACCCCAGCGGCGGCGAGGCGCTCGACGACCGTGGCGTCGTAGGGGGCGACGAAGCTGTCGAGCATGCGCGACCCGCAGCTCGTGCGCACCCCCTTGGTGCAAAAGATGTCCTTGTGGGCGATGGGGACGCCGGTCAGGGGCCCACCCTCGCCGCGGGCCAGGGTCGCGTCCGCGGCGGCGGCATCGGCGAGGGCCCGCTCGGCGGTGACGGTGATGAAGCTGTTCAGGCGTGGGTCCAGGCGCTCGATGCGCGCGAGGAAGTGCCGCGTCAGCTCCTGGCTGGTGAAGTCCCGGCGGCGGAGCCCCGCGACTAACTCGGCGATGGTGAGATTGTGCATAGGTTGACCGCGTGGTCGTTGGTGTCGCGGGGGTGGGACTCCGGCCAGGTTAACCCAACCCGATATCCGTGAACATTCCGGCGGGTTGGACCCCGCCCGCGCTATTCGATGACCTTGGGCACCAGGTAGAGCCCGTCCTGGGTCTGGGGGGCGATGGACTGGAAGCGGTCGCGCTGATTCGTCTCCGTGGGGACATCCGGGCGCAGGCGCTGGGTCATGTGCAGGGGGTGGGCCATGGGCAGGACCCCGGTCGTGTCCACGGTGCCCATCTGCTCTACCAGGGCGAGGATATTGGACAGGTCGGCGCAGAGCCGGTCCTTGGCCGCCTCGGGTACGGCCAGGCGGGCGAGGTGGGCGATCTTGTCGACGTCTGAGGGCGCGAGGGCCATGGGCGGCTCCAGGATACCGAGAAGGGCTGAAAAATAGCACAGTGTGGCGGTGCCTATCACGTGCCGGACCTTGGCGGCGGCCGATGGCCGACGAGGTTGGCCGCGGGGGTCGGCGAGGGTGCGGGGCGCAACCAACCTTGCCCGCGGGGGGGCGCATTGCTAGATTACGCGCTTCTTTTTCCGGGCACGGCGCAACATTTCCCAGGGACTTCCGTGGGACCCCGCCGCTCTGCGCCGCATTCCAAGGTAATTTTCGGATGTTTTTCAGACGCATACGCGGGATGTTCTCGAACGACCTGTCCATTGACCTGGGTACGGCGAACACCCTGATCTATGTCCGCAACCAGGGCATCGTCCTCAATGAGCCCTCCGTCGTGGCCATTCGTCAGGACCGGGCCGGGGGTCCCAAGTCGGTGGCGGCGGTGGGGGAGGAGGCGAAGATGATGCTTGGGCGCACGCCCCAGAACATTACCGCCATCCGCCCGCTGAAGGACGGCGTTATCGCCGACTTCACGGTCACGGAGAAGATGCTCCAGTACTTCATCCATAAGGTCCACGAGTCGCGCATCATCCGCCCCAGCCCAAGGGTGCTGATCTGTGTCCCATGCGGCTCGACCCAGGTGGAGCGGCGTGCCATCAAGGAGTCCGCCGCGGGGGCCGGGGCCCGGGACGTGTTCCTCATCGAGGAGCCCATGGCCGCGGCCATCGGTGCAGGGCTCCCGGTGGACGAGGCGCGCGGGTCCATGGTCATCGACATTGGCGGCGGGACCTCCGAGGTGGCAGTGATCTCGCTCAACGGCATCGTCTATTCGAACTCGGTGCGCATCGGCGGCGACCGCTTCGATGAAGCGATCATCAACTATGTGCGGCGCAACTACGGGACCCTGATCGGCGAGGCGACCGCGGAGCGGATCAAGCACACCATCGGCTCGGCCTTCCCAGGGGCCGAGGTGCGCGAGATCGAGGTCAAGGGGCGCAACCTGGCCGAGGGCATACCGCGCAGCTTCACCCTCAACAGCAACGAGATCCTGGAGGCCCTGCAGGAACCCCTGGCCGGGATCGTCGGGGCGGTGCGCATGGCCCTGGAGCAGACGCCCCCGGAGCTGGGCTCGGATGTGGCTGAGCGCGGCATCGTGCTCACCGGGGGCGGCGCCCTGCTGCGCGATGTCGATCGGCTGATTGCCGACGAGACGGGGCTGCCGGTCGTGGTCGCGGATGACCCTCTGACGTGCGTCGCCCGGGGCGGGGGCAGGGCCCTGGAGATGTTGGACAGCCACGGGCTCGACCTGGTGACGACGGAGTAGGGGCGCGCGGGCCAGGGGCCAAGGCCTCGCCGGGTCCCTGCGTCCCCCGGGCTTGCGCATGTTGGGCCCTTCTGGCGATCGTGGCGATGCACCCCGCCCCCTGTCACAAAAGTTGTGCATCGCCATGATCTTTCCCTCACCCCGGCCCTCCCCCGGGGGAGGGGGATTTTGAGCGCGCCCCCGGCGCGACATGCATAGTCAGGCCGGCGGCGCTGCTCAACCACGAGGGCCCAGGCTATCAAGCCCCTGTTCGTCCATGGTCCTTCCCCCACGGCGCGGCTCTTCCTGGCGCTTTGGCTGTCGCTGGGGCTGATCGTCGCGGACCATCGCTTCGGCCACCTCGATGCCCTGCGCTCGGCCCTGACCGTGGTGGCCTACCCGTTGCTGTACGCGGCGAATCTCCCTGCGAGTCTGAGCAGCAAGGTGCGCGCCCGGCTGGCCACCGAGGCGCAACTGCGCGGCGAGAATGCGGCCCTGCATCGGGAGAACCTCCTGCTCAAGGGTCGCCTGCAGCAGTTCGATGCCATGGAGGCGGAGAACCGCCGTCTGCGCGACCTGCTCGGCTCGTCGTTCAGGATCGGCGATCGGGTCCTGGTGGCGGAGATCCTCGGGGTGGGCCTCAACCCCTACCGCCAGCAGGTGGTCATCGACAAGGGCAGTACCTCTGGAGTCTATGTCGGGCAGCCGGTGCTGGACGCCAGTGCGGTGATGGGGCAGGTGATCCGGGTCGATCCCCTGACCGCCACTGTCCTGCTCATCACCGACGCGGATCACGCCCTGCCGGTTCGCGTCAGCCGCAACGGCCTGCGCACCCTCGCCTCCGGGACCGGCGTCATCAACCGGCTGGAGCTGCCCCACCTGACCAATAACGCCGACATCCAGGTGGGAGATGAGCTCTTCACCTCTGGCCTCGACGGGCGCTTCCCTGCCGGCTATCCGGTGGGCCGGGTGGTCGAGGTCCGCATCGAGCCCGGCAAGCCCTTCGCGACTGTCGTCGTGAGCCCCAATGCCCGCCTCGACCGCGCGCGAGAGGTGCTGCTGGTGTGGACCCTGCCGACCACATCGGACCAGGCGGCCCAGGGGGAGGGCGGGTTGGTCCCCCGAACCAATCCAGGCACCGGTCCAGGCGCCGATGCCTCCGCAGGGTCTGACGATCGGCCAGGGGCGCGGCCTTGAGTGAGGCAGCAACACGTCAGGGCACTGGGTTGGTGGCGGGCTCGCTGGCCGTCGCCCTGATTCTGACCGTCCTGCCCATGCCGCATTGGGCGGCGGAGCTGCGCCCACAGTGGGTGGCCCTTACCCTGATCTTCTGGTGCCTCTCACGCCCGGAGCGCGTCGGGGTCTTCTGGGCCTTCGGGACCGGTATCCTGGTCGATGTGGTCTCGGGCACCGTGCTGGGCCAGAACGCCTTGGCCCTGTCGGTGGTGGCCTATCTCGCCATCGAGCTGCACCGGCGCATCCGAATCTTCCCCCTGTGGCAGCAGGCGGTTTCCGTGTGGGTGCTGCTGCTGGTGGAGCGCCTGCTGACGGTGTGGATCCTCGGTGCAACGGGTGCCCCCACCCCGACCCTTTGGTACTGGGTGCCCACCTTCCTCGGGCTCCTTCTGTGGCCCTGGCTCGCCGTGGTCCTGCGTGACCTGGGCGCTCGCCTGACGGGGCACTGAGACCGGCCCGATCATGGCATATCCCAGCTTCAAAGAGGCGAGCGCGGACGGCCGGATCTTCTCGGGCCGGGTGATGGCGGCCGGAGTCCTGGTGGTGCTGGCCTTGTCGCTGATCTTGACCCGCCTGGCGGGGCTCCAGATCACCCAGCACGCGCACTTCACGACGCTGTCCCAGGAGAACCGGGTCAAGCTCCAGCCCCTCCCGCCCACGCGCGGGCTCATCTACGACGCCAAGGGGACCAAGCTGGCGGACAACTTCGCCTCCTACACCCTGGATATCACCCTGGACAAGGTAGAGGACCTCGCGGCGACCATCGAGGCGCTGCGCGAGTTGGTCGCCATCGAGGAGAAGGACATCCGTCGTTTCGAGCGTCTGCGCGCCCAGAGCCGCCGTTTCGAGCCGGTGCCGCTGCGGCTCAACCTGAGCGAGGTTGAGGTGGCGAGGGTCTCAGTCAACAATCATCGCTTCCCCGGGGTGGGTATCGGGGTGCAATTGCTGCGGGTCTACCCCTTCGGTCCCTTCACTGGACATGTGCTGGGCTACGTCGGCCGTATCAACGAGCGTGAGCTCAAGCAGATCGACGCCGCCGAGTACAGCGGGACCCACTACATCGGCAAGACCGGGGTCGAAAAGGCCTACGAGGATGTTCTGCGCGGTCGGGTCGGCTACCAGGAGGTGGAGGTCAACGCCAAGGGGCGGGTTCTGCGCGTCCTGGAGTCTCAGGCCCCGAGGTCCGGGCGCGATCTGCATCTGTATCTGGACATCGACCTGCAGCAGGCCGCCACTGCGGCCCTGGGCGACCGCCGCGGGGCCGTTGTGGCGATCGATCCGCGCACTGGCGGCGTGCTGGCGCTGGTCAGCAGCCCGAGCTTCGACGCCAACCCCTTCGTCGAGGGCATCGGCTACGACGACTATCGGGATCTGCGTGACGACCCGGACAATCCCCTCTTCAATCGGGCGGTACGCGGCCAGTATCCGCCAGGGTCCACCGTGAAGCCGTTTGTCGCCCTGGGCGGCTTGGCCACCGGCACCATCTCCTTCGGGGCGGCCAAGTACTGCCCGGGTAGCTACCAGCTTCCGGGCAACGCGCACAGGTACCGCGACTGGCGCAAGGGCGGCCACGGCACCGTGGCCATGGAGCAGGCGATAGTCCAGTCCTGCGACGTCTATTTTTATGACCTGGCCCACGACCTGGGCATCGATAAGCTGCACGCCTTCCTGTCCACCTTCGGCTTCGGCGAGCGGACCGGTGTGGACGTGGCGGGTGAGCTGCCGGGACTGCTCCCCTCCAAGGAATGGGCGGAGCAGACCCGCAAGCGGCCCTGGTTCGGTGGCGAGACCCTGATTGTCGGGATAGGGCAGGGGGCCTTCCTCGCGACCCCGGTCCAGCTCGCCGCGGCCACCGCTGCCATGGCGCATCGGGGACGCCTGACTGCGCCGAGGGTGGCCCGCGCGACCCATACCCCGGGGGCCACTGCCGAGGAGCCTATCCCCGTGCCGACCCGGCAGATCGCCGTGAAGGACGCGCGCCAGTGGGACGACATCATCCGCTCCATGACCCAGGTCGTGGAGCGCGGCACCGCCAAGCGCATCCGCACCGACGCCTACCGCATCGCCGGCAAGACCGGTACCGCCCAGGTCTTTACCGTCGGTCAGAAGGAGAGCTACCGGGAGAGTCAGGTCCCGGAGCGCATGCGCGACCATGCCCTCTTTGTCGCCTTCGCCCCGGCGGACGACCCGCGCATCGCGCTCGCCGTCATCGTCGAGAACGGCGGGCACGGGGGCTCGGTGGCCGCCCCCATCGCCCGCAAGGTGATGGACGCCTGGCTGGGCCATGCCCCGGTCGAGCTCGACACTGCGGAGTCCGACGATGGCGACTAGGCCCTACAACTCCGCGCTGGACTCGGTACCTGCACATGAGGGCCCGGGCCTGCTCCAGCGCCTGCACCTGGATCTGCCCCTGTTGGTGGGGGTGCTGATCCTGGCGGGCTATGGCCTGCTGGTCCTGTTCAGTGCCAC
>Ga0114939_10002286_pt1 | contig 14350 bp, 10 predicted proteins | sample AshMeaCrysSpring_FD_87196 | JGI IMG/M metagenome (GOLD analysis project Ga0114939, IMG submission 87196) | Groundwater microbial communities from Big Spring, Nevada to study Microbial Dark Matter (Phase II) - Ash Meadows Crystal Spring | ecosystem: Environmental > Aquatic > Deep subsurface >... | reverse complement strand
GGTGAAGGCAGCGGCGCTGGAGGCAGGTCGGGGAGCGGTGCGGGCACCAACCCAGCGGGCGGTGCAGGACCGGCCACGGCAGGCTCGGGCGGCGCCGGTAGCCAGGGCGGCGTCGGCGGCGGTGCGAAAGGCGGCGGGGGCTCCGGCGAGGTGCCGGCCGGCATTCCGGACGGCAGCGACGACGACATCGTTGCGCGGCAGCTGCGTGAAGCCGCCATGAAGGAGACGGACCCCGAGCTGCGCGAGCGGCTCTGGGAGGAATACCGCAAGTACAAGCAGGGAACATGAGCAAGCTTTCGATCGCAACGGGGCTTTCCTGGTGCGCACTGCGCGCGGCCGGCGTCGTGCTCGCACTCGGCGCGGGCCTCGCGGGCTGCGTGGTGCAGGACCAGCGCCCCGTGCCGCCCGTCGTCGCGCAGAAGGCCACGGCCGAGATTCCGCAGGACGAACTGCTCGACGTCGGCATCCACATGTTCGACCCGAACATTCCCGCCGACACGGCCGAGCAGGAGAAGCGCCGCATCTATCCCGACGTGCGCAAGGCCGAGGCGCGCTACATGCCGGTGCTGCTGCGCGACACCCTCGAGGCCACCGGACAGTGGGGCCAGGTGCGCGTGTTGCCGGCTGCCAGCTCGACCAGCGACGTCAACGTCGATGCGCGCATCGACGAATCCGACGGCCGCCAGCTGCAACTCGCGGTTACGGTGCGCGACGCAACGGGTCGCACCTGGTTCACGAAGGAATACGAAGCGCTCGCCGACCCGCGTGCGTACAAGGACGTCGCCGTCAAGCCGCGCGACCCGTTCGACAACCTCTACGCGACGATCGCGAACGACCTGCTCGCCGCGCGGCAGGCGCTCACGCGCGAGCAGCGCGTGCAGGTGCACCAGGTCGCCACGCTGCGCTTCGCCTCGGATCTCGCGCCGTACGCATTCAAGCCATACCTGTCGCAGGACGCGAAGCGCGGCACGTACGGTGTCGTGCGCCTGCCCGCGGCGGACGACCCGGTCGTGCAGCGTATGGACCGCGTGCGCGAGCGCGACTACGCGCTGGTCGACACGCTGAACGAGCACTACACCGCGTTCGGCGAGACGATCGAAGAGGCCTATGACAACTGGCGCAAGTACGCCTACGAGGAGCTCGAGGCCGAGGCCGAGGCCCGGCGCAAGGCGCTGGCACGCGGCGTTCTGGGCGCCGCGGCGGTGGTCGGCGGCATCCTCGCTGCGCAGGAGAGCAACAGCAGCGCGGGCCAGGCGGCGTCGACGGCAGCCGTGATCAGCGGCATCTACGCGGTCAAGAGCAGCTTCGACATGCGCTCGGAGATCAAGATGCACGGCGAATCGCTGAAGCAGCTCGGCAGCTCGTTCCAGAACGAGGTGCAGCCGAGCGTCGTCGACATCGAGGGGCGCACGCTCGAGCTCAAGGGCTCGGCGGAACAGCAGTACGATGAATGGCGCCGCCTGCTGCGGGAACTGTACGAGAACGAGACGGGCCTGCCGGCCGTGACCGCGGAGACCGCGACGCCGCCGACCCGCAAGCGCTGAGTCCATACACCATGCTGAACATCACGGCGCTCGCCAGCGGGCTGCTCGTGGCTGCGCGATACCAGCTCGTGCGGCCGCTGGCAGCCGGCCACGATCCGACCACCTGGCTCGCTCGCGACACGAGCACCGGGCAGGAGACCGTCCTGCGCTTCCGTGCGCGCGATGATGACGAACTCGTGCGCATCAGCGCGGTCGTGCGCCATCCCGCGCTGCTTGCGCCGCTCGCGACGGAGTCCGCCGACGGCCTCACGTTCGACGTCTTCGAATACCTGTCCGGCGGCGAAATCGGTCGCCTGCGCGGTCGCGCGTGGACGCTGGTCGCGCGCCGGCTGCTGCCGGTCGCCGACGTGCTGGCTGCGCTGCACGAAGCCGGGTGGGTGCACGGCGACGTGAAGTCCGCGAACGTGCTGCTGGACGGCGACGGCCTGCCGCTGCTCGCCGACTTCGGCAGCGCGCGCAGGATCGGTGCCACGCAGGCCGTCGGTGCGTCGCCGTATTCCACGAGCCCCGAGCGACTCGACGGGGCGCCCGCCGCGCCTGCCGACGACATCTACGCGTTTGGCGTAATGCTGTACGAGCTCGTGAGCGGCCATCCGCCGTTCTATCCGGATGTCACGCCGGCCCGGGTTCGCGAGGAAGCGCCCGCCCCGCTCGACGGCCGGCCCACACCACCTGCGGCGTTGCGCCATCTCGTCGCGCGTTGCCTCGCCAAGGCGCCTGCGCAGCGGCCAGCCACGATGCGCGAGCTGCGGCTCGAACTCGAGCAGATCGTCGAGACCGCGCCGTCACCGACCGTCGTGCCCGAAGCAGGCACGTTCCAGCCGCGGCCGCCGGCCGATGCGGTGCCGCTGCCGGCGCAATGGCGGCGCACGGCGACGACCGCTCCATCGCCCGCCGCGTTGCGCAGCGAAGGCTTTCGACGCGGCCTGTACGTCGGCGCGCTGGTGCTGACGCTCGCGGCGGCCGGATTCACGTTCTTCCTGCTGCCGGACTTGGTCGCGCAGCGGTCGCCCGCGCCGCTGGCCGTGCCACCGCCGGAGCCACGAGCCGCACCGGCCGCAGCCGCGCCGGTCGTCGCCAGCCTCGAGCAACTCGCCGAGCAGAAGCGGCTTGCCGAGGCGCGACGCGAGCCATTGCCGGGGCGCCTGCAGCAACTCGAGGCGCGTGACGTCGCGAGCTGGGGCGGCGCGCCGTTCGCGCAGGTCCGCAGCGATCTCGCGGCTGGCGATACCGCCATGGCGGCGCGTGAGTTCGCCACGGCCCTTGCCCGGTTAGACGCCGTCGCCGCCGGCCTCGGCGCCCTCGAGCAGCGCCTGCCTGCGCTGATCGCGGAGCGCAAGGCGGCGGCCCGAGCCGCGTTCGCTGCGGGACGCGCCGCGGAAGCGACCGAGAAGTACACGGCCGTGCTCAAGGTCGCGCCGGGCGATGCCGAGGCGAGCGCGGGACTGGCGCGCTCGAGAGTGCTCGATGCGGTCGTGCGCGAGACCGCTGCGGGCACCCGCGCGGAACAGGACGGCAACGCGGCGGCGGCGATCGCGGCTTATCGCCGCGCGCTGCAGCTCGATCCAGCCGCTGCGGCCGCCCGCGCGGGCATCACGCGGCTCAATGCGCGCGAGTCGAATGACGCTTATGCCGCTGCGATGGCCGAGGCGCTCGCGGCGTTCGCGCGCATGGATTACGCGGCGGCGCAGGCCGCTTACGCCAAGGCGGGCCGCATCCGGCCCGGCGCGCCCGAAGTGGCCGAGGGACTGCAGCAGATCCGGCGCGTCGGCGAGACACGCGATCTCGCGGACACGCTCGAGCGTGCGGCCGCCGCCGAGCGCGCGGAACAGTGGTCCCAGGCGCTTGCCCTTTACGGTGAGGCGCTGAAGATCGAGCCTGCGCTGCGCGCGGCACAGGAAGGCGTCGAGCGCGCTGAGCCGCGTGCGATGATCGATGCCGAGCTGCAGTCGTACCTCGACAGGCCCGAGCGGCTCTACAGTCCGGCGGGACGCGACGTCGCGCGCAACGTGCTGGAGCGTGCCGCGAAGGTCGCGTCACCGGGGCCGCGCCTGCGCGACCAGCAGGCGCTGCTCGCGCAACGACTGCGTGAGGCGGAGACGCCGATCATGGTGGCGCTGGCCTCCGACAACGCGACCGACGTGCAGATCTACCGGGTCGGCAAGCTCGGCGCGTTCGAACAGAGGAGCCTCGAGCTGATGCCGGGCCGCTACACCGTCGTTGGTACACGCCAGGGTTACCGCGACGTGCGCAAAGAGCTGAACCTGCTGCCCGGCGCGGCGCCGCCCACGCTGGTCGTCCGCTGCGAGGAACCGATTTGATTGCCACCGAACTGATCCTGCGCGATCCGCTGGGTGAGCGCACCCTCGCGGCGACCGACTTTCCGGTCAGCATCGGTGGGCCGGGTCGCACGGTCGTGCTGCCGGGCGCGGGTGCCGCCACGCTCGCCTGGATCGCGCTGCACGACGGCCAGCTGTACCTGCAGCCCGAGGCCGGCGCCGTCGAAGTGCCGCTCTGCAACGGCGCGCCGGTCACGCGCGCCACGTGGCTGCGCGCGGGCGACGTGATCGACGTCGCGCGTGGCCGCCTGCGCGTCGCGACGGAGGACGCGCGCCGCGTGCTCGTCGTCGAGGACGGCAGTGGCGGCAATCTCACCGTGCCGCCTGCGGCGTCGCTGGCGGAGACCGTGAGCGGTGGCGGCGACGAGGACGACGAGCGAGTCGAGGCGGTGGCGTTCCGCCGGCCCGCAACGGCTGCAGCGCGCCATCGTCGCCTCGGCCCCGCGGTGATCGGGGCAGCACTCGCGGGCCTGCTGCTCTTCGCGACGTGGTTTTTCTTCACCGGCCAGGCCGTGCGCATCGATGTCGACCCGGCCGACGCCCGCGTCGATCTCGACGGCGGCCTGTCGCTGCCGGTCGGCGGCAATCACTTTGCGCGCGCGGGCAAGTACGCGGTGGAGATCACGCGGGACGGCTACGTCACGCGGCGCGACCACATCGAGATCACCGCGGCGGCGAACCAGACATTCAAGTTCAGGCTCGACAAGCTGCCGGGCCGGCTCGAGATCAGGACGCCGGTCGCCGCAGCCGTGAGCATGGGTGGCAAGGAGATCGGCAAGGCTCCCGGGGAACTGCGCCTGCCCGCGGGCAGGCACGAACTGCTGATCACCGCGCCGCGCTACCTGCCGTTCAAGGCGACGGTCGACATCGAGGGCATGGAGCGACTGCAGATCCTCGCGCCGGCGCTCGTCGCCGCCTGGGCGCCCGTGCGCGTGCTGACGGAACCGGGCGGCGCCGAGTTGCTGGTCGACGGCAAGGCGCAGGGCACCACGCCGACGCAACTAGAACTCGACGCGGGCACGCATCGCGTCGAGCTGCGGCACCCGGGCTTCCGCACCTGGGTGAGCGACCTGCAGGTCGTGGCGAACCAGCCGCAGACGCTGGGTCCCGTGCGGCTGGGCCTGCCGGACGGCACGCTCGTCGTGCGCACGGAGCCCGCCGGTGCCAACGTCAGCGTTGGCGGCGCGTTCCGCGGCCGCACGCCGGTCACGCTCGAGGTGCGGCCTGACGTCGCGGTGGCGCTCGTGGCTGCGCGTGATGGCTACGAGCCCGCGACGACGTCGCTCACCGTCGGTCCCGGCGAGCGGCGCGAAGTGCAGCTGGCGCTGACGCCGATCTTCGGTGAGGTCACCGTGATCGCGGAACCGGCCGCCGCCGAAGTGTTCGTGAACGGCCGCCGCGCAGGCAAGGCAGGGCAATCGCTGCGCCTGCCCGCGGCGCGCACCGACCTCGAAGTGCGGCTCCCGGGCTTCCGCACGTATCGTACGGCGGTGACGCCGCGACCCGGCCTGCCCCAGGTGCTCAACGTGCGGCTGGAACTGGGCGGCGACGTGGCGCCTGCCGCGGCCACCCCGGGCGCGGCAGGCGCGGTTGCAGGCGCCGCCGGTGCGGCGGCAACCCCCCAGGCCGGAACGACGGCCGTCGCCGCGGTCATCCGCACGAAGTCGGGCGCCGAGCTGCGCCTGCTGGGACCGGCGAGCTTCACGATGGGCAGTCCGCGCCGCGAATCGGGCCGTCGTGCCAACGAGTCGCAGCGCGCCGTGCAGTTGCAGCGTCGCTTCTACCTTGGCACCCGCGAGGTCACCAACGGCGAGTTCAAGCAGTTCAAGCCGCAGCATCGCTCGGGCTTCGTCGGCCAGAGCACGCTCGAGCTCGAGCGCCAGCCTGTCGTCAACGCGACGTGGCAGGACGCGGCCGAGTACTGCAACTGGCTGAGCCAGCAGGAGGGTCTGCCTCCCGCCTACCAGGCGCAGGGCGGCAAGCTCGTGCTCGCGCAACCCGTGACGACCGGTTATCGGCTCGCCACCGAAGCCGAGTGGGAATGGGCGGCGCGAGCCAACCGCGACGGCAGCCTGCGCAAGTATCCGTGGGGCGACGCACTGCCCGTTCCGGCAGGCGCAGGCAATTTCGGCGACCGCCAGGCGCAGCCGCTGTTGCAGACGTTCCTCGCCGAACTCGACGATGGCCATCCGGCAACCGCGGGCGTGGGTTCGTTCGCGGCCAATCCACTCGGCTTCTTCGACCTGGGCGGCAACGTCGCCGAATGGACGACGGACCTGTACACGGTGCAACCTGCCAGTGGCGCGACGGCCGTCGATCCGGTCGCCGCGGCCGCGGGCAACCTGCACGTGATCCGTGGCTCCAGCTGGCGGCACGCGACCGTGACGGAACTGCGCGCCGCTTTCCGTGATTCTGGCAGCGGCCGGCGCGATGACGTCGGCCTGAGGATTGCACGCTATGCCGAATAGAGACACCCGCTCGCTACGCGGCTCGCGCAGGTCGCGACCGTTGCCGTTCGCGCCAATCGTCGCGCTGGCGGTTCTCGCCGTCGGGATCGCCTATGCGCAGCAGAACCTGCCGACGCCCGCGAGGCCGCCTGCGGCAGAGCCGGCGCCCGGCGAGGCGGCGGCGCCACCGCAAGACGCACCCGCGGCGGATGCGGGCCCCGCGGCAGCGGGCCCGGCCCCGGCGCCCTCGGCCGCCGCGGGCAAAGGCTCGCCGCAGCGCTTCGAACCCACCGAGAAGGTTCGTCCCGACTACGACGTTGCCTTTCCCGTCGACATCTGAGTTTCGAGCGAGCACCGCAGCATGCAGAAGAGCAAGTCGACCGAGTTCCTGTTCGAGGTCTTCGCGCTGATCGTGATCGCGATCATCGTGCAGGGCTTCTATGCCACCGTCGTGCGGCCGCAGGCGGCCGCGGCCGCCGTGGCCGATGCCGCGCAGATGGAGAAGGACCCGAACTACGTCCCGGAGCGCAACATCTACGTGATCATCAAGGACTACGAGCAGGAGGTGTGCTTCATCCTCGCGTTCTGGTCGCTGGCGATCATGGGTTACAAGGCCTGGACGCTGCGCCGTGGCAAGACGCTGCTCGGCATGGACCTGCTCAAGCTGCCGGCGGGCATGAAGATCCTGCCCGAGGACTCGCGTGACTATGCGCGGCAGGTCGAGGCACTGCCGCCGGAGCAACGCAATGAACTGCTGCCGCGCGCGTTGCTGTCCGGCCTGCACCGGTTCGGCTCGACACGCAACATCCAGGACGTCTCGTCCGCGATCCATGACACGTGCGAGCTCGAGTTCGGCCGGCTCGATGCGGAACTGTCGATGGTGCGCTACGTGGCGTGGGCCATTCCCGCGATCGGGTTCGTCGACACAGTGCGCGGCATCGGCGAGTCGCTGCAGCAGGCGCACAAGGCCGTCGAGGGCGACGTGTCCGGCGTCGTCGCGGGCCTCGGTATTGCCTTCAACTCGACGCTGGTCGCGCTGGGACTCAGCATCCTCGTCATGTTCCTGCTGCACCAGATCCAGTTGTTGCAGGAGCGCGCCGTGCTCGACGTCCAGGGTTACCTCGACGAAAACGTTGTACGCCAGATGATGGTGCGCTAGGACGCTGCATGGCCCGCATCGCCGTCGAACTCAACGATACTGGCCTGCAGGTCGCGCGTGACCGCGCGGACGGCGATCCTGTGCTCGCAGGCGCGCCGAGCCCCGGCTTCGCCATGCTGCAGCAGGGGCGCGTGCTCGTCGGCGACGAGGCCGCGCGCCGGCATCGTCTCGCGCCGCTGCATGCGCAGAACCGCTTCTGGCACGGTCTCGGTTTGGAGGCGTTGCCATGGAGTGCGCAGGGCGTCGCCACGGTCGCGGACCTGGCGCACGCGCATCTCGCCTCGACGCTCGCGCCTTTTACCGGTGATGGTGTGCCGGCGGAACTGCTGCTGGCCGTGCCGCCGGGGTACACGCGCGAGCAGCTCGGGTTGCTGGTCGGCGTCGCCAATGAGTGCGGTGTGGTGGTGCGCGGTCTCGTCGATGCAGGACTGGCTGCCGTGTCCACCGTGCCGGCTTCGCCGTGCATGCTGTACCTCGACCTGCAACTGCACCAGGCCTCCGCCACGCTGCTCGAGGTGGCGCGCGCCGACGGCCTGCTGCGTCGTTCACGCTACGAACTCCTGCCCGGTGTCGGGCAGCTGGCGTTCCGCCAGGCGATGGCCACGACGATCGCGACGGCTTTCGTGCGGGACACGCGCTTCGATCCGCTGCACCAGGCCGCGACGGAACAGCAACTGCACGACGCGCTGCCCGGCTGGCTGCAGGCGCTCGAAGCCAGTGACGAAGCCGATGCCGAACTCGAGTTTGACGGCACGATGCATCGCATCCGGCTGACCCGCATGCAAGTCACCGCCGCCGTCGAGCCGCTCGTAGGAGAAGTACTGCGGCTGGTGCAACTGGCGCGTCCCGCGGGCGCGCTGCTGCACTTGTGCTTTACGCCGCGCGTCGCGGCGGTCCCGGGCCTCGTCGCACGACTGACCGGCCTGCGCGACTGCGTGATGGTCGAGCTGGCGGCGGGCGCTGCGGCCATCGGCGCGCTGCTCGCGGCCAATGCCGTGCTGCGGCCGGCCGACGCGATCGCGCTCGTGCATCGCCTGCCACTCGCGACGGCCACCTCGACGATCGTCGGCGAAGTGGCGCCGGCCCCGGTCGAGGTGCCCGTCGACGCCGTGCCCACGCACGTGCTGTTCAACGGCCGCGCATGGCCGATCACGGCGGTGCCGCTGACGCTCGGCTGGTCGGTCGGCACGGTGCCCCGCGCCCTGACGCTGCCCGCGGGCGTCGCCGGTGTCTCACGTGCGCATTGCACGCTGGAGATCACCAAGGGCCAGGCCGTGGTCCTCGACCACAGCACCTACGGAACGTTCGTCAACGACGAGCGCGTCGGCGGCCGCGTCGTGCTGCAGGCGGGCGACGTGCTGCGGCTTGGCGCGCCGGGTGTGTCACTGCAGCTGATCCGCGTGCTCGCAGATCATGGCACGCCGTAGGCGCAAGTTCGATATTTTCTCCATGTCCTTCCTGGACACGATCTGCTGCGCCTTCGGCGCGATCGTGCTGCTGTACATGATCCTCAACGCCGCGGGCAGTCGCGCGTTCAAGAACGAGACCGCGAACCTGCAGGCCGATGTCGACAGGCTCGAGGAAGAAGTGCTGCAGGGCTATTCCGACCTGGTCGTGCTGCGCAACAGCCTGCGCCGCACCGAGACTGAAGCGGATCGCGCCGAGGGCCTGTCGGATCGCGTCCTCGAGGAGACCGAGAAGGCCAAGGAGCAGCTCGCCGACGCGAGCAAGACGGCGGTGTCGCGGCGCGAGGCGATCGAGAAACTCAAGGCCGACCTCAGGCAGATCGAGGAAGAGAAGAAGCGGCTCGTCGCCGGCACGCCCGCACCCGGCAAGCCGGGCAATCGCGTCAAGGGTTTTGTCGGTACCGGCGACCGCCAGTACCTGAGCGGCCTCAAGCTCGGCGGCGAGCGTATCGTGATCCTCGTGGACGTCTCCGCGAGCATGCTCGATGAGACGGTCGTCAACGTGATCCGCCTGCGCAACATGCCCGAGAACCGGCGGCTGCTGTCGGAGAAGTGGCGCCGCACGGTCGCCACCGTCGACTGGCTCACGTCGCAGATTCCCGCGAAGTCGAAGTTCCAGGTGATCGCGTTCAACGTCAAGGCGTGGCCGCTGGTGCCCGACAGCGCGGGCCGCTGGATCGACGGCAGCGACGCGAAGGCGCTGGACGACGTCGTCAAGAACCTGCGCCGGACCGTGCCCGCCGACGGTACCAGCCTCGAGAACGCCTTCACGCTGATGAACACGCTGAGCCCTGCGCCCGACAACGTGTTCATCATCACCGACGGCCTGCCGACGCAGGGCGCGGCCTCCCCGACGCTGCGCAAGACGATCGACGGCGACGGCCGCCTCAAGCTGTTCGAGCGCGCGCTCGGCAAGTACCCGAACCGCGTGCCCGCCAACGTGATCCTGATGCCGATGGAGGGTGACCCGGCCGCGTCCGCCGCGTTCTGGACGCTGGCCCGCCGCACCAACGGTGCCTTCCTGATACCCGCCAAGGACTGGCCGTGAACCGGCGCCGCGCCCGCGACTTCGAAGTCTTCAGCATGTCGTTCCTGGACACGATCTGCTGCGCGTTCGGCGCCATCATCCTGCTGTTCATGCTGAGCAAGTTCGGCGAACCGAAGGCGCTCGAGAAATCGCGGCTCGACCTCGAAGGCCGGCTGCTGGCGCTGCAGGAAGAGCGCAACGAGATGCGCGGCGAGACCGAGGTCCTCAATCGCGACCTCACCGAGCGCGAGCGCCAGCTGTCCGAGGTCAAGCGCAAGCTCGCGCGCCTGCGCGGCGACCTGAGCGACGTGCAGGGGCAGTACCAGGCGAGCAACCAGGACGCCGAGGTGGCCAACAAGCTCGAGGGCCAGCTCGTCTCCGCCCAGCAGCAGCTCACGGAGGAGATGAAGAAGGTGCTCGGCGCGGAGTTCCGGCGGGCGCCGCAGGACGCGGTGGCCGGCCTGCCCGTCGACAGCGAGTACATCATCTTCATCATCGATACCTCGGGCTCGATGGCCAATTACGCGTGGCCGCTGATGCTGCGCAAGATGCAGGAGGTGCTCGATGTCCACCCGACGGTGAAAGGCTGGCAGGTCATGAGCGACGAGGGCACGTACATGTTCCCGTCATACCGCGGCCGCTGGCTGCCGGACACGCCCAACCAGCGCCAGCTCGTGATCGACCGGCTGCGCGACTGGTTCCCGTTCTCGAACTCGAGCCCGGTCGAGGGCATCGTCGAGGCGATCCGCACGTACTACAGCTCGGGCCGCCGCATCAGTCTTTACGTGCTCGGCGACGAGTTCACCGGGTCGTCGATCGATTCGGTCGTCCGCGCCGTCGACCTCGTCAACCGCGAGGACCGCACCGGGCAGCGCCGCGTGCGCATCCACGCGCTCGGCTTCCCCGTGCGGCCCGACGCGCCGCAATTCACGAGCGTGCGCTTCGCCACGCTGATGCGCGTGCTCTGCGCGCGCAACGGCGGCACGTTCGTCGGGCTCAACGAGCCTGCCACCTACCGGCGGTGAGGTGTATCTTGGGCCGCATCATGCGCATCCAGTTCTTCCGTGCTACCCGCTGCGTCGCCGCCGCCGCCACGCTCGTACTGCTCGCGGCCTGCGGGCCGACGCAGTTCGAGGCGAAGACGGACATGCCCCAGCCGCTGATCGAGAAGATCCCGGTCGTCGTGGGCGTGCACCTGCCGCTCGAATTCACCAGCAAGGTGTACGAGGAGAAGCGCCCGAACGGCGGCGGCGAATACAGCATCGGCCTCGGCAAGGCGCAGTCGGCGGGCTTCATGCGCATCCTCAACGCAATGTTCCAGCGCGTGGTGCCCGTATCGTCGCCGCAGGCGGCGGCCGCGACCGACCCGGAGATCCGCGGCGTGCTCGAGCCTGTCCTCGAAGACTTCGCGTTCGTCACGCCCGTCGATTCCGGCACCAAGATGTACGCGGCGAGCCTGCGCTACACGATCCGGCTGTACTCGCCGCAGGGCGAACTCGCCGACAGCTGGACGTTCACCGGCTATGGCTCGCAACCCGCCGACAGCTTCCCGGGTAAGGGGGACGAGGCGCTCGCCGCCGCGACGCGCAGCGCGATGCGCGACGCAGGCGCAAAACTCGCCGCTGAATTCCGCGAGCAGGCGATCGTGCGTGGCCTGCTGCCTTCCGCGCAGCCGTCCGCGCCGCGGGAGGTCGAACTGCCCCTGCCGTCCGAAAAACCCTGACGCGGTTCAGCGTCCCGTCCGCGCAGGGGGCGGTGACTCAGGTTCGGCCGGCTGTGGCGTGCTCGTGGCCGGCGCCGCCGCGGGCTCCTTGTCGGGCAACGTCAGGATCCACAGTTGCTCGAAGCGCACGCCGGTGGTCGCGACGGGCTCGCCGCGCTCGAAGCGCGGCCGATAGCGGCCGGTGTCGGTCAGCGCCCGCACGCTGCGCTCGCCACGCCGCTCGTCGCCCGAATCGTCGATGGCTTTCGCGTCCGTCACGCGCCCATCGGCCTCCACCGTGGCCTCGACCACCGCAGTGCGGACCTCGAGCGTGTCCGGCGGCTTGGTCGCATTGCGGTCCCAGCCTTCGGGACGGACCACGTGCAGCAGCACGGGCTTGCCGAAGATCGCCTCGGTGTACGGCTTGCCTTCGTGCTTGCTCGTGATCTGCTCCGCGGCCTTCCACGCGACGCGATAGTGGGGCAGCGCGCGCACGGACTGCTGCCGCACCTGGTACCAGTCGCCGAGCTGCGTACGCACGTTCACCACCTGCGCCGGCGGGGGCGACGGCACCGCGTCGGTAATGGCGGCCGCGCGCAGCAGTGAACGCTCGCCTTCCGCGGCCATCATCCCGGCGCTGTAGCCCGAAGCCGCCAGCGGTGCGGTCGGATCGCCGAAGCGGGACGAGCGTTCGTCGGCGCTGGCGCTTGCGTACGTCGCGGGGTCGAGCATCTGCTTGCGGTTGCAGGCCGCCAGCGCGAGCAGCGGATCGACGAGGCGCTGCGAATTCTCGCCTTCCGCGGTCTCGATGATCTCGATCGTCTGCTTCAGCAGGCGCCTCGCCTGGTCATACGCGCCGACAGTCGTGTACCAGCGTGCGATTTCCTCGAGGCGCGGCGTGAGTTCGATGCTCGACGCGCCATGCTTGCGTGTCTCGATGCGCAGCAGGTAGCGCTGGGCCGTCAGCGCCTCCTCGTATCGGCCGAGTTCGGTCAGCGAGTCGATGTACTTCTCGATCAGCGGTACCTGCCGGTCGGTGAGCAGCCCTTCGTGGCGACGGGTCAACGCGATCGCCTGGTCGAAGCTCTTGACCGCCAGGTCGTGGCGCTTCGTGTCGTGGTATGCGCTCGCCAGGCCGGCGTGGGCACGCGCGAGACGGGCGTGCAGTGGCCGGCCCGAGCTCTCGATGGCCTTGATGGCGCGCTGGTACGTCGCTTCGGCGCCAAGGTAGTCCTCGGCCAGGTTCTGCGTCATGCCGAGGTTCATCAGCGCGACCTGCACGTCCTCGGCCGACGGGCTGTTCGCCTGCTGCTCGGCGAGCGCCAGCACGCGCTGTGCCGCGGCTACCGCTTCGACGTAACGGCCGGCGTCGAACTCACTCCGGAAGGTGGCGTAGGCGTCGACGGGACTGACCGCCGCGTCCGTCGGCGCCGCCGCCGTCGTCGCGGACGCGTGGGGAGTGCTGCCTGGTAACTCGGCTGGCTGCGCGTGCACCGCAAACGACGCGACGACACTGCACACCAGCGCCGCGCCCAGCGTGCAGACGCGACCGCCGGCCTGTCGCGCGTGCCAAGGCAGGGAGCGGGGAAAAACTTGCGATCTCACGTTGCCAGACTGACACGCGGGTGGCGCGGCTGGCAATCGGTCAGCGCCGGTCGAACAGGTAGTGGGACACGATCCACTCCTCGCCGCCGCCGTAACCCCAGAGTTCGGCGCAGGACATGAAGAAGACCCGCCAGTACACCCACCACTTGCGAGCGTCGGCCGCGCCATAGGTGCGCTCGAACAGTGGCATGAGCTCGCCGCGGGCGCGGTCCATGTTCCGCAGCCAGGCCTCCGAGGTCTGCTGGTAGTGCACACCCGGCACGTGCCAGTGCTCTCGCAGCCGCACGTGGGTCTGGAAATACAGCAGCAGGTCGTCGCTGGGCATGATGCCGCCGGTGAAGAAATGCCGCGACATCCAGTCGCCCGGCGTATCGCCCGCACCCTTCACCTCGAACGGGTACGCAAACTCACGGTGCGTGAAGATGTGGACGAACAGCGTCGCCTGCGGGCGCATCCAACCGGCGATCCGCCCGAGCAGCGCCTCGTAGTTGCGCATGTGCTCGAACATCTCGACCGAGACCACGCGGTCGAACTTCCGCTCGGGCGGGAAGTCGAGCACGTTGGCGTCGCAGGTGATCACCTCGACGTTGCGCAGCCCGCGCTCGGCTGCTCGCGCGTCGATGAACTGCTTCTGCGTGCGCGAGTTCGATACCGCAGTGATGCGCGCGTTCGGGTAGTGCGCCGCCATCCACAGCGTGAGCGAGCCCCAGCCGCAGCCCAGTTCGAGGATGTCCTCGCCGTCACGAAGCCGTGCGCGCTCGCAGGTGAGCGCCAGCATCCTTGCCTCCGCATCGTCGAGGCTGGAGACGCCCGGCGCAAAGTAGCAGGACGAATACTTCAGGTGGCTGCCGAGCACGCGCTGGAAGAACTCGCTGGGCACTTCATAGTGCTGCTCGTTGGCCTCCCGCGTCGCGATCGCGACCGGGCTCGCGCGCAGTTCCTCGACGAAGCGCATCAGGTGCGCCTGCTGTGCCTCCGCATCGGCCTTGCGCTCCTCGCGCAGGCGTTCGCCGAGCAGGCGCCGGATGCCGAAGCGGATCAGGAAGTCGGGAAGCCAGTCC
>Ga0114939_10002285_pt1 | contig 14353 bp, 9 predicted proteins | sample AshMeaCrysSpring_FD_87196 | JGI IMG/M metagenome (GOLD analysis project Ga0114939, IMG submission 87196) | Groundwater microbial communities from Big Spring, Nevada to study Microbial Dark Matter (Phase II) - Ash Meadows Crystal Spring | ecosystem: Environmental > Aquatic > Deep subsurface >... | reverse complement strand
GCACTATGAGGAAAATTATTATAAGAAAAAGTTTTCCAATGTTTTGCAAATATGAAAAGTAAGCCTTAGGTTTGACCAAAGAATGATGGTTTTAAGGCCCGATTTTGGTACACCCATCTGTACCCGATAATGCCTTGCCATTAGTTCCTCAATATTTTTCACCCTATTATTTTATTAAAAATCAAAATTTGTTTGAAATGAAGAATTTCTTCTTGGCATTACTGTTTGCCCCATTCTTTAGCAACGCGCAACAAAACGTGGTAAACGCCAACCGGGTGTTTCCCAAAGTAGACAAGAACGCCGAATTTGAAAAAGCCATCGCCGCACATGCACAGAAATACCATTCCGGTAAATGGAAGTGGCGGATTTTTGAAATTACATCGGGGCCCGACTATGGAGGATACCATATTACGGAAGGGCCTGCAAGTTGGGAAGAAATTGACGGCCGTGGCGACCTGGGCGCCGAGCACACAGCCGATTGGAACAAGAATGTCGCCATTTATCTTACCGACCGCCAAAGCAGCAACTACGCGGTGTACCAGGAAGAACTGAGTTCTGTAGCCCTTACCGATTATTCCGATTGGATTAACATTACCCGAATTACCGTAAACCCCGGCCATATGACCGAGCTACGCGATTGGTTGACGAAAATGAAGAAAGTATGGGATGAAACCAAGTCCACGGTGGCTGTGTATAGCATCAGTTCGTCGGGCTCCAACGGTTATTCCATTGTAACACGCTACAAACAGGGGCTTAAAGAACGTGCCACCGGCTTCAGGCCGCCGTTCCGCGATGTGTACGAGAAACTAAACGGCAGGGATAGCTGGCAGCATTATGAAAGCACGCTCCAGTCTGCAGTAAAGGAGAGCCAATCGGAATTGTTGCGTTTCCGCGCCGACCTGAGTTCGAAATAAAAAACTCACTGTTTTAATATCACTTGCCTTACACAAGTGTGAAGCCCGTTGCAGTTTTGCAACGGGCTTTTTTACTCACCTTCCACAATGCCAGGCGTTGCATGGCTCTTCCCTTTTCGCCAGCCCTTTGGCTCGTCACCACACATCTTCACGATCTTTGGCGTAAAGCGTCCTACCACGTCAACCAGCGCCTGTTGTTCGCGCATTATGGCCTCGATGTCTTTGTAGGCAAAGGGCGCTTCGTCCAGGCCACCACTCAGCAGTTTCACGCCATGCTTTTTCAGTTCGGCCTTCATAGCATCCTGCGAAATGCTTTGCAAAGCCTTGCTGCGGCTCATTTGCCGGCCGGCGCCATGGCTTGCCGAATTTATTGAAGCGACCTCTCCCCTTCCTTTCACAATGTAGCCGGGCGCCGTCATGCTGCCGGGTATGATGCCCAGCTCACCTTTGGCGGCGGGCGTGGCGCCTTTTCGATGCACAATCACCTCCCTGTCGTTCCAGGTTTCTTTCCAGGCAAAGTTGTGATGGTTTTCTACCATAAACAGTGGCTTGCGGCCAAGTTGGTTTGCCACCTTGTGGTGAATAACATGATGACACGCCGAAGCGTAATCGCCGGCCAGGTTCATTGCCAACCAGTATTCCTGCCCAGCTTCTTCGTCAAGGCTTAGCCAGGCCAGGTTGGCTGCATCGCCGGGCAGCCTGCGCAGCTGCTTCGCCAGTTTGGTATAGTGCGCAGCAATGTTAGCACCCAGCGCCCGCGAGCCACTATGCGTAAGCAGGCCTGTATACGTACCCGCGGGCAGGCCTGCCAGGGCATCACCTTCCAGCACCTCTACGATTCCGAACTCAGCAAAATGGTTGCCGCTGCCACTTGTGCCCAATTGCTTCCAGGCCTTGTCTTTGAGGCCCTTCAGCACAGGCAGGGCATCAAATGCATCGCTGTCCATAATGGCATGATTGGCAGGTGAAGCAAACAGTGCCCCGCTGCCAAACAGGGTAGCCGTCAGCAACTCTCGCGAGAAATAAGGCTCCCGCGTTGTGAGCTCCTTAGGTGCAATATCGAAAATGCTCAGGCACATGCGGCAGCCAATATCTACCCCCACGCCAAAAGGTATCACCGCGTTTTGCGTGGCCAATACCCCACCAATGGGCAAGCCATAACCCTGGTGGGCATCTGGCATCAGCGCACCGGCCACGGCCACCGGCAGTTTGGCAGCGGTGTACATTTGGTGCATGGCGCCCTGTTCAATATGTTCTGCGCCATATTTGGCAAACGGTATCGGCTTGTCGTTAAGTGCTAGGTCTGCCGGCTCTTCGGGGTTTTTGGCCACGGGCGGTGGCAACAATTTTGCTGCCACTGGCGCCAGCACCTCATGACCGTAAAAGGCTGCCGGGTTGGCCAACACCTCCTGCAACAAGGCCAGCGCTTCGTGATGTGGCGCATGCTTGAGGTGTTTTTCCATGATGGTAATGGCAAGCCCCAGGGCGGGTTTTTTCGGAAACCCCATGCCACGCAGGTCTTTACCGGTTAATTTCAATTTGCTCATGTTTTTTAAGTGTGAGGCCCCTGATGCTGCGCTACGATTATCTCATAACCTCTTCCTCCCAAATTTGCTTAAGGACTTCAGTGTTGCGTGGCCGGCAAGCCTCGACTCAGGTATTTGTAAAAGCGCCCTTAATCTATTTATCCGATGCAAAAACCACATGCCACATACCGCGTAAATCGCCTTCGTGGTAGCCATGGGCGCTGTCGGCGGGATATGCCTTTTGCAAAGCCTGCCATACCTCCGGCTTAATATCCGTTTGCGGCTGTCCATGGCAATTGAGGCAAAGGGCTTGCAGCATAATAGGTTTAAAATAATGCGCTTTACCATCGGCGCTTTGCTCTACCACCGGTGTGGGCGACGTGCCGGCGGCCTGCAGTTTGGCCATGGCCTGCAGCAGGCGCATCTCCATGGTGTCGGCGGCATTGGCAGCATTGCGTGGCTTTAGGGTGGTTCGTCTCACACTCACTCCTTCGCCTACGTAGCTGTTTGTTAGCGCCTCGGCACCGGTTTGGCATACGCCAATTGCGGCTGAAAAACCACTATCGGCCAAGGTACGCATCAGCGTATTGCGCAGCGTATCGAAAGTGATTTTTGTAATGGAATCGCCTCGCTGCATCCATACAGCGGCATCAAAAGGCGCGGGTGTTTGATTGCTTTGGCAGGACCAGAGCACAACGAGAAAGGTTGCAATGGAAACCAGCATAGAAAGTTTGCGGGGCACATGGTGTATCATATACTGAATGTTAGCTTCTGTAAAGGTGATTGTTTGATGCGTGTTAACAAGGGACAATTATCACCCCACCCGGAAAACAAATTTTTGGCCTCAGGCGTTTACAAGGCATGAGCCAAACATTGACTATACTAAAACATTCAGGTAGTTTACCGCACTTAATTTTTGCTGTGGCGATAATCATGCTGGTGGCTTGCAACAAACAGGATAGCACACCGGAACCCACGCCCGTGGCTGGCGAACCTATTGTGGTTACCGAAACCATCCTCAACAACCGCGACATCATTTGGGGCATGGATTTTTTGCCCGATGGCCGCATCGTTTTCACCGAAAAAAGTGGTGGCATTTTCCTGTTCGACACCGCTACCAAAGCAGAAACGGCCCTTACAGGCTTTGCTACCGATGCAGACAGCAGGGGGCAGGGCGGCCTGCTGGACATTTGTGTACACCCGGCCTATCCAACCAACGGATGGGTGTATGCAGCCTACAGCAGCACGGGCGGATTCATTAACCTGGTCCGTTTTAAAATTAGTGGCACGGCCATCACCGGTTTTCAAACGCTTCACAAATCGGCCACCGCCAGTACATGGTATGGCCACTACGGCAGCCGGATCTTGTTTGCACCCGATGGCATGCTGTATTGGAGTGTGGGCGAAGGTGGCAGTAGCAGCTACGGCGGACCCACCACCCCACATAGCAATGCCCAAAGGCTCGACAACAACCTTTGGGGTAAGGTGCACCGCCTCAACGCAGATGGGTCTTTACCAACCTCCAACCCGCTGTTGCCCGGCGGCCTGCGCAATACCATTTTCACCTATGGCAACCGCAATCCGCAAGGCCTTGCCGTAGATGCAACAGGCAATGTATGGGAAACGGAACATGGGCCGCAGGGTGGCTGCGAAGTCAACCTGCTGCAACCCGGCAGCAACTATGGCTGGCCTTACTACAGCGATGGCCGCAACTACGATGGCACTACCATTTCCAACGGTCATGGCGGAGCAGGCATTACACAGCCCATACGAAGCTGGTCGCCGGCAGTAGCGCCTGCAGGCCTTGCCTTCATAAATAGCCCCACATGGAAAAGCTGGAATGGCAACTTGCTGATGGGCTCACTGGGACGCAGGCAACTCTTTCGCCTTGTGCTGAATGGCACACAGGTACAAAGCGAGCATACTTTGCTAAACGATGCAGGCCGCATACGCAACGTGAAAATGGGGCCCGATGGGCATGTGTACGTGAGCATAGAAGGTCCGGGGCGCATTGTGCGGTTGAAAGCGCAATAAGCATATCGACCATGAGCTAAACTTGCTGTATTTGCTTGCTCAGATAGATTGATGTACCATGCAAAGGCTTTCTAATTAAATGGTTTATCTGCACCATGGCAAAAAAATAACCACCACCAAATCGCTTGGCGATTTTGAGGAGCAGTTGGCCGGCCACAATTTTTTCAGGATACACCATGCGCATTTGATAAACCTGGGCCGGATAAAGGAGTTTCAGCGGCATAGCGGCGGGTATGTAGTGATGGAAAATGGCCAGAAATTGGAGGTGAGCCAAAGAAGGCGCAAGGAATTTTTGGAAGGGATAGATGAAATCGTAATTTGATCGTTAGCACTAATTTCCATTTGACCCGACTGACGACAAATTAAATTGAGCACAATCTGCCCATTTAGTGCCCTGCTGGCCAAAGTACTGCCGACCAGGGGCTGCCTGATCCAGCGTGCGACGCCGCAGGTAGGAGGTGCCACCGCCCCAAGCGGCGGCACGGCACCCCGCAGCAGCCGGAACGGATGCCTGGCTTTGCACCGCCGCCTACAGCCCCAAATAAAAACCGCCCGACAAAGCAACCTAAGCGCCCTGCACTTGTTTGTACATTCGCAGCCCAATACACATGACAACAAGTAAAAAGAAACTGGCCGCGGTACCACAACAGGCTACCGGCGATTTTATAGAAGTAATTGGCGCCCGCGAGCACAACCTCAAGAATATTGACCTCAACATCCCCAAAAACAAACTGGTGGTGTTTACCGGCGTAAGCGGCAGCGGTAAGAGCAGCCTGGCCTTCGATACCATTTACAACGAGGGGCAGCGCCGCTACATGGAAAGCTTTAGCGCCTATGCCCGCCAGTTTATGGGCGACCTGGAACGCCCCGATGTAGACAAAATAAGCGGACTGAGCCCGGTGATCAGCATTGAGCAGAAAACCACCAACAAAAACCCCCGCAGCACCGTAGGCACCGTTACCGAAATATACGACTTTATGCGCCTGCTGTATGCCCGCGCCGGCGAAGCCTACAGCTACAATACGGGCAAGAAAATGGTGAAGTGGAGCGAGGAGGAAATAGTAGCCAACATTCACGAACGCTATGGCACACAGCGTATTAACCTGCTGGCGCCCATCGTTCGCGGCCGCAAAGGACACTACCGCGAACTGTTTGAAGACCTGCGCAAAAAAGGCTACCTGAAAGTGCGGGTAGATGGCGAAATACTGGACCTGGTACCCAAAATGCAGGTAGACCGCTACAAAATACACGATATAGAACTGGTGGTGGACCGCCTGGCGGTAACGCCCGAGATGAAGGTACGACTAAGCCAAAGCGTGCAAACAGCGCTTAAGCTGGGTAAGGGCATTATGATGGTGGTCCCTCAAATGGAAACAGAGGCTCAGAAAGATGCCACGAATAAGAAACTGTCGAAAAGCCAGGCCGCAAAGCAAAGCGCCATGTTTGAACAGGCAGAAGCCCACGAAGCGCTGTACTCCAAAAGCCTGATGTGCGCCGATACCGGCATTTCGTATGACGAACCTTCGCCCAACAGTTTCTCATTCAACAGCCCCTATGGCGCCTGCCCGCGCTGCAAAGGACTGGGCACCGTGCACCGTATAGATATGGATGCGGTAATGCCCGACCCTGACAAAAGCATTAACGAGGGCGGCATAGCCCCGCTGGGCGAAAAACGCGAAGCCTGGGTGTTCAAGCAGGTGGAAAGCCTGGCTCGCAAGCACAAAATAAGTCTGGCAAAACCGGTGAAGGACCTGAAGCAATCGGAAATGAATATCATTCTGTACGGCAGCGAAACAGGGCCTGCGCAAGGCGTGGAAGAAGCCGAAGCGGAGGCCTCGTTTGAAACATTTGGTAATGCCTCAAGCGCTGAAGAACAACAGGAAGGCGCCGCCTTTGAAGGCATTATTGGCATGGTGTTGAGGTGGTTTTCTTCCAGCAGCAGCGATGCCATACGGGACTGGGCCGAGGGCTTTATGAAGCTGGATAACTGTACGATCTGCAACGGCGCCCGCCTGCGCAAAGAAAGCCTGTGGTTTAAAATAGCCGACCGCAACATTGCCGAGTTGAGCAATATGGACCTGGATGAACTGTCAGGATGGTTTGCCGGCATCGAAAAAAAGATGGGGGCACGCCAGCAGGCTATTGCCAAAGATGTGCTCAAGGAGATTCGGGAGCGCCTGCAATTCCTCATCAACGTAGGCCTCACCTACCTTACCCTAAACCGCCCTACGCGCACCCTGAGCGGCGGCGAAAGCCAGCGCATACGACTTGCTACGCAAATAGGCAGTCAGCTTCAAGGTATCACCTACATACTGGACGAGCCCAGCATTGGCCTGCACCAGCGCGACAACCACCGCCTGATAAGCGCCCTGCAAAACCTACGCGATATTGGCAATAGTGTGCTGGTGGTAGAGCACGATAAAGACATTATGCTGGCCAGCGACCACCTGGTAGACATTGGGCCCCGGGCAGGGCGCCATGGCGGCGAAATAGTGGCTGCCGGCACGCCCAAAGAAATTTTGGCATTAGGCAGCGAAACAGCCCAATACCTGAGCGGTAAAAAGCGTATTGCGATACCGGCACAGCGCAGGGCCGGCAATGGCAAAAAACTGGTATTGAGCGGCGTAACCGGCAACAACCTCAAGTCGGTGTCGGTAACTGTGCCGCTGGGCAAACTAATTGTCGTAACCGGCGTAAGCGGCAGTGGCAAAAGCACCCTGATAAACGAAACCCTGTACCCGCTGCTGAGCAACCACGCTTACCCGCAAAGCCGCATGACAGCCATGCCCTTCAAAAGCATAAAAGGGCTGGAGCACCTCGACAAAGTAATTGAGATAGACCAAAGCCCCATAGGCCGCACGCCACGCAGCAACCCGGCCACCTACTGCGGCTTTTTTACTGAAATACGCCAGTTGTTTGCCCAGGTGCCCGAGGCCAAAATACGGGGCTACCAGCCAGGCCGCTTTTCGTTTAATGTAAAAGGCGGACGCTGCGATGTGTGCGAAGGCGGGGGCATGCGGGTAATAGAAATGAACTTTTTGCCCGATGTGTATGTACACTGCGAAAAATGCCAGGGCCGCCGCTACAACCGCGAAACCCTTGAAATACGTTATAAAGGCAAAAGCATAGCCGATGTGCTGGATATGACGGTGGATGATGCGGTAGAGTTTTTTCAACCCGTGCCCTGGCTGTACCGAAAAATAAAAGTGCTGCAGGATGTGGGGCTGGGCTACATTACCCTGGGCCAAAGTGCCGTTACACTCAGTGGCGGCGAGGCCCAGCGGGTAAAGCTGGCTACCGAACTGGGCAAAAAAGACACAGGAAAAACATTTTACATATTAGACGAGCCAACTACCGGCCTGCATTTTCAGGATATACAGCACCTGCTGGACGTACTGAACAAACTGGTGGACCGGGGCAACTCAGTGCTGGTAATAGAGCACAATATGGACGTGATAAAAGTGGCCGACTACATTATAGACCTTGGCCCCGAAGGTGGCAGCGGCGGCGGTAAAATACTTTTTGAAGGCACCCCAGAAGATCTGCTGAAGGTAAAGGATAGCCATACCGGTAAATACCTGAAAGCGGAGTTGGTGTAGTATGGGAATTATTGGAAAAATCAAGGCTCCGCAGCACAAGTAGTATTGATGCCGCGGGGCCTTTTGTGAAAAACAAGAAATGCACTAACGAGCTGTTACTACAAATTTGGCTACCTGACTGCCTCCTGCTCCGGTTTTGCGTACGAGGTACAAGCCTGGCCTGAGCGTTTCGGTAGCAAGTTGCATGCGCCCATTGATGCGTGCACGATGTACTACACGCCCCGCTTCGTCAACGAAGGTTACATCCACAGGTAAATGGCCGCCTGCTGTGATTGTAAGAACTTCACCTCTAAATACCGGTATCGGAAAGACCTTGATTTGATCTTTGCCAGCTTGCAAATTTTGCATGGAATTAAGCGTAATAGCATCACCCGTAGTAACATTTACATTGAAATTGTCGGTGAGGCAGGCCGCAGACCCATCGGTGCAAGTGTAGGTGGTGGTAGATGCCGGGCTCACGGTTATTCTGCGGGTAGTAGCGCCGTTGCTCCACTGGTAGCTTCCTATCCAACTGGCCGTAAGGGTTACGCTCTGGCCGCTACTCATAGATATATTGCTGGTTTTAGCTGCATCCTTCACCATGGTAAACTGGTCAGCTATCACACCATCCTTGCGGATCCATTTGGCATCGAGCCGGTTATCTTCCACCTCAAAGTAAAACATACCACCATCGTTTTGTGAAAAAGGCATCGCGTTGTGCGGGTAACCGGACTGCACCCCACCGCTGGCGCCGGCCGAACCAGATACTATGTACACTGTACCGTGGTTCACCTGCCCGCTTTCGGTATTGTAAGGGCATGAGTTGGCTGTACCGTTGTACTTACCACTTGAGTTGCTCACTGCATGGGTTGCCAGGTTAAAGGTTGACTCATTGCCAAAGTAGTCTTTTAGCAGGTACGACCTTTCGTAGTCGTGGCTGTGGCCGCACATAATCATATCTACACCATAGCGCTCAAGAATACGGATAAATCTTTCGCGTATGCGCACCAGTTCAGTTTCGGTATCGCTATTGTGGCTGCCCATTGTATACGGCGGATGATGCCAGTAGGCAACGGTCCACTTCTTGCTGTTGGCGGCCAGGTCTTGCTTTAACCAGGTAACCTGCGGGCTAGTTGTATCATACAGCCGCCAGTTGTTACTTGTTTCCATGCCATAAGAGTCGAGGCTCAAAAAATGGATAGGACCCCAATCGTAGGAGTAATAAGCCTCGGTACCCGAAGCCACGCCACCGCACTCAGCCGCAGTGGGCATGGTAAAGATGTTGTAATAGGGCACGTTTTTATCTATTTGCCTGGCCGAAGTATTGGCATAATCGTGGTTGCCAGGTGTAGGAAAAAGCATGTGATTTTTGAGAATATTACCCTGGTATGGCGCAAAAAATCCAGAGGTATACTCAGCATCTGTTCCAGCGTTGTATGCATTATCGCCCAGCAGCAGCATGAGTTCTGCAGGATTTGACCCTACATAGTTCCTGTAGCTGTTCAGCGATCCGGTTTGGTACCCATTGTCGTTACGACCACAATCGCCAAATACTGATACGCGGATTTTACGGGTAGTACTTGCCGGCGGAGCAGTTATAAAATAGTTATCGGTGCCGGCTTGCAAGGTATATGTGCTGCTGCCAAAACGGTAGAAATACTTGGTGTCAGGACTAAGCCCTGTTATGCGCACTTCATGTTCAGTAGTTACCGTAGGGTTAACGGCCGACAAGGTGTAGGTGCCGTGCACTGTACCTACTTCAATTTTCGAGTCGCTTGCCACATCGCTACGCCAGCGCAAGGTAGCTGCTGTACCACTGCCCATTTGCAGGTAGGGGCCGCGGGTAAGCACGAGCGCGCCGGGCACTACGCCTACCAGTTCCATGTCAAACGAGATATCGCTGCTGGAACCTGCATTTTGGTGTATTTCTACCGCTATGGTATTGTTGCCACTTACAAATGCTGAGGAAGGTATGGTGGTGGTTTGAATGGTACCGCCGTCGTCGGAAACAGCAGCAGTAGCCAGCGTAGTGTATGAAATGGTGCCCGTGGGCATAGTATTGCGCCAAACTTCGGTACCGTTTACATACATCACAATACCATCGTCGCGCTTAACGCCAACATTGAAATAGCTGTATGAAGCAGGCAAAGAAATATTTACAACTTTTCTAAAGTAAGTGGTTATGTATTTGGCTGTAGAACTGGGCCCATAGCTTACCACAGTAGCTTCATCCCCATCACCATAGCCCAATTGACCGGGGCCGCTTGCCCAGGAAACGTCATTGAACCCAACATTGCGCCAGGCGGTACCCTGGTCGGTACCATTGTCGAAGTATTTCCATACACCTCCATAGCTAAATACAATAAGGTTACCGGTCGCAGCGTTCACTGTTACCCCTACCACATCGCTGGCTGTGGCGCCACTATTGTCGGTAACCGTTAGTTGGAATGAATAGCTACCCTGCACCAATCCGCTCACCGTTGTGCTCACATTGCCGGGCGTGGTAATGGTTGCCGTATTGGGGCCGCTTGTTTGCGTCCAGGCATAGCCTGTAATAGTACCATCGGGATCTGAAGATGCGCTGCCGCTCAGGGTAACTGTACTTACCGGAAGGGTGATGATTTGGTCGGCGCCGGCATTAGCCAAAGGTGGCTGATTCACTGCAGCGTTCACCGTTATAGCAATCACATCGCTGGCTGTAGCGCCACTATTGTCGGTAACCGTTAGTTGGAATGAATAGCTACCCTGCACCAATCCGCTCACCGTTGTGCTCACATTGCCGGGTGTGGTGATGGTTGCCGTATTGGGGCCGCTTGTTTGCGTCCAGGCATAGCTTGTAATAGTACCATCGGGATCTGAAGATGCGCTGCCGCTCAGGGTAACTGAGCTTACCGGCAGGGTAATGATTTGATCAACCCCGGCATTGGCTATCGGTGGCTGGTTGGCATTGCCCAACAGTTGCAGGTCGAAGCTGAGATCGGGGTCTGTGGCGCTAAACTGGTGCACTTCTACAGCAATAGTGTTGTTGCCATTGGCAAAAAAGGCGCTGGAAAGATTAATTGTTTGCAGGGTATTGCCATCGTCGGCAGCAGCAGTGCTTGCCCTGGTGGTGGAACTTATCGTACCCGTAGGCATATTAGACCGGAACCTTTCTGTGCCGTTTATGTATACTACGGCGCCATCATCGCGTTTGAGGCAGAGGCTGATATTGGTAAACTGAGCCGGGTTTGAAATAGAAACCGCCTTGCGGAAATAGGTAGTGAGGTATTTTTTCTTGGCATTAGTGCCAAAACTTACCACAGTAGCCTCATCGCCATCGCCATAGCCTAATTGGGCATTGCCTGTTTTCCAAGCACCGTCATTAAAGATAATTCCGCGCCAGGCGGTACCCTGGTTGGTGCCGTTGTCAAGATATTTCCACGATGACCCTAATGGAAGTAAGGTGACTTGTGCGAAGGCAATACTGGTTGCCAACATGGCTGTTATAGCCAAAAGAATTACTTTCATGGCAAGGTCGTTTATATTAATTTTCACAGGGGTTGGGTAAAAATAAAGATATCCGCAATATTTCAGTATATGTGGGCTTATTGATCCTGTTGGTGCTCACACTGTTATCATCGTTTAGCGACGGGCCAACCAGCGATGACCCGGTACAGGAAGTGGCTCAATGGTATAAAGCCAACCTGCAAGAGGTGATGCTTGAAACCCACAGCCTTGAAAAACTGCTGGCTAACGGATGTACCCAACAACAGGCCAAAGACCAGTTTGTCAAAATTCGTCAAGCATACAAGTGGATTTCATTTCTTACCGATCACTTAAATACCTACGAAACACAATTGATGAACAGCGCAGCGCTGGCGCGGGCGGAGGAAGACAACCCCAACCAGGTTGTTCCACCGCAAGGAATGCAGTACATCGAAGAAATCTTATGGAACCAATGGTTGCCTGCTTTAGCCGCCAGAGAAACCTCAAAACTGATTGAAGTGCTGAAACGACTGGATCAGGAACGGGATTACCAGTACAAATTCCGGCCACGGGCCTTGTGGCAAAGCATACGCGAAGGGCTTATTTCGGTAATGGCAAAGGGAATAGCCGGTGCCGATGCGCCGCTATCAGGTAATGGGCTACAAGAAAGCGCTGCCTCGCTGCGTGGAATGGCCAACCTGTTGCAAAACTGGCAGCAAATAACTCCACCTACCCACAAAGAACTGTTTACCAGCCTGAGCCGGCAAATGAACCAAGCCGCACAAAGTCTTGACAACGCCGGGGCTTTCAACAGCTTTGACAGGTACGCTTTTCTAAAAAAAATCATGAACCCTTTGTACAAGGCCTGCGCAACCACCATTAGCCAACTGGGCCTGCAGCCTGTGGAGGCGCTATACGCAGTTAACCCGGAGGCGCCTTCGCTGTTTGACGAAACGGCCCTGAACATAGCCTTTTTTTCTCCCAATGCCCGCTACCTGCCAACGCCACAGCGTATTGCGCTTGGAAAGCGTTTGTTTTTCGACACGCGGCTTTCCGGCAACGGCCAACGTTCGTGCGCCACCTGCCACCGCTCGGAATATGCATTTGCCGAACCCCTGCCCCGGGCACTTGCCATGGACGAGAATACGCCCTTGATGCGAAACACCCCTACCCTGCTGAATGTAACCTACCAGACCCGGCAGTTTTACGATTCGCGCATGGCCACCCTCGAATTCCAGGTGAATGATGTGGTGCACAACCAATTGGAAATGGGTGGCTCCATCGAAAAAACCGTAGAGATCATTAAGAGAGAACCGGACATGAGCAGGCTTTTTGCAGAAGCCTATGCCGAAGAAAAAGAAGCCGTGAACAAATTCACCGTTGCCAATGCACTGGGCTCTTTTATGCGCTCGCTCTTTTCGCTCAACAGCCGTTTCGACAAGGCCATGCGTAACCAGGACTCCTTCTCACCGCAAGAGCAGCATGGTTTCAACCTGTTTATGGGAAAAGCCAAATGCGGCACCTGCCATTTCCTGCCGCTTTTCAATGGTTTGGCGCCACCAAGGTTTTCCGAAACAGAATCGGAAGTGCTTGGCGTACCGGCACGAACAGGCAGGAAAGCAGCCCTGGATGCCGACAGCGGCAAGTACCTCTTCACCCGCTCTGTGGTGCACCAGTTTGCATTTAAAACACCCACCCTACGCAACGTCACTCTCACAGCACCCTATATGCACAATGGCGTATTCGGCACCTTGGAAGAAGTAATTGACTTTTACGATAAAGGAGGGGGCAGTGGCATGGGCATTAGTCTGCCCAATCAATCGCTGCCGTTCGATAGGTTGAATCTATCCAAACAGGAAAAAAAGAACCTGATCCGATTTCTTCATACATTAACCGACACCAGCGCCCTGCGTGAATTTGGCAGGTAGCTTTGTAGGTTTTTCGCTTTGAGAATCATTAAAAAAACAGGAAGCTATGCTGATAAAAGGCCCCCGGCCGGTACGCCGCCGAAACGAACTGATTGCCGGCCTTACACTGGAAGGCGAAAGCAATGTATTTGCCTGGGTAGCCTGGGTATTAATAGCGGGCATTGGCGCCTTGCTGCTTTGGATGGATAAATCGGTTACCCGGCCCAAATTACAGGAGCACACGGTGGTATTGCACCGCACACCTTACGAGCTCAATGCAGGACGCAACAACCTGTTTGTGCTGCCGGTAGCCAACGGCAGGTTTGACCTGAAGGCCAGTGATGCCGCGTGGAAAGCAGCCAAACAAGAGGGCAAAATAAAACTATTAGCGGCCGGCGACACATTGCAGGTATATGCCGATGAAGAAAATAGCTCCAGGATAAAGAATATTGGGCGGTTTAATTATGCATTTGTAAAACTGGTGTACCGGCATGGCGAAGGAATTATCAGCGAGCAGGCTTACAACCGTGCAACCAGCAGCAGCGGACAAACCGGGTGGTGGCTGCTGGCGCTGGCCTTAGCGCTGGTACCATACTTTTTTGTACAAAATCCGAAGCTGCCGGCCAAATGGGTAATGGCAGCCTTTGTAATTGCTTTTATAATATGGGTAATTCTAAAAGCATGATCTACAGGGTGGCAAGGCTGCTGTCGAAAATTTCCATTAGCATGGGCTTTTGCGAGGCATTAATTACCTGCACCAACGTCAGCAAAAAAGCCGGTGACACGGTTGGGCATCCCCAGCTTTGGCATATCATATTCTGCGCAGGCATATCAGGAACGCACTCGTGGCCATGCAGCACAATGGCGCGGACATAGGCAGCGCTGTTGGTACTGTCGAGCCCATAGAGTTTGTACGCAAGGCCAAACTG
>Ga0114939_10002284_pt1 | contig 14355 bp, 11 predicted proteins | sample AshMeaCrysSpring_FD_87196 | JGI IMG/M metagenome (GOLD analysis project Ga0114939, IMG submission 87196) | Groundwater microbial communities from Big Spring, Nevada to study Microbial Dark Matter (Phase II) - Ash Meadows Crystal Spring | ecosystem: Environmental > Aquatic > Deep subsurface >... | reverse complement strand
GATGACATGCAGATGCCGCACCGGCGCATTCTCTTCACGGCGCTGCTGATCTGGGTGCCCCTGCTGCTGCTGTCGATAGTCGACGGACGCGCCTGGGGCGACGCGATCGTGGTGCCGTTCTTCAAGGACGTCGAGACCCACGTGCGGATGCTGGTTGCGGTGCCGCTGCTGATCCTCGCGGAGGTCCGCATTCATCGCCAGTTGCCTTCGATCCTGCGCTGCTTCGTCGACCGCGGCCTGATTTCCGCGACGGAGCGCCCGCGCTTCGACGCCGCGGTGGCTTCGGCCATGCGGCTGCGCAACTCCACCGCCGGGGAACTGATCTTGATCGTGCTGGTGTACGCGGTCGGCATACTGATCATCCGGCGAACCCAGTTCGCGCTCGACGTGGAAACCTGGTACGCCGCGACCGTGGACGGTCGATGGCGGCTGACGCCTGCGGGCTGGTGGGGCGCCTTCGTGGCCATGCCCGTCGTCCAGTTCCTGTGCGTGCGCTGGTTCTTCAGGCTCTTCGTCTGGGGACGTTTCCTGTGGCAGGTGTCGCGCATCCCGATGAACCTGGAACCTGCCCACCCGGACTGCACGGCCGGGCTGCACTTTGTTGCCATGACCGAGCGCGCCTGCTGGACCCTCATGCTGGGGATGGGCGCGGTGCTCTCCGGAATGATCGCGAACAAGATCCTCTACACGGGCGCAAACCTGCTCGACTTCAAGCTGGAAATCGTCGGCATGGTCGCGCTTCTGAGCCTTCTGGTGTTCGGACCCATGCTCGCGTTCACGCCGAAGCTGCTCCAGGTGAAGCAACGCGCGCTCGCCGAGTACGGCCGCTTGGGACAGCATTACGCGCGCGAGTTCGACCGCAAATGGATCCACGGGGAGAACCCGGACCGCGAGCCGCTGCTCGGCAGCGCGGACATTCAGTCGCTGGCGGATCTTCGCAACAGCTTCGTGGTGGTGAAGAACATCCGCTGGACGCCGTTCGACGTCTGGAACGTCGCGACCCTCGCCGCGTTCATCCTGTTGCCGCTGGCGCCGCTTCTGCTGACAGCGTTCTCGGTCGAGGAACTCCTTGATCGGTTGCTGCGCACGCTGTTCTGAGCAAGGCGAAAGCGATCATGGAGTCCGCCAGTATGGCGCGTTCCCCGCTCGTGCGGACGAGCGCATCAGCTTCAACTGGGACAGCAGCCACGCCTTGCTCTGGACCGGGGCGTCGCTCCCGCACTTCACCAGATAGGGCTGACCCGTCGTGCTGCTGCTCGAAGCAGCACGCTCGATGAACTCCTCGGCGCTCTGCACCGCGCCTCTCTTCTCGAGATACTCGAGCTTGCGCAGCAGGTGCGATCGCGCCTCGGGAGCCGGGTACCAGGCGCCGTTGCGATTGAACGTGCACGACGAGGCTTCGAGCCGGGAGAGCAAGCCGTCGATCTCTGCCTTGGCAGCCGGAGAAAGCGGCGCCGCGTCGCCCGTTGCAACGAAGAAGACCGTGACCAGCAGGACCAGCAGCCGCTTCATGAGTCGCGAGGCGCCTGCGCCGGGCTAGAGCATCCAATCGATCAGGAGGATCGAGTAGAAGTCGACGCTTCGACGCTGAAACCAGCTCGTCCCCGGCTCGGTGTCGTATCGCATTTCGCCCGCAGGGGTCCGCTCGATCCATTCCAGCCTCTGACCGTCGGGTCCGAGCCGGACCTCGTAGGCGATCATGGGCGCCGCGGTGTCGAAGCGCTCCGCGAGCCGCTGTGCCAGTGTCGGGCTGTCGATCACGAGGCCCATCTCGGTGTTCAGCCGGGCGGAGCGCTGGTCGAAGTTGAACGAGCCGACGAAGATGCGCCTGCGGTCCACGGCGAACGTCTTGGCGTGAAGGGCCGTTGACGAGCTCGACCCCAGCCGGGCCTTTTCGTCAGGCGCTTCCCGCCCCGCCGTCGGCTTGATCTCGTAGAGCTGGACCCCCGCCCGCAGCAGATTCTGGCGGCGCTTGGCATAGCCCGAGTGCACCACGATGTACGACAAGGACTACTTCTTCGTCGACAACCCGCTGAACCGCTACACGTTGAGCGCACGCAACAAGTTCAAGACCAACCCCGACGGTTCGGTGGACCTGTACATCCAGGCCGAGTCACCGGGCAAGGACAAGGAGTCGAACTGGCTGCCCGCACCGAAAGACGAGTTCATCCTGATGATGCGGCTGTACTGGCCGAAGGAAAAGCCGCCGACCATCCTGGACGGCAGTTGGAAGATCCCCGAGGTGAAGGAGGCGTCCTGAGGCTGGCGGCCGCTCGAGGCTGATGCAGCGCCGCCCGCTCGCTGACCTGTGCGTTCGCGCTAGGCGACGCGAGCTCGTCGGCGCCCGCGTCCCCTGTCCGAAGCTACCAAAGAGGCGGTCAGGCCGGCGTGCGATAGGAGGTCTTGACGCGCACCGCCGCCTGCCCGCGGCTGGCGTTGGGCGCGGACACGCCGGCTTTGCCGGAAGCCTTTGCGCTCGCCACTTTGGCGCTTGCAGCCTTGGCGCTGCGACCCTTCGCCGAGCCCTTCTTGACGACGCTGAGCTTCACGGTGCGTCCTGCCACCTTGAGGCGGACTGGCGTCACCGGGCGCTCGCGCGCTATCTCGGCGTGGGCGAGCGAGTTCGGCACGTCGTAATCGGGGTCCAGCCAGTCGCGGATGCGCGCGGCATCGGCGAGCCGCGTGTATCGGCCGACGGAGTCGAGCAGCACGATGATTACCGGCCGCGCGGCGAGCTTCGCGTACATCACCAGGCAGCGACCCGCCTCGCGGATGAAGCCGGTCTTCTGCACGCCGATCTCCCAGTCGCCGTCCCTGACTAGCCCGTTGGTGTTGCCGTACTCGACCAGGCGACCGTTGATGACGAAGGTGTGGCTCGGCGTCGTGGAGAACTCCCGGATGAGCGGATAGCCGTTCGCGGCGCGCACCAGCTTCGCCAGGTCCTGCGCGCTCGACACGTTGGCGCTCAGGAGGCCTGTCGGCTCGACGAAGTGGCTGTCGGCCATGTCGAGCATCTGGGCCTTGACGTTCATCGCCTGTGCGAACGCGTAGGGCCCGCCGGGATAGGTCCTGCCCAGGGCGGCCGCGGCGCGATTGTCAGAGGCCATCAGCGCCAGGCGCAGCAGATCTTCGCGCGTGACCACGGAGCCGACCGGAAGACGGGTCCTGACGCGCTCACCCTTGACCGACTCGTAGTCCTCGTCCGTGATCTCGATCGCCTCGTCGAGCGGCAGCCGGGCGTCGATCGTGACCATGGCGGTCATGAGCTTGGTGATCGACGCGATGGGCACGATGGCGCGGGCGTTCTTGCCGACCAGAACCTGGCCGGTGGCCTCGTCGAGCACCAGAACGGCCGAAGACTTCAGGTTCAAGGCCTCGGCATCGACGAACGCTGCGGCAGGCGCGGCGAGCCCGAGCAGCGCCGCCACCGCCAGAATTCTCGTGAAACGGAGCATGGCCCCCTGACCCCCTCCCGCACGTCCAAGCTGCGAGTCTAAGTTCACGGCCCCAGTTATGCAACAAAAATAGGAAGATAGGTAAAAAAGCTTGAATCCGAATGAGGAATCGTGCCGAATCCGACAGCAGCAACCGGTCGGGCACCAGCGACGGCGCGGCGGAGCGCATAGAAGCGTCGAGGTGGGACCAATCGCAAGAAACTGAACCGAAAGCGATCGCTTTCGGCGCCAGGGCAATGCACAGTCGCGCGCGCCCGGGGAAGAAGGGGGGCGAGCGCCGGGTTGCGGTTCAAGCCGTCGGCACGACGGCCTCGGCGTCCTCCTGCTGTTGCAGCGACCACATCTGGGCGTAGGCACCGCCGCGCTCGAGCAGCTCGCGGTGCGTGCCGCGCTCGACGATGCGCCCCGCATCCATGACCAGGATCTGGTCCGCCCCCATGATGGTCGAGAGGCGATGCGCGATCATGAGCGTGGTGCGGTCCTCCGCGATGCGGTCGATCTCCGCCTGGATCGCCTTCTCCGACTTCGAATCGAGCGCGCTCGTCGCTTCGTCGAAGACGAGGATCGCGGGATCCTTGAGGAGCGCGCGCGCGATGGATACGCGCTGCTTCTCGCCGCCCGAGAGCTTGAGGCCACGCTCGCCGACACGCGTCTCGTAGCCGTCGGGCAGTCCCTTGATGAACGCGTCGATGTGCGCGGCGCGCGCCGCCTCCTCGACCTCCGCATCGCTCGCGCCCGGACGTCCGTAGCGGATGTTGTAGCGGACCGTGTCGTTGAAGAGCACCGTGTCCTGCGGGACGATGCCGATCGCCGCGCGCAGCGAGGCCTGCGTGCAGTCGCGGATGTCGCTGCCGTCGATCGTGATCCGCCCGGCGGTGACGTCGTAGAAGCGGAACAGCAGCCGCGCGAGGGTCGACTTGCCCGAGCCCGAGTGGCCGACGACAGCGACCGTGCGGCCCGCCGGAACCTCGAACGACAGGTCGTGCAGGATCTCGCGGCGCTGGTCGTACGCGAAGCGCACGTGCTCGAAGCGGATCGTCGGGCGCCGCACCTGAAGTTCCTTCGCGCCGGGCTTGTCCTCGACCTCGCGGTTCTCGTCGAGCAGCCGGAACATGCGCTCGAGGTCGGCGAGCGACTGCTTGATCTCGCGGTAGAGCACGCCGAGGAAGTTGAGCGGCACGTAGAGCTGGATCATGAAAGCGTTGACGAGCACGAGGTCGCCGATCGTCATCGTGCCCCCGACCACGCCCGAGGCGGCCTTCCACATGATCGCCGTCGCGCCGATCGCGATGATCGCGCTCTGGCCCGCGTTCAGCATCGAGAGGGTCGTCGTGCTCTTGACCGCGGCGCGCTCGTAGTGTTGCAGGTTCTCGTCGTAGCGGCGCGCCTCGTGCTGCTCGTTGCCGAAGTACTTGACCGTTTCGTAGTTGATGAGCGAGTCGATGGCGCGCGTGTTCGCCTTCGAGTCCTCCTCGTTCATCTGCCGGCGGTACTGCGTCCGCCACTCGGTCACCATGACGGTGAACGCGATATAGAGCGTGAGCGTGACGAAGGTGATGATCGCGAACGCGACGTCGTACTTGTAGAGCAGGATGCCGGTGACGAGCAGGATCTCGAGCAGGGTCGGCAGGATCGAGTAGAGCGTGTAGCTCATCAGGCTCGTGATCGCGCGCGAGCCGCGCTCGATGTCGCGGGAGACGCCGCCCGTCTGCCGCTCGAGGTGGAAGCGGAGCGAGAGCGAGTGCAGGTGGCGGAACACTTCCAGCGCGATGCGCCGCACGGCGCGATGCGTCACGCGCGCGAAGGCGAATTCGCGCAGCTCGGTGAAGAGCGTCGTCGAGAAGCGCAGCAGGCCGTACGCGACGAGCAACGCCACCGGGACGGCGAGCGCCGCCTGCGACACGGACAGCGAGTCGACGATGTCCTTGAGGACGATCGGGACGGCGACGTTGGCGAGCTTCGCGGCGAACAGGAACGCGAGCGCGAGCGCGACGCGGGCCTTGTACTCCCAGAGGTAAGGGAGCAGCTTGCCGATCGCGTGCCAGTCGCTGCGACCCGTGTCTCGGGGCGCCGGCGGACGGTCGTAGCTCGAGGCGGCGGAATGTCTCAAGGGCGGGATTCCTGCGGGCGGACGCCCCTCCGCGCCATGCATGGCATGCCGGAGCGGCGACTTAGAGACTGCATTCTAGAGTGCGGGCGGCCGGAGGAGATCGCAAGCCGTCGCAACGGGTTAGGTGTTTTGCGGCACCGCCGCATCGCGCTCCGCAGGCGCGCTCGTTGCACCACCCTCGCTTGACACCCCTTCGAGCGAACGTATGCTTCAAACGCTCGTTTGAAGCGGTGCCCGTGCCGAGTGTGAACGCTGCCCCGGCTGCCCGCTAGAGCAAAGCCCGCGATGCGCAACGCCGCCCTTCGGGCGACGTCGCAGCACCTTCACCCGAGAGCCCGAGACCCCATGCCGAACGGCGCCGAATCGAAGACCGGAAACGCGACGCGCGAGCGCTGCCTGCGCGCGGCCGAGGGGCTCTTCCTCGAGCATGGGTTCGACGGGACGTCGCTGCGCATGGTCACCGCGAAGGCGAAGGTGAACCTCGCCGCAGTGAACTACCACTTCGGCGGCAAGGATGGTCTTTTCCTCGAGATGATCGCGCGTCGCCTCGACCTGATGAACGACGCGCGCGTCGCGCGCCTCGACGAGCTGGAGCGTCAGGCGCGCGGCAAGCCGCTCCCGTGCGAACGCATCCTGGGGGCGCTCTTCATGCCGGCGCTGGAGCTGGCCCGCGAACCGAAGCGCGGCGGCAGGAACTTCCTGCGACTGCTTGGGCGCGCCTACGTCGATCCGTCGCCGGTGCTTAGGGCGTTCCTCTCCGAGCGCTATGCGCCGATGGTGACGCGCTTCAAGGACGCCTTCGGCCGCGCGCTGCCGAAGCTCGCGAAGCAGGAGCTCTCGTGGCGGCTGCACTTCCTGCTCGGGGCGCTCGCCTACACGTTGGCCGGCACCGACGCGTGGAAGCTGATCGCGCAGATCAACCCGCAGACCGACGACGACGTGCTGCTCCTGCGCAGGCTCGCGCCGTTCCTGATCGCGGGGCTGCGCGCGCCGCTTCCGGACCTCGCGCAGCCCGGCAGCTACGAGACCGACTACGACATCGCGCCGCGCGCGCCGCGCGCGGCTTCGAGCCGATCGCACCCCGAGGTCGCCAGGGCGCGCTCACGGCACACAAGGCGGCCTGACGGAGCAGCAGCCTCATGACGACACTCGCATTCATCGTCGTTTCCCTCGCGGTCTTCGCCGCGCTCGCGTACGTTTCGGTGCCCGCCTGGGCTTGGGCTGCCGCAGCGCTCGCGTTCGTGCTCGGCCTGAGCGCCGTGGCCGCGGCCGGACCTCTCGCCACCAGCGTCGTGTTCGCCGTGGTCGCGTTGAGTGCGATAGTGCTCGCCGTGCCTTCGCTCCGCAGGTCGCTCGTTTCCAGGCGGATCCTCGCCGGCTTCCGCAAGATGCTGCCGCCGATGTCGCCGACCGAGGCGGATGCGATCAACGCCGGCACCGTCTGGTGGGACGGCGAGCTGTTCTCGGGCAAGCCCGACTGGGCGAAGCTCGCGGCGCTGCCCAAGCCGCAGCTCTCGGAGGAGGAGCAGGCGTTCGTCGACCACGAGACCGAGCAGCTTTGCGCCATGTCGAACGACTGGGAGTCGACGCACCTCAGCTCCGACCTCCCGCCGCACGTCTGGCAGTACATCAAGGACAAGGGCTTCCTCGGGATGATCATCCCCAAGGAGTACGGAGGGAAGGGCTTCTCGGCGCTCGCGCACTCGGCTGTCGTGCAGAAGCTCTCGACGCGCTCGTCGCTCGCCGCGATCTCCGTGATGGTGCCGAACTCGCTCGGTCCGGCGGAGCTGCTGCTCCACTACGGCACCGACGAGCAGAAGCGTCACTACCTGCCACGCCTCGCGAAGGGCCAGGAGATCCCGGCGTTCGCGCTGACCAACCCGAACGCCGGCTCCGACGCTGCATCGATCCCGGACTACGGCGTCGTCTGCAAGGGCATGTGGGAAGGCCGCGAGGTTCTCGGCATGCGCGTCACCTGGGACAAGCGTTACATCACGCTGGGGCCCATCTGCACGGTGCTCGGCCTCGCCTTCCGCCTCTACGACCCCGAGCACCTGCTCTCCGACCGCGAGGACATCGGCATCACCTGCGCGCTCGTGCCCACCAACACGCCGGGCGTGAACATCGGCCGCCGCCACCTGCCGCTCAACGGCAAGTTCCAGAACGGGCCGAACTCGGGCAAGGACGTCTTCATGCCGCTCGATTGGATCATCGGCGGCCCGAAGATGGCCGGCCAGGGCTGGCGCATGCTCATGGAATGCCTCGCAGCGGGCCGCTCCATCTCGCTGCCCTCCTCCAACGTCGGCATGGCGAAGCTCGCGGTGCGCGGGACGGGTGGCTACGCCCGCGTGCGCACGCAGTTCAAGACCGCCATCGGCAAGTTCGAGGGCATCGAGGAGCCGCTCGCGCGCATGGGCGGGTCGCTCTACATGACCGACGCGATGCGCGTCATGACGGCCGCTGCGATCGACCTGGGCGAGCGGCCGAGCGTCATCTCCGCCATCGCGAAGTACCACGCGACGGAGCGCGCCCGGCAGAGCGTCAACGACGCCATGGACATCCAGGGCGGCAAGGGTATCTGCCTCGGTCCGAACAACTTCATCGGCCGCGCCTACCAGCAGATGCCGGTGGCGATCACGGTCGAGGGTGCGAACATCCTCACCCGCAGCCTCATCATCTTCGGGCAGGGTGCGATCCGCTGCCACCCGTACGTGCTGAAGGAGATGCAGGCGGCGCGCGACCACGACCGCGCGCGTGCGCTGGTGGACTTCGACCGCGCGTTCTGGGGGCACATCGGCTTCACCGTGCGTAACGCCGCGCGGTCGCTGGTGATCGGCCTGACCGGCGGCCGCTTCGTGCGGGTGCCGTCGCGCTTCGGGCGCGAGAACCACCGCTACCTGCGGCAGCTCACCCGCTTCTCGGCGTCGTTCGCGCTGCTCGCCGACGTTTCGATGCTCACCATGGGCGGTGCGCTCAAGCGCAGGGAGAAGATCTCCGCGCGCCTCGGCGACATCCTCTCGTACATGTACCTCGCCTCGTGCACGCTGAAGCGCTACGAGGACGAAGGCCGGCAGCGCGGCGACAAGCCGCTCGTCGACTGGGCGATGCAGGACCTTCTGCACCGCGCGCAGCAGGCCTTCGACGGCGTGCTCGAGAACTTCCCGAACCGCTTCGCCGCGACAGTGCTCCGCGCGCTGATCTTCCCGCTTGGCCACCCCTGCAAGGAGCCCTCCGATCGGCTCGGCCACAGGGTCGCACGCCTGCTGATCGAGCCGTCCGAGACGCGCGACCGCCTGACCGCCGGCATGTACGTGCCGGAGAACGAGACCGACATCATCGGCGCCATCGAGCACGCGCTCCAGGCGACGGTCGCTGCTGAGACGATCGAGGCCCGGATCCGCGCGGCGCAGCGCGCGCAAACGATCAGCGGCCGCACCCACGACGAGCTGGTGCACGAAGCGGTGGAGGCCGGGGTGATCACCGGGCAGGAGCAGGCGCAGCTCGTGCGCGCCGCAAGGCTGCGCGACCAGGTGATCCGCGTCGACGACTTCGCGCCGGACTTCGGCCTCGCCGAGAAGCTGAAGACCCTCGGACCGCCGCGCGAGCGGGTCGCGGCATGAACGTTCACCGCGGCTTCGCGATCGCACTCCTCGGCGCTGCGGCCGGGCTGGCAGGCTGCAGCACCGTCGCCCAAGGGCTGCGTCCCTGGGAATCGACGACCCCGAGCAGCCGCTACGACCCGGCGCTCTCGACCTCGCGCGACTGCATCAACGCCGCGAAGCGGGCAACGTACTGGTGCGAGAAGGTGAACAAGGATTCGACCGGCGCCGCGTCGCTGCAAATCGAGGGGCAGAACTCCGACGTCTACGCGTGCAACGACGCGCAGCGAGACTTCCACCGCTACTGCCGCTGACCCCAACGACGCCGCGCGGGACGCTCCATCACTCTCCAAGGTAGACCGATGACACGCAAGACCATTTATGTCGTTGACGGCAGCCGCACGCCGTTCCTGAAGGCGCGCGGCAAACCGGGCCCGTTCGCGGCAAGCGACCTCGCTACCGCTGCCGGCCGCACGCTGCTCATGCGCCAGAAGTTCGAGCCGACCGATCTCGACGAGGTGATCCTCGGCGCCGCCGCGCCGGGCGTCGACGAGGTGAACATCGGCCGCGTCGCGGCCTTGCGCATGGGCTGCGGGCAGAAGGTCCCGGGCTGGACGGTGATGCGCAACTGCGCGTCCGGGATGCAGGCGCTCGACTCGGCCATCGCGAACATCGAGTCCGGCCGCTCGCACCTCGTGCTTGCCGGCGGCGTCGACGCCCTCTCGCGGGCGCCGCTGCTCTTCTCCGAGGCGATGACGCACTGGTTCGCTCACTTCTTTGCCGCGAAGACCCCGGTCGCGAAGGCGGCCCATGCGACGAGGATCCCGTTGCAGCAGATCGCCCCGGTGATCGGGATCATGAAGGGCCTCACCGACCCCAACGTCGGCCTGATCATGGGCCAGACCGCGGAAAACCTCGCCTACCGCTTCGGCATCACCCGCGAGCAGATGGACGAGCTCGCCGTACGCTCTCACCACCGCGTCGCGAAGGCGCAGGAGAAGGGCTGGTTCCTCGGCGGGAAGGACGGCCTGCATGCAGAGATCGTGCCGCTCTTCGAGCCCTCGGGCACCGTGCACACAGACGACGACGGCGTGCGCAAGGACTCCTCGCTCGCGAACCTCGCCAAGCTGAAGCCCTTCTTCGACAAGAAGTACGGCAACGTCACTGCCGGCAACTCCTCACAGGTCACCGACGGGGGTGCGTGGCTCCTCCTTGCCGACGAGGATGCGGTCAAGAGGCACAAGCTCGAGCCCGTCGGCCGCATCGTCGATACACAATGGGCGGCGCTCGACCCGGCGCAGATGGGCCTTGGCCCGGTGCATGCGGCGACGCCGATCCTGCAGAGGCACAAGCTCGGCCTCGACGACCTCGATGCGTGGGAGATCAACGAAGCATTCGCGGCACAGGTCCTGGCCTGTGTCGAGGCCTGGAAGAGCGACGACTACTGCCGCGACGAGCTCGGCCTCGACGGCGCGATGGGCGCGCTCGACATGGACAAGCTCAACGTCGACGGCGGTGCGATCGCGCTCGGCCATCCGGTCGGCGCATCCGGCGCGCGCATCGTCCTGCACCTGCTGCACGTGCTCAAGCGCACCGGCGGCAAGCGCGGCATCGCCTCGATCTGTATCGGCGGCGGCCAGGGCGGCGCCATGATGGTGGAGGCGCTCTGATGGCCACTCCCAAGTCGACCAAGAAGAAGACCGGCGCGACGGCGCGCGTGGCGCGGCGCAGCGCCGCCCGCCCCGCCGCTCCTGTCGTCCTGCGCAGCTCGGCGCGCAAGACGCGCAAGACTTCCGGAGCAGCAAGAGTGAAACCGACCGAAGCCATCTTCAGGAAGGGCGTGCTCGGCACCTTCCGTCACTTCAAGTTCGAGTCCGATGAGAACGGCATCCTCTGGATGACCTTGGACAAGGAAGGCGCGTCCACGAACACCCTCTCGCAGGACGTCATGGAGGAGCTCGACCGCATCGTCGACGAGCTCGCCAGGGCCAAGCCGCGCGCGCTCGTGCTGCGCTCCGCCAAGTCCTCGGGCTTCATCGCCGGCGCCGACATCGAGGAGTTCACGCGCGTCAAGGACCCGCAGGAAGCGGTGGCGATGGTCCGCCGCGGCTGGGACACCTTCGCGAAGTTCGCGAAGCTGCCCTTCGCGCGCATTGCACTCGTGCGCGGCTTCTGCATGGGCGGCGGTCTCGAGCTCGCCCTCGTCTGCTCGCACCGCATCGCGGTCGACGAGCCCGGCACGCGCTTCGCGCTGCCCGAGGTGATGCTCGGCATCGCGCCCTTCTGGGGCGGAATCGCGCGGCTCACGGATATCGTCGGCCCGACCGCCGGGCTCGACATGATGCTCACCGGCAAATCGGTCGACGCGCGCAAGGCGAAGAAGATCGGCCTCGTCGACGCAACCGTGCCGGTGCGCGTGATGGACAACGCCGCGCGCAGCATGGCGCTCGAGGCGCCGAAGCGCGACGAGCTGCCGCTGCAGGAGCGCCTCTTCAACGGGCGGCTGCGGCCGGTCGCCGCGCGCATGGCGCGCAGGACGCTCGAGGCCAAGGCGAAGCGCGAGCACTACCCCGCGCCCTACGCCATCCTCGAGCTGTGGTCGAAGTACGAGGGTGACCCGTTCAAGCCGAAGGCGACCGACCCGGCATCGATCACGAGCCTGGTGGGCCACCCGACGACCAGGAACCTCATCCGCATCTTCGGGCTGCAGGAACGGATGAAGGCCTTCGGCAAGGCGTCGGACTTCCAGGCGAAGCACGTCCACGTGGTGGGCGCGGGCGTGATGGGCGGCGACATCGCCGCGGTATGCGCGATGCGCGGCTGCACCGTGACGCTGCAGGACGTCGCTCCCGAGCGCATCGGTCCGGCCATCAAGCGCGCCGCCGATCTCTTCGGCAAGCGCATTAAGGACAAGCTCAAGGCGCGCGACGCGATGGATCGGCTGATCCCGGACGTCGCCGGCGACGGTGTCCGCCGCGCCGACGTCATCATCGAGGCGATCGTCGAGAACCTCGAGATCAAGCAGAAGCTCTTCGCCGACCTCGAAGCCAAAGCGAAGCCGGGCGCGATCCTCGCAACCAACACGTCGAGCCTGAAGCTCGCCGACATCGCGAAGAAGATGCAGGACCCGACGCGGCTCATCGGGCTGCACTTCTTCAACCCGGTGCCGCAGATGCAGCTCGTCGAGATCGTCGTCGGCGAGGACACGGACCAGGCCTTCGCGAAGAAGGGCGCGGCGTTCTCGCGCCAGATCGACAAGCTGCCGCTGCCGGTGAAGGACGCGCCGGGCTTCCTCGTGAACCGCGTGCTCGGGCCGTATATGGCGAACGCGTTCAAGCTCGTCGAGGAAGGCATCGCGCCCGAAACGCTCGACAAGGCGGCGGAGTCGTTCGGCATGCCGATGGGCCCGATCGAGCTCGCCGACGTCGTCGGCCTCGACGTGTGCATGCACGCGGGCAAGGCGCTCGCGGGCGCGAAGGCCAAGCCGCCGAAGCGGCTCGCGGATCTGGTCGCCGCCGGCAAGCTCGGCAAGAAGTCCGGCGAGGGCTACTACAAGTGGGAGAAGGGCAAGGCGCAAAAGGGCGCGGCCGGAAGGTTCGACCGGGCACTCATCGACCGTCTCATCGCTCCCTACCTGGAGGAAGCGCGGAAGACCGTCGCGGAAGGCATCGTGGCGGACGCGGACCTCGCGGATGCCGGCCTCATCTTCGGCACCGGCTTCGCGCCGTTCCGCGGCGGACCGATGACGTACCTCGCGGAACGCGGATGATTCCCGCTGCCGTCGCCTGACTCCGGGCCAGCACGCCAACGGAAGGCCGGCTTCGGCCGGCTTTCCGTTCGGTCGGATCCGCGCCGCGAGGCTATGCTGAACGCGCTCTCGAAGTGCTTTCGCATGCCCCAATGTTTCGCGCCGTCGATCCTGTCGCCACGTTGCCCGAGGAGATGGAAATCCGCGCCGCCGTGCGCGGGCCGCGCGAGCTTTCCGCGTATCTCTCGACCAAGGCGGAGGCCCGGCGCATCCAGATCTTTGACGCGAACAACCGCGCGCATCAGTCGAGCCGTGCCGACCTCCGAGCTCAGGCGGCTCGTGGAAGTCCTCGGCCAGCTCGCGCAAGGCAACGCGGTGAAACTGCTCCCGGCCCACCCCACGGCTTCGCGCAGTACGCGATCTCGTTTGCACGCCGTCATCGCGGCGTGCTCTCGCAGGGCGTGATCTTCGATCCCACGGGCAACGAGCGGTTCGCCGCGTCGCGCGGCTGAGGCCTTCCTCACGAGTGGCGGACCCGCGTGTCGAGGCGGAGGCGGCTCGCCGACGCACTGATCGGCACCGGCATCCCGTTCCGCAACCTTGCACGGATCGACGAGTACATCCGGGTCTTTCGCAAGGTGACCGAGACCACCGTCGGCGTGCGCCGGCCGGGCGCCACCTCTCGCGACCTCGCCTATGTCGCCTGCAGCCCCACCGACGGCTTTCGGGAGATGGGGCTCTCGCCGTGGGACATCGCCGCCGGCGCGCTCCTGATTTTCGAGACTGGCGGGCTCGTCAGCGACTCCGGCGGCCAGGAGCGCTTCCTCCAACGCGGTGACCTCGTGCGCGGCACCCCGAACGCGTTCGCGCCGCTGCTTGCGATGATCCAGAAGGAGCGCAAGCGCGGCTGAACGCAGGACGTGATTCCCTCGGGGGGTCCTCTGACGGAAAACAACGCTCCGTAGTGCCGACCGCGCGGAGGGGGCGATCTCCTCCGTCCTTGCCCGACGTCATGCCGGCCTGGTGGACGACGCCGCCGAAACGATCACCGGCTTCGCGGCCGGGATCCGTGCAAAGTTCCTTGCCGCTCCTGGGCAGGGGCGGCGAATGGGGCCACGCGCTCGCCGACGCGACTTGCCCAGGGCATACGAGCCATCGCCACAGACTCGGCGCGCGGGCGGCTCATCCAGCTCGCGCCGAGCAGGCCGAGGACGCCGCCGATCACGAGCGCGAGCGATGGGGGCTCGGGTACGACGGTGATCGCCGGTTGCCCCAGTGACGGCGTCACGATACTGCCGTTCGCAATGGCGTTGCCGTCGCTGTCGAACAGGAAGCGGGAGATCTGTCCGAACCCGGGGTCGTACGATGGCGAAAAGAACCCATGAGAGCTGACGAACAGCTCGCCCACGGGGCTGAACGCGAATCCGATCGGCCCCCTGACCG
>Ga0114939_10002282_pt1 | contig 14362 bp, 7 predicted proteins | sample AshMeaCrysSpring_FD_87196 | JGI IMG/M metagenome (GOLD analysis project Ga0114939, IMG submission 87196) | Groundwater microbial communities from Big Spring, Nevada to study Microbial Dark Matter (Phase II) - Ash Meadows Crystal Spring | ecosystem: Environmental > Aquatic > Deep subsurface >... | reverse complement strand
TGGCTCGCCGATGAAAAGCCGCGCGCCTCGCCTTCGCGCGTGCCGACCAGCACCCAGGAGCCGGTGCCCATGCTGCCGCCGATGATCACCGGCTGGCCGACGGCGCGATAGCGCGGAGGCAATGCGGGATGGTCCGGACCGAAGGCGCGAGTGGCGCCCTTGCGGTGCACGTAGAGGGTTCGGCGACGTCCGTCGACCACGTGTTCCTCGGCCTTGCAGGTATTGTGCGAGACATCCGCGAGGGTTTCCAGACCTGCACCCGGGAACAAGCTACGGAACACTTCCCGAGTGAGCTGCGCAAGAATCTGCCGGTTCGCGAGCGCGCAATTCATCGCCGCGTGCATCGCCCCGATGTACTCCTGCCCTTCGGCGGATCGGATCGGTGCGCACGCGAGCTCGCGGTCGGGCAGCGCGAGCCCCAGGCGGTTCGCCGCCTTCGCCAGGCTCAGGAGAAAGTCGGTGCCGATCTGGTGGCCGAGGCCGCGCGAGCCACAGTGGATCGACACCACGACCTGCCCCTCGAAGAGCCCGAACGCGCGCGCGGCCTCGGCGTCGTGGATGGCGTCCACGACCTGCACCTCCAGGTAGTGATTGCCGGAGCCGAGGGTGCCCATTTCGCCACGCTGGCGTTTCTTGGCGAGCTCCGAAACGTACTCCGGCCTCGCGTCCGCGATCCGGCCGTGCTCCTCGATGTACTCGAGGTCGGCGTCGTGCCCGTAGCCCGCCTTGACCGCCCACTGCGCGCCACCGCGCAGCACGGCGTCGAGCGCCTGCGGCGAAAGCTTGATGTCGCCCTCCTCGCCCACTCCGGCCGGAATGGTTGCGAACAGACTATCGGCGAGTGCAGACGCTGCCGGGGCGAGGTCGGCGGCGGTGAGGTCGGTGCGCAGGCAGCGGATGCCGCAGGAGATGTCGAAGCCGACGCCGCCCGCGGAGACGATGCCGCCGGCATCCGGGTCGAACGCCGCCACGCCGCCGATCGGGAAGCCGTAGCCCCAGTGCGCGTCGGGCATGGTCATCGCCGGACCGACGAGGCCCGGCAGCTTCGCGACGTTCGCGATCTGCTCCAGCACCTTGTCGTCCATGCTTGCGAGCAGCGGCTCGCTGCCGTAGAGGCGCACCTCCCCGCGCTCCTCGCCGGGCGCCTTGGGGAGCGTCCAGGTCCAGGGATCGATGCGCTGCAGCCGGTCGAGATTCATCTTCGCGAAGGGGGCCGGGGATCAGACGTCGACGACGCAACGAGCGCGCCAGTGGCCGTCCCGGCAGCTCACGTCGAGGGATGTCAGCGTCGCGCCCTTCACCTCGGTGCCGCGCTCCAGCCCCTCGCGCCAGGGCTCGCCCGAAGCTTCGCCGCGCCACAGGTCACCATCGCGGCGCAGCACGAAATGCCCGAGCGCGAGGCCGCGTTCGCGCGCGTGCGCGAGCAGCAGGTTGATCCACGTCACGAGCGCGAGTTCCAGGTCATCCTCGCGAAACTCGACCGTGAGCGTTGCATCGGGGGCGATCCGCTCCGGCGGGCACATGATGGCGAAGGTGGCTGCCGCGGCATTCGCCATGGCCTCCTCGGCGGTCGCCGCCACGCCCTCCACGCCGACGTCGGCGTCATGCTCGAAGTACCGCCACCGCGCCGCGCCAAGATCCGGGTGCAACTCGCGCCACTCCCTCTGCCGGCTGCGCCCTCCCGAGCGTTGTGCGCCGGAGTGCCCGGTCGCCTGCTCCTTACTACGCTAGGCGCGGGAACCGACCGGGCATTGACGCACGTCAATGAGCGCCTCGGCCTGCCCCTTCGACCTCTCCCGGCCTGGGTCGCGGCCTGCTCGGGCCCGAGGGGCTGATCGGCGACGCCGGACGCTCTCTGCAGGCTCGGGGCCAGCCGGCCTAGTTCAGCAGCGCGTCGATCGCCGCGATGCGACGCTTGGCATCGAGCACACCGCCGAGACCTTCGCCCACCGACTCCTCCAGCATGCGCCGGATGGTGAGGAGCGTGTCGGCGATCCACGCCGGCTTCGCCGCGTTCGAGTAGAGCGTGCGGCGAAGCGTCTCGAGCTCTTCGGCGAGCTCGCGCAACAGAGGATCCTTTCGGTGCACGCCCTCGAGCATCCGTGCCATCGACTTGCGCAGCGTCTGCACGGCCTCGAAGTCGAGCTTCGCGTACCGATCGGCTGCCGGCGCCGGTGCACGCTGGCCGCGGGCATCGGCAGGCTCGCCGCGCGCGTCGTGATGCTTGCGACCACCGTGATCGGCTGCATGACCGGTGCGGCGGTCGACGGCATGGCGCTCGCCATGCCCCTGACCGCGCGCCTCGCCATGTTCGGCGCGCGCTGCCGCGCCGGCGTGCGGGCCGTTGCCATGCCGCTTGTCATGCTGACGCTCGCCGTGCTCGCGCCCGTTTCCCTTGCCGTGATGCCCTGCGGCAGCGTGTGCGCCATGACTGCCCATCGCGGCGTTCCGGTCGGCGTGGCGCCCGTTCGCCTGGCGCCCGCCGCTGTGGCTGCCGGTGTCGTCCGCCCGAGGCGCATGCGGGCGGGGCTCGGCGCGTGTCGCGTCGCGATGCTCATGCTCGTGCCGATCGCCTGGGGCCGCGGGCTTGCCGCGGTCGTGAGCGGCCTCCGGGACAGGATCAGCGGCCCCGGCAGGATGGTCCGGCGCCGACGCGGACTCCCCGGCGACAACGGTGGCCGCTTCGGCCGCGCGCGGTCGTGACCCGCGACCGCCGGTCACCACGGGCGCCGGCTCGGCCCCGTCCGGCGCCCCCTCGTCCGGGGCGTGCGCCTGGCCGGTGGGCGCCGGCGCAAGTGGCACGATGTCGGCCGGCAGCGCGAGCGGCGCCGTCGTCCGTGCGGGTTCGGGTGCCGGGCCCGCGTCAAGCGTGATGGTGGACTCGAACTCGTCCTCCTCCGGAGGCTCGGGCGCGGCGTCGGCCGGCGGCGGGGACGGTGCGAACGTCTGCTGCACGCGCGCAGCGGCGGCCTGCGCACGAGCGAATGCCGCGGAGGCGGCAGCGACCATGGCGCTCGGGGCGACAGACGGTGCCAACGACCGCGACGTCGCCGCATGAGCATGACGGGTCGGCGCCTCGTCGGAGGCCCCCTCAGACAGTTTCTCGACGTGACGCACGTCCCGCTGCGTGTGCGCTTCGGCTGCTGACTCGTCGCCGTGGAAGTCGAACGCTCTCCCAGGCGCCGTAAGCGCTTCCGTCGCGGACGCGGTCGCCGCAGGCCGCACGGCGGCGAGCGGTTCGGTCGCCTGGTGGCCGAGCTCCGCATCGAGGACGCCAACAGCAGGTTCGATGTGCTCCGGAGCCGATCCCGCCGGTGCCGCCCCCGCGTCGGTGTCGCCCCGGGACGTCGCGCGGGTGCCCGCGCCGGCGCCCTCGAAAGTCGCGGGGACGGCCGCCTCCAGGCGTTCCGCGACCACGGTCGCCAGGTCCACTCCCGCTCGCGTCGCGAGCCTCATCGCGTAGAGCATGGCGTCGACCGCCGTCCGCGCCACGGCGTTGCGCGCCTCATCGTCGAGCGCGGCCGCCTCCGCGTCGGTGAGCCAGCGGAAACGGTCGAGCACCGCGCCCGCCTCGGCGGCGAGCGCAAGCGCCAGGTTGCGCGGGTGGTCGTAGCGCGACTGGCCGCGTGCTGCGGCGAGGCGCGCAAGCGCGGCCTGTAGTGTCTGCAGGTCCATGGCGATCCTCGAGGGGCGGCGCCCGGCCGCGCTACGGAATGTCCAGCATGGAGAACGAACGGGGCGATGATGCGCCGCCGCTCCACTGCGCGGCCACCGCCGTGGAGGCGGGAAGAGGGACTTCGGCACGGCACACGTCAGCGGCGAGTTCGCGCCGGACAGGAGCGAGGACCGGGAGGCGCGCGGTCGGCCGCTTGCTACTCGGACGGCATGGCCGGGTGCCTTGGCGGCCCTAACGGCCGCGAGCGAGCCGCGCCGCCAGCCCCGAATCGCGCTCGACGCGGCGTGTTATCGCCGCGCGCAGCACCGCCTCGCTGCCGGCAACGGTCACCGCACGCCGCGCACGGGTGATGCCGGTGTAGAGGAGCTCGCGCGACAGCACACGCGAGTCGCGCTCGGGCAGGACGATGAGCGTCGCGTCGAACTCCGAGCCCTGGCTCTTGTGCACGGTGAGCGCATAGAGCGTCTCGGCGTCGGGGATGCGCTGCGGCGCGACCCGCCGCGCGCTCCCCTCGGCGCCGGGAAAGAACGCCGACAGCGATCCCTCCTCCGTCGCGAGCGCGACCCCGACGTCGCCGTTGAACAGGCGCAGTGCGTAATCGTTGCGCGCGAGCATCACCGGCCGGCCGACATACCAGTCGCGGCGCGGCGGAACGGCGCCGCGGGCGCGCAGCTCCGCCTCGATCGCCGCCGACAGCCCCTGGGCGCCGAGCGGACCGCGGCGATGCGCGGTCAGCGCGGCGAAGGTGGCGAGGCGTGCGAACGCCGCCTCGGGTGCCGGCGCGCCGCGTGCGGCGGCGATCCACGCCGCGTGCCGCTCGGTCAGGCCCGCGACAAGCCGGCGCGCGTCGGCCTCGATCCACCGCACGCGCGATTCCGCACCGGGCCCCGCGCCCTGCGCTTCGTGGCCTTCGGCGCGATGGGCACGCAACAGCTCGATCGCACCGTCGGCATCGCCGTCGCGGACCCGCTCCGCAAGGCGCCCGAGCGCGGTGTCGCCGCCGAAGCGCCAGCTGCGGTCGAGGAAGACCACCGCGTCGGCCAGCGCACCGGCGCCGCGGTGCGCTGGCGGCACCGCCGTGCCGACGAGCTTCGCCAGCCGCCGAGCGTAGGGCGGCGTGAAGCCCGCAGCCTCGTCGCACAGGCTCGCCAGCACCGCGCCCGCCTCGACCGAGGCGAGCTGGTGCCGATCGCCGACGAGCACGAGCTGCGTGTCGGGCGCGAGCGCGGCGAGCAGCTTCGACGCGAGCGCGACGTCGAGCATCGACGCCTCGTCGACGACGAGGATGTCGAGCGGCAGCGGATTGTCGGGTCCGTGGCGAAACTGCGGCCGGCCGGGAATCGTGCCGAGCAAACGGTGGACCGTTGCCGCCTCGCCCGGCAACCGCGCGCGCACCGCGGCCGGCACGTCGAGCGTGGCGCGCGCTTCGCGCACGACGTCCTGTAGCCGCGCGGCCGCCTTGCCCGTCGGCGCCGCGAGCGCAATGCGCAGCGGCCGCTCGCCGGCGAGCTCGATGCGCGCCGCGAGTGCGCGCACGACGGTCGTCGTCTTGCCGGTGCCGGGCCCGCCGGAGATGACGGCAAGGCCACGCGTCGCCATCACGGCGGCAGCGAGCTTTTGCCGGTCGAGCGGCTGGCCTTGGGCCGGGAACAGGCGCGCGAGGACACGCGCGAGGCGGGCGTCGTCGATCTCCGGCACCACTTCTGCGCGGGCGAGCAGGTCGTGCGCGAGGTCGTGCTCGTAGCGCCAGTAGCGGTGCAGGTAGAGGTGATCTTCCTCGAGCACGAGCGGCGCGTAGCCGCCGGGCTCGACGGCGGCGCCGCTCGCAAGAAGCGCGCGCTTCCACGCCGCTAGCGGCGGCACGGTGAGGCCGTACGCGTCCCGTTCTGCGCCCGTCTCGTCCTCGGCGAGCACTTCCCGCCCGGCCAGCCGCGCAAGGTCGATGCGGACGTGGCCCTCGCCGAGCGCGCGGCTCGCAAGCGCGCCCGCGAGCGCGGCCTCGTCGCCGTGGGTCGCGACGCTCCGTGCGAGCATCGCCGCGAGCTCCACGTCTAGAGCGTCGAGTGCGCCTGAACGCGCGAGCGCCCGCAGGTGTTCGACCGCGCTCATGAGATGAGGCGCTCCCGTCGCATCATCGCTTCGCCCAGCTCACGCACCAGCGCCGCGTCGGGCCGCAGGAAGTGGATGCCGTTCCGCGCACCCGGCTGCATGCCGCGCACGAAGAGGTAGAGCACGCCGCCGAAGTCGCGCTCGTAGTCGTAGCCGGGGACGCGCGTGGCGAGGTGGCGATCGACGGCGATCACGTAGAGCAGCGCCTGCAGGTCGTACAGGTGCTCGGCCATGGCATGGGCGAGCCGCTGGGGGGCATAGTCCTCGACCCGCAGCCCGAGCCAGTTGGACTTGTAGTCCGCGATCCAGTAACGGCCCTGCGCGGCGAACACGACATCGACGAAGCCGCGGAGGTAACCCGGCGTCAGCGCGGCGACCCCGTCTTCGGTCACGGCGGCCAGCCCGGCGTGCTGGCGGTCGCGCGAGAGCGCAGCAGCGATGGTCGATGCAGCGACTGCCGCCGCGGGAAGGTAGAACTCCATCTCGTCGACGCGCCGCTCGCGCGGTATGTCCGCAAGGCGCATCGTACCGAGCGGGTCGAGCGGCGCGCGCACAACACTGGTCACGAGCGCGGCCACGGTCGGCGCATGCACGGTCGCGATGCCGAAACGTCCGAGCACTTCCCGCGCCTTCGCCTCCAGGGGGCCGAGGTGCGTGAAGTCGAGCTGCTCGAAGAGCGCGTGCAGCGCCTCGCCGAAGCGGGCACCTCGCGGCAGCTCCGGCAGCGGCGGCGATCCCGACACGACCGCCTCCGGGGGCGCAGTGCTCGCCGCGAGCGCGTCGTGATCGGGCGCCTCCGATTCGCTGCGCGCCGCGAGGCCCGTGTAGCTGGTGACACGCCAGCGCGGCCGCAACACGCCGCCGAACGACCGCGCGCCGAAGCCGTCCGGGACGCGGGTGTCCGGCGAAGGCAGCGCGGAGGCCGCTGCCGCGGGCAGGTCGGCGACGGCGATCTGACCGGCACTTGCGCGGGCGAGCGCGTCGAGACGCTCGCGGAGCTCGGCGTCGCGCATCGCTTTCGCGCGTTGCTCGCAGGCTAGAGGATCGCGCTCCTCGCCGAGGAGCAGCCAGGCGAGCGGCGAGGTCTCCCAGCTCGCCAACGGCCCGCAGACTGCGACGACGCGGAGCTCGGCACGCGTGAGCGCAACGTAGGCGAGGCGCAGCGATTCCTCGCGCTGCTCCCGGGTGGCGAGCGCCCGGTGTGCCTTGGGCGGGCTTCGGGCGAGGTCGAACCGGGCGCGCCCCTCAGCATCGTGGAAGGCGAGCGGTCGCTCAGCGTCGCGCTTGCCCGCGCCGCCGGACCACAGGAAGGGACAGAAGACGATGGGGAACTGCAGTCCCTTCGACGCATGGACGGTGAGGATGCGCACCAGCCGCTCGTCGGACTCGAGCCGCAGCTGCTCGCTCTCGGTGTCGAGCGAGGGCGCGGCGCGGGACTGCGCGAGATAACGGACGACGCCGGCGAGATCGAGGCCCTCGCCCGCGGCTGCGGCCTCGAGCAGCTCGGCGAGGTGCAGCAGGTTGGTGAGACGCCGCTCGCCGTCGTCGAGCGCGAGCAGCCGCGGCGCGACACGACGCTCCACCGCGAGCGTGCGCAGCATGCGCGCAAAGTCGTCGCGCTCGGCGAGGTCGCGATAGCGAGCGAAGTCCTCGAGCGCGCGCTCGAGCGGTCCCTCGTCGCGCTCCAGCTGCGCGAGGTCGTCAGCCGACCAGCCGAGCAGGTCGGTGGCAAGCGCGGCCCGCACGAGGCCTTCCTGTGTCGGGCTCGCCACGGCGAGCATCATGCGCTCGAGCTCCATCGCCTCGTGCGATGCGAACACGCTCTGCTGGCCGTAGGTCACGCTCGCCACGCCGGCACGCTTCAGCGCCGCCCGCACCAGCGCCGCCTCGAAGTGGCTCTTCACCAGCACCGCGATGTGCTGTCCCGAGAGCCGTTCGCCGCCGATCCGCGCCTCGCCCCGCAGCCCGGCGGCGAGCAGGCGCACGATCTCGGCGGCTGTCACCGCCGCGATGGCGAGGCGCGAGGCATTCTTTCGCGGCGGCTTCTCCTCGTCGCCGCGCGGCGCGTGCCAGATGGTGAAGGGCGCGGCGAGCGCGGCGGGCAGCACCAGCTCGGTGCTGCGCGCGCCTGACTGCGGGCTCGCGGAGCCCGGTGCGAACTCGATCGCGTCGACGAGGAACGGGTCTTCGCGTGCGAAAAGCGCGTTGACCGCCGCGACGAGGCCCGGCCCCGAGCGGAAGTTCTCGAGCAGCGTCCGGCGGACCGCATCGCTGCGCGCGTGCAGGTAGGCGCGCACGTCCGCTCCCCGGAAGCCGTAGATCGCCTGCTTGGGATCGCCGACGAAATAGAGCAGATCGCCGTCGCGCCCGAAAGCGCCGCTGAAGATGCGCGCCTGCAGCGGATCGGTATCCTGGAACTCGTCCACGAGCACGGCGCGGTAACGCGCGCGCAGCGAAGCGGCGAGGCGCGCCCCCTGCCGACCCGCCAGCGCGCGCTCAAGGTGCCCCACCAGGTCGTTGTACGAGCACAGCGCCCGCTCGCGCTTCAGCAGCGCGAGCGTGTCGCGGCTCGCCGCAATGGCGCGGAGCTTCAGGTCGAGGGTGCGCAGCTCGAACGCTTCAGCGTACGGTGCGGCGGCCTTCACGAAGCGCTGCGCGGCAGCGAAGAAGGGATGCGTTGCGGTCACGCGGGCTCGGGCCGGGATCTTGTCCGCCGCGAGCCGCTTGATCGCTTCCGGCAGGTCCGGGCTCACCACGCCGCCCGCGAAGTAGCGGTCGAGATCCCCCGACCACAGGCGCAGCTTCTCGGTGGTGTATGCGGAGGTCAGCTCCTCGCGATCGACCGCTTCCTGCAGCTGTCGCAGCACCTCGGCGCTCTGCTCCCGCCAGAGGGCTGCTGCGGTTGCGAATGCCGGCGCCAGGGAATCTCCCACGTACTGCGCGCGCTCCGCCGGCACGAAGTCGGCGTACGGCTTGCGGTCGACCTCGAGCAGCAGTCGGGCGAGCGAGCCGGGGTGCACCTTGCGGTCGCGCAGCCACGCGCTCCATTCGGGCGCCGCGCCGGCCGTCTCGCGGCGCCAGAAGTCGGTCACCGCCTCCATGACGAGCCGCGATTCGTCCGGCACCAGCTCGCAAGCAAACGGCTGGCCGCTCTCGAACGCATGCTCGACCAGTGCGCGCTGGCAGAACGCGTGGATGGTGTGGATCGGCGCGAGATCGAAATCGTTGAGCGCGGCATCGAGGCGCCGCAGGCACTCGCCGCGATCGAGCGCGGGGGCGCGGGCGAGCCATGCGAGCAGCGGATCTTCGGCGTCGCCGCTCGCTACGCCGTTGCCCGCGAGCCAGGCACGCAGCGCGACCAGCCGCTCACGTATGCGCGTCCGCAGCTCGGCGGTCGCGGCCTCGGTGAAGGTGACGACGAGGATCTCGCGGATCGAGAGGCCGCGCTCCAGCACGAGCCGCACGACGAGCGCGGCGATGGTCCACGTCTTGCCGGTGCCCGCGCTCGCCTCGACCGCGATCGTGCCCGCGAGCGGCGCGTCCTGGATCGTGAGCGCAGGCACTTGCACGGCGCGATCGCTCACAGGCTCTCCCTCATGTGCTCGAGCACCGGCAGGAAGACCGCCGCCGCCAAGGCCGCGAACTCCGCGTCGAGCGGATCCTCGACGCCGCGCCAGGCGAGCTCGATGTAGGGCCGCTCGCGCTCCGGATAGCCGCCTTCCCCGTCGGCTCCGGGCTCGAACCGCTTGCGCGCCGCCTGGAGCGCGTCGGCCCCCTCGATCAACGCCCGCGCGTACGCAAAGCTCGACTCGCAGAAAAGGGGCAACGGACGCTCCGCTGCACGTTGCCACAGTTGCACGAGTGCCGCGAGTTGATCATGCGCCTGCACAATCGGTTGGAGCTCGATAGTGCCGCCCAGCGCGTGCTGCTCCGTGACGTGCTCGCGATCGGGATCGGCGAGATGGAACACGAGGTGCATGATCCACGCCTCCAGCCAGTGGCGCGCGCGCCGGGTGCCTGGGATTCCGAGCGCGAGCCCGTGCGCGAACCTTCCGCGCAGCGTGCCCCGCACCGTGGCGCCGCCGACCTCGATGCGAAACGGCAGCGGCGGCTGACCGCCGCGCACGCCGGCCGACCGCATGCGCTCGACCACCGGCAGCACTTCGCCGAGGCAGGCGTGGAACGCCGCTTCCCCCGTCGCGCCGTGCGGCAGGCGGCCGCGCTCGCGTGCCACCGCCTCGGCGGCCTCCCGCGACGCACCGTGCAGCATCAGCGCATAGGTCTCGGTGCGCAGCGTCCATTCCTGCAGCTTGTCGAGCACGAACGGCTCGCTCGTCTCGAGCGCCGCCTCGCCCTCACCGAGAACGATTCCGAGCCGGTCGCGGAGGAACCGGCGCGCCGGATCCTGCACACCGCGCACGAGCTGCTCGAGCGAAATCTCCGTCTCGAGGGCAGGCGGCGCGAGCGGCGCTGGGACGACGCGGCGCGCGGCACGCAGCACCTGTGCGCCGATGGCGACGCGGCTCGCCTCGGCGTACTGCTCCGCGTAGCTCCACAGGCGCGGATCGCGGTCGGGCACGAAGTAGCTGCGGCTGAAGGCCTGCAGGGGATGGAGTGTCGTGAGTCGTCCCAGCGCGTCGCCGCCGTCCTCGCCGATGAAGCTCCGCCCGACCACGTCACGCAGCTCGCTCACGACCACCGACGGTGGCTTGGCAGCGTTGTCGCGCGCACTACGGCCCGTCCAGCTCACCAGCAGCCGCTCCCGCGCGCCGAGGAGCGCTTCGAGCAGCGCGTAGCGCGCCTCGTCGCGCAGCACGCGGTCGCCGCGCCGCGGCGCCTGTGCGCCGAGGTCGAACGACGGCGGCGGGGACTGCCGCGGGAAAGCCCCGTCGTTCATGCCGAGCAGCACGACGACACGCGCCGGCACCGGGCGGTTGGGCCGCAGCGCCGCGAACGTCACGCCGCCGGCGAGGAACGACTCGACCCGCGTCTCCGGTGCGAGCCGAGCCTCGAGCTCGCGGCGCACGACGGCCAGGGGCATGGGCGATTCGCAGCCGCCGCGGCGCGCCTCGTCGGCGAAACGCAGCACTGCCCTGCGCAGCGCCGCCGCCTCGTCGAGCTCGTCGAGCGCGGGGGCCAAGAAGCGCTCCTGCACGTCCTCGAGCAACGCGGCCCAGCGCGCCGCGCTGCGCGGCTCGCGGAGCGCCTGCTCGAGCGCGAAGACCGCGTCGGCAAACGTCGCGAGAGCGCCGAGCGCGCGGGCCTCAGTGCCTTCGATGGGATCGTACGCAAGCCGGCCACGATAGAGCGCCGCGGCCTCCTCGCGCATCGCGTAGCCGAGCAGCATGCGGTCGAGGCCGTGACGCCAGGTGTGCTCGCCGCTCGCGGGAAAGCCGAGCGATTCAAGCGCGGCGGCGTCGCGTCCCCAGCGGATGCCGCTCTCGTGGACCCAGCGCCGCACCACGGCAACGTCGGCCTCGAGCAGTCCGAAGCGGCGCGCCACCGCGTTCGTGTCGAGCAGCGCCAGAACCGTCTCGGCGTCGAGGCGCGACCGCGGTAGTGAGAGCAGGCGCAGCAGCGCACGCGCGATCGCGCTCGCGCGCACCAGTCCGCGGTCGGCGATCGTGAAGGCGATGCGGCGCGATTCGGGTGCGCTGCCGAACACCGAGCCGATCGCGCTCGCATAGGCGTCGAGATCGGGCACGAGCACCAGCACGTCGGACGGCGCGAGCGACGGGTCACGCTCGAATGCGTCGAGCAGCCAGTCCTGGAGCGCCTCCACCTCGCGTGTGGGACTGTGGCAAACGGCGAAGCCGAGCGAGCGGTCGTCGACTGCGAGCGCGAGCGCGGGCGCATCGCCCGCCTCGGCGCCGCGATCGCGCAGGTGGAGGATGTCGGATTGCAGCACGGCGAGTGCCGTCGCCGGGCCCGGGTCCTCGAAGCGCTCGACCGATGGTGCGTCGGCGAGCGCGTCGAAGAAGGCCTGCGCGTGGCGTCCCCACGAGGCCAGGAGCGCGTTGCCGACGGGCGGCGCATCGGGCCCGGCAGCCGAGACGGTGCGGCGGCGGATGTCACCCCAGTACGCCAGCCCGCCGGGGTTCAGCGCGAACACGTTCACCGCCAGGTACTCGCCGAGGCGCCGGAAGGTGTCGAGGTAGAGCGGCGGCAGCGCGCTCAGGGCGAACAGGTGCAGGCGCTGAGGCAGGACCGCGCGCGCGGTCAGGTCATCCTCCAGCGCGGCGAAAAAGCGCTCGCGGGGGTGCGGCTTGTCCGCCACACGAAGCGCCGTCGCGATCTCGCGCCACAGCGCGGCCTGCCAGCCCTCGTCGGCGCCGAGGCCGAGCAGCTCGCCGCGCCCCCAGCGCTCGAGCCAGTCCGGCCGTTGCACCAGATAGCCGTCGAAGACGCCGGCGATGCGCGTCGCGAGCTCGAAGCGACGCAGCGCGCGCGTTTCCGCGCTGTCGCCGGCGTGATCGGCAAGATAGCGCCGCACCGGCTCGAACGCCTTGTCGCGACGCTCGCGGCCAAGGAGGTCGAAGAGCCGCCAGGCGAGCGGCTCCGGCTCGAACGGCGAGTCGGCCTCGATGTCGCCGAGCACGCTCGCGAAGAGCGACCAGGCGTAGCCCGCGGCGAACACGAAGCGCAGGTTGGCGGCAACCCCCAGCCGCTCGGCGAGCGCGAACGAGAGCCAGCGGCCGATCCCCGCCGACGGGACGATCACCACCTCGGGCTCGAACGGTCCGAGCGGCACGTCGCGAAGCGTCTGCGCGAGCGCGTCGGCGAGCGTTTCGAGCCGGTTGGACTGGATTACGGCGAGCATTCGGGACGGTCCGCGTCACCCGCGGAAGCCGGGTCATGCGCGGGGATGGGAGGATTGGCAGAGCGAGGCGCAGTGGGCACTCTCCTGCCGACTCTCCTCCGGTCGTCGCGGCGAACTGTCGATTGTGCCGCAGCGCTGGCTCGCGACGCGAGCCTTCGCACGACACATGCGCACGCCGTCACGAGCGAAGCCCACAGGCTGGCATGGAGTCCGCACAGCCTCTCAGGCGCTAACGGACTGTCCGGCGATGTGGCGCGCGATGTCGCGCACGATGATGGCGTTCGCGTGCCGCGGTTGCCACCCGAGCGCCAGCGATTCGTCGATCGCGAGCACGTGCGGCATGCCGAGCATCAGCACCTGCTCGCGGGCAAGCAGCCGGTAGCCGGTCGCGGCGCTCGCCGCCGCGACCGGCCCGAGCGGCAGGCGGATCCGTCGCACCGGCGCGAGGCCGAGAACCGCCTCGATCTCGCTCACCCATTGCATGATGGAGAGCGGTGCCGGGCCGGCGGCGTTGAAGAAGCCCTGCGCGCGCGTCTCCAGCACCCGCAGCACAAGGCTCGCCACGTCCTCGACATGCACCATGTGCACCGGATGCTCGCCACGTCCCGGGAACGCGACGATGCCGCGCCCGGTCATCATCGCGACGAAGCCGCGGAACAGGCCCTCGCGTCCGGGGCCGCCGATGATGCACGGGATGACGGTCGCATGCGGGTCGGAGAGCGCATCGACGGCGCGCTGCGCCGCGAGCTTCGAGCGACTGTAGACGCCCTGCCCTTCCATCGGGCTCGTCGTGCGGTACACGGGCGCGCCCGACTGCGCGTACATCATGCTGGTGCCGATGTTCACGAAGTGCGTGCCGCTGCCGGCATAGCGGCCGGCGAGGTTGCGGGTCGCGGCCACGTTGTTGCGTTCGAAGTAGCGCTGCCGAGCGACGAGGGGCAAGTCGCGGGAGACGTACTGGACCGCCGCCGCATGCACGAGCGCATCCGCCTCCGGCAGCGTTCGCGAAAACGCCGCCTCGGCGAGATCGCCGCGCACGTCCACTGCGCCGACGCGGTCGGTGGTCGTGACCGCGTGGCCGGCCGCCCGCAACTGCGCCACGACCTCGCGACCGAGGAAGCCGGCCGCGCCGGTGACGAGGACGTTCACCGCGGATCGCGCGTGCCGGGCGGCCGGTGCATCAGCTGCGCGCGACGAGCCAGACGCCGACGATGATGGTGCCGATGCCGACGAGCTTCTGCGCCGAGAGCGACTCGCCGAAGAGCATCCACGCCGCGAGCGCGTTGACGATGTAGCCGATCGAGAGCATCGGATAGGCGACGCTCACCGGCGCGCGCGACAGCGCCGCGATCCAGATCGCCACGCTCAGGACGTAGCAGGCGAGCCCGCCGAGGATGTGCGGCTCGGTGGCGACACGCAAGCCGCTCAGGAGCAGCCGCTCGCGGTCGAGCCCGAGCGCGGGAAAGGCGTTCGTGCCCGCCTTGAGCAGCAGCTGCGCGCCGGCGTTGAGCAGGACGCCGGTGAGCACCATGCCGAAGGTGAGCGCGTTCATGGGATGAGAGCGCGCCGCGCGGAGCGACTGCGACTTCGCTCGCGGGGACAGGACGCCGGCACGTGGGTTCGGTATTGAACGAATCGCATCCTCAGGCGATCACCACGGCCGTCCCCGACGCGGTCACCATGAGCATCCCGTTGTCCTGCCCGAGCACCTCGTAGTCGATGTCCACGCCGACGACGGCGTTGGCGCCGAGCTTCTG
>Ga0114939_10002281_pt1 | contig 14364 bp, 10 predicted proteins | sample AshMeaCrysSpring_FD_87196 | JGI IMG/M metagenome (GOLD analysis project Ga0114939, IMG submission 87196) | Groundwater microbial communities from Big Spring, Nevada to study Microbial Dark Matter (Phase II) - Ash Meadows Crystal Spring | ecosystem: Environmental > Aquatic > Deep subsurface >... | reverse complement strand
GGTTGTCCGTCAATCTGCAAATAGATAAGAACCGTCCTAGATGCACCCGGCATAGGTTTTTCAGCCAGGAGCAGGGGAATGCCGCCAGTGGCTAACCGGCGGGGGGTAAATCCCCTCGTAGCCAGGGCCTGCTCGCACCATTTCATGTTGACTTCAATATCCGCGTGCTGGTGGGCGTCATTGGGCATGGATAGTAAAGCGTAGAATTCCGGGAAACTTTTCCGCGCCTCAGCCAGGGCCAGTGCGTCCAGGGTTTCCTGGTTGGGTGCCTGGCTATGAACGTTGCTTAGAAAACTGCCGGTTAACAGGATGATTAAGATAATACGCACCATATTTATCGTTCTAAATTTTTTTTAAAGCATCTCATAGGTATACCGAAATTAGGTTTTGTTACAGTGTGTGATGCTTCTCTTCCGAACAATCGCCATCGCCACATTCTCCCCGTCCATCGCTGCACTCACGATGCCACCGGCATAGCCGGGTCCCTCGCCGCAAGGATAGAGGTTTTTGACCTTTGGGTGGTGCAACAGGATGGGGTCTCTCGGGATGCGAACGGGCGAGGAGGTCCTGCTTTCCGTTGCCACCACCACCGCTTCATTGCTCAGGTAGCCGCGCATTTTTTTTCCAAAAGCCAGGAATGCCTGTTGAAGGCGCTGTCCAACGAAGGGCGGCAGGACCTGGTCCAGGGGCGCGCTCCGGATTCCGGGAATATAAGAGCAGGGGGGCAGTGAAGTAGATAATTTGCCCCGCGTAAAGTCTTCCATGCGCTGTGCCGGGGCTACAAATTTTCCTCCACCCAGCTGGTAGGCTTTTTGCTCCACGGCGCTTTGGAAATGCATAATCAGCAGCGGATCGTCCTCCTGGATTTTTTTTGGATGGGCCGATTGCAGGAATCTCCAGGCATCCGCTTTTTCCACCTGAACCACCATGCCCGAATTGGCAAAGGGATTGTTTCGCTTTGAAGGACTCCACCCATTCACCACAAGTTCTCCGGGCGATGTGGAAGCGGTGGCAATGATGCCGCCCGGGCACATGCAAAAGGAAAAAACGCCCCGCGACTGAACCTGTTCCACCAGGCTGTAGGAGGAAGGTGGCAGGTGCGATGATCTTCCGATGAGGGGATCGCAATGATATTGGATGGAATCGATCAGTTCTTGCGGATGTTCGATGCGTACGCCCAGGGCAAAGGGTTTGGCTTCGATCTCCAGCCCCTGGGCCTGAAGCTGTGTAAAAATATCCCGCGCGGAATGTCCTGTGGCCAGGATCAGGTCGTCCCCCTGGAACTGATTGCCCTGCAGGGTTTGAACCGAAACCAGCAGATCATCTTTGATATTGAATTGATTCACCCTTTGGCCAAAATGGATTTGGCCGCCGCTGTGGACAATCTGTTCCCGCATGGCGGTGATGATCTGGGGCAGCTTGTTGGTGCCTATGTGTGGATGGGATTCGTAGAGGATTTTTTCATCGGCCCCAAAATGCACCAGGAGCTGAAGGATGCGGTTGATATTGCCGCGTTTATTGCTGCGCGTGTAGAGCTTTCCATCGCTGTAGGTGCCCGCACCGCCTTCGCCAAAACAGTAATTGCTGTCCTCGTCCAGTTTTCCTTCCCGGTTGAGCAGGGCCAGGTCCCTTCTGCGGGCCTTCACATCCTTTCCCCTTTCGAGGATCACCGGGCGGATACCTTTTTCAATGAGCTGGAGCGCGGCAAACAGGCCGGCAGGCCCGGCGCCGATGATCAGGGTCTGGAGTTCGGAATGCCTGGTATCCTGGAAATGAAAGCCGAGGCGCTCCCTTTCCTGCAGTGGTTCGTCGATGAAGGCCAGGATGGTCAGGTTGATTTTGACCGCCCTGCTTCGGGCGTCAATCGACTGGCGAAGAATCTGAAATCCAAACAACCTTGAGGGCGAAACACCGCAATGTTCCGCGATGGACGCTTGAAGGGCGGAATGTTTGTCCGCAGTCTGCGGACTCACCTGGATGGAGATTTTCTGTTGCATGGGCGGCGGTCAGGTGTTTATCCTGAAAATGCTGCGGAATCAGAAAGGAAGATCGTCCGATGCGGGTTCACCGGCCGTGCTCTCCGTGAAGCTAGGCTGCGGAGCGGGTTTCACGCCGCCCTGCATGGATGCGCTTTCCAGCCTCCACGCGTCGAGGTTGGTGATATAGTTTACCTGGCCATTTTTTTCCCAGCGGGATCCCTTGATATTGAAATGCACTTTCAACTCGTCTCCAATGTTGAAACGATCAATCAGTTGCGTACGGTCCTGCACGCTTTGGAACTTGATATAGTTGGTGATGATCCGGCCGTTGATATCTTCTGAACTCTCAATCACGAATTCCCTGGTACGAAAGGTTTCCGTGCGCTGCACGGTGTCAAATTTTGCCACCAGTTTCCCGGTTACGTCGAAGCCCATATTGAATGAATTTGGGCGAAGATACATTTTCCGGCGGATAGCCCGGAGGCGCAACGGCTGTGCGGAAAATTGGAAAAAGTTTATACCTTGACCTGCCGCCATGAAACATTCCTTCTCAGTTCGCCAAAATGTTGCCGTATTCCTGCTGTTCATTGCCTCCTGTCATCCACAGTACCGGCCAAGCGGGCTGCAGTATGAATCTTATGATGTAAAGGCCGCGGTGTCAGATACGGCCTATGAGTCCCTGCTTGGTCCATACCGCCAACAAGTAGAGGCAACGATGAATGATATCATTGCGGAACTGCCGGTGGATCTGGTCAAATCGCTTCCGGACGGTACCCTTGGAAATTTTATGGCAGACGCTTATCTGTACATGGCAAAGGAGAAATGGGATACATCCGCCGCGTTAGCATATATGAACAACGGGGGCATCCGCAGGAACGGCATCTTGGCGGGGCCCCTGCGCAAGGGTGCGGTATATGAGTTGATGCCTTTTGACAACCTGATGGTGGTGCAGAAGGTCAGCGGCCAGGTTTTGCAACAGTTTCTGGATCATATCGCCGAAGAAGGTGGAGGGGGCGTAGCAGGACTGTCCATGAAGATTCAAAACAAAAAAGCAGTGGATGTGAAAATCCAGGGTCAGCCCATCGATTTGAACCGGGTGTATACCATGGTGAATTCAGACTATGTGGTCAACGGCGGCGGACGTTTCCTGCTTTTTAAAGATCTCCCCATGAATCAGACCGGATATCTGTTGAGAGATGCCATCCTGGATTATTGTCGCATTCACCGGCAGGCCGGTAAGCCGTTGCCGGTGGACACCCAAAAAAGAATCATCCATGACTGACAGAAGAAAATTTTTGCGGGATGCGGGGCTTGCGTCCGCATCTTTTCTCTGCGCCCACCCGGTGCTGTTTGCCCGGGAGTCTGCCGCACCATCGGAGGCGCGACTCACCATCCTGCATACCAATGATGTGCACAGCAGACTGGATCCTTTCCCCGCAGATGCGGGGTCCAATGCCGGTCGCGGCGGCGTAGTAGCCCGCGCTTCCATGATCCGTGCCATCCGGGAGAAAGAAAAGCATGTACTCCTGCTGGATGCGGGGGATATCTTCCAGGGAACGCCTTACTTTAATATTTTCAACGGCGAACCGGAAATCCGTGCCATGCAGAAAATGGGTTACGACGCCGCCATCATGGGGAACCATGACTTTGACGCCGGCATCGAGAATTTCGCCCTGCAGATTTCAAAGCACAGCCGTTTCCCGATAGTCATGTGCAACTACGATTTTTCAGGCACGCCCATGGAATACCAGCATCGCCCCTATCATATCATACAAAAAGGCAGCCTGAAGATTGGCATTACCGGAGTGGGCATTGAGTTAAAGGGCCTGGTGCCGGAGAGCCTTTATCGCACCACCGTCTATCGGGATCCGGTCAAACATGCCAATGAGCAGGCTGCGTTCCTGAAAAAGAAAAAGCGCTGCGATATGGTGATTTGTTTGTCTCATTTGGGTGATAAATACCAGGAAGACAAAGTAAGCGATGAGACATTCGCAAAACAATCGGAACATATTGATCTGATCCTGGGTGGTCATACCCACCGGTTCTTCGAAGCGCCGCGTGTATACAGGAACCTGGGCGGTGTGGAAGTGCTGGTAAACCAGGTGGGTTGGGGAGGGTTGAGGCTGGGCAGGCTCGATTATGTTTTTTCGGGCACTCGGACAAAAAAAATGGAAAAAAATCAGTCGCTGCTGGTAGGAAAGAAAACAGGAGAATAAAAAATTTTTTTATGCACTTTCCTAAATCTATATTCGCTACCCCTTTGAAAAAAGGGGCTGATTTTTGAGATTGGAATTTAATCCGGAAAGTCCGTTTTTTTTGATTATTTTGAGACTATCGTACCAGGCAAGAGAGAAGTTGTACACATGTTGAAAAAAGGTAACGTACAAGTGCGTTGATCGTTACGAAAGGTACCCTCGGTTCTTAAGAAATAATGAAAACAGTGTCTTTCTGAACCACGTTGAGCATGATCCTTTGAAAACCAAGTCAGCGAAACAGAAACCCTTAATTTTTTTGCTCAAGGAAGAATGGATAAGACGCACGATAAAGTCTGGAACAGTTGTTTGGCAATCATAAAAGATATTGTTGAGTGGCAGCATTTCAAGACCTGGTTTGAGCCCATCAAACCGGTTGCGTTGAAAGAGAAAGTGCTCACCATCCAGGTACCTTCCCAGTTTTTTTACGAATACCTGGAAGAGCATTACGTGAATTTGCTGGCCAAAACACTGAAGCGTGAACTGGGTAAGGATGCCCGGCTTGAATACAGGATCATGGTGGACAGCGGCAATGACAAAAGCAAGCCGCTGACGATGGATGTGACCGGACATGGTTTCAAGACTTATTCAAACAACGAAATGGATTTCCCTCTTGTCATAAATAATCCTGTCAAGAATCCGTTTGTGATACCCGGTCTGAAGAAAATGCAGATCGATTCACAGCTCAATCCCATTTACACCTTTGACTCGTTCGTGGAAGGGGATTGCAACAGGGTTGCCCGCCGTGCGGGTAAGACGGTGGCGGAGAAGCCCGGTGCCACCTCTTTCAATCCATTGGTGATTTACGGAGGCGTGGGGTTGGGTAAAACCCACCTGGCGCAGGCTGTGGGCAATGAAGTGAAGAGGCTCCACCCCAACAAGGTGGTGCTCTATGTGAGTTCCGAGAAATTCATCAACCAGTTCATGGATCACAGTCGCAATAACGCCATCAACGACTTCATCCATTTTTATCAGCTGATTGACATCCTGATTATTGACGATGTGCAGTTTTTCAACCGTGCGGAGAAATCCCAGGATGCGCTTTTCGCCATCTTCAACCACCTGCACCAGAGTGGCAAGCAGTTGATCCTCAGTTCAGACAAACCGCCCAAGGACCTTGAAGGCGTGCAGGAGCGGCTGCTCAGCAGGTTCCGCTGGGGGCTGAGCGCGGATTTGCAGACACCGGATTACGAGACCAGAATTGATATTCTGGAAAAGAAAATGCGGAATGACGGGCTGGAAATGCCCCGTGAAGTGGTGAAGTACATTGCCTATAATATTCAGAGCAATATTCGCGAGCTGGAAGGTGCGCTGATCTCGCTTTTGGCACAGTCTTCGCTCAATAAAAGGGAAATCGATCTCGATTTGGCCAAAAAGGTGCTCCGTAACTTCGTGAAAACGTCCAGCAAGGAGATTACCATCGAAACGATACAGAAAATGGTCTGTGAGTATTACGATGTATCCTACGATAAACTCCTGCAGAAAACCCGCAAGCGCGAAATCGTGCAGGCGAGGCAGATCACCATGTACCTGGCCAAGATCTTCACCAAGAATTCCCTGAAGACCATCGGGGAGCATTTCGGGGGCCGGGATCACACCACGGTCATCCATTCCTGTCAGACTGTCAAAGACCTCATGGATACAGACAGCCTTTTCCGGGAGAGTGTCATCGAACTGCAGCAGAAAGTGCAGCTGGCGGCGATGTGACACGGAACCAATTTTCTTGCTCTTTTCACCCTAAACCGCTAATTTCGCAGTCCCAAAATAGTATTTCAGTCGGTGAGGTGGATGAGTGGCTGAAATCAGTAGTTTGCTAAACTGCCGTACGGGTTAAACTGTACCGCGGGTTCGAATCCCGCCCTCACCGCTTTCAAAAACCCATTTCGCTTTGCGGAGTGGGTTTTTTGTTGAGGGTTGTGCGTTGAGAGATGGTTGATGGTGGATGATTGTGGTCAGAAAGACATTGTGTCTCTATGACTTTGGTCACTTTCCATTTCTCCTGTGACCTAAGACACATAAGGCCTTTATCGTGCTGAGTATTTTCACATCATTGAATACTCAAACAATGAAAGAAACACTCTTACAACTCCAGCAATTCATCGCGGAGCCATGGCCGTGGTATGTAGCCGGCCCCCTTCTGGCGATGATCATGTTTATCCTGCTTTATTTTGGGCATGAGTTTGGCATCAGCGATAATTTCAGGCTCATGTGTGCCGCCGATGGGGCGGATGAGATGAATGACTTTTTTAAAATCGACTGGAAAAATGGGGGCTGGAACCTGATGGTGGCCCTCGGGGCCGTTTTTGGCGGATACCTGGCCTCTCACTATTTCATGGGTTCCCAGGGGGACATCGCCCATATCAGTTCAGCCACGGTACAACAGCTCAATGAAATGGGCGTACCGGCCAAAGAAGGGGCTACGCCGCTGGTGCCTGAATTCATCAGCTGGAGCAGCCTGTTCACCTGGCAGGGATGGCTCATCATCGCAGGCGGTGGCTTCCTCATCGGCTTTGGCGCACGCTATGCCGGGGGTTGCACTTCCGGTCACGCCATTAGCGGACTTTCCGCGTTGCAGCTCCCCTCCCTGATTGCCGTAGTTGGATTCTTCATGGGTGGATTGTTTATGACCTATGTGATTATTCCACTGATATTTCCAATAAAGTGACCGTGTTCCCGGAAGGTGTCCCTTCGGGCATAACCCGGGGTCACCTTCCGGGGAAGAATAACCAATAAAAAATTTCGATTATGATGCGCATGTCAAGATACATCCTGGTGGGAATCCTCCTCGGTTTCGTACTGTACAAAAGCGAAGCCGTGAGCTGGTACAGGATTTATGAAATGTTCCGTTTTCAGAGCTTCCATATGTACGGCATCATCGGCTCTGCCGTGGTGGCCGGCATCCTCATCGTCCAGATCATCAAACGCCGCCACGTGAAGAATGTGGAGGGCGAAGTCATCCAGATCCGGGATAAGAACAAAAGCATCCCCCGCTACCTGATCGGCGGATTCATATTTGGCCTTGGATGGTCCATGGCAGGCGCCTGTCCTGCGCCCATGTTCATCCTGCTCGGCAGCGGTTATACCGTCTTTGTGGTGTACTTGCTGGCCGCCATGACGGGCACTTATGTTTACGGGTTACTTAGGAAAAAATTGCCGCAGTAGGGGAGGGTGTGGGTAGTGGGTTGCGGGATGATGGATGATAGATGGTTGATGATCGATGATGGATGATGGGGGACGTCTTTTGGAATCTGCAATGAGGGTTTTGGTCGAAGGTGAAGGGTAATGTTTTCCTCAAGGATCTAAGCGCGGGTATGAAAAGGAGTTGCCAGCGTGAATCATTTGCTTCGGTTGATGCCATATTCCTTGCCGTTGGTCGATTAATCCGGCCAAAGCTCGGCGGGATGGCCTGATTTGACTAGCTTAGGCGGGGGCGATGGCCCACCTTGATGAAAGCAGTAGGTCATAGCATTTCCGGGATCATAATCCCGCTGTTTTGCGGGATCCTGGTGGTCTGTTTTCCTTCACAGGCTGCCGCACAGACCTCCGCTGTTTCCCAAAGGGTCACCATGGGAACAGACCTCTCCATTTACGGTTATGCGTCTACGGTAGAGACGCCTTACGGGGACCTGGCTGCCGCCGGCTCCTATGCCAGCAGCATTTTCCGGAACTATCCCCTGGTCAGCCTCTTTTCCAAAAACGGAAATTTGCAATGGAGCCTCAAACTGGGACTGGGTGAAGCTCCGGAGCGGTTTGTTGGCGGGGTGACGGCCATGCACACGGCTACATCGGGAGATCTGCTGGTGGCGGGCTGGGTCAATACAAATAAGAATCTGGATATTCAATTTCCTTACGAAGACGCTTTCCTGGCAAAGATCAGTGCCTCCGGTGCGGTTTCCTGGATCTGGAGATTCGACCGGAACAGGACTTCCTGTGTCCGGGAAAATTATTTCCGGCCCTTCCTGTTGACCGAATTGCCGGATGGCGACATATTCCTGGCGGCAGACTATTTCGATTGCCTGGACGAAAGCAAGCGACTGGTCATGATGCGTCTCGCGCCGGAGGGCAGCCTTAAATGGTCTTCCACTTATGAAGGCTCCCTTAGCCTGGCCCTTCGGGGTGGGGTTGATGCAAGAAACGGACTGATCTCTTTCTGGGGAAGGGGACCTGGCACGGGCAGCGGGGGTGTTTTGGAGAAGTTCGAGGTGGATCCACAGACCGGCCGGATCCTTGCATATAAAACCTGGGCCATCGATCCGCAGTTTGATCAGCCCAACCATCTCTTCAGCGGTGAAAACGTCAGGAGTCAGGTCCTGCCCAATGGCCACACGCTGGTGACAGGCGTTTCGGCCGACGCGTACGGCTTGAAAAACACCCGACCGGTGATTTTTTCTGCCCTTGAATTTGACGCCCAGGATGTTTTCCTGAAAGGGTTTCATATCATCCCCGCGCAACCGGACAGTGGCACGATCAGCCTGAATATCAAGCCTGCCTTGGACGGGTCGGTGGTCATGCAGCGCACGTTAAAGTTAAGTGCGGAGAGGACAACGACGGACCTGGCGGTCTTTCGGGATGGGCAGTGGCTGTCCCAGCGAAGGTTTCTGGATATGCCGCTGGGATTAGAGACGCCGGACCCTGTTCACTTATTCACAGACGGAACATTTGCCTTGCTCAACCAGTTTCAGGGTGTTGTAGACTATTATTTTCTCCAGTCGCAGGATCGCAGCAGTGGTTGCCTCGGTAATACAGATCCGGGCTTCCCTCTTTTTGCGCATCGCCCCGCTTTTTATCGCCCCATTTCTTCCTCCCTACCCAGATTGGTTGCAGATACCATCACAGGTGTATCCGTGGCATCGGAATCTGTGCTGCAAGCCTTCCAGGTAGGCAACCGGTTTAACCTGGGCCCTGATCAGGCGATCTGCGAAGGCAACAATGCCACCCTTGCTGCACCCTATGGTTTTGAGCAATATCTCTGGAGCAATGGGCAAAGGGACCGCGTGATCACCGTATCTGCACCGGGCGTCTACAGTTGCAGGGTCACCGATGCCTGCGGGCAGGTGTTTACGGACTCGGTGGAAGTGAAAAGTGCCAGGTTGGTCAACCTTATCCTGGAAAGGCAGGTGGCGATTTGCCCCGGGGAGGAACTGCAGATTACTGCGCTGGGTACATTCAGGGAATACCGCTGGGGACCGGATTACGAAATCAGCAGCAACCTCGGATCACCCGAACTTCGGGCGAGACCCCTGAAGGATACCGCCTATTACCTGGAAGCCCGGGACCCATCCGGCTGCTCGGTGTATGATACGGTGAAGGTGCGCATTTCAAAGCCCATTGCCTTTAGCCTGGCAGGAGAGACCATCATCTGCCCGGGAGATCGCCTCGTTTTATCCGGGCCCGCCGGAATGTCAAACTATTTATGGAGCGATGGAAGCACGGGAAAGGATCTGGAAGTGCGCAAGAAAGGAACCTATTCGCTCACGGTGCTGAATGCCGATCGATGCCCCAGCAGTGCCTCCCTGACGGTCCTCGCGGGCGATTGTCCTACTGCATTTTTCATGCCCAATGCCTTTACGCCCAATGGGGATGGCTTGAATGACCAGATCAGGCCGGTCATTCGCGGAGACCTGGCTCAGTACCGTTTCTCCATTTACAACCGATGGGGTCAATTGGTTTTTTCCACCATGGATCCGGATGTGGGATGGGATGGCAGGTTGGCCGGACAGCAGCAGCCCGGGCAGGTATTTACCTGGAAATGCCAGTGGCAAATGGAAGGCGGAGAACCGCAGGCGAAGATGGGGACGGTGGTCTTAATTAGATAGATCTTGGATGCAAAGCAGAATGATGCATTAGCTCATTAGCTCATTGGGTGAATGGGAATCCAATGTTGGGCGGCAAACAGCTTATAACGTGAACTATTCTCTTTCTGTGGTTATTTCCAATGAGCTAATGAGCAAATCAGCCAATTCGTTAATTTTTTAGTCCCGGAGGGCCCTCCGGGAAGGTTTCACAGGAATCAGTTTTTGTGTATATAAGTTGAATCCGCGGATGCACTGAATGAGCCAAACCCGGGGTTCATGGCACCGCAATACCAGTTGGCCTGGTCGATGGCCTGGAAATAACCCAGGTACCGGTCGCGTATATCCGCATTCATCAGGTAACCTTCTGAACGGTTGTAAAAAGTCTGCAGACCGAAGCTGTCATGGTTGCCGTAAAGCACGGCGCCACGAATGGGCGCAAATCCGCCCCAGTTTCGCAGCACGGAGTACCCGCGTGCTGTTTCCACGACGAAAAAGTCACAGTTAAAGCTGCTGGCCACCACAAATCCACGGTCTTTCTGCAGCCATTCTGATTCATCGATCGGGGGCCGCTGGACCTCTTCCTTGCTGCAGGAAACCAGGAATAAAAAGGCCGGAAGCAGGAGTAACCAAAATTTCTTCATCTTTTATCAGGATTTGACATGCATTAGATGAAGTTTGATCCTGAAAAGTTCTTAAGGATCCGTTAATTCCCTCCCGGTGGGCAGTGGGTGCGCAGGAATTCCGTGTAGAGCGCAGACAGGTGTACAAAAGTGCCTTCGCCTTCGCTGATGCTATGGGTGCGGTTGGGGTAGGGCATGACCTGGAAGAGTTTGCCGTGCCGGACCAGTTCGTTGATCAGCATATCCACATTATTGTAGTGCACATTATCGTCACCGGTACCGTGTATGATAAGCAGTTTTCCGCGAAGGTTTTTGGCGTAGGTGAGGGGGGATCCCTTCAGGAAGTCGTCCCGGTTTTCCTGGGGCAGTCCCATGTATCGTTCCTGGTAGATATTATCGTACGTAAGCTGGTTGGCCACCGCCGCGATGGCGATGCCTGTTTTATAGATGTCCGGGTATTGGAACATCAGGTTGAGGGTGGCGCTGCCACCGCCGCTCCATCCCCATACGGCCACCCGGGAAGTATCCAGGTAGGGACGTTTGAGGATTTCTTTAGCGCCCATGGCCTGATCACGGATATTCACCAGCCCGATTTTGCGGTATATGCTTTTTCTCCAGGCCCTGCCTTTGGGGACGGGCGTGCCCCTGTTGTCCATACAGATATAGAAATAGCCGTCCTCCTGCATGTTGCCTGTGTAGAGGAAATTTTCCGAGGAACCAAACTGATCCTTCACTTCCTGTCCCCACGGTTCCGTATAGACGTAAAAAACCACCGGGTATTTTTTCTTCGGATTGAAATTCTTCGGCTTTTTCATCCAGGCGTCCATCTCCACGCCGTCTGCGGTGCGGACGGTGAAGAATTCCATGTCCGCGTTGGGATCTGCCTTGGCAAGGACCGTTTCCACGGGGTTTTTGCCGCTGAGTTCCGTATGGCCGGGCAGCGAGATCCATTCCCGGGTCATGCGCGAGCGGTGACTGGTGAACGCGTGCTGGGCGTATTTGCCGTTCGGCGAAATATTGTAGAAATGGGTGCCGGCCTGGCTGGCGGGCGAGACCCGTTCGGCGCCGCCGCTGCCATCGAGTTTGGTGCGGAACAGGTAGCGCTGCGTGGCGTTGTCCGGCGAGGCCATGAAATAAAGGTAGCCGCCGGCCTCGTCGATGCCCGCGATGTCGATCACGTCGTAGTTGCCCTTGGTCAGGAGGGTTTCCTGTTTGCCGTCGCGACTGACACGATACAGATGCCGCCAGCCGTCTTTTTCGCTGGCCCAGAGAAAGGCGCTGCCGTTCGACAGCCAGTCCCAGCCGCGGTCGGCATAGTCCTGGTCCCAGGAAGGCATGATATCGATCCAGGCGGAATCCCTTTCTTCCTGTATGGTCCGGCTGGCGCCCGTGCGTGCGTCGCAGAGCATGATCCGGCTATGGTTCTGTTTGCGGTTCAGGTGCTGCACGATGAGCTCGCGGGCGCCCGGCGTCCAGTCCATCCGGGGCAGGTAGGATCCCCACCGGGTATCATAGGGGATCTGCATCCAGGTGGTTTTGGCGGTGGCGATGTCCACCACGCCCACCCTGAAGGGCGAGGGTGCTTCGCCGGACACGGGGTATTCCACCGGAATGGCCACCGGGTAGATCGAGTCCGTGTTATTGATCATGAGGTGGTCCTTCACCTTGCGTGCGTCCATCTGCCAGTAGGCGATCGCCTTGCTGTCGGGGCTCCAGCGGAACCCGTCCCGACAGAAAAATTCTTCCTCGTATGCCCAGTCGAAGGTACCGTTGATCAGTTTTCGGTTACCCCCCACAGTCAGTGCCTTGATTTCCCCGGAAGCCAGGTCTTCCAGGTAGAGGTTGTATTCGCTCACATAGGCCGCCTTGGTTCCGTCCGGCGAGAGCTTGGCGAACATCAGGGAGGCGGGAGGCCTTTTTCTGCCCAGTTGTTTCAGTGAGCCGGATTTCAGGTCCAGCAGCCAGTAATCGCCCCGGGTTTCGTATCGCCAGACTTTTTGCGTGTTGGTGAAGAGCAGGACTTTTTGTTCTTTCTCGTACAGGATAAAGCCAGCCGGGGCAAGCGTGTCTTTTGTTCCGGGAGGCAGCAGGGATTTCCGGGCAACAAGCACCTGCGGTTTGGCCTGGGGCATTTGGTAGCTTAACAGTTGTCCGGATTCGAGTACCGTATATGTTTCACCATCTTGATGCCATTGGATGTTTTGACCATACAATTGATGAACCAAGAAAAAGAGGAAAACGGTGGAAAAAGTCAGTAGGCATTTCATGCCGTGAAAGTTCCATAAACTTCCGAGGAATAAAAAAAAAACCCCGGCAATGCCGGGGCTTTGTCCTTGTCGGGAAGACAGGATTCGAACCTGCGACCCCCTGGTCCCAAACCAGGTGCGCTACCGGCCTGCGCTACTTCCCGGGAGGGTGCAAAGGTAGGGGAATAAGGGTGCACGACAAAATCAGGGGATCAGATAACGAGGCTGTCCGCAGCGGGGTGATTTCGGGGAAAGTTTCCTTATCTTCCTCCAAACCTTTTTCATGCGTCTTCTTCTTATACTGTTGCTGCTCATTGGCCCTGGCTTGTGGGGACAGACTGACGCTTGGGTGCCTTTATTCAACGGCCGGGACCTCACCGGCTGGAAGCAACTGAATGGCCAGGCGAAGTTTGAGGTGGTCAACGGGGAGATCTGGGGGACTACGGTGCCCAATACCCCCAATTCTTTCCTTGCAACCGAGAAAATCTACGGGGACTTTACCCTGGAACTGGAATTCCTGGCGGATTCCACCATGAATTCGGGGATCCAGTTCCGCTCGGAAAGCAGGCCGGATTATATGGGCGGTCGCGTGCATGGCTATCAAATGGAAATCGATCCCTCTGATCGAGCCTGGAGCGGCGGTATTTATGATGAAGCGCGTCGCCTCTGGCTCTACACCCTGGAAATGAACCCGGGCGCGAAAAACGCCTATAATCGCGCCGGATGGAATCGGTACCGGGTGGAGTGCGATGGGGGCACGGTCCGGACATTCGTCAACGGCGTACCGGCGGCTCACCTGGAAGACACCCTCTCCACCCGGGGCTTCATCGCCCTTCAGGTGCATTCGATCGGCAGGCCCGAAGATGCGGGAAAGCAGATTCGCTGGAGGAATATCCGCATACGGGAAGGACGGCCATCGTCCCCCACAAAACCCCCTGGTATTTTCGTGGTCAACCTTCAACCCAATGCGCTCAGCCCGGAAGAAAAGGCACAGGGCGTCAGGCTTTTATGGGATGGCAGGACAAGCGCAGGCTGGCGGGGCGCTTACAAGCAGGCGTTTCCGGAGAAAGGGTGGCAGATCTGGGAGGGTATCCTCGCTGTACTTCCCTCGGCCGGTGCAGAGTCTGCCAATGGGGGCGATATTGTCACGGAAGAGCAGTTCAGCGCTTTCGAGTTACAGTTTCATTTCCGTCTTACCAGGGGTGCCAACAGCGGGGTCAAATATTTTGTGACGGAGACGGAGGGGAACCAGGGCTCGGCCATCGGTCTGGAATACCAGGTCCTGGACGATTCCACTCACCCTGATGCATTGCAGGGTACGGCGGGTAACCGCACTCTGGCCTCCTTGTATGACCTGATTCCTTCCTTTAAATTCGGGCAGGCTTACCGGAAAATCGGGGAGTGGAACCGGGGGATGATCCGGGTGCACCCGGATGGAAGGATTGAGCATTTTCTGAATGGATACAAGGTGG
>Ga0114939_10002280_pt1 | contig 14367 bp, 7 predicted proteins | sample AshMeaCrysSpring_FD_87196 | JGI IMG/M metagenome (GOLD analysis project Ga0114939, IMG submission 87196) | Groundwater microbial communities from Big Spring, Nevada to study Microbial Dark Matter (Phase II) - Ash Meadows Crystal Spring | ecosystem: Environmental > Aquatic > Deep subsurface >... | reverse complement strand
TCGCCGTGCAGGGAGCCGGACGCAGCCTGCGGCACGCCAACGACGGCCGCGCCTCCGCCGACGGCAAGCTCACCTGCCGATGGCCGACGCAGGTGATCGACGAGGCGCAGGGCGCGCTGACCGGCTCGGCGCTGGTCCCCACGCTCGACAACGGCGCCGTGCCGCCGGAGATCCTGGCCCTGGCCCGCGAGGTGGCGCTGCACGACCCCTACCACACCGCATGGCTGGCCGCCGCGGCCGCGCCCACGATCGGCCTCGGCACACCCACCGGCATCGGCGTGGTCCGCGAGCGCCTGCTCGCCGAGGCCGCGATCCGTTTCGGGACCGACGCCACCTACGACGGCGCCACCGCCGCCTTCGGCACGCTGGGTCCCGCGCAGCCCCCGGTCATCGGCCCCGGAGGGGAACCGCGGGGCGGCGCCGCGGCCCAGCCGATGACCCAGCCGTGGATCACCGCGGTCCAGCTCGGCGACCGGGTGCACTCGTTCTCCCTGGTCAAGGGCGCCGATCCCGACCCGGTCGGGGTGACCTGCTGGGCCCAGCCGTGGGTCCCGCTCTGGCTGGAGTGGGAGGTGGCGCTGACCGGGCCGAGTACGCCGTCCATCGACGGGTGGCGACTCGGGACGGTCGACCTGGAGGGCGCCAGCCGCGACAGCGGGGCCCTGACCACCCGCGTGGTGAGCGGGCGCGCCATTCTGACCACCGGTGCGGCCACCACACTGCGCAGCGCGGTCCTGGACTGGCTGGCGGCCGAGCAGGCCCGCGACGACGCGGACCCGATGGCCGGCCAGGCCACCGACGAGCAGGAGGCCGCCCTGGCAGCGCTGGCCACCGCGGTCACCCGCAGCGACGTCGTCACCGCGGCGCTCGACGGCCTGCGCACCCAGCTGCTGGGCCTGTCGTACCGTGACGGTGTGCGCCGGGCGGCCAACGGCTCGGGCATCACCGAGCCGGCGCCGGTGCAGCCGCCGACCCTGCTCATGGCGGGCAGCCTGCGACTCACCCGGGCGCGGCTGCTGGACGCCTTCGGCAGGGTGCTCGACCTGCCCGTCGACGACGTGGCGGTCACCGTGCGTGACTCCGTCGACGCCGAACCCGGCGCGCTGTCCGTGCCACCGAGGCTGACCCGTCCGGCGCGCTGGCAATGCCGCCTGGTCGACGCCGCCACCCTTGTCGGCGCCGAGGGGGTGGCGGCCCGGGTCGACCAGGTCGACGCGACCCTGCAGGTCAATCCGGTCGCCGGCTTCCTGCTCCCTGATCACCTCGACGAGAGCCTGGAGATCTTCGGGGTCGACGGCAGCCCGCTCGGCGAGCTGCTGCACGAGCCGGTCGGCGGGGGTGTCGTCTGGGAGATCGCGCCCGGCCGGGCCGGCCCGCCAGACGCCGGCCCCCGCTACGGGCTCACTGCCGCCCAGCAACCGCTCGGCTCGTTCGCCGTCGGGCTGGTCGCCGCCGATGCCGCCCACCGGGCCGGGCGACCCGCCGAGGACGAGTCGGCGTTGTCCGCGCTGCTGCGCGCCATCGACACCACGCTGTGGACCGTCGACACGTTCGCCGCGCTCGGAGCCGAGCACGTCGCCGGCCTGGTCGGGCGTCCCATCGCCGTCGTCCGGGCGCAGCTGCGGCTCGAGCTGCGGACCCCCGACGACATCGACCTGAGCGACCCGCAGCGTCGAGCGGAGTGGGACGAGGCCGAGCGCGAGCTGCAGTCGGTCGCCTTCCCCGTGCGACTCGGTGAGCTGACCCGCACCGACGACGGCGTGCTCGGCTTCTTCGTCGACGACGACTTCAGCCGGTTCCGTCCGGTGGACAAGGCCGTCGCTGACCTGGCGCTCGACGCTGGGCGCAGCCGCGGACAGCTCGGCCTGCTCAAACCCGGTGAGCCGTTGCCACCGGCCACCGTGATCGACCATCCCTACGTGGTCGGCCCGCCCGACTCGACCCTCGGCGACAGCGACACCCTCCACCTGCACGTGGGCCAGACCGTGACGCTGACGGTGCTCATGCATCCGGCCGGCAAGGCGTTCCTGTCCAGCGGCATCCTGCCCCGCTCGTCCCTCGCGCTGGCCCGCGACTGGGTGGGCCCCGGGCTGGCCCGCATCGCGCCGGCGCTGCGCACCGGGCCGGTGCTGGTCGAGACCGATCTGGCCGCCGAGGGGCAGGTGCGCCTTCCCAAGGTGTCGGTGTTCGGGGAGGACCAGGACTTCTGGTGGCGGGACACCCCGGGGAGCTGGCGCACCGACGCGATCCTCGCGGCCACCCAGACGGCACTGCTGCCGGACACCCCGGCCCAGCTCCGGGACGGCTGGATCCGGGTGCGGCCCACCACGCCCGGAGGATCCGAGACGACCCCATGAGCCGCTACGACTGGCCGTACCAGCGCCGAGCCGTCGAGCGCGACGACGCCACCGGACGGGCCCGGTTCGTGGCGCGGCACCGCACCGAGCTCGACATCACCGCCGCGCTCGCGGCATCCCGGGGGAGCGCCGCGGGTGGCCCGGGTCGGGTGGGCGTCCTCGCCGCGGCCAACAGCCGGACCGACCTGTGGGTGCCGCTCGGGCCGAGCACCGTCGTGCACGGGCAGGCCGCCGGCAACCCTCGGGTCACCGGTCGCGTTCGCTGCCTGTACGTGCACCCCGACGGTCAGCGGCTGTACGCGGGCACCGCCAACGGCGGCCTCTGGTACTCCCGCGACGGTGGCGAGTCGTGGCAGTCCATCGGTGGGCTCGCCCCCACCGCCACACCGGGCATCGTCCGCCCCGCGCACCGGCACGCCAGCGGGGCCATCCTGGTGCTGCTCGACCCGGCGGCACCGGACGACGAGAGCAAGGACACCGTTCTGGTCGGCACCGGGGAGATCACCCCGTCCAGGCTCGCCCATCCGGGAGCGAAGCTCGGCGGCATCGGGGTGCTGGTGGCGACCGGCCCGGCGACCTCCGCGGACCCCGACCCCTGGGTGGAGGAGGCCCCCAACCTGCTGGAGAAGGGCGTGTACCGGCTGGCCGTCCAGCCCGGCGGGGCGACGGTGGTCGCCGCCACGTCCATCGGGCTGCTGCAGCGACCGTCCGCAGCCGGGCAGGGCAGCGTCTGGGACCGTGTCGCCGGTGAGCCGTTCGAGGACCTCGAGGCCGTCGTCACCGACGTGCTGTGGACTGCGGCGGTCGCCGGTGGCGCGCCGGGTCGGCTGTGGGCCTGGGTCAAAGGTGACCGGCAGGGCGGGCTGTGGGTTCGCGACGACGGGGACAGCGACTTCCGCAGGATCGACACCCCGCAAGCCGAGCAGCGGCGCAGCTCGATCGCGGCCGCGACGCCACCGAGCACCCTGTACCTGCTCAACGACCAGGGCGACGACGAGCCACCGGCGCTGTTCCGCGTCACCTCGCCGGCCGACCCGGCCGACCCGACCGCGCAGCAGGTGGCGGGCGTGCCGGACATGGTCGGCAGCCAAGGCGGCTACGACCTGGCGATCGCGGTCGACCCGACCAACCCCGACCAGGTCGTGCTCGGTGGGTCGTTCTTCGAGGGACCACCCGACGCCGCCGCCGTGGCCGGGCAGAACGTCAACGCCGCCGGGGAGACCTACCCGGAGGACGCAGCCATCTTCGCCGCCGAGGTCGGCCTGACCGGCGGCACCCTCACCTACGGCCACGCCGGCCCGCCGGTGCGCATCGGGGTGGGCTGCCACGCCGACGTCCACGACCTGCACTTCGCCGACGCCGGCAGCCAGCTGTGGGCGGCCGGCGACGGCGGGGTGTTCCGCTCCATGTTCCCGCAGCAGAACTCCGGATTCGTCGCCCGCAACACCGGCCTGGCGGTGATCCAGTCCAACTATGTCGCCGCGCACCCCACCTGCGAGGGTCGGGTGGCCTTGGGCCTGCAGGACAACGGCGTCGTGGAGCGCGCTTCGTCGGCGGTGTGGGGGCACAGCGGCGACGGCGACGGCGGCGGCATCGCCTTCGACCCGCGCCTCCCGACCCGCTACGTCCGGCAGTACTTCGACGGTCAGTGGACCTCCTCGGACGGCAACCAGTTCGACAAGCTGCTGTACTTCCGCCCGCCGGCGGCGGCGTGGACCGAGCACGCGAACGCGAAGAAGGAGCGCAGGGCCGCCGCGTTCTACTCCACGGTCGCCACCATCGCGCACACCCGCGGCGCGGCCGCCGCACCCACCCACACCCAGGTGCTCATCGGCACCACCCGCGCGTGGTTCAGCGAGGACTGGGGAGCCAGCTGGGTAACGCTGCCCACCGGGACGGACCCGATCACCGCCACCACGTTCGACGCCGGTCAGGACGACGTCGGCCAGCCCATCACGGTCTGCGCATGGGCCACCTCCGACGTCGCCTGGATCCTCAGCGACAGCACCCTGGCGCGCCTGGTACGAGTCGCGGGAAGCGACGCCGGCGGTGGGCCCGGGTCGTGGAGCCGCGACGTCGTGCTCGACAAGACCCGAAAGCCCAAGAAGGGCTCGACGAGCTCGACCGGTCCAATCCATCGGGCGGTCATCTGGACCGACGTCGCGCCGAATCTGGATGCCCCCGGCGTGCTGCACGGACCGAAGGGTGCGGCCTACCTCGGGGCGCTCGGCGACCCCGACGACGCGGCCGTCGACACGCTGTGGTGGTTCGACGGCACCGACACGTGGCACCCGACCGGCCTTCGGGGCGAGGTGCAGGCACCGGTGACCGCGGTGCGCTGCGACCCGCGGCGCCCCGACGATGTCTACGTCGGCACCACGATCGGGGTCTGGCACGGGGTACGTCACCTGGCGGACCCGCCACGCTGGGACTGGGCAGCCATGGTCAACGGGCTCCCCGAGGCGACCGTGGAGGACCTCGCCCTGTTCGAGGACGGCGACCTGCGACTGCTGCGGGCGGCCATCTCCGCCCGTGGCCTGTGGGAGGTGCGGCTGGGTCGCGACGCGGTCGACGTCACCTACCTTCGCGCCCACGACGACGACCTGCGGTACCGCGACCGTGCCCTGCAGACCCAGCGCGACCTCACCACACCCCGGTCGTGGCATGGCAGCCCGGACATCCGCCCGCGGGTGACGCCGGCTGCGATCCCGGCACCTGTGGCGACCCTGACACGCGTGTCGCCCGGCCCCCCGGAGCGGCTGCGCCGCTTCCAGGCCGCGCTGCGGTCGTTCACCGGTGACGACCGTGTGCGCGCCACCGGGGAGTGGGACCTCTACTTCGAGGACGTGCTGCGCGACCTCGGTGCCCCGACCCATCCGGTCACCGGACGGGCGCAGATCGACGCCACCTTCTGGAGCAGCGTGATGGTCGCCCCGCACGCCACCCGGGAGCCGTGGGCCACCGCCGCCGAACCCGATCGTGGTCCCACCGAGGCCGACCTCGCCGACCTCACCCCGAAGATCGACGAAGGTGAGGCCGACAGCGTGTCCCAGGTGGTGACCGCCGTGCCGCACAAGGTCGACGTGGTCGTCCACCACCGTGGGCTCGACCCACGGCCCTCCGCGGACGTCCGGGTCACGTTGCTGCGCTGGACACGACTGCCCACTGACCCGGTGCCGCGCCGCGACGACCCCAGCACCTGGTTCACCGGCTCGGTGCCGTGGGCAGCCGCGGCGGACGAGGTGCTCAACTCGGCGGCAGGCACGACGACACAGACATTCGCCGGCGGGTGGCGCTTCGTCGGCAGCACCGCGGCCACCCGCCGCAAGACGCTGGCCGGCCCCGCGCTGCACAGCGACACGTCCGGGGTGGTGACCTTCGACCTCGACCTGAGCCCGTTCCGCAACAACACGGTGATGCTGCTCGCCGCCGTCATCCGCGCCGGCGGCGACAGCGCCCTGGCGTCCAAGCCGGCCGCCGACCTGGTTCTGCGCGACCTCGCGCTGACCGACCCGCACGTCGCCGTCCGGTCGGTGGTGATCGAGCGGCCGTGAGGGCGGTCCGGGTGCTGCGATGCCCGGCGTCGCGGTGTCGTGAGGCGGGACCGGCGGCCCGTCGCCGACGCCGCTACGGCAGCTCGTTCACCCGATCCGTGCTCGGCGGCTCGACGGGGCTGTTGGCCTCGAGGTAGGTGGTCAACGCCGTGAGGTCCAGTCCGCCGTCGAGCTTGGCGGTGGAGGGGATCTGCTCGAACGTGGTGAAGTTGTCGCCACCGTCAGCGAGGAACCCGTTGGCCGTGACGACGTAGGTCGCGCCATCGTCCAGCTCCGTACCGTTGAGACGAACGTTGCTCACCTGGACCCCCGTGCAGGTGCCCTGGGTGATCTCAGTGTCCAGGTCGTAGGTGAGCCCCTCCGAGACGCCGAGGTGCAGGAACGGTCGACTGGAACCCGCGGGCTGGCATTGCTCCTCGAGGACCGACACGATCTGCTCCCCCGTCATGGGGAAGCTGAAGATCGTGTTGTTGAAGGGCTGGAAGGTCAGCGCCTCGCCAAAGGTGACGACGCCGTCTCCTTCCCCGGCCAGGGAGGAAGCGAACAACAGGTCGGAACGAACGCCGCCAGGGTTCATGAAGGCAATCTGCGCCTCGAACAGCTCCCGGGTGGCCTCGAGCTGGGCGTCTGCGACCAGGTTGCCGGCAGCGGACTCCACACCCCTGTCGTCCCCCGGGGGGGTGCCACCGCGGACGATGTCCGCCGTGATCTTCCCAACGGGTTCGTTTCCGACCTCGTCGAACAGCGGCTGCCACTTGCCGATGACCGCTGTCTGGGCGGGGTCGGGTGTGAGCTGGGCCTGGATGACGGCGTGGTTGGTCGCCGTGCTGAGGTCCCGGCGGACGTCCTTGGTGCGCTTGTCGAGGACCAGCTCGAGCTCGCTGACCACCCGACCGAAGGAGTAGGCGCTGGTGAGCAGACGTGGCTGGCCCGCCGGGTCGGTCCGGGTGCAGTTGTACGGCTGATGGGTGTGCCCGGTGATCACTGCGTCGATCTCCGGGTCGAGCGCGTCGTGGATCGCCAGCACTGGCCCGGAGACGTCGACGCAGGCATTGATGTCTCCAGGCGGCGGGTTCTGCTGTGCCCCCTCATGCAGCAGCACCACGATCGCCTCGACGCCCTGGCTCTTCAGCTCGGGAACCAGGTCGTTGGCTGTGGTCACCTCGTCCTGGAACTTCCATCCCTTGATGCCGGACGCTGCCACCAGTTCGGGTGTGCCGTCCAGAGTCATGCCGATGAACCCGACTTTGATGTTGTTGACGCGCTCGATCCAGTACGGCGGCAGCACGGTCTCGTTGTTGGTCTCGCTGAGCACGTTGGCAGCCAGCCAGGGGAACTCCGCCCCGGCGTACGGCTGGTCGGGGAAGTAGCAGCCGTCCACCGGGTGGCAGCCACCGTTCTGCATCCGCAGGAGCTCGGGGACACCCTCGTCGAACTCGTGGTTGCCGACGCTGGACACATCGAGACCCATGGCGTTGAGCGACTCGACCGATGGCTCGTCGTGGAAGAGGCTGGACAGCGCCGGAGTCCCGCCGATCAGGTCTCCGGCTGCCACGGTCAGGCTGAACTTGTTCCCGGCGCGCAACTCGTTGAGCTTCGTCGCCAGGTACTCCCCACCGCCGGCGTCCTGGCCGTCCACTCTGCCCGGGGTGTCGGCCTGAAGGTGTCCGTGGTAGTCGTTGATGGCAAGCAGCTGCAGCGGTACCAGTTGACCTCGAGGGTCCGGGTTCCCGGGAGGATTCGGTCTGCCGTCCCGGGCGGCAGCGGCTGGTCCCGCCGACGCCAGGGCAGCAGCGGACAGCGCCAGGACACCCGCGGCGGCAACGGTGCGTCGCTTCCACACCTGACGGCTGGGGCGTCGGGACTCGACGTACCTCGACATGGACTGCTCCTTGATTGGGGTGGGTTTCGGTGACATCTCGAGGCGAGGCCCGCAGGGCGCTCAGGCGAGGTTGTAGCAGGACGACGCGGGCCTGTCGTCGTGCCAGCCAGAGGTTCACTCGACGTCGACCGGGCGTTCAAGCGCCGGGATTCCAGAGTTCTCCTCAGCCAACCGGCGATGAACGCCGTTCGGCCTGGGGCCCACAACTCGATGACCGTTCGATCGACCGACGCCCAGACGCCGGCCGGCATGCGGACACTCTCGTCCGTCGGCGCGTCCTTGGCGGGCGGAGGTTGAGTCATGCGGCGCCTTCTTGTCCTCGCAGTAGTCATGTCCGCAGTCACGGTGGGCCTCGCCCCGCCGGCGGCAGCGGTCGATGGTGTCCTGATCAGTGAGCTGCACTACGACAACGCCAGCGCCGACCTCGATGAGGCCGTCGAGGTGGAGGGACCGGCGGGGGCCGACCTGACCGGGTGGACCGTCGCGTTCTACAACGGTGCCGACGGGCGGGTGTACCAGAGCCTGGAGTTGAGTGGCCAGATCCCGGATCTCGGCGGCGGGATGGGTGTGCGGGTGTTCGCCCAGGGTGGTATCCAGAATGGTGATCCGGACGGATTGGCCCTCGTGGACGACACCGGCACGGTGCGCGAGTTCCTAAGCTACGAGGGCGAGTTCGCCGCGGTCGACGGCCCTGCCTCGGGGTTGTCGTCCACCGACATCGGTGTGGCCGAGTCGGCCGCCACTGCCGTCGGCGAGTCCCTCCAGCGTGTCGCCGGCACGTGGACCGGCCCGCGGGCCAACAGCTTCGGGTCGCTGAACGCGGCTGCTCCTCCCACCGCCGGAGCCTGCCCCGATCCGCCGCTCGTCACAAGAATCCACCAGATCCAGGGCGCCGGAGCAGCCACTGCGTGTGCCGGCGAGCAGGTCGTGGTGGAGGCGGTCGTCGTCGGGGACTACGAGGGCCCGGCACCTGAGCTTCGAGGCTTCTACCTCCAGGAGGAGGATGCCGATGTCGACGGCGACCCTGCCACGTCCGAGGGCCTCTTCGTCTTCAACGGCGATCTGGACGGGGTTAGTCAAGGGGATCTGGTTCGGGTTCAGGGGCAGGTCGCAGAGTCCTTCGACCAGACCCAGCTCGGCGCGCCGACGTCGTTGACGGTCCTGGAGTCAGCGAGGCCACTACCCGGTGCGACCTCGGCCACGCTCCCGCTGGCATCCGCCGATGCACTTGAGCCGCTGGAGGGCATGCGCGTCACCTTCCCCCAGGACCTGTACGTGACGGAGTCCTTCCAGCTGGGTCGCTTCGGCCAGGTTGTGGTGTCGTCCGGTGACCGGCTCGACCAGCCCACGGCTGTGGCCGAGCCGGGGGCGCAGGCCAACGACGTTCAGGCAGCCAACGCCCTGAACCGGCTGATCATCGACGACACCCAGAACGGCCAGAATCCGGACCCGATCATCTATGGGGGAAACGGTGCTGTGCTGAGTGCGGCCACCCCGCTACGGGGTGGGGATGTGACAACGGGGGCCACCGGGGTCCTGACCTACACCTGGGCCGGCAACGCGGCCTCGGGCAACGCCTATCGGCTGCGACCGGCGGGGGAACCCATCGCCTTCTCCGCCGCCAACCCGCGGCCCAGCACCGCGCCGGAGGTCGGCGGTTCGCTGACGGTCGCTGGCTTCAACGTCCTCAACTACTTCCTCACCTTGGACCAGAACGGCGCCACGTGTGGCCCGGTCGGGTTCATTCAGGAGTGCCGAGGTGCCGAGAGCGCGGTGGAGCTCCAGCGCCAGCGAGCCAAGCTGCTGAGCGCTCTCGGTGGTCTACGTGCCGACGTCGTGGGGCTGATCGAGCTGGAGAACACGACAGGTGTCGAGCCGCTGGCCGACATCGTCGCGGGGCTCAATGACGCGCTCGGTTCGCCGAGCTACGACTATGTCGAGACCGGCACCATCGGCACCGATGTGATCAAGGTGGGGCTGATCTACCGCACCGCCGCTGTGACCCCGATAGGCGACCCGGCGATCCTCGACAGCTCGGTCGATCCCCGTTTCGACGACGACCTCAACCGCCCGTCGCTCGCCCAGTCCTTCCGAGACAACGCCTCCGGACAGGTCTTCACGATCGTGGTCAACCACTTCAAGTCGAAGGGATGCAGCGGGGCTGCCGGAGCAGACCTTGACCAGCGCGATGGTCAAGGGTGCTTCAACGCCGCCCGGACGGCTGCGGCGACCGCCTTGGCTGACTGGGTCAGCACGTCCCCGACCGGGGTCGAGGACACCGACGTCCTCGTCATCGGTGACCTCAACTCGTATGCCCGCGAGGACCCGATCGACGTGCTCACTCAGGCCGGTCTGGTCGATCTCGTCCGAACCGAGCAGCGCCCCTACAGCTTCGTGTTCGACGGCCAGTGGGGCTATCTCGACTACGCCCTCGCGACGCCTTCGCTGACGCCTCAGGTGACCGGTGCGGCGGAGTGGCACATCAACGCCGACGAGGCTCCCGTTCTTGACTACAACACCAACTTCAAGAGCACGGGTCAGATTGACACGTTGTACGCCCCCGACCAGTACCGAACCTCCGACCACGACCCGGTGGCGGTGGGTCTGGCACTCGACGCTGCCTCCGCCGACCTCGTGGCCGCTCCGAGTCGACTGTGGCCGCCGAACCACCGGCTGCGCCGCGTCGATCTGTCCGCTCGCGGCCCCAGCGGTCAGGCGCTTGCCGTGGCCATACTGGACGTCACGTCGTCCGAGGCGGACGCCGACCTCGATCCCGAGGACGTACCAGGGGACGTACAGCCGGTCGACAAGGACAGCGTGGATCTGCGCGCCGAGCGTTTCAGCCTGGACGGACGGACCTACACGGTGCACGCGCAGGTCACGGGGAACGGACAGCTCCTGGTGACCAGCGCAGCCATTCGGGTGCCACATGACCAAGGCCGGGGCCGGGGGTGACTCCGTGACCACCTCGGTCTCGAATGAGGACGGACTGCCCCCGTGAGCGTTGGCGTGGGTGAGTCGCTCAACGTTGCGGTGCGCGCGCCCGCCGCCAGGTGACCCACGCCCCGCCGACGGCCACGATGAAACCGATGAGCAGCAGCGTCGCGGCCGGGCTCGAGGCGCGGTAGTACTCCATCGCCACCTGGGACGGGTCGCTGGGCTGGTAGCGCACGAAGACGCCGGCCCCGACCGGCGGGAGGCCGGCCAGCAGGCTGGTGGTGGCCGTGACCCGCTGACCGTCCCGGGTGGTGAACCGGACGGTGATCTGAGGCGGGTTGCCGTCGCGGGACTCGACCACGTTGGCCAGGGTCTTCTCGCCGGTGAGCACGAGGCGGTTCGGCCCGACGTAGACCGCTCCGGCGGCGATCAGCAGCACGACCGCCAGCGCGAGGAGCAGCCATCCGCGGGTCCGGGCGTTCATGCCGGCCCGCCCTCTGCGTCGATGAGGGCCCACAACCGCGCAACGTGCTCCTCGCGGGTGGTCGTGGCGCCGACCGACACCCGGATGACGGCGGTGTCGTCGATGACTGACGTGGTGACGTAGGAGTGCCCGGAGGCGTTGATGGCCGCCGCCAGTCCTCGGGTGGCCTGGTCGCCGCTGGCATGCCGAAAGGTGACCAGGGCCAGCGGAGTGGGGGCGACCAGGACGAAGCGGGGATCGGCCTCCAGCCGGGTGGCCAGGTCGTGTGCCCAGCGGATGTGCTCGCGGATGGCGTGACGGATTCCCGAGGCTCCGTAGCAGCGCAGCACGAACCACAGCTTGAGGGCGCGGAAGCGCCGGCCGAGCGGGACATGCCAGTCGCGGTAGTCCAGCACCGCTCCGGACTCGCTGGCCTCGTTGCGCAGGTACGGCGGCACGATCGACAGCGTCTGCAGCAGCGGCGCCCGGTCGCGGACGTAGCAGACGTTGCAGTCGAAGTTGACGAACATCCACTTGTGCGGGTTGAAGGTGTAGCTGTCGACGAGGTCGATGCCGTCCTGCAGGCCACGCAGCTCCGGGCAGATCATCGCCGAGCCGGCGTAGGCCGCGTCCACGTGGTGCCACGCCCCGGCGCGCCGGCTGATCTCGGCGATGGCCCGGACGGGGTCCACGGCGGTGGTGCCGGTCGTGCCGACGGTCGAGACGACGGCGGCGGGGGTGAGACCGGCGCGGACGTCGGCGTCGACGGCAGCCGCCAACGCGTCCGGACGCATCGCGAACCGCTCGTCGACCTCGATCAGGCGCAGGTGCCGGAAGCCGGCTACCCGGGCCCCCTTCTCCACCGAGGAGTGGGCCTGCGTCGAGGTGTAGGCGACGAGGTCGTCGGTGGCCGCCCGAGCCCGGGCCTGCTCGCGGGCCACCACGAGGGCGGTGTGCGTGGAGTCCGACGCGCTCATCTGGATGACCCCGCCACCGGGCCCGCTGCTGCGCCACGTCGCGGGCAGGCCGAGCAGGTCGACCAGCCAGTCCAGCACGTGGGCCTCGATCTCGGTGGCTGCCGGGCTGGTCGCCCACAGCATGCCCTGCTGGCCCAGGCCGGCGGCCACCAGCTCGGCGAGCACCGACGGCAGCGACGCATTGGCCGGGAAGTAGGCGAACCAGCCGGGCGCCTGCCAGTGCGTCAGCCCGTCCATCACCACCCGGTCGAGGTCGGCGATCACGTCGTCGAACGGCTCCGGGTCCTCCGGGGCGTGATCGGGTAGTCGGGAGCGCACCTCGCCGGGGGCGACCGACGGCAGAACGGGGCGATGCTCGAGGGACTCCCAGTAGTCCGCGACCCAGTCGACGAGCCGGTAGCCGAAGGTCCGGAACTCCTGCGGCGTCATCGGGGTCGGCACGGCACGGACGCTACCTGCGCCGCCGGGCGCGGCCACTGACGACCCGGGTGGGTCGCCCGTCAGGCGCCCAGGTCGCGCGCGTAGTCGATGTAGCGCTGCTTGGCCTCGTCCGCCGACAGGCCCTTCACCTTGGCCCACGCCTCGTACTTGGCGCGGCCGACCATGTCGAACATGCCCGGCTTCTTGCCCCCGACGTCCCCAGCGGTCGCCTGCTTGTACAGCGCGTACAGCTGCAGCTTGGCGTCGTTGCCGGGGTCCGCGGCCAGTGCGGTGACGTCGGCCTGTGCCTGCGCGAAGGCAGCGTCCAGGTCGCTCATGACCCTCCCTTCCCGTGCTCGCGTTCTGCGGCACCCGGGAACGAGCCTAGGGCGCGCGGGGGGCTCGCGAGCCCGGGGAGTCGGGGACTACCCTCAGCGTCTTCCGTCGCCTCCGGGAGGACATGACCTTCGATGATCGAGCTCGTCGACGACGTCCCCGAGGGTGTCTTCGGCCTGCGCGCCGGTGGGTTGGTCACCCCGAACGAGTACTCCACCATCGTGCGGCCGGCAGTGTCTGACTGGCTCGAGCGTTCTGACTCGCTGCGCGTGCTGGCCATCATCGAGCACGACTTCGCCTACGAGGACGGGGACTGGCACAGCGCGGCCGACGGCGTCCTGCAGCGGCCGGAGTGGCAGCGGCTCGGCGTGGTCACCGATGCCGGATGGTTGCGCCGGATGGCCCCGTTCGTGGGCTTCTTCGTGCCGGCGCAGCTACGCACCTTCAAGATGAAGAAGCTGCACCACGCCAAGGACTGGGTGGTGCGCTGACCGGCCGGGCTGGGCTGGCCCGGTGCTGGGCTGCGCCGCTGAGCCAGCCCCGCTTAGCCGAGCAGTGTGTCAGCCGAGCAGTGTCTGACCGATGAAGCCTTGTTCGTCGCATCCCGGAGGGATGGCGAAGACTGCGGAGCCGATCGGGGTGGTCCAGGTGTTGAACAGGTCGTTCTCGGCCAGTCGCTGCTGGATCGGCAGGAACTGGGTGCTCAGGTCGGCGGCGTAGGCGGCGAACAGCAGGCCGACGTCGGGGCGACCGTCCGGGAGCACACCGTTGTCGAAGCTGAACGGGCGACGCAGGAACTTCATGGACGGTGAGTCGCTGTGCGCCATCCGGATGTGCGCGAACTCCGGGATCACCGTCAGCCCGTCGGGACCGACCGCCTCGAAGTCGGGCTCGTCGTGCTCGAGGGTGCCGGTGAGCGGAGCGCCGGTGTCGAGTCGACGGCCGATCACCTGCTCCTTGCCGGATCGCTCCATCGCGTCCCAGGTGTCGAGCTCCATCCGGATCCGACGTAGCACCATGCCGGTGCCGCCGTGCACCCAGTCGGGCCCCTGGGTGGTCCAGATGATCTCGTCGAACTCCGGTGTCGCGGGGGACGGATTTGCGGTTCCGTCCACCTGGCCCATGAGGTTGCGCATGGTCGACCCGGGGGGCACGCTGCCGGGGGAGTGGGTGAAGCCGGGCTGGACCCAGCGCAGCGTCGCGAAGGGACGCACGGACTTGACCATCATGCGCTGGGCGTGCGCCAGCGTCGTCGCGTCGTCCGCGCCGATCTGCAGCAGCAGGTCACCGCCGCTCCAGCGGTCCTCGAGCTCGTCGATCGTCGGGAATGGCGGCAGCGGTGCCAGCCAGTCCGGGCGCTGGTCGGGCAGGCCGATGGCGTCGAACAACCCGGGCCCGAAGCCGATGGTGACCGTCAGCCGCGCCGGGACGAGAGCGAGCT
>Ga0114939_10002279_pt1 | contig 14367 bp, 15 predicted proteins | sample AshMeaCrysSpring_FD_87196 | JGI IMG/M metagenome (GOLD analysis project Ga0114939, IMG submission 87196) | Groundwater microbial communities from Big Spring, Nevada to study Microbial Dark Matter (Phase II) - Ash Meadows Crystal Spring | ecosystem: Environmental > Aquatic > Deep subsurface >... | reverse complement strand
CAGTTCGACCCAGAGCTCCGCGCCCTGGTCGCCGCTGACCTCGCCGATCGGGTAGCCGGGGATCGAGAGCGGGCCGCCGAGGTAGAAGCGCTCCAGCGGGTCCAGATTCCTGGACGCGAGCTGCCCCGCGGCGCTGGCGTACAGCGACCAGGGCCCGGCCAGATGCTGCAGGCGCTGCACCCTGAAATTCAGGCGCGCGAAGCCGCCGGCCGTCTGCGGCCCGGACGCGTCGATCTGCTCGTAGAGCGCGCCGCCCCGCACGTCGACGTTGCCGGCCGTGAGCGTGGCATCGAACAGCGTCGTGCCGTTGGGCAGGAAGTCGTGCGTCTCGTCGCCTTCCAGCGACACCGAGACCGTGCCCAGGCGCCGGTCGGCGGAAAAGGTCGCGCCGGAGCTGGAGCGCCGGTCGTCGATGGCGACGTACGACAGGTCGGTGCGCAGGCTCAGGTTGCGCAAGCGCGAGCGGACAAGCGGATGCGTGAGGTACAGCCGCGCGTTGCTGGCATAACCGTCGATGGCCCCCAGGTCGAACAGGGCCGTGCCGTCGTAGCCGTAGTAGTCGATGCTGGCGCCGACGCGCGTGCCGGTCGGCGACAACGGCCGCAGGTAGCTCAGGTAGGCATAGTTCGAGCGCGCGCCCGAACTCACCAGCCGGGCGACGGCCTGGTCGCCCACGCCGCCCGGGCTGTTGAGGTACAGCGTCGCGCCGAGCCGGTACTGGCCGATCTGCGGCAGGTTGAAGTTGTCGAAGTCGACGTTGCCGGACAGCAGCGGCTCGTCGCTCATCACGGTGCGCAGGCGGGCCGTGCCCACCTCTCGCCCGGGGTAGAGGATCGAGCCGATCCGGGTGCCCGGCAGGTCGTCGGCGAGCAGCAGCGCGCGCTCCAGGTCCTGGGCCTGCAGCGGCCGGTCGAAGTACAGGTTCGCGTCCAGGATCGACCGGACCGCCGCCGCGCCGACCCGCTCGCCCTTGTCCTGCACTTCGATGCCGCCAGGCTCGAGATAGCCCTCCTCGACGTCGAGGCGCACGATCTCGCCGAAAACCTGCGGCGGGACGAACACCTTGGCCAGCAGGTAGCCGGCGTCCCGGTACAGCCGCCTCAGCCGGTTCGCGGCGGCGTGGATCTCGGCGGTGTCGAGGCTGCGCCCGACGTAGCCCTCGAGGGCGGCCGCGATCTGCGCCTGCGAGAAGCGCGTCGCGCCGTGGATCTCGAACCCCGAGACGTGGGTGCGCCCGCTGCTGGCGGCCGCGGCGCTCGCGGACGGGCTCGGCGGCAGCGCCGGCAGCGGCGACGGCCTGGGCTCGCCCGCCTGAATGCGCTGCTGGGTCTCGCTCTGGAAGCGGCGCAGCTGCTGGCCGGCGTCGACGGCGCATGCCTGGGCCGCGGCCGCGAGGAGGCCGGCGGCCACGACGACCCGGCGCAGCCGCGCGCGCTGGCTTCGCCATAAGCGCGTCACGCGTCGGCGCCTGCGCCGGTAGCCGGACGGCCCGCCGGTTGTTCGGCTCCGGCGGTGTGCAGAGGTGCTGTCTGGCCCGTCTGCGGGCAACCTTGGCGTCAATGGCATGGGTGAGACGGGCTGTGGGCCCCAGGGACGGTGACGATCATCGCCCGACGCCGGCGCCTGCGGTTCGGCCGATTCGTGAACGACTTGCGACGGCGGTGCCGCCGATCGAGTGGCCGGCGCCGGCGGCGTTGCCCGCAGCGCCCGGTCGTCCGGCATCCGCCGGCCGCTGCGGGGCCCTGCATCGCTGAGTGGGCCGGGGCGCACCGTCATCGCTGCGCCCGCCGGCGGCACAGGCCACACGGCAGCAGCAGGTTCAGTGCGGGCGCCACGACGCCCGCGGCCGGGCGCAGGAACTCGGGGAGGCCGTCGAGACCCAGGACGCACGGCAAGCCCAGCGGCACGAGAAAGACGCCGGCCAGCGGCCCCCGCGGGCTGCCGAACCAGCCGAAGGCCCCGATCAGGAACAGCGCGAAGGCCAACGCGTACAGCGCAGCGAAGCCGATCACCGCCCAACGGCAGGGGCGCGCAAAGGCCACCTCAGGACTGCTTCTTCAGCAGCCGGTACGCGCCGAGCAGCAGCATCGCGCCGACCACGGCCGCCACCAGCGACGGCACGGTCCCGGCGAGCCCCGTCAGCGAGATCAGCAGGCTGCCGACCCACGAGCCGGCGATGCCCAGCAGGATGGTGACGAACCAGCCGCCGGGGTCGGGCCCGGGCATCAGCAGCTTGGCGACGACGCCGATCACCAGGCCGATCACGGCGACGAGCAGCAGCCCGATCACCCCGCCTGTCGCACCACCCACCGCCGCATCCATCGATCCGTTCTCCCGCTGACGTCGCACGCACGACGGCGACAGATGATGCTCGCCATGCGCGCGGGCCGACTGGCAAGCCGTTGACAGTGTGCGATCGGCGCAATGGCGGCCGCGCATAATCTCACGACATCGCGTGGCCGCGCCACGCACCACTCAACCCGGCATGGCAAAGCTGCCGCCCGATTCACGATGGCAGGACCCCGAGCTGCTGGCGCGCGGCATCGGACGCTTCGCGCCCTTCGAGTGCTGGCCTTTGCCGGCCCTGCTGCGGCTGGCGCAGGCGGGATCGGTGTCGAGCCATGCGCCCGGCGCCATCCTGATCGCCCACAAGCGGCCGCAGGACGTGCTGAGCGTCGTGCTGGAAGGGGCCTCACAGGTGACGGTCACCGATGCCGGCGGCCGGCGCGTCACCTTCATCTACGACGGCTCGACGATGGTCTACGGCCTGGCGCCGCTGTTCGACGGCGAGCCGATGCTGCACGACCTGCTTGCTTTGGATCCGGTGATCCTGCTGCGCATCCCCTTCGCCGCGGTGCGCGCGGAGCTGGCGGCAGCGCCCGCGCTGTGGGAGTCGGTCGGCGCCGAGATGTGCGCGCGCTACCGGCGCACTGCGCTGCAGATGACGCGCTTCGTCTTCGACTCGCCGCGCGTGCACATGGCCGCCCTGCTGGTGGGCCTGGCCGGACAGGGCGCGGGCTGCGACGACCCGATCCCCATCGACATGAAGCTGCCGCAGGACAAGCTGGCCGAGATGCTGGCCATCTCGCGCCAGTGGGCAGCGCAGCTGATCCGCGAGATGGTCGATGACGGGCTGCTGCAGTGGCGTTACGGCCGAGTGACGCTGCTCGACCCGAAACGCCTGCGTGCGCTGGCCGCGGAGAGCATCGGTCTGCCGTAGCGCGATCCGCCGTTCGGCGACCGTTGCGCATTGCGCGCCGGGCGCGAGCGAGGTTCGCCTCGTACAGCGAGTCGTCGGCGTCCGAGCACAGCACCGGCGCCACCCAGAGCGCCCGCTTGCGTTTCCATCCCCGGGTTGATCTACCGGGTGTCCAGGCGGTAAACATTGCCGTCGCGGTCGACCATGCAGGTTCCCGCGGTGCGCTTGCTTTGAACGTTGAATCGGTATCCGCCGTTCTGGAGTCGTTCAGCTTGGGTGATCTCGAGATTGGCAGTGGTCACCGACCACTCGCGAGCAGCCCGGTTGATGCACGCGTCACGCATCGACGACTCCGAGGCCCCGCCGCCCCCGGCGTAACCTGCGCCCCGGGTGGCATAGCCAAACTCTGCCCTGCAACCCTGGTCGACCCAGATGCCGCGGGAGTCCGCGTCCCAATTCTGGCCTCGATAGCAGTTGGCGTTGCTGAGCTTGTGATCCATGGAGACGCTGTTGGGATCGATGTTCGAGACTTCGCAGAACTTGCGCCGGTCGTCGTGCGACTCGCACCGGATCGTGCCTGGCCGGCTCGCGCCCGAACCGCCGCCACCCCAGCGGTATGCGAACTCGAATACGGCGCGGCACCCGCCATCCACCCAGATGCCGTCCGAGTCGACACCCCAGTTGTGGCCACGCCGGCAGTCGGTGTTGCTCAGCTGGCGCTGCATGTAGACGCTCTCGGTGTCGATGTTCCTCACTGCGCAGTGTCTGCGTGCGTCGTTCTGCGACTCGCAGGTGACAGTGCCGGACTGTGCCCATGCTCCGGGCGGCAGGCCGGCAATAGAGCAAAGGGCCAGGGCGGCCAGCGCAGCATGTAGACGGCTCATTCGTAGATTCCTCCGTTTCGATGAATTCCGAGTCGCGATAGTCGGTCTGCCTGCTGCGCCCGCGGAACGGCACGAGCCCGGACGTCGATGCAGGAGAACTCCCTCGAGAGCCCGGCGCACGCAACCCGACGATCACCGCCAACGCTTGTGCGGCGCGGCCATGCGACATGCCGCGATTCTTGCTCGCAGACCCGAGGCCGCACCAGCAAGTGCTTGTCATTCGAACCCGGCCCGCTCGTGCGCGGCCAGCAGGCCCACGGGGATCAGCAGGCAGGCCGCGCGCGGCCGCAGCGCATCGAACATCAAGCACTTCGGCTGCGCCGTGAGGTGGCGGCCGCGCGCAGCGCCGCGCGTGGGCTGAGGTCGGCGGAAGCACGACGGCGACAGATCTGCGAACGTGGCCAGGGCCAAATGTCAAGCGGTTGCTGGTTGCCGCGCGGGCCGATCGTGACAATGTCAACGCCGTGTCGAATGGAACCAGATCAACGCCTGACCCGCAGGCACGGCCAGCCATTCCAGGAGGACCCCCATGAACCCCGCATCCACCGCCGTGGTCGGCGCCTTGACCGGGCTGGCGATCGCGGCCGTCGTCGGGCTGGCGATCGGTGTGATCGCCCGCCTGCTGCAGGTAGGCCGGCATCCGGCCGGCTGGGGCGCGACCCTGCTGCTCGGCATCGCCGGAGCCTGGATCGGCAGCTTCCTGCTGGCCGCGCTCGGCATGGGGCGTACGCTGCCCGGGCTGGCCGGAGCGGTGCTCGGCGCGGCGCTGCTGCTGGCCGCCTTCGAACAGCTGCGGCGCGGCCGCAAGCCTGCGAAGACAGCGGGCGCGCCGGGCCGACTGCGGTCGGCAGGCCTGGAGCACCCGGTCCGAGCCGCCTGATGAGCCCGGGCCACTGCAGGGTCGACAACCGCCGCTGCGGGGCCGCCCGAGGCGCAACGCAGGCCGGCCGTGCCGCAGCCGCGGCTGGCATCCAGCTTCGCGACCACCCACAAGAACACGACGAGGAGCAAGCATGAACGGCTGGTACGAACTGTCGAAGAACGGCCAGGGACAGTATTCGTTCGTACTCAAGGCGCACAACGAGCAGGTCGTCCTGCGCAGCCAGGAGTACGCGAGGCGCGCCTCGGCGCTGAACGGCATCGCGTCGACGCAGACCAATGCCGCGCTCGACCAGCGCTACGAACTGGCCGTGGCCAAGGATGGCCGGCCTTACTTCAACCTCAAGGCCGCCAACGGGCAGGTCATCGGCACGAGCCAGATGTACGCCAGCGACGAGACGCGGGCGGTGGGCATCGCCTCGGTCAAGGCCAACGGTGCGACCACCGACGTACGCGACGTCTGAGGTTCACCGGGCCCGCGCCGCGCGCGGGCCTCAACACCCCACCCACCCCAACCGGAGCCGCCATGGGATTCTTCAGTTCTATCCTCGAGAAACTCGGACTCAAGTCGGCGCAGGCGCAGCCGCAGCCTCCCGCCGGAATGGCGCCCGCGCCGACCGCGCCAGCCGCACCGACCGCACCTGCCGCCCCCGTTGTCCCGCCGGCACCGACCCCGATTGCGGTGGTCGACGTGGTCGCCCAGCTCGAGAAGCTGGCTGCCGGCCACACGCAGCGGTTGAACTGGAAGACCTCGATCGTCGACCTGCTCAAGCTGCTCGACATCGACAGCAGCTTCGGCGCGCGCAAGGAGCTGGCCACCGAGCTCGGCTGCCCGGCGAACCTGATGGGCGATTCGGCGCAGATGAACATGTGGCTGCACAAGACCGTGCTGAAGAAGATTGCCGACAACGGCGGCAACGTGCCGAAGGACCTGCTGGACTGACAACGGCCGGCAGCCCCCACCCAACCACAGGAGAGCCAAGACATGCAGCTGAACGACATCCTCCAGCAGATGGGCGGCATCGACGCCATGGCGCGCGAGCTGGGCATGAGCCAGAGCCAGGTGGCGAGCGGCGCCGAGGCCCTGCTGCCCGCCATCCTCGGTGGCTTCAAGCGCCAGGCGCAGGCGCAGCCGGCCGGGCTGGACGGCCTGGGCGGGCTGCTGCAGCAGATGGGCGGCGGCAGCCTGCTCGACCAGGTGCTGGCCCCGCAGCCGACCGACGTGCGCCAGGGCAACGACGTGCTGGGCCAGATCTTCGGCTCGCCGGAGGTCAGCCGCACGGTGGCGCAGCACGCGGCCACGCAGTCGGGCCTCGACGCCTCGATGCTGAAGAAGATGCTGCCGCTGCTGGCCATGCTGGTGGGCGGATTCATCGCCCGGCAGCACGGCGCTGCCCAGGCCGCGCCCGGCGCGGCGGCGGGCGGCACCGGGCTGGACGGCCTGCTCGGCGGCCTGCTCGGCGGCGGTGCGGCGGGCGGCGGGGCTGCGGGCAGTCCGCTGGGGGGGCTGGCCTCGATGCTCGACCTGAACGGCGACGGCAACCCGCTCGACGACATCCTGCGCATCGCGGGCCGCGCGCTGGGTTAGGCCGCGCAACGCGCGGCATCAAGCAACAAGACTGGAGGTAGACCTTGGACCTGATCATTTCTCTCGTCATCGGTGGCATCGTCGGCTGGCTGGCGAGCATCGTCATGAAGACCAATGCCCAGATGGGCTGGATCGCCAACGTGCTGGTGGGCATCGTCGGGTCGGCGCTCGGCTTCTGGCTCGCCGGCATGGTCGGTATCGCAGCGTCGGGCGGCATCCTGCGCTTCGTGATCGCCATCGCCGGCGCGGCGCTGCTGATCTTCGTGCTCGGCCTGCTCGGCGTCTTCCGCCGCGGCTAGGGGCGGCGCGGACCGTGGCGCGCGGCACGGCGCAGTCCCTCGACTGCCCCCGTGCAGCGCGTCGCGCGGCCGCCGCCAGGGCCGGTTGCTTATCTTGGCAGTGCGGCGCGCACGGTATCCAGGTGTCGCACCAGTTGCGCGGCAACCTGGTCGCGCGCTGCTGCGCGCTTGATCGAACTGGCGTAGCCCAGCACCTCGTCGGTAAAAAGGTGCGTGATGGCGAAGACCAGGCTGCCGGACTTGTAAGGCAACACACCCACCACCGTCAACATGGCGTTGTAGCCGCGGCTGGCATAGAAGTGCAGGTCTGCGGCCAGCGCGCGGTCGGCCGCGGCGTGACGCAGTTCGCTGTCCAGGGAGAGCACCTGCACGTCGGCGAAGGGCACCTCGAGCCAGAAATCGGCCCGCCGGAGGTCGACCGCGCTGGCCGCGGCGGCCTCGCCACGCAGCGCGGCCAGCACATTGGGGAACTGGGCTTCGAGAAAGCCGATCTGCCGGATGGCCAGCTGCAGATGGGCCCCCGGGCTGACGCGACGGCCGTCCTCGCGCACGTAGTCCGGCGCGCCCTTCAGGCCCCGGGACCTGAATTGCCGCAGCCGGCCGTCGAGGATGCCGGCCATCACGCTGGTGGCTGCTGCCGTTGCGTCCCCCGGCTTCTGTCCGGCCTGCAGGGCCAGGGCGGCTTCCTCCCGGCTGAGGTTGTAATAGCGCGCCGGCTGTGTCAGCAGGTGCTGTGCGCCTTGCGCGTCGCCGACCGACAGGTCGCGCGATATGGCGCTTCGATCGGCATCGCTGCCGATGGCCTGCTGTCGCCGCACGTTGTGCGCTCGGGTGAAGGTGTCGGGCGCGACGAAGGCCGCGACCACCTTGGCCGGCGCCACGCCCTGCACGAGCAGCATGGCGCCGACCGCAGAGACTTCGTCGGGCGGCTCGGCCGGATTCCTCAATCCGCTGTGCACGACTTTGCCGGCATCCAGTGCGGGCAGGGATGCGCGGGCGTCCAGCCCCAGATGCTGCAGTATCCGGCGCGCCGGGTCCTCGGTGGGCGAGCCGGCGGCAGACGCGCCATTGGCTGCGGCGACGAGCGCCGCGCAAAGCAGCACGAGGGTCGCGCTCGACCCGCTTTGCCGTCTCGGCATGCCCATGTATTCGACGCTCGCAGACTGGTGGGTGCCCTGGCGCCAATCGCCGGACACGAATGGATTGTCGCGAGTGGCCTGCGCGCCAAACCAGCAATGGCTTGTCATGCGAGCAGCGCGGGGCTTGGGCCGGCGCGACGAACTTGGCGTCGTAGGCGACCTCGCGGGTCTGGAAGCGCCGTGTTCGATGCCAGGCGCGGTCCAGAGTAGTCTGTCCGAATTGCTCCAAAGCGGCCGGTGGCGGCTATTGGCTCCTGGCCCGCGGTCGTCGACAACGCTGCGCTTTCAGGCAGGACGCCTTGGCCAGCCGGATAACTCGAGTCCCCTGAGCTCATTGGTAGCGGGCGGTCGCGATGGCACCGATGACCCTGCGAAGCCCTGAGATGACCTGCCTGTTCCCAGCTCGGGCCGCGAACTGCCGAGCTTGCTTGCGCCAGCACAAGCCTCGGCCACCTTCTGCCTGGCGCATGGCCGGCTCGTACCTGGCATCGAGCCATGAAGCGATGCCTCCATCCCTTGGTGGCAGGGTTGCTGGCCGGCAATTCGCTGGCGACCGTAGATGCGCGCCACCTGCTGATGCTGCCTGCTGCCGCGCAAGCCACACTGCGCGAGGAGATGCTGGCCAAACTGCGCACGCACGACGCCGGCCTGGACTTGGTTGCGGCGGGCAAGGCCAAGGAGGCTGGCGCCCTTGCGTAGGAAGAACCTGGCATCACCTCCATGGACAAGAACCGTTGCCCGGCGCGCCCGGTGGCAGCTGATGGACGCGGCCGGCGCCAGCCACCGCCGGACGACGCCTGAGTCTTGGGGCAGGGCCGCGGCACGCTTGGCGACGCTGCCGATGCGCCTGCAGGATCGGCAGACAACGCGCATCGTGCTGGCACGTTGCCGGAGACGACGCCGGTGATGGATGCGGCTTGGCTGCAAGACGACCTGCGGCGCGCGCATCGGGCCCAGGTCGACCGCAGCTTGGCGGCTTCAGGCACCAAGGGCCCGGTGCCGGCGGCGCGGCTGGTGGACGGAGGTGTGCAGCTGCGCCCGGTCATGGCGGGTTCAGCGCAGCGGAATGAGGTCGTGCCCTGAGTGCGCTGCGCCCCGATCGGCTTCGCCGCCCTGCGCGAACCGGGCATCAGGCCAGCCGCCTGCCGCCGCCTGCCGCCGACCGCCGAGCGGCCTGCGGCCGCAGGATGGTCGGCGATACCGTCGATCGTCCCGGCCGTGCCGGGCACGGGCGCGCGCAAGCGCGGCCGGCTGCGGTTGGCCTGCGCCGGCAAGAAAGCGGGGCGCGCGCTGACTTCGAACTGTCATGCGCCTGTCATGGCCCCGTCACTGCGGCCTTGAAACATGTCGGCTTTGTCACATCATGGAGTGCCCGCAGTGAACAAGCCCGCAGACTTGCCCCGTTGCCATCGCGAAGACGAGAACTCGAATACGTCGTCCAACCCCAGCTTCGACCAGGTGTTGAGCGTGCGCATGAGCCGGCGCGGCCTGTTGCGCAGCAGCGGTGCCGCGTCGATTGCCGCGGTGCTGGGCAGCTTTGGTCTCGCCGCGTGCGGCAGCGACGACGACGACGGCCCGGCCCAGGCCAACGAAACCCTGCTCGGCTTCACCGCCGTCGCCAAGAGCGTGGCCGACGCCTTCACGGTCCCCACGGGCTACACCGCCAGCGTGCTGATCGCCGTCGGCGACCCGCTGTTCGACGGCGTGTCCGACTACAAGAACGACGGCACCGACACCGACTACGACAAGCGCTGCGGGGAGTGGCACGACGGCATGGAGTACTTCGGCCTGTCGGCCGCCGGTGCGCGTGACGACGCCGGCAGCGACCGCGGGCTGCTGGGCATCAACCACGAGTGGGTCACACAGACCTTCCTGCACCCCAACGGCCCGACGCCGGCGCCGCGCCCGGCGGCCGAGGTCGACATCGAGACCGCCTGCATGGGCGTGAGCGTGGTCGAGATCGCCAAGGGCGCCGGCGGCAAGATGGCGTACGTGAAGGGCTCGCCGTTCAACCGCCGCATCACGACGCTGACGGAGATCGAGTTCGCCGGCCCGGTGCGCGGCTACGCCAGGCTCAAGACCAAGTTCTCGACCGACGGCACCAAGACCCGCGGCACCGTCAACAACTGCGGCACCGGCAAGACGCCCTGGGGCACGATGCTGACCGGCGAGGAGAACTGGGCCTCCTTCTTCGCGCGCAACGCCGGCGACAACCTGCTGCGCACCGCCAACGAGAACGTCGCCTTCGCCCGCTACGGCAAGAGCGTCACGACGACGGCGGGTTCGAGCCAGGCGTATGCCTGGAACACGGTCGCCAGCGGCGAGGACAAGTACGTTCGCTGGAACACCAGCGTCACGGGCGTCTCCACCGACGGCACCGACGACTACCGCAACGAGTTCAACGGCCAGGGCTGGGTGACCGAGATCGACCCGTACAGCGCCACCTCGGTGGTCAGGAAGCGCACGGCCATGGGCCGCATGGCGCACGAGGGCGCGGCCTTCTCGAAGCCGGTGGCCGGCGAGCCGCTGGCGGTCTACATGGGCGACGACGCGCGTGGCGAGTACATCTACAAGTTCGTCTCCGAGGCCCTGTGGGACCCGGCCGACGCCAGCCGCGCCGACCGCCTGGCCGTGGGCGACAAGTACCTCGACCGCGGCAAGCTCTACGCCGCCAAGTTCAACGACGACGGCAGCGGCGCGTGGCTGGAGCTGAGCATGGCCAACCCCGCGATCGCCGGCTACACGACCTATGTCTTTGCCGACGACGCCGACGTGCTGATCCACGCCCGCATCGCCGCCGACGCCGCCGGCGCGACCCGCATGGACCGTCCGGAGTGGAGCAACACCAACCCGGCCAACGGCGAGGTCTACATCACGCTGACGAACAACAGCAACCGCCGCCTGGCTCCGACCGGCTCGCAGCTGCCGCTGAACGCCTCCAACCCACGCGCCTACAGCGACGTGCGCGGCGGCACCACGGTGCAGTCGGGCAACGTCAACGGCCACATCGTGCGCATGAAGGACGCCACGCCGGCCGCCCCCGCCTTCGGCTGGGACATCTACCTGTTCGGCGCCGAGGCCGACGCCTCGCCGCAGCTCGTGAACCTGTCGGGACTGACCGACGACCAGGACTTCTCGAGCCCGGACGGCATCGTCTTCGCCGGCAGCACCGGCATCTGCTGGGTGCAGACCGACGACGGCGCGCTGGTCGACGAGACCAACTGCATGATGCTGGCGTCCGTCCCGGGCGCGATCGGCGACGGCCAGACCGTGACGCTGGACTACGGCACCACGCAGGTGCAGACGCGCATGGGCCGTCAGGCGACCGAGAGCACGCTCAAGCGCTTCCTGGTCGGCCCGAAGGATCAGGAGATCACCGGCCTGGCCGAGACGCCGAACGGCAAGGTCATCTTCGTCAACGTGCAGCACCCGGGCGAGGAGACCTCGGCCGCCGACGTCGGCGACCCGAGCAAGTACACCAGCCACTGGCCGGGCAACGCCGGCTACGGTGCCGGCGGCGCCGACGCCCGCCCGCGCTCGGCCACGGTGATGATCGTCAAGAACGACGGCGGGCGCGTCGGCACCTGAGCGCTCGCACCTCGCGTTGCACACGTGCGTGCAGCGCGGGTGCGGGTCAACTGCGCCGCCGCGGCTGGTCGTGGCCCGACGGCCATCCTCGGCCGATCGCCGTCCGCTTACGCGTCGCCACAGGTTCTCGCGGCTGATGCCCAGCGCATCGGCGGTGGTGCCGCCGATGCGGCGGCCGCTGTGTTGCAGCGCCTGGCGGATGAACTCGCGCTCCTGGGCGCGCCTGCACTGCTCCAGCCGCGACATGGCAGCGACCGGTTTCGCGTCCACGACCAATTCGTCGCCGGTCTCGAGGTGGTCGCGCAGCGCGCACGGCGGGATGAATTCGCCTTCCGAAAGCAGGCAGGCGCGTCGGATGGCTTTGCGCAGCTCGCGCACGCCCGGCCAGCGGTAGCGCATCAGGGCCTGTTCGGCCTCGGCGCCGGGCGTGCGCGGCTCGTCGGCGGTGGGCCGCGTTGCACGCGCCGACGAAGTCTTGCGCCAGTCAGCTCCCTTCCTCGGGCCTCTCGCGGAGCGGCGGCACGCGCAGGTGATCGGCGTCGATGCGTTGTTGCGGGCCCATGCGGAAGCCTCCGGCGCGCACCTCGTCGTGGAGCCGCTGGTGCGAGGCGAAGATCAGCGGCACCCATACCGGCAGCGCTTGTCCGCTGCCCAGGCGGTGTTCAGGTGTGGCGATGTGGCTCGAACTCCCGGCGCGGCTGACCGAACGCGCCGCCCTGGGCGAAGCCGACGTCGAAGCCAAGGCCGCCGGGTTGCGCGCGAGTTCGTGCACGGCTGGGGCGCGGCGCCGGAGCAGGCCTGCGCGGCCACCGAAGGGAATCCGCCGGCGACACGCGCCTGCCGCGCACTGGCTCGTTCGCTGCGGGAGGTGGCGGCCGACACGGCGCTTGCGCGGCAGTGACGAGGGGCGGTACCGTGGCGCCGTGCTGCCGGCGCAGGCCACGCAGCTGTTGCGCACGGCAAGGGATCGGCGCCCGAAGCTGGCGTTGACGACATGGTCACTGGCTGCATCGGCGCAAATGTCGGGCGACGACGGCCCGCGGCGAACAGGCGGCACCGACGACGCAGGCCGAGCGGCAAGGGCTGGCCACGGAACTGCAGCAACAACGCGAGCGCGAGGCCCTCGCGCAGGCCGAGCGTGAAGCCGCAGCCCGCGCCGAAGCCGAGTGCCAGGCGGCGCTGCGCGCCCAGCGCTCGCTAAGCGAACGCCTGATCGAGTCCCGCTGCACGGCCCGCCATGCGCTGGCGGTGGTGAGGCAGGAGCCTCGCCGCGCCCTTGGCTGGCGCTGAACGATCCAGCGCAGCTGCCGGTGGCACGGCGTCGCGTTGAGCCGTGGCAAGGCGGCGATCACTGGCCGACATCTGTCGGCTGCACAGGCGGCCGGGCCGTGGCGGCCTGCGCTTGAGTGGGGCGTGGCCGGCGTCGTGCCGGGCGGCGCGCCGGCGGCCGCGATCGCCGGGTTCCCGAGGTATCGTGACCGAAGGACAATACCGCCATGAAGTCAAAGCCGGCCGGAACCGGCCTCGGCCCGGCAGTGGCGCTGGCCGGCGCGCAGGCGCCGAAAAAATCTTCGGCGATGCCCGATGCCGCGGGCAAGCCGGCGGCGTGCGCGGCCCGGGCGGCGAGCGCGCCAGTGGCTTTGCTGCCGATCGAGGCGGAAGCGCGGCATTCCGAACAGCCATTTCCCCCGGGCGCGCCAGGTCAGCGTGCTGCCTGGGCTGGGCCTTTGCGACGACAGCTGAAGCGCCAGGGTGCATGAAGGTCTTCGGCATCGCCGGCCATTCCGGCATGGGCAAGACGACGCTGCTGGAGCGCCTGGTGCCCGAACTAAGCTCGCGCGGCCAGGTGGTTTCGCTGATCAAGCACAGTCACAAGAGCATCGACATCGACCGCCCGGGCAAGGACTCCTACCGCCTGCGTGAATCGGGCTGCAAGGAAGTGCTGCTGCTCGGCAACGAGCGATGGGCGCTGATGCACGAGCTGCGCGGAGCCGACGAGCCGCCGCTGGACTACCTGCTCGGCCGCCTGCAGCACTGCGACCTGGTGTTGATCGAAGGCTTCAAGCACGGGGGCTTCCCCAAGCTGGAGGTCTGGAGGGGAGAGCTCGGCAAGCCCACCTTGTGGCCCGGGTGGCCGGGCATCGTGGCCATTGCCAGCGACACGGCGCTGCCTGGCGCAGGCGTTCCCCGCCTCGGTCTTGCGGACACCGCGGCGATCGCCGAGTTGGTGCTGTCGAAGGCCGCAAGCCGGTAGCGCTTGCTCGACGACGCGACCCCAGCAGAGCACCCTCTTGGCGATGCGAACACGCGCCGCCCCAGGGGTGGCTGGCGCAAGGCGCTGCACGCCTGGCAGCGGCCCCAGCTGCCAAGAGACGACCCCCGGCTCTGCCGACAACGCGGCAAGAGGCCGGCGGTTCACCAAGTTGGCATGGCCGCCGGCCGCCCCGGCGTCGGCTTCGACCCGCAGCGACGCTGGCGCAGGCCCGCCGCCGGCTCGAGCGGGACGAGACCGCCTGCCGGTTGCTGCAGCTGGGCACCGGCACGAAGACAGCCATCGGCATGTACGTCGGCGACGCGGGCATGGCGCATCCGGTCCTGTCGGTCGACGGCGACAATCGGGGGCGTCGGTAGGCCCTGCTGCCGGACCACGCCCTTCGCGCCCGGCGCGCGCAGCCAGGCGCAGTTGCTCGTTGGGTACGCGCTGCAGCAGATGCCGCTGACGCGCTGCAACGGCGGGCAGCGGGAGCGCTTCGGGCTGGTCATCCGGCGTGCGAACGTCCGACCGTGCCGT
>Ga0114939_10002278_pt1 | contig 14370 bp, 12 predicted proteins | sample AshMeaCrysSpring_FD_87196 | JGI IMG/M metagenome (GOLD analysis project Ga0114939, IMG submission 87196) | Groundwater microbial communities from Big Spring, Nevada to study Microbial Dark Matter (Phase II) - Ash Meadows Crystal Spring | ecosystem: Environmental > Aquatic > Deep subsurface >... | reverse complement strand
CCATCGCCCGCCCGACGTAGAGCTTGCAGTTGGCTTCGGCGGTGTACATCACGCTGTAGTCGCAGGTGCCGGTCTGGCTCTTGAACGCGGAGCGCGCCTGCAGGCCGTCGTTGCCGCACATCTCGAAGGTGACCACGCGGGTGCTGGTCGCCTGCATGTAAGAACGCTCGGCCACGATCTTGTTGTTGTACACGTCCGAGGCCACCGCGCCCGACTTGGTGCGGCGCACGCTTTCCACGTCGGCGTTCCATGCGGCGGACAGGTATTCCGCGTCGACGGTCGGCGCCGAGTACTTGGCGGCACTGGTGGTCGATCCGTTATAGCCGGCGTAGATCGAATCGCCATAGGCGACCACCCGGTACTTGGTGGTGGTGCCGGAACGGTCGATGGTCCACGACACGTTCTGGTTCAGCGTATTGGCCATGGCCGGCGCGGTGACCAGCGCCAATGCCAGGCCCGCGAGCAGCGGACGAGCGGTCTTGCAGACACGTACAGACATGATCTGCCCCCTAAGGCTGTGTTGTAGGTTGCGCGGGCCGAGTGCCTGCGCGCGATGCGTCACCAACCGACGTGGTTTCGGCAGCCCGCTTTCCCCAGCCGTCCCCTGCTGCCGAACCGTACGCTAGCGTCTTGTCGCACAGCGGTCATCTTGCGGCGCAGCACATTCGTACTGTGCTGCAGTGCGCGTTTCAGGCGTCGTGCCCGTCATCGAGCCGGCGGGATGGGCCATCGCGCCCTGCCGCGGCGATGCATGGCTGCGCCTCGCCCAGCCGCTTAGACTGCAGGCCGCCCTCCGCCGCATGACGCCATGACCGCACTGCTCGACACCGTGGAACACGCAACCGGTCCGCAACCGCAATGGTCGGTGCTGTGGCTGCATGGCCTGGGTGCCGACGGCAACGACTTCGCGCCGATCGTTCCCGAGCTGGTGCGCCGCGACTGGCCGGCGATCCGCTTCGTGTTCCCGCATGCGCCGGTGCGCGCGGTGACCATCAACGGCGGTGCACGCATGCGCGCGTGGTACGACATCCGCGACATGAACCTCGCCAATCGCGCCGACAGCGAAGGCGTGGCCGCGTCGGTGGCGCAGGTGGAGGCCCTGATCGCACGCGAGGCCGAACTCGGGATCGGTCCGGAACGCGTGCTGCTGGCCGGTTTCTCGCAGGGTGGCGCGGTGACGTTGGCCGCCGGCATCGCACGCGCGCGACCGCTGGCGGGCCTGGTCGCGCTGTCGACGTACCTGCCGATGACCCCCGCGCAGGCGCAGGCCGCGCTGCAGCCGGCGGCGACATCGCAGCCGGTGTTCATGGCGCACGGCCAGTTCGATCCGGTGGTGCCGTGCGCCGGCGGCGAGATGAGCGCCGCGGCGCTGGAGCAGTTCGGGTTCGAGGTGCAATGGCATCGCTACCCGATGCAGCACGCGGTCTGCGCCGAGGAGATCCGCGACCTCGGCGACTGGATGGCGGCGCGGTTCGCCGCGGGCTGATGGCGAATCCCCCGTCGCCCGCCACGCCGTGGTTGCCGGACCTGTGCCGGCTGACCCGGCTGGCGACGATGCTGGGGGTGGCCGAACTGGTGGTGCTGCTGCTGGCGCTGGCGCCGGATGGCGGCGCCGACTGGACGCCGGGGCGGTTCGTGTCCGCCAGCGGTTTCGCGCTGTGGCTGGCGCTGACCGTGTCGGTGCTGCTGTGCGTCGCCCGCGAATGGCTGTCCCGGTTGCCGCGCGTGCTGGGCGGCGCGCTGGCGCTGCTGCTCGCGGCGCTGGTGGCGGCGCTGGGCGCGGCGATGCTGCACCTGATCGATGGCAACCTGGGTACCGGGATGGTGGTGGAATCGGTGTCGCTGCGGCGGTTCGCCATCGGCAGCGCGGCCATCACCGTGGTGGTGGTGGCCACCGTGCTGCCCTACCTCTATGCGATCGATGCCTGGCGTGCGCAGGTGCGAACCAGCGCGCGCGCGGAGGCCGATGCGCTGCAGGCGCGGATCCGCCCGCATTTCCTGTTCAACAGCATGAACACCATCGCCAGCCTGATCCGGCAGAACCCAGCGGTGGCCGAACGCGCGGTGCTGGACCTGTCGGACCTGTTCCGCGCCGCGCTCGGCGCCGGGGAGGACGATTCCAGCCTGGCCGAGGAAGTGGCGCTGGCCGAGCGCTACCTCGCCATCGAGCAGCTGCGGCTGGGCGAGCGGTTGCAGGTGCGCTGGCAGCGCGAGGAACCGTTGCCGTGGTCGCTGCCGTTGCCGCGGCTGGTCCTGCAGCCCCTGCTGGAGAACGCGGTGCTGCACGGCATTTCGCGGCTGCCGGGGGGCGGCCGGATCGACATCGGCCTGCAGCAGCAGGGTGGCGAGTTGCGGGTCTGGGTGCGCAACCCGGCGCCGCCGCCGCGCGAGCAGGACGCGCTGCATGCCGGCGCCCAGCACGCACGCCACAACATCGGCCAGCGCCTGGCATTCGCGTTCGGCAAGGACGCGCGGATGACCGGGCACTGGGACGAGGGCTACTATCAGGCCGAGATCCGGGTGCCGCTCGACGGGGGGACGGCGACATGAGCGCAGGACCGATGCGGGTGGTGATCGCCGACGACGAGCCGCTGGCGCGCGAGCGGCTGCGCGGGTTGCTGTCCGACGAGCCCGACGTGCAGGTGGTGGCCGAGGCCGGCGATGGCCATGCCACCCTGCATGCCTGCGCCGAACACCATCCGGACATGGTGTTGCTGGACATCTCGATGCCGGGCATCGACGGGCTGGAAACCGCCCGCCACCTGGCCGCGTTCGAGCCGAGGCCGGCGGTGGTGTTCTGCACGGCCTTCGATGCGCATGCGCTGTCCGCGTTCGACGCGCAGGCGATCGACTACCTGGTCAAGCCGGTGCGGCCGGAGCGCCTGTCGGCGGCGCTGGAGCGGGTGCGCACCTTTGCCGCCGGCCGCACGCAGCACGCGGAACCAGATGACGGGAAGAAGCGCACCCACCTGTGCGCGCGCTTGCGCGGCAGCCTGCGGCTGATCCCGGTCGAGGACATCCGCTACCTGCAGGCGGAGGAAAAGTACGTGGTGGTCCACCACGCGCGCGGCGAGGACCTGATCGAGGAATCGCTGAAGTCGCTGGAAACCGAATTCGCGGAGCGCTTCGTGCGCATCCACCGCAACTGCCTGGTCGCTCGCAACGAGATCATCGAACTGCGCCGCGTCGGCGAGGGCCATACCCAGGCCGTGCTGCGCCATGGCGACCATCCGCTGGAAGTGAGCCGCCGCTGCGTGGCGCAGTTGCGCGATACGTTGCGGCACCTCTGAGTCCCGAGGGCGGCGCTGCCGTCACGCCGTAAGGGGTTCGCCGCCCAGGCTACGCGTCCGGCTCCGATTCGCGGGCGCACGCCATCGATGGCGCGCTCGAACCCCTCACGGCATGCCGACATCGCCGCGTCGCGCAGCGCGCAAGCGATAATGCGTACATGACCACCCTGCGCATCGCCACCCGCAAGAGCCCGCTCGCCCTCTGGCAGGCCGGGCATGTCGCCGACCGCCTGCGCGCCGCGCATCCTGGCCTGGTGGTCGAGCTGGTGCCGATGAGCACGCGCGGCGACGAGGTGCTGGATCGCTCGCTGGCGGCGATCGGCGGCAAGGGCCTGTTCCTCAAGGAACTGGAACTGGCGATGCAGCGCGGCGAGGCGGATTGTGCGGTGCATTCGCTGAAGGACGTGCCGATGCAGCTGGAGACGGGCTTCACGCTCCCGGCGATCCTGGCGCGGGCGGACCATGCGGATGCCTTCGTCAGCAACCATTTCGATGGCATCGCCTCCCTACCGCAGGGCGCGCGCGTCGGCACGTCCTCGCTGCGCCGGCAGGCGCAATTGCGCGCGCTGCGCCCGGACCTGCAGTTGCGCGACCTGCGCGGCAACGTCAACACGCGGCTCGCCAAACTGGATGCCGGCGAGTACGACGCCATCGTGCTGGCCTGCGCGGGCCTGCAGCGGCTCGGTTTCGATGCGCGGATCCGGGCACGGCTGGATGCACCGGACTGGTTGCCGGCACCGGCACAGGGCGCGATCGCGATCGAATGCCGCGATGGCGACGAGGCGACCGTCGCGTTGTGCGCGGCGCTGGACGATGCCGGCACCCGCACCTGCGTCGGCGCGGAGCGGGCGATGAACCTGGCGTTGCATGGCAGCTGCCACGTGCCGGTGGCGGCGTTCGCGTGGCTCGATGGCGAGCAGCTCTCGCTGGCCGGGCTGGTGGGATCCGCCGCCGATGGCCGCAGCGTGCGCGCGGAAGCGAACGGGCGCGGCGATGCGCCGGAGGCATTGGGGCTGGAGGTCGCGGAACGCCTGCTGGCGCAGGGTGCGCGCGCGCTGATCGACGCTCAGTAGTACAGCGTCGCCAGGTGGCGCGCCTGGGCGAAGAACAACCAGCGTTCGACCATCGCACCGAGCACTGCGCCAGCGGCAGCAACGGGCAGAGCCCATGTTGCTGCGGCGGGCTGCGCCATCGCCAGGCCCAGCAACGCCAGGGGCAGCAGCGCGAACAGCACGATGGACAGGGTACGCAGCAGGCGCGCGTGCCGGCGCGCGACCACGAAGGCCATCTCGCGGGTGATGTAGTTGGCCTCGGTGTGCGGGCGTTCGAACACGGTTGCCTGCCGATGCGGCAGGCCGATGGCGTCCCCGCGCGACGGCATCGCCAGCCCGCGGTCAAGGTCTCGCCAGTAACGCCACTTGGTCGCCAGCAGGCCGAGCGCCAGGGCCACGCAGGCCCACGACAGGCCGCCCCGCGCGATTGCGCTGGTGGTGAACGTGGGCAACAGCAAGGCCCCCTGGAGCAGGGCGAAGCCGAGGTAGGCCGGAACGACCAGGCGATGCGACCACGCCGGGATCGGCTTGAGCGAGGCGTAGATCATCGCCGTGCTGCAGACCGTGGCCAGCGACAGGAGTGCGAGCACGGCGGCGGCGAACCGCAGCCACGCCGGGTGCATGCCGCTGCCGCCGGCGAGGAAGACGCCGCCCATTGCGAGGAAGCAGGCCAACGCGAGCACGCCCTCGCGCGACAGCCAGGACGTGCGCCATTGCGAGAACGCGCGCCAGGCGCGCGCCGGCTTTCCGAGGTGCAGGAACGAACTCGCCAGCCCCACGGCGACCAGGAGGGCGGCGAGCAGCAGCCCGATCGCCCAGCCGATTCCCTCGTACAGGCCCTGCGGGCCGCCGAACGCGATGCGCAGGCCGAGCCAGCACCAAAGCCCGAAGCCGGCTCCGGACAGGGTGGTGAAGGCGATGACCGAGAACGCGGGGTTCATGCGATGCAAGCTTGCTCGGCTCTGCCGCGCGCATCGCATGGACGGGCGGGCGGGACGCATGCCCCGGGGCATCCGAGGGCCATGATGTCGCGCCAGGGATGGTGGCGGCCCATGAGCATCGACGCCTGCATCATTCGACCACCACGGCGGTACCGGAGGCACTGACCATCAGCATCGAGCCACCGTCCTGGATCTGGATGGTCTCGTAGTCCAGGTCCACCCCGACCACTGCATTCGCGCCGCGCTCGCGGGCGGACGCGATCATGTCCTCCAGCGCCTCGGTCTTGGCCGCGCGCAGCACCTTCTCGTAGCTGCCGCTGCGGCCGCCGACGAGATCGCGCAGGCCGGCGAACATGTCGCGGAACATGTTGGCACCGAGGATCGCGTCGCCGCCGACCAGGCCCTTGTAGGCGACGATGCGGCGGCCTTCGAACGCAGGCGTGGTAGTGACGAGGATCTCGGTGACCTTGGCCATGTCGGTGTCCTTCAGCGCTTGAGGAGGCGATTGAGCCAGCGCTTGGTGAGGCTGGCGGGGGTTTCGTCGGAGCTCGATGCGTCGCCGGCGTCTTCGCCGGTGCGCCGGGGGCGCGGCGGCAGGTAACGGTTGGTCGGCGCGTAACCCAGTTCCGGCATCAGCGCCACACCGCCGCGTTCGGCGACCAGTTGCGAGACCTTCGATTGCGGATCGCCGAGGTCGCCGAAGTGGCGTGCCCTGGTCGGGCAGGCCTGCACGCAGGCGGGCTGGCGATCGTCCTCGTCGAGCTTGTCGTTGTAGATGCGGTCCACGCACAGCGTGCATTTCTTCATCACCCCTTCGACTTCGCTGTACTCGCGCGCGCCGTACGGGCAGGCCCACGAACACAGCTTGCAGCCGATGCACTTGTCCTCGTCCACCAGCACGATGCCGTCCTTGGCGCGCTTGTAGCTGGCGCCGGTCGGGCACACGGTGACGCAGGCGGGCGTCTCGCAATGCAGGCAGGATCGCGGGAAGTGCAGGGTCATCGCCGGCATTGCGGCTCCCTCTCCCGCATGCGGGGGAGGGTTGGGGTGGGGACGCTCCTCCGCCAATTCGTAGCTGTGCACGCGGTTGAACCACACGCCCTGCGGATCCTTGGCATAGGGGCGCTCGTCGGTCAGCGGCCCGGCGATGCCGCCCGCGTTCCATTCCTTGCAACTGGTCGCGCAGGCGTGGCAACCCACGCAGGTGTCGAGGTCGATCACCAGCCCGAGCTTCTGCTTCGACGGCGGCGGCAATGCGGTCATCGCGCGTCCAGCTTGTGCCGGCGGCGGAACCCGGCGCCGTAGCGCAGTGGTGCTGCGCGCGCGGCCACGAACCCCAGCGGCGCGAACTGCGGCGCGCTCTGCCCGTCGCCTGCGCCTGCCTTGCGGATCGAGATCCGCAGGTCGAACCACGCCGCCTGCCCGGTGACCGGATCGGCGTTGGCGTAGTCGCCGCGCGGGGTGATGTCCGAAATCAGGTGATTGAGCAGGAAGCCCTTCTCGGCTTCCGGCGCATCCTTCGCCAGCCGCCATGCGCCCTTGCGCTTGCCGATCGCGTTCCAGCTCCACGCGGTGTCCGGCTGCACGTTCGCGGCGAACTTCGCCTGCACGCGGATCGTCCCGTTGTGCGAGCTCACTTCGATCCAGTCCTCGTCGGCGATGCCGTGCATCGCGCCGGTGTCCGGATGCAGGTACAGCCAGTTGCGCGTCGCGATCTGCCGCAGCCACGCATTCTGCGAGCCCCACGCGTGGTACATGAACATCGGCCGCTGGGTCACCACGTTGAGCGGGAAGGTGGTGCGGCTGGTCTGGTCGTGTTCGAACGGCTCGTACCAGATCGGCAGCGGGTCGAAATAGGTTGCAACGCGTTCGCGATGTTCCGCAGGTGGCTGGATCGCGCCATGGCCCTGCGCCGCCAGCCGGAACTTCTGCAGCGTCTCCGAATACAGCTGCAGCACGATGGGTTGGTCGTTCGGCACGAAGCCGAAGCGCTGCGCCCATCGCAGGTAATCGCGGTTGGCCATCTTGAAGTAGCGCGCGGACGCAGGGAGTTCCTCGCGCCAGAAGCCGCCATTGTCGATGTAACGCTGCAACTGGTCGGGGTTGGGTGCGCCCTTGCCCTGCGAGTCGCCGTGTTCGCCGCGCCAGCCCGCCAGCAGGCCGACGCCGGGCGCGCGTTCGTGGCGGACGATGTAGTCGGAGTAATCGCGGTATTTCGGCGAACCGTCCTCGTTCACCAGCCCTGGCAAGCCCAAGCGCGCGCCGAGCTCGATCAGCACCGACTGGAAGCCGCGCACGTCGCGCGGCTGGCCGTCCTCGTCCCGTTGCGACATCGGATCGAACAACGGATGGCGGATCGCGTCGCTGGCGCCATCGGCATCGGAAATCGGGCGATCCAGCAGGCTGATCGCATCGAAGCGTTCCAGGTAGGTCGTGTCCGGCAGCACCAGATCCGCGTAGGCCACCATCTCCGACGCATAGGCATCGGAATAGATGATGCGCGGGATCCTGTACTCGCCGGCCGCGTCCTTGTCGGTCAGCCAGTGCATGGTCTGTCCGGTGTTCATCGCCGAGTTCCAGCTCATGTTGGCCATGAACATCAGCAGGGTGTCGATCCTGTACGGATCGCCCGCGTGCGCGTTGCGGATCACCGTGTGCATCATCCCGTGCGCGGCCAGCGGATACGCCCACGAATAGGCATGGTCGATGCGGCGCGGCTGGCCGTTCGCATCGACGACCAGGTCTTCCGGCCCATGAACGAAGCCCAGCGGCGGCGCATCCAGCAGGCCATCCGGCTTGCGCGCCTTGCCCGGGCGGTTGGCCGGCGGGATCGGCTTCGGGAACGGCGGCTGGTAGCGGAACGAACCGGGCGCATCCACCGCACCCAGCAGCAGTTGCAGCAGGTGCAGCGCGCGACAGGTGTGGAAGCCGTTGCTGTGCGCGCTGATCCCGCGCATCGCGTGCATCGACACCGGGCGGCCTTGCATCGTCGCGTGCTCGCGGCCCCAGCTGTCGGTCCAGGGGATCGGCAGTTCCAGCTTGCTGTCGAACGCGGCTGCGGCCAGTTCGCGGGCGATGCGGCGGATGGTGTCGGCGGGGATGCCGCAGCGTTCGCTGACCGCGTCCGGTGCGTATCGCGGATCGAGGTAACGATCGACGATCAGCTGGAACACCGGGTGCGCCTTGCGACCGTCGGGCAAGGCGTATTCGCCGACCACGGCCGGCGCGATGCCGATGGCATTCGCATCGGTGGCCGCGTTCGCCTGGGTGTTCCAGCACAGCGCATTGCCGTCGGCATCGCGGGCAAACAGGCCGTCGTCGGCGCCGCCGGGATGGTCGATCACCAGCCAGTGCGCGTTCGCGTAGCGGACCAGGTAGTCGAGGTCGATGCGGTCCATCCGCAGCAATTCGTGCGCCAGCGCGAACGCGAACAGGCCGTCGGTGCCGGGGCGGATGCCGATCCACTCGTCTGCGATCGCGCCGTAACCGCTGCGCACCGGGTTGACCGCGACGATCTTGGCGCCGTGGGCCTTCAGCTTGCCGAGGCCGAGCTTGATCGGATTGCTGTCGTGGTCTTCGGCCACGCCCCACAGCATCAAGTACTTCGTGTGTTCCCAGTCGGGTTCGCCGAATTCCCAGAAGCTGCCGCCGACCGAATACAGGCCGCCGGCGGCCATGTTCACCGAGCAGAAGCCGCCGTGCGCGGCGTAGTTGACGGTGCCGAACTGCTGCGCCCACCAGCCGGTCAACGCCTGTGATTGGTCGCGGCCGGTGAAGAAGGCGAGTTCGTCCGGGTTGCGTTCGCGGATCGGCTTCAGCCACGACGCGGCGAGGTCCAGCGCCTCGTCCCATTCGATCTCGCGGAACTCGCCGCTGCCGCGTTCGCCTACCCGCAGCAGCGGCTTGCGCAGCCGCGCCGGCGAGTAGTGCTGCATGATCCCGCTGGCACCCTTCGCGCACAGCACACCCTGGTTCACCGGATGGTCGCGGTTGCCCTGGATGTAGCGGACCTGCCCGTCGTGCAGCCATACCTTGATGCCGCAGCGGCAGGCACACATGTAGCAGGTGGTGGTCTTGACCTCGTCGCCCGGCGACGGCGAGAGGTTGAGGACGGGCTCGGCCATGCGCGCATTGTGCCTGCGCACATGGATCGAAGCGAAGGCTTACTTCGGGGCTTCGATGACGATGGCGGGGTCGTTGATGCGCGAGTAACGCACGGTCGTGGTCACCGCCTGGCCATTGGCATCGCCGCTGACCCGCATTTGCAGGGGCAGGCCGTCGGCACCGATCCACAGGGTGAAGTCGGCGGGCTTCGGCGTGGTCTGGTGGACCAGGTACTTGTGCGCTGGGATGCCGTCGACAGTGTCATTTCCCAGCGCCTGGGCGGTCATCGAGGCCTCCGCTTCGCGGAAATTGACCGGGTCCCGCCATTGGCTGACGGTACCCTTGGGCATCGGCACCTGCATGGGCCGTCCGTCCATGGTCATGGTCATGGTGTCGCCGATGACATATTGGGTACCGACCCCGGCCATTTCCATGCGGAAGCGGTCGGGGGCGACGAACTCCACGGTGTTGGTCATCGTCCCGCGCGGATCACCTTCATGCTGCATCAGGGCGCGGTAGCTGCGCGCGTCCATCAGCTTGCGCATCGCCGCGACCACCTCCTCGCGCGGACTGGCCATCGGGTTGACCGCATCCGCGACGGCCGCGACCTTCCCGGCGGCGCTGGCCGGCGCGTCCTGCGCCGGTGCGGTGGTGTCCGCGGGTTGCTTGCAGCCGGAAAGGCCGAACACCAGGGCGGCGTACAGCAGCGGGAACACGGGGCGGAGGCGATCGGCGGGCATGCGGGGTCCAGTCGGCAGGTTCAAGCCAGCAAACGTGCTGCGGGGCCAATCAAGGCCATGCAGCGGCGAAAGCCGGATCCGCCCGGCATAATCCACGCATGGATCGCTATGAACGCATCATCAACCTGCATCGCGTGCTGCAGGCCTCGCGCCGGCCGGTCACGGTGGCCCGCCTGCAGGACGAACTGGGCTGTTCGCGCGCCACCGTCTACCGCGACCTGGCCTACCTGCGCGACGGGCTGATGGCGCCGCTGGTCGGCGACGGCGAGGCAGGCTTCAGCTACGACAAGGCCGAGGCCGAACGCTTCGAATTGCCGGGCCTGTGGCTGAATTCCGAGGAGCTGCATGCGCTGCTCGCGGCGCAGCAGCTGCTGTCCAAGAGCAGCGGCGGGATGCTGTCCTCCGCGCTGGCGCCGCTGCAGCAGCGCGTCGAGAAACTGCTGGACGCGCATTCCGGCGGCAAGAGCTGGCCGGTGGAGCGGGTGCGGGTGATCCCGCATCGCATCCGCAGGATGGACGAGCATGCGTTCCGGATCGTCGCCTCCGCGGTGCTGGAGCGGAAGCGGATCGGCTTCGACTATCGCGCGCGCTCCACCGACGAGAAGACCCGCCGCAGCGTGTCGCCGCAACGCCTCACCCACTATCGCGACAACTGGTACGTCGATGCCTGGGACGAGGAACGCAAGGCGCTGCGCAGTTTCTCGGTGGACCGCATCACCGGCGCGCGGATGCTCGATGGCGTTGCTGAGGACGTGCCCGAGGCGGTGCTCAATGCGCACCTGGCCGGCAGCTACGGGATCTTCTCCGGCGCGCCGAAGGGCTGGGCGACCATCCTGTTCAGCGCCAAGTCCGCGCGCTGGGTGGCGGACGAGCACTGGCATTCGCAGCAGCAGGGCCGCTTCCTGCCCGATGGACGCTACGAACTGAAGGTGCCGTATTCGGTGCCGCGCGAACTGCTGATGGACGTGCTGCATTACGGCAGCGATGCCGAGATCGTGGAGCCGAAGGCGCTGCGCGAGCAGGCGCGGGCACTGCTGCAGCTGGCGCTGGGCAATTACCAGGACTGAGCGCCGGCGCCCCCTTCGGTGGGAGCGGCTTCAGCCGCGAGCGCTTGGTCGGGAAGCGTGGAACACCGGATCGGGGCTGAAGCTCCTCCCGCAAGAGCCACGCGTCGCAACCCGTGAGAAGGCCCCATCGCAACCTGCAGGCAACCCAACCAACGTTGCCTGAAGGGAGCCCGCCATGACCCGCGAACCGCTCGATGCCGTCCTCCGCCACGCCGTGATCCTCGGCACCCTGGCCGTCCTGCTGGTTCCTGCGGCGCGCGGCAGCAGCGAATGGCTGGGCTGGCTGCCGTTGTGGCTGGTCGGCATGCCGCTGGCGGCGTGGTGGAGCCTGCGCCGGTTCCCGCTGCCGCAACTGGACATGCGCATGCCGCGCCGGCGCCGCTCGCAGGCGTTGCGCCGCGTGCGCGGGCAGCGCCCGTTGCGGCCCGCCCGCGTGGCGCGGACGCAGGCGGTCGGCCGGTAGTTCCGGCACATCAGGCCGGCGGCCCGGCTGTGCTAGCGTTCCGGGTCCACCGTGCCCGGAGCGCCCCATGTCCCAGTTCTCCCATGCCTGCCTGATCGCCGGCCTCGCCATGGCCGGAGGGGCCTCCGCGCAGCAGGCGCCGGCGACCGACGATCCCCATGCCTGGCTGGAGGACGTCAGCGGGGAGAAGTCGCTGGACTGGGTGAAGGCGCGCAACGCCAAGGCCGAGGCCGAACTGGCGACCACGCCGCAGTTCCGCCAGCTCGAGGCGGAGATCCGCGCCATCCTGGATTCCGACCAGAAGATCCCCGGCGTCGAGAAGATCGGCGGCTACTACTACAACTTCTGGAAGGACAAGCAGCACGAGCGCGGCCTGTGGCGGCGCACCACGCTGGAGGAATACCGCAAGCCGCAGCCGAAGTGGGAAACCGTGCTCGACCTGGACGCGCTGAACCAGGCCGAGGGCGCCAAGTGGGTCTGGCACGGTGCCGACTGCCTGCGCCCCGCCTACGAGCGCTGCCTGATCGCGCTGTCGCCCGGCGGTTCGGATGCCGACGTGACCCGCGAGTTCGACCTCACCACCAAGCAGTTCGTGGAGGATGGCTTCTTCCGTCCGGAAGCCAAGGGCGGGCTGGGCTGGATCGACCGCGACACCGTCTACGTCTACACGGACTTCGGCCCGGGCAGCCTGACCAGCTCCGGCTATCCGAACATCGTCAAGGTGTGGAAGCGCGGCACCCCGATGTCGGCGGCCAGGACGGTGTACGAGGGCAAGCCGGGCGACATGTACATCGCCGCCAGTCGCGACCACACGCCGGGTTATGAGCGCGATTTCGTCAACCGCACCATCGCGTTCTGGAACGACGAGCTGTACCTGCGGAAACCGGATGGCAGCCTGGCCAAGGTCGACGCGCCGAACTCCGCGCAGAAGCGCATCCACAAGGACTGGCTGCTGCTGGAACTGCGCGATCCCTACACCGCCGGCGGCAAGACCTACCAGCCGGGTTCGCTGATCGTCACCAACTTCAATGAGTTCATGGCCGGCAAGCGCGAATTCACCGCGCTGTTCGAGCCCACCGACAAGTCCTCGCTGGCCGGCTACACATGGACCAAGGACCACCTGGTCCTCAACGTGATGGAGGACGTCAAGAACCGCCTGTCCGTGCTGACGCCGGGCAAGGACGGCTGGGCGAAGGCCGCGTTCGTCGGTGCGCCGTCCATCGGCACCGTCGGCGTCGGCGCGGTGGATGCCGACGACAGCAATGCGGTGTGGCTGACCGCCACCGATTTCCTGACCCCGACCACGCTGTCGATCGCCGAGATCGGCAAGCAGCCGGAGGTCCTCAAGTCCAACCCGGTGTTCTTCGACGGCAGCCGGCATGTCATGGAACAGCACTTCGCCACCAGCCAGGACGGCACCAAGGTGCCGTACTTCCTGGTGCGCCCGAAGGACCTGAAGTTCGACGGCAAGGCGCCGACCCTGCTGTACGGCTACGGCGGCTTCACCGTGTCGATGACGCCGTCGTATTCGGGCAGCATCGGCAAGGCCTGGCTGGAGCAGGGCGGCGTGTATGCGCTGGCCAACATCCGTGGCGGCGGCGAGTACGGCCCGCGCTGGCACCAGGCGGCACTGAAGGCCAACCGCCACAAGGCCTACGAGGACTTCGCCGCGATCGCCGACGACCTGGTCGCGCGCAAGATCACCGCGCCGCGGCACCTGGGCACGATGGGCGGCAGCAACGGCGGCTTGCTGATGGGCAACATGCTCACCCAGTACCCCTCGATGTTCGGCGCGATCGTGGTGCAGGTGCCGCTGCTGGACATGAAGCGCTACAGCCACCTGCTGGCCGGCGCGTCGTGGATGGCCGAATACGGCGACCCGGACACCTCGGACTGGGCATTCATCAAGACCTTCTCGCCGTACCACCTGTTCGATGCGAACAAGGACTACCCGGCCACCCTGTTCACCACCTCGACCAAGGACGACCGCGTCCACCCGGCGCACGCGCGCAAGATGATGGCGATGATGGAAGCGGCCGGGAAGGACGTCCGCTACTACGAGAACATCGAGGGCGGCCACGGCGGCGCGGCGAACAACGCGCAGGCCGCGCACATGAACGCGCTGTCCTACACCTTCCTCTGGCAGCAGCTGAGCAAATGACCGAACACACGGACGGATGCACGCCATGAAATCCCACGTACTCATCCTTGCACTCGCCTTCGCCATGACCGCACACGCTTCCGAAACCCCCGCCCCGCCCGACGCCGCCAGGAAGCCGCGCGTGGTGAAGGCCCCGCATGGCGCCGAGCGCCAGGACGAGTACTACTGGCTGCGCGACGACAAGCGCGAGAACCCGGAGATGCTCGGCTACCTGAAGGCGGAGAACGCCTATGCCGATGCGCTGCTCGCCCCGACCAGGCCGCTGCAGGAGGCGATGTACGGCGAGATCGTCGCGCGGATCAAGCAGGACGACGCCTCGGTGCCGTTCCGCGAGCGCGGCTGGTGGTACTACAGCCGTTTCGAGGCGGGCAAGGACTATCCGGTGCACGCCCGCCGCAAGGACGCCGGCGGCATCGACGCCATCCCGATCCAGCGCGCCAACGAGGCCGGCGACTTCGCCGGCGAGGAGGTGCTGCTGGACGTCAACGCGCTGGGCCTGCCGGCTGGCACCGAGTTCCTGGACCTGCTGTCGCCGCAGTACATCTCCGACCT
>Ga0114939_10002276_pt1 | contig 14393 bp, 16 predicted proteins | sample AshMeaCrysSpring_FD_87196 | JGI IMG/M metagenome (GOLD analysis project Ga0114939, IMG submission 87196) | Groundwater microbial communities from Big Spring, Nevada to study Microbial Dark Matter (Phase II) - Ash Meadows Crystal Spring | ecosystem: Environmental > Aquatic > Deep subsurface >... | reverse complement strand
TACACCAGCATTTCCGACGCTTGCCGCAGGCAAGCCAAACCTCAGTTCCCCCCGAACGCCCTGCGGCGAGCAGCGGGGGTTTGGGGGCAGCGCCCCCATCAAACCGGTCCGATTCCACCCACTCCTTTCGTCGAAGTGCCAAGGGTCTTTTGTTCCAGCGCTCAGCGTCTCAGCGCGAGTCTCTTCCGCCCCATTTTTCCTTTTAGGATCAACGATCCATGGGCGGCTCGAAGGTCGCGAAGATGAGCCTGTGGTCGCTGGCGGAGTTCCAGTCGGGCGGATCCGCGATTCCGGATTTGTCGCGGTCCACCATGCGCAGGAGGCGCGGCGAGACCAGGATGAAATCGATGCGCGAGTAAATGTCGGCCGTTTTCCAGTAGTGGGTCCATCGCTCGCCGCGCGAGTCTTTGAGCCAGACGTCGGCCATGTGGGCGGGCGATCCGGGAGTGCCGATCAACTCGCGCACGGGGAATTCATTTTTCGTGTCGTTGAGGTCGCCGGCGAGCACGAGCAGCGCGCCGGGGTCGTCGGCGAAAATCCGGTTCACCCGTTCGCGCACAAGCAGCGCCTCGCGCGCGCGGAATTGCACCTGGTCGAAGTCGGGAACCTCCCTCCGGGATTTGAGATGCGCGCCGAGCAGGCGGAGACGATGGCCGGGCCACGGCTCGAAGGTTGCATCGAGCAGCCCGCGGCTCACCATTTGCGGCCGGCCGTCGAGCTCGAACGGGATTTCATTCTCGGATTGATCGGCGACAACCGGGAATTTGCTCAGCGCGGCAAGGTGGCGGTGCGGGTCGGCCCCCGCGACCCAGACGGCGTGCGGATACGCGAGTCCGGCCCCCCTGAGGCGGGCCTGGAAATCCGCGAGTTTTTCGCGGTCGCCCATTTCCACAAGCAACAAAATATCGGGCGCGCAGGCCGCGACGATCCTCACGGCCGCCACGATCTCGCTTTCGGGCTTCATCGCGCCGGGCACAAGCCGGCCATCCACCCAGCGATCCACCGGCAGGTAATTCTCGAGATTGTAGGCCGCGACTTTGACCGCCCCGGCGGTGGCTTCCGCGCCGGTCTCCGCGCGCGAACCCGGACTTAGGAAAATGCAGACCGCCAACACGCGGGCGGCCGCAGCGATGGCGCGGAGAGTCATCGCCGGAACGGGCGTCAGGACGCCTTGTGTTCCTGTTTGTCGGGAGCGGGTTTGACCTCGATCTGGGCGGCGGATTTGTGAACCTCGGCCTCGAATTCGTCGCGGGCTTTTTTGAATTCATTGAGGCTCTGACCCAGCCCGCGGGCGAGTTCGGGCAGCTTTTTGGCTCCGAAGAGAAGCAGGACGATCACGAGGATGAAAACGATCTCCGGCCAGCCGGGCATTCCTAAGGCGATGGGCATGTGCATGGCGATACCCTAGCCGCTATTTCCCTCATCGCAAGACCTCTCCTCGCGCGGAAATCGGGGCTTTCCCCTTGTCGGGCGGAGTGCCAAAATTTCCGCCGTCATGGAAGAGATCCTGCAACGCCCGCGGACGGTGGTTTTTTTGGGAACCCCGTTTCACGATGTCACAATGGGGGAGACGATCGACTGGATCGGAGAAATGGTGAGGCGGGGACGGCCGGGCTACCTCGTCACCGCGAACCTCGACTTCGCCGCGCAGGGAGCCGGGGATGTCGAGTTGCAGCGCATTCTGGTCGAGGCGGAATTGGTGCTCTGCGACGGGACCCCGCTCGTCTGGGCTTCGCGTCTTGCGGGGGCCCCGCTGCGCGAGCGGGTGGCGGGTTCGGATTTGGTTCCCGCACTCGCCGAGCGGGCCGCGCGGACCGGATGGCGGATTTTTCTTCTCGGCGGCGAGGAATCCTCGCTCGTCGGCGCGCGCGCCGCGCTCGAGGCAAGGTATCCCGGGATCGCCGTGGCCGGGACGTATTCGCCGCCGTTCGCGAAATTTCATGAAATGGACCACGCCGATATCGTGCGCCGCGTCCGCGAGGCGAAGCCCGACATTTTGCTGGTGGCCTTCGGCTGTCCGAAGCAGGAAAAATGGATCTACGCCCACCACAAGGAACTCGGAGTTCCGGTCTCGGTGGGGGTCGGAGCCACCATCGATTTCCTCGCCGGCAAGGTGAGCCGCGCGCCGGACTGGATCGGCCGCATCGGCCTCGAATGGGTCTATCGCTGCGCCCAGGAACCCCGCCGCCTCGCCGGGCGCTACGCGCGGGACATCGCGTTCCTCGTCAACCAATTCGCCCGCGAACGGCGCGCGATTTTTTCCCCGCGCAAACCGGCCGCCCCGCCCGCCAACGCGTCGGATTCCGTGCGCGGCGGCGCGTTCGAGTTGGTTTTCTGGAAGGGGTCGCTTGTGGCCGGGCACACGGCCGATTTTCCGAAACCGGCCTTCGACCGTCCGTTCGCGGTGGATCTTTCCGGCCTCACCGAAATGGACGGATGCGGCCTCGGGTATTTGCTCGACATCCAGTGGCTGGCGTGGCGGCACGGGGTGAGGTGTTGTTTTGTGGCGCCTTCCGCGGCGGCGGCGGGCGTGCTGGAAGCGACCCGCATCGACCGCCTCCTCCCGCTGGCCGCAGGCGTCCTGGAGGCGGGAGCCATGCTGGAAAAATCCGGCGACGAGGCGATTCTCGCGCCCATCGGAGACGGCGGGACCGTGCTCATCGCCATGCCCGAGCAAGTCGTGCTCGCCAGCCTGGAGAAGCTTTCCGCGCTCCTTGCAAACGAATGGGAAAACAACCCGCGGGCGAAAGTCCTCCGCATGGAATTCGCCGCCACCCGCTTCATGGACAGCTCGGGCCTCGGCTTCCTGCTCAAATGCCGCAAGGCCGTCGCCGCCCGCGAGGGAGCCCGCATGGAAATCCTCCACCTCCCCCCGAACGTCCGCAACGTCATCTCCATCGCCAAACTCGAGCCGCTCTTCGGGCTCTGAAACCCCGCGCGCGCATTGGTTTCGTCCGCGCGCTGTGAAATCCTCCGGCCTATGAAATCTCCCCGGATTTGCCGCGGGCCCGCTTTTTTCCGACCGGGCCGTGCGAGGTTCCTGTTCGCGTCTCTGTGTCTCGTTCTGCCCGGTGGATTATCGGCCGGATTTTTTATCGAGAAAGATGTTCCCGCACGAAAGGGTCCCGCGCATTATCTGGCTGCGATAATACGCGGGACCCCTTAACTAAGTTAGCGCCATTCGGACCAGATTGAGTTTTTCTGGTTTCAAGCGTCCGACGGCCCGGCGCACGCAGTAAAGCGAGGGCATTCTCTCTGAGGCGAACCCCGAAACAGCTCCCGCCGTTCCGCTACGAGGCGGGAGGCGCGGGGCGCGCGGGGGGAGGCGATTCGAAACGGCGCTTGCCGTTCCGCTACGGGGTCGGATCACGCGGCTTCGATGCGCGGCCAAGCCCTGCGATGTGGACATCGCAGCTACCGTGGCTGCGACTTCCAAGTCGCAGCGGCCAACCTTTTGCAAGCCTGGCCGGTCCCACTTCGTGGGATCGGTTGCAGAGCGGGCGGAATTTATGCGTCGCCGAATTCGGCCCAATCGACTCCGCGCATGTCGCCGGTTTTGAGGAATTGTTCGTGCATGGCGAAGGCGGCTCCGAGGGACTGCGGGACGTGGCCGCCTTTGATGTGCTCGAAGTAGGCTTTGAGTTGCGGGCGGAAATCGGGGTGGGCGCAGCAATCCACGATGAGTTCGGCGCGTTCGTGCGGGGTTTTGGCGCGGAGGTCGGCGACGCCCTGTTCGGTGACGACCACCTGGACCGAATGTTCGCTGTGGTCCATGTGGCTCACGAGCGGGACGATGGGGCTGATCTTGCCGCCCTTGGCGAGGGACGGGCAGGTGAAGATCGAGATGTAGCCGTTGCGGGTGAAGTCGCCCGAGCCGCCGATCCCGTTCATCATGGAGGAACCCATCACGTGGGTGGAATTGACGTTGCCGAAGAGATCGACCTCGATGGCGGTATTGATCGTGATGATGCCAAGGCGGCGGACCATTTCGGGGTTGTTGGTGATTTCCTGCGGACGGAGGAGGATGCGGGACTTGAAGAAATCGAGGTCGGCATAGACGTCCTTGAGGACATCCGGGCTCACGGTGAGCGAGGTGCCGGTCACAAACTGGCATTTGCCGCTCCTGATGAGCGCGATGACGGAATCCTGGATGACTTCCGAAAACATCTGGAAGGGCGGGATGCCGGGGTGCGTGCCGAGGGCTCCGAGGACCGCGTTGGCGATGTTGCCGACGCCGGATTGGAGGGGGAGGAATTCCGACGGGATGCGGCCGGCTTTGATCTCGGCGGCGAGGAAGTCGGCGACGTTCTGTCCGATTTTGGTGGTGGTATCATCGACCGGGTCGAAGCCGCCCACTTCGTCGGGGAGGTTGGTTTCGACGATGCCGACGATCTTCGAGGGATCGACCTGCACGTAGGGGGTGCCGATGCGGTTCGAGCAATTGACGAGCGGGATGGGCTCGCGGTGCGGCGGGTCTTTGGGCTCGTAGATATCGTGGATGCCGGCGAGGGCTTTCGGGTGGAAGCGGTTGAGTTCGACGAGGATCTTGTCGGCACAGCGGAGGAAGGTGGGGGAGGCGCCGACCGAGGTGGTGAGGATGATCTTGCCGTCCTCGGTAATGTCGCAGGCTTCGACAATCGCCCACTGGAACTTGCCGAGGAATCCGTAGCGGACGGATTGCGGCAGGGTCGAGAGGTGCATGTCGAAAAAGCGGGTCTGGCCGCTATTGATCGCCTTGCGGAGGTATTTGTTGCTCTGGTAGGGGGTGCGCCAGGAAATGGCTTCTGCGCGGGCGAGCTGGCCGTCGAGCGAGTCGCCGGTGGAGGCGCCGGTGACGACCCCGACTTTGAACGGGCGTCCGGCGGCGTGTTCGGCCGACGCGCGGGCGGCGAGGGCGGTGGGGATGGCTTTGGCGGCGCCGGCGGGGGTGAACCCGCTGAACCCGATGGTATCGCCGTCATTGATGAGGGCGGCGGCTTCTTCGGCGGTGAGGAATTTCGATGCGAGGGACATGGTGGGCGTGGTTAGGTGTTTATCGGTTGTTGGAAAAGAAAGGGTGCGTGGTCTTCGGTGAGCTTTTCGACATCCTGATGGGGAATGATTTGAACACTGCCGGAGGGGTCGGCCAGCAGCAGGTTGCCGGAGGGATCGAGTCCGGTGAACGTGCCCGTGGCGGTGCGCCCGCCATAAAGCGAGAGGGTGACGCCGGCCCGCCACCATGTTTCGTTGAGGGCGGTGATGGTGGCTCCGAGGCCGTTCGAGGCGAGGTCCTCGTGGGCATCGGCCATGGCGTCGAGGACGGGGGTCACAAAAGCCTCGGCCTCCGGGCACGGGCTGAGGGTATCCGCCAGCCGGCAGGCGGTGTAGCCGAGGGCGGGATCGCGGTCCCAGGGCCGGTTGGAAACATTGAGGCCGAGGCCGATGCAAAGCGTGTGGGGTTCCCCGCTTTCGATGAGGAGGCCGGCCAGTTTGCGGTCGCCGACCATGAGGTCGTTCGGCCAGCGCAGGCGCACCTTCGGGACGCCAAGGCGCTCGAACATGAGGAGGAGATGGTGGCCGACGGCGAGGGAGAGCCCGACCCATGCGGCGGCGGGACCGGGCGCGGGAACCGTGGCCGTGAGCCAGAGCCCGCCCGGGTCGCTCACGAATTCGCGTCCGAAGCGTCCGCGCCCGCCGGATTGGCTGGCGGCGACGAAGGCGGTCCATGGGGCGGCGGTGCGCGCGAGGTCGTTGGTCGAGGTGGCGTGGTCGTGGAACTGGACGCGCCAGCCGGCGTTGCCCATGACGGCAATGGTGGGGAATTCGGGGGTCATAGGATGCCGAGGCCTTTGAGGACGGAGAGCATGATGGCGGCGGCCATGACCGAGCCGATCTGGCCGCCGGTATTGGCGGCCATGGCGTGCATGAGGAGGAAATTGTGTTTGTTCCAGCGCTGGCCTTCGACCTGGACGATGCGGGCGGCCATCGGGTAGGCCGAGATGCCGGCCGCGCCGACGAGCGGGTTCACTTTTCCGCCGGAGAGTTTATACCAGATTTTGCCGAGCAGGATGCCGCCGACGGTGTCGGTGGTGATGGCGACAAAGCCGAGTCCGAAAACCATGAGGGTCTCGCGGGTGAGGAATTGCGGGCCGGCCATGGTGCCGCCGATGGCAAGGCCGAGGAAGAGGGTCGAGACATTGGCGATTTCGTTTTCGGCGGCGGCCGAGAGCCGGGGCACGACGCCGGAGACCTTGAGGAAATTGCCGAGCATGATCATGCCCATGAGCGGGAGGCCCTTCGGCGCGACGATGCCGGTGAGGGCGACGACCACGATCGGGAAGACCATGAGGGCGGCCTTGGAGACGCGGCCTTTCGGGCTGGGCATTTTGACGGCGCGTTCCTTCTTCGTGGTGAGGAGGCGCATGATCGGGGGCTGGATGATGGGCACGAGCGCCATGTAGGAATACGCGGCGACGGCGAGGGCTCCCACCATGGCGGCGGGGATCTGCCCTTTTTCCGCGAAGAGGTTCGACACGTAGATGACGGTGGGGCCGTCGCAGGCTCCGATCGCGGCGACCGAGACGGCCTCGGACTTTGAAAAGCCGAGGCCGAGCGCGAGGAGGAGGGTGAGGAAAATGCCGAGTTGGCCGGCGGCGCCAAAGAGCAGAAGCTTCGGGTTGGCCAGCAGGGGCGAAAAGTCGGTCATCGAGCCGATGCCGACAAAGATGAGGAGCGGGAAAAGCTCGTTGGCGATCCCCATGTTGTAGAGGGTGCGCAGGGTGCCCTCGGCTCCCATCATTTCGCTGAGCGGGAGATTCACGAGGAGGCAGCCGAAGGCGATGGGAAGAAGGAGGAGGGGCTCGACCCCTTTCGCGATGGCGAGGTAGAACATCACACAGGCGACGGCGATCATAATGATCGACGGCCCGCCATTGAGCGCGAGGTCGCGCATGCCCTCGGTAAGGGCGAGGAATCCCCCCCAAAGCGCCTCGCTCACGGCTTGTCCTCCTTGTCGTTGGCGGGCGGGAGAAAGACGGTCACAAGGTGGATGAGGAGCGCCATGATCCCCAGCGTGAGGAGGGTGCCCCCCATGCCGACGACCGCCATCGTGAGTCCGAACGTCGTGTTATCCATGGGACAAAAATCGCAAGCGGGTGCCCGGCGCTCCGGGCGCGGTGGCACCTTCGCGTTTCATCGGATGCGGTGGGATTGAAAAACCTGGCGGCGGCCCTCCTGGGACCACAACATCGAGGGCGAGGCGGAGATGCTGATGACGCGGGCACCGGGGCCGAAGGCGGCGTGGATGGCGGCGGCGATCGCGGCGCGCACTTTCGGCGAGGGCCCGCTCGGCGCGGCGGCGGGCGCGGCGGGCGCGGCGGATTTAAGCGCGGCGGGAGGGCCGGCGGATTTGAGCGCGGCGACTTCGCGGCGGAGGGAAACCACCGAGCGCGCGAGGAGGGCGAGTCCGACGACGACGAGGATGAGAACCGCCGTGTCGGTTTCCAGGACAATACCGCCGGATGCAATCATTCGAGGTTCACAAGTGGCTGGCCTTCCTCGACGGGTTGGCCGGTTTCGGTGAGGATGGCGGTCACGCGGCCCGCGTGCGTGGCATAGACGATGGTGTGCATCTTCATGGCTTCGAGCGTGAGCAACTGCGCGCCCTCGGCCACGTTGTCGCCAACTTTGCAATCCACCGAGACCACGCGGCCCGCGAGCGGGCTGGTGATGGCTCCCGGTGCCGCAGCCGGTCGTGCGGCGGGAGCGGGGGGGGCGGCGGGCACACTGGCGGGTGCGGCGGACGGAGCCGGAGCGGGAACGGAAATCCCCGTGGTGGTTTCCTCGAGAGTGACAGAGAATGTCTCACCATCGACATTGACGCGGAAGGAGCGGATCGGCATGGGCGGAATTATTTGAGGGTTGCGATGTAGTATCCGGCGATGACGGCGGTGCCGATGACGCCGGCGACGTTGGGGCCCATGGCGTGCATGAGGAGGAAATTTTGCGGGTCTTCTCTCTGGCCTTCGACCTGGGAGACGCGGGCGGCCATGGGGACCGCGGAGACGCCGGCCGAGCCGATGAGCGGGTTGATTTTTTCCGGCAGGACAAGGTTGAGCAACTTCGCCATGAGGACGCCCCCGGCGGTGGCCACGCCGAAGGCGACGACTCCGAGGCCGATGATCATGAGGGTCTCGGGTTTGAGGAAGCGTTCGCCGGTCATGGTGATGCCGACCGAGGTGCCGAGGAAGATGGTGATGATGTTGATGATTTCGTTTTGCGAAGCTTTGACGAGGCGGTCGGTGACCCCGCATTCGCGCAGGAAATTGCCGAGCATGAGCATCCCGATGAGGGAGGCCGCGGCCGGCACGAGCAGGATGCAGACGACGGTGACCACAAGGGCGAAGACCAACTTTTCGAGTTTATTGACCTGCCGGAGCGACTTCATGCGGATGAGGCGTTCCTTCTTTGTGGTGAGGGCCCGCATGATGGGCGGCTGGATAAGCGGCACGAGCGCCATGTAGCTATAGGCCGCCACGGCGATCGCGGGGAGCAGGTGGGGAGCCAGCTTGGCCGAGAGGAAGATGGCGGTGGGGCCGTCCGCCCCGCCGATGATCCCGATCGAGGCCGCCTCGCCGGGGCTGAAGCCGATAAGCGAGGCGATGAGGAAGGTGGCGGCGACTCCGACCTGGGCCGCCGCGCCAAGCAAGAGCGTGATCGGCCGCGCGAGCAGCGGGCCGAAATCGGTGAGCGCGCCCACTCCGAGAAAGATGAGCGGCGGGAAAATCTCCCACTCGATACCTTTCGAAATGTAGTAGTAGAGTCCGCCGGGTTCGCGGCTGAAGACATTGAGGAGTTCCTCGCCCTCGTGAACGGGTTCGCCGGGGGAGGTTTTCAACTCGGTGACCTGTCCGTGGGAATGCGCTTTGAGTTCGTGGATCTGGCCGTCGGGATCTTTGACCCTGCCGAGCAGGTCGCCTTCCTTGACATGGGTGCCGGGGGTGATCGTCCATTCGACGAGTTCGCCGGCGAGCGGGCTGAGGACGATGCCCGGGGGCTCGGACACAAGGGCGGGAGCGGGCAGGTTGGCCAGAAGGGCTCCGAAGGCGATCGGCACAAGCAGGAGCGGCTCGAATCCTTTGTAAACCGCCAGATAAAACAAAACCAGGCACACCGACCACATCACCGGCATCTGCCATGTGACATCCGGGAAGCCGGTGAGTTTGAAAAAGTCGAGGAAATCCTGAAGCATGGCAGATTAGCGGCGGAAGGAGTGGGATTGGAAAATTTGGCGGCGGCCTTCCATCGACCATGCCTGGAGGAGCGGGTTGGCGGCCGGTTGGACATCGACAATGCGGTGGGGGGATTTGAGGACGGTATGCACGGCCGCCGCGATGACGGCCCGCACTTCGGGCGGGATTTCGCCCGGCAACAAGACGGCGGCCTGAGGCACCGCAGCGGAAGCGGCCCGGGCGGGCTTGTGCATGGGAGCCAGCAGGGCGGCCAGAATGGCGACTACGATGGCCAATCCGCCGAGCGAGGTCATGACGACCATCACCCCGACCGCCTGGAACTGGAGATTCTGCAGGAAGGTCAATTGTTCCGCGCCGGCTGTGGCGGCGGCGAGGGGGACGAGCGCGGTCATCCCACCGAGACGAGCGGCTGGCCTTCCTCGACCGCGTCGCCCTCTTTGACGTGGATTGCCTTCACGGTTCCCGCGCCCGCGGCCGTGACGAAGGTATTCATCTTCATGGCCTCGAGGGTGACGAGGGTGGCACCGGCCTCGATGGCATCCCCGACGGCGCAGTTGATGGCGACGACGCGCCCGGCAAGCGGGCTTGTCACATCGCCCGGGGCGGCAGTGGCCGGGGCCGACGGGCGCGGGGCGGCGGGCGCCGCGACCGGGGCGCTGACGCTGGAGGAGACAGGCGAGGGTGACGGGCTGGCGGCCGGAGCGCCGCCGTCGAGTTCCTCGACGACGACTTCATAGGCTTTGCCATCAACGGTGACGCGGAGTTTTTTCATAGTGTGGAATGGTGGAGGCCGGGATTAGAGCGGGATATTGCCGTGTTTTTTCGGCGGGCGGGTTTCGCGTTTCGAGAGGGTGTTGCGGAGCGCCATGCCGACGACGGCGCGGGTTTGCGAGGGCTCGATGACGTCGGTGATCATGCCCTTGCTGGCGGCCTGGTAGGGCGAGGCGAATTTCTCGCGGTATTCGGCGATGAGCTTGGCCTCCGACTCCGGATCTTTCTCGATCTCGCGTTTGTAGAGGATCTTGACGGCACCCTCGGCACCCATGACGGCGATCTCGGCGGTCGGCCAGGCATAGACGAAGTCGGCGCCGAGGTCCTTGCTGCACATGGCGAGGTAGGCTCCGCCGTAGGCTTTGCGGAGGATGACGGTCACCTTCGGCACGGTGGCCGCGCCGTAGGCGAAGAGCATCTTCGCGCCGTGGCGGATGATGCCGCCGCGCTCTTGCTGGAGGCCCGGCATGAAGCCCGGGACATCGACCAGGGTCACGATCGGGATATTGAAGACATTGCAGAAACGGATGAAGCGCGCGCCTTTGTCCGACGAATCGATATCGAGCGTGCCGGCTTTGAAGGTGGGCTGGTTGGCGATGATGCCGACGACGACGCCCTGGATGCGGGCGAAGCCGACGACGATGCTCTTCGCCCAGTCGCGCTGGACTTCGAAGAAGTCGCCGCCGTCCACAAGACGCTCGATGACTTTGAGCACATCGAGGGCGGTCTTGCTGTCCTCGGGAACGAGGTCGTTCATGCCGGGATCGTCGCTCAGCGAGAGGGGCTGGGCGAGATTGTGCGGCGGGTCCATGATGTTGTTGGACGGGATGAAGGAGAGCAGCTTCTTCACCATTGCGATCGCATGCGCGTCGTTGTCGGCCACGAAGTGAATGTTGCCGCTGATCGTGGCATGGGCGGCCGCGCTGCCCACCTCGGCCATCGTGCATTTCTGGCCGGTCGCGGCCTGGATGACGTCCGGACCGCAGATGAACATATTCGCCTGGTCCTTGACCATGATGAGGAAATCGGTGAGCGCCGGCGAGTAGGCCGCGCCGCCCGCGCACGGGCCCGCGATGACCGCGATCTGCGGGACCACGCCCGAGAGATACACGTTCTTGAAGAACACCTTCCCGTAGCCCGAGAGCGACTCGACGCCCTCCTGGATGCGGGCTCCGCCCGAGTCGTTGAAGCTCACAACCGGCATGCCCGAGCGCTGCGCGTAGTCCATCGCATCGACAATCTTTTGCGCGTGCATGGCGCCCAGCGAGCCGCCGGCGACGGTGAAGTCCTGGCTGCAAACCGCCACGGGACGGCCGTCCACCAGCCCGGTGCCCGTGATGACCGCATCGGCCGGCAGGCTTTTCTTTTCCATGCCGAAGTTGCGGCAGGTGTGCTCGGCGTGCATGCCGAATTCCAGAAACGTGCCCGGCTGGAAAAGGTTTTCGATGCGGTCGCGGGCGGTCATGAGGCCCTTTTTGCGGCGGGCTTCAAGTTTGTCCTGGCCGCCTCCGGCGAGGATTTTTTCCCGGCGTTTGCCGAGGTCTTCGAGCAGGGTCTTCTGGATGGCCATGGTGGTGGGTGGTTAGTGTTTGGCTTCGGTGCAAAATTCGGTGAGCACGCCCATCGTGCTCTTCGGGTGCAGGAACGCGACCAGCTTGTCCGCCGCGCCTTCGAAGGGCACCTCGTGGATGAGGCGCACGCCGGCGTCCTTCGCCTTCGCAAGCTGGCCGGTGATGTCGCTCGTGCGGAAGGCGATGTGGTGGATGCCCTCCCCGCGGTCCTCCAGGAACTTCGCGATCGTGCTCTCCGGCGACGTCGGCTCGAGAAGCTCGAGATGAACCCCTCCGATGTCGAAAAACGCCGTCTTCACCTTTTGCGAGGCCACTTCCTCGACCCGCTCGCACTTCAGGCCCAGCGCCTTCTCATAATACGGCACCGCCGCCTCGATGGACCGCACCGCGATCCCCAAATGGTCAATTTGCGTTAAAGTAGGTTCCATAATCTTTTCGTAAATTAGGGAACCTTATATCCATGGGGGACGCAAGCTTTTTTTTCGGGAAATCGATTTTTTCCAAAAGCCGGGTTCGGGATGCCGCGGACGCGTCCGGGCGGTCAATAGTCGAGATGGTAGTGGGCGCGGAGCCTGGCCTGAAGCGGGAGGAGGTAATTTTCGCGGGTGATCTCGCCGCCGGTCTCGCGGGCGACGCCGTCCGGATCGAGGAGGAGGCGGGTGACATACCAGCAGTGGAAGACCCCGCCGGAGACGGTGGGGACGCGCGGGTTGCCGACGCCGAAATCGGGGCAGAACGCGATGCCGTGTCGAACGGCCCCGAGACCGGCGGCGAGGATCCTGATGGTGGCCTCCTCGCCGGTGTCGGCGTCGTGGCCGCGGACCTTGCGGAGGACGACGAGGGAGCCGAGATCGCGCTTGAAAAAGACCATGAAGTGGGGATGGATGAACCAGCCGTGCGGGTTGGCGCGGCGGCGGCCGCAGAAGGCGGCTCCGGCGAGGCGGCGGGTGTCGTCGAGTTTGTCGGCCGTGATTTCGAGCCAGTCGGGCGAGACCGGGTGGGCGTCGGAATCAAGGAGGACGATGATATCGTGTTTGGCGCGCGCGGCGGCGAATTCGGCGGCCTCGCCGTGGCGGTGGTTGCGCCCCCACTGTCTGGCGGTGAGAAGGACGACATCGGGCTGGGCGGTCAGCCATTTGCGCTCCGCGCGGGACCCCCCGCGGTCCACCACAAGGATTTCGTAGGGACGCGCGCCGATGTGGGCGCGCACGCGCTCGACAAGCAGACGGACAAAAAAGAAGCCGCCGTTCGAGACCGTGACGATGCTGACCGGACGCACGGGCGGGCGGGCTGGTTACAAGTCGTCGTCGTCGCGGCCGGCGCCCTTTTTGTAGGTGAGGCCGCGGAGCTTGCCCTCGATGAAGGCGTCGATATCGCCGTCCATGACACCCTGGATATCGCTGGTTTGGACGCCGGTGCGGAGGTCCTTGACCATCTGGTAGGGTTGGAAGACGTAGGAACGGATCTGGTTGCCCCATGCGATATCGCCCTTTTCGCCGTATTGGCGTTCGGCCTCGGCCTTCTTTTTGTCGGCCTCGAGCTGGAAGAGCTTGGCTTTGAGCATCTTGAGGGCGAGTTCGCGGTTGCGGCCCTGGCTGCGTTCGGCCTGGCAGGCGACGACGATGCCGGAGGGCCGGTGGACGAGGCGGACGGCGGTTTCGACTTTGTTGACGTTCTGGCCGCCCTTGCCGCCCGAGCGGAACGTGGAGAGTTCGATATCGGCCTCGTTGATTTCGATGGGAGCGTCTTCGATTTCGGGGACGACGTCCACACTGGCGAACGAGGTGTGGCGGCGTTTGTTGGCGTCGAAGGGGGAAATGCGGACGAGGCGGTGGACGCCCTGCTCGTTGCGGAGGTAGCCGAAGGCGTGGTCGCCGGAGACGCGGAGGGTGGCGGATTTGATCCCGGCCTGCTCGCCCTCCTGGGCGTCGAGCATTTCGGCCTTGTAGCCGCTGCGCTCGATCCAGCGATTATACATGCGGAGGAGCATATCGGCCCAATCGCAGGACTCCGTGCCGCCCGCACCCGCGTGGATGGTTACGAAGGCGGGGTTTTTGTCGAAGGGGCCGTTGAGAAATTGCTGGGTCTCGAATTTATCGAAGTCGCGCAGGAAGGCGGCGTGCTCGTCGAGCAACTCGCGGATCGATTCCGGCCGGGGATCCTCGCGGACAAGCTCAAGCAGGACCCCGATGTCGGCGGCACGCGATTCGAGGGCGCGGAACGGAAGCACCTTCGCGCGCAGGGCGGCGGCCTCTTCCACGTCGCGTCCCGCAGCCTCTTTGTCCGACCAGAAATCCGGGGACGCCATTCGCGCCTCGACCGTCTCGAGGCGGGAAACCAAAGCCGGCAAGTCAAAGAAACCTCCGCATCCCGGCCACACGGGCCGAGATCGCGGAGGTATCCACCGTATCAAGCAATTCGATCATCCCGCGCAGACTAGCGGCCCCGGACGGTTTCGGAAAGCGGAATTCGCCGGAAGCCTCGCGCCCACCACGGCATTATTTATTTGGACGGATATGTCGGAGTGCCCCCCTTTGTGCAGTCCCCCCCGAGGCTCCGCTCGGGACCGAAGACCGGATAATCGGGACTCCAACAGGGCACACGCCCCACCGATGTCCAAATACAAATGCCGTGCGCGCCCCGATAGAATGAGAGATATAAATCCTGCTCGATTTGAGCAGCAGTTGCGCGGCATCGAGGGGCTCGACTGGATCACCACCCTGCGTTCCAGCCAGATCGCCGCCCTCGCCCGCAATGGCCTGATTGAACAATCCCTCTTCGACGAAAAAAACCTCGCCGAAGTCCAGAGCCCCGACTTCCC
>Ga0114939_10002275_pt1 | contig 14396 bp, 9 predicted proteins | sample AshMeaCrysSpring_FD_87196 | JGI IMG/M metagenome (GOLD analysis project Ga0114939, IMG submission 87196) | Groundwater microbial communities from Big Spring, Nevada to study Microbial Dark Matter (Phase II) - Ash Meadows Crystal Spring | ecosystem: Environmental > Aquatic > Deep subsurface >... | reverse complement strand
TGTCCCTGTTACGCCCTCCGGTTCTTCGGGCGCGCCTCGACCGGAGATCACGCTCGACCACCCGCGCCAGGACGAGCGGGTCGTAGTCGAAGTAGTCGGCCATCCACGAGGCAACGGCTCGCCTGTAGTGCGGCCACAGTGGCCCGAGTCGCCGCGTACGTTGCGCCTGCTCGAACAGCAGTTCGAGGACGAGGTTCCGCCACGACGGGAGCCCGTAGGGCACCGACACGCCGGCGCCGAGGAAGAGCACCAGCTGCCGCTGCTTCCAGGCGGCACGCAGCCCCTTCATGTAGCTCGCGGCGACCCGGGCGCGGCCCAGGCGCAGCGCGGTGCGCTTCGCCGCGGCGCCCGTCTTCGCACTCGTCCGCAGGGGGTGCCCCTTGGCCATGCCGCTGCCTCCTCCGGGGGAAACACACGGACCTCGAGCAAGCCACAGTCGCTCGGTCGGCCGCCTCCGTTCCCGGGGCTGGCCGCACGCGACAACGGACTCGAGCGTCACCCCGTCGACGCGCCGCCGCGCGGCACGCCGCCGTTGATGTACCCGAACAACCGCGGCGCCGCCTCCACCGGCACGGTGCGGTCCAGCCGCTCGTACGGCGCCGCGCCGCCCTTCCCGCCCCGCCGGTGGCCCGCCCGCTGCTCGTCCTCGATGGCGGCCAGGTAGTGGTCGTTCAGCAGGTGACCCCACGCGCCACGCCGCACGTACCGCGGGCCGTCGATCCGGATGCCACGCTCCTCGGGGTAGGGCGCGAGCATCCCGAGGCGCGCCACGAGGTCGTGCTCGTTCCCGAAGCTCTCGATCCACGGGATCGGCGCCGCCCCCGGGCCGCCGGTGTCGATGTAGTTCATCGTGCTCGCGCAGTTCGCAAAGCAGTAGACCTCCAGCTTCGCCAGCTCGGCGCGCGTGACCGGCTCGAACTCCTCGAGCCTGATCGTCCAGTCGTGCGGCACCACCGGCTCGTAGGGCGCGATCGCCCGCGCCCGGCCCCGGCCGGCCTTCCTTGGCGCGGCATCCCCGGCGCGCAGGCACTCCGCGAGCAGGCGCAGGACGACGGACATGATGATCGTGCCCTGCGAGTGGGCGATGACCACCACGCGCTCCTTCTCGCTCTTGAGGGCGTCGTAGATTACCGGGAAGGCCTTCTCGACACTCTCCGTCACCCGGCGCGCCTGTTTGCCCATCGCACACTCGACGAGGTCGGCCCACACGGCGCCGGTCGAGTTCTGCACGATGGTCAGCGGGCGGTGGAACAGGTCGGCGATGAGCGCGCCGTTGAGGTGCGCCACGCCGTCGTTGGTGAGGATCCCGTTGACGAAGATCCACGCCTCCTTCGGGAAGGTCGTGTAGTTGCCGTTGTGATCCGGCCGCTGGAGGACGACGGTGGGCCGCCAGACCAGGTCGTTGACGAGCGGCAAGCCGAACGGCGGCGGCGCCTTCTGGATGGCGGGCAGCGTGGCGTCGAGCAGGTACTTCACCGTGCGGTGGAGCCGCCAGACGTCACCGATGCGGTACTCGGAGTATCGGTGCGGCCGCAGCCAGCTCACGGGCGTGCCGAACACCGAGAAGACGTAGAGCGGAGGGCTGAAGCGCAGCGCGTCGGCCACCACCTGGAACAGGTCGAGCCACGCGTCGCGCCCGAGGGCCGATGGGTGGGGCCACGCGGCAAGTGCGCCCCTCGAGGTGTCCACAACCGCCTCTCGTTCCGGGGGCCCGCGTCTTCCCCGCCATCCTACACCCGCGGAGCCCGTCGCGGTGAAGGACCGTGCCGCCGCGGCATTCGGGTCGCGAGCCGCCAGCCGGGTTACAGCTCCACCCGCAGCAGCGGTGCGTCGGCTTCGCGAACCGTGGCCACGTACCCGTGCTCCGCCTGCGCGGCCTCGCTCAGCCACGGCTCGGTGAACGCCGACCGGTAGTTGAAGTACAGCCGTTCGGGCCCGCCCAGCGAGACGATCCGCGCGAGGCACTCCGCATCGGGATGGTGGAACTGCTCGCCGTTGGTGCTGATCAGGTACGCGGGGCTGCGCACCTGCCGCAGCAGCGCCTCGTCGGTGTTGAACTTGCTGCCGTGGTGGGACACCTTCACGGCGTCCACCTCCAGCCGGTCGAGGCCGCGCGCGGCGCACAGCCGCGCCAGCGAGCCGGACACGACACCGGGGAAGGCGTCGGCGAGCAGCAGCGCGCGCTTGCCGCCGCACTCGGCCAGCATCGCAATGCTCGACCCGTTGGCCGGTGCATCGTCCTCCACGAACTGCGCGCGCAGGAGCGCGTCGAGGTCGGGCGAGGCGCCGAGCAGCCCCTCGCGCGGCAGGAACTTCTTCTTCTTCGCGAGCGCGGCCCACGCGGCGTCGAGATTGCCGGGCGGGATCCCGGCCTTCGTCACGACGGGCGCCCACGCCTCGGCCATCTCCTCGAGGGTCGCCGTGGAGGGCGAGAGCAGCGTGAGCGTCATCCCGCCGGGCAGGTCGAAGGCCGGCAGCGGTCCCGCGTCGGGCACCACCCACGGCGCGCCGTCCGGCTGCCACGCGCCGGGCACGCGCCGCGCGAGCAGCGCGCTGAGGAACTCGCCCTGGACCGGCCCGAGCAGGCCGTGCTGGGGGCGCATCTGCCGCCAGCCGTTGAACCACACCTCGCGCACGACGAACGGCAGCGGCTTCTCGGCGAAGAGCCGGACGAGGCCCTCGACGTGGTCGGCGTCCACGTGGCTCAGCACCACGAGGTCGAACACGCGGCTCCCCATCGGCACCTGGTCGAGCCGCGCGGCAATCAAGGCGAAGGTGGTGACCGGGCCGCCGTCGATCAGGATCCGGTGCACCTCCGCCTCGTCGCCGTACTCGATCCAGAGGCAGTCCCCGTGGCGGGCCGGCAGCATCTCGATCCGGAAGACGGACATGGGCACGATCTGCTCCTTGCTCCCGGCGCCGGCGCGCGGCGCCCTCAACGTCCCCGCAACCCACGGCGGGCCACCGTTCCCGCCGTCAGGTCAGCGCCACCGAAGCCGCCAGTCGGCATCGCCGAAGGCAACGATGCAGAGGGCGGTCATGAGGCTCTCGGCGACGGCGTCGCGCTTCACCTGCCGCAGCACCTCGCCGAACCGGTCGGGCGAGCGCTCGAGCGCCTCACCGAGCCGTCGCACCAGCTGGGTGGCAACCCGCGCGGCGTCGGAGGCGAGCACGGTGGCGATCGTGCCGAGCACGAGGGCCGCCTGTGCCTGCCTGAAGATGCCGATGTGCCGCGTGTAGGCGTCCGCGTCGGCGACGTTCACCGTGTCGCAGCCGAGGAGCACCACGACCGGCGGCGCGGGGGCGCTCCCGCAGACGTAGCTGCGGTCGATGTAGATGCTCTGCAGCACGTCGCCGTCGATCTCGAGGCTGATGTCGGGACCGCTCCCATCGGCGTGCGGCATCGCCAGCAGGAGCGCCGGCGAGGAGGAGGCGACGGCCTGCTGCCACTCTGCCCAGGTGCCCACCGACGCCACGCGGCCGCCCCACACCTCGCGCATCGCACACAACAGCTCGTCGCGGCTCGCGGCGGGCACCTGCCGGCTCGCGGCGAGCAGGCTCGACCCGGTGAGCGGCAACTCGTCGCGGCCGGCCACCGGCTCGGCGAGCACGAGCGCAGGGTGTGGCAGGTCCGGCACGTGCAGGTGCCGTTCGATCACCCGGCTCAGCCCCCAGAACCCGAGCGGGCACACCCGATCGGCCGGGGAGTGCCGGGGCACGCACGATTCCGGGCAGCGGCCGGCCTTCAGCGCCTCGATCGCGTTGGGGCAGACCGGGGCGCCGGGCCCGGGCGGCGGGTACTCGTAGACGAACTCGAAGGGCACGAGCGCGTCGGGGTCGGTGCTGACGATCTGCAGGTACTCGCTCGTCCGGAGCGCGCGAGCGGCCGAGGAGCGGTCGATGTGGTCGAGCACGAGATGGCGGTAGAGCACGTTGCCGCGCCGCGCGAGGTCGCCGAGCAGCGTCGCGTTGGCCGGCGTGAGCAGACCGCCCTGGTACGGCACCGCGTCGAGCGCCACCTGGTTCAGCAGCCCGTTGATCTCCGCGAGCTGCGGCTTGAGCGCCGCGAGCGACGCGAGGTAGGCGCCCTGGCCCGCGGCGGCGGCGAGCGCCGGCGCACCCCTGGGCGTCTGCTCGGTGACGAGGCACGCGTCGAAGCGGCGGCGGTCGTCCACCGTGGCGAGGCTCCGGCGGAGGCTCGCTTCGGGCACGATCCGCGGGGCGCCGCGCGACCCCGGCGCGGGCAGCGCGGCCTCTCCGGCCACCACCCGCGCGTCGAGCGTCGCGGTCTGCAGGACGCGGCCGCGGTGATACACGATCAGACGGCCGCGGAACCGGCCGGCACGCGTGGGCGCGAACACCAGCCGGCACGTCGTGCTCCGGCCCGAGCGCGGCAGGCCCAGCGTGCCCGCGATCGGATCGGTCCACTGGCCGGGCTCGACGAGCAGCACCTGCAGCCGGATCAGGTCCCGTCCGGCCCAGTCCAGGCCCGCCTCCGACACGGCGACCTCACCGAGGATGTCCGCCTCGCGTGGGCCGATGAAGACGTCGAGCGCGTGCTCGCGGCCCACCACCATGCCCCGGGCCTCGCGACGCCAGGCGCCCTGCGATCCGGCGAACAGACGCCCCTGGAGCAGCCGCGGCGCCTCGGCCGCCGCGGCCGCGCGCCGCGCGGTGCGTTGCGCGGCCGCGCGCTCCCCGAGCACGGCGGCGCCCGTCGGTGCCACCTCCAGCCCGCGCCCGAGACGTGCCGCCACGGCCGTGAGCGCCGCGGCGTCCACGAGGCGGAGGTCCAGCGCGTGGAGCGACGCGTCACACGGCATCGTCCGGGCCAGCGCGAGATCGTACGGCGTGTTGCGCGACAGCTCGCCGACCAGGCCGTCGAGCAGCTCGGGGGCCGTTGCCGTCGGCCTCGCAACGATCGAGATCCCTCCGGCCTGCGTCTCGGCCAGCAGCGCGTCCGCGAGAACGCGGATGGCGCCCCACGGCAGGTCGAGCGGCCCGAAGACGATGAGGTGGCCCGCGCGGACGGGATGCGGGAGCGAGAGGACGCGCCAGAGTGCGCGGCGGACGCTCCCCGCCACGAGCAGGATCTCGCAACGGGCGTGCTCGCGCGTCAGCGCCGGGACCTCGACGAGCCCCCGGGCCCCGGACAGATCGAGGAGGCGCGCGATCTGGAGATCCTCCGCGTCGCCGGGCAGTGCCGCGATGCGGAGCGGCCACTGCCACTTGAGGTCCGGGGCGGGCGCCTCGAGCTGCACGAGCACCGCGCTGATCCCCGCCGCGGGGCGGGCCAGCACGCGGGCGACCCGCGCGAGATCCGGATCGGCGGAGCCGGTGGCCGGCGCACGAAGGAGCAGGCGGCTCTCCAGCGCCACACCGCGACGACGATGGGCGGCGAGTGGCGGCCACGTCCTCGCCAGACGGCGCAGCGCCGCGACGCCGGCGGGGTACCTGCCACGACGGGTGTGCCGCCTGAACGCGGCGGCCGTCCAGCGCAGGCAGGCCTGCCGCCCCCACGCGCGTGAGCGCCACGTGAACGCCGTCGCGCCCGCCGCCGCCAGCGCCCGGACGTAGGTCTCCTCGTCGAGCGACAGGCCGCCCTCGCCCAGGAGTTGACGATCGGCTGGCTCAAGCGGCATGCGGAGTCTCCGGCGAACGCGCGTACCGTCACCTCACCGTCAACGCGGCCACCGCCCACGAGTTGACGCGAACGGCGAGCCGAACCGCAAACCACCGACGGGCACAGCGAGCCGGGCACCGAGAACGCGCGGCGATTCGACGCACCGGTCCACCACGCCCCGGTCGGCCGTGGCAGGACCGACGCGGCTCACGGCCGTGCCATCGCCGCGCGCGCGCGGTCGAAGGACTCGATCACCCGATCGACCGTCTCGGCGGCCGGTCGTTCGTGCGCGTCGAGGAACTGCAGGCTCCCAAGCCAGCTCGGCAGCACGACCTGCTCCCGCCGCACGACCACCGGGACGACGACCATCTGTCGCGCGTCGGCGCGCGCCACCATCTCCCGCGCCTCGTGGAGACAGTTGCCGCTTGCCAGGTACCCCTCCGACAGCAGCGGGATCCCGAGGCCCGCCAGCGCGAGCCGGTCGAAGACCTCCTGCAGCCACGGCTGGCCCGGCGTGATCGAGGCGCCGTCGCGGTAGTCGAACACCTGCTGGAACCGCGTCTTCAGCTCGGCGGCGATGGCGCCGCCGGCCGCGACGTCTCGGCCCGAGTAGCTGAGGAAGACGGCCTCCTGCCTGAGGGCGGCCTGCGAGAAGTACTCGCGTGCCTGCTCCGCGCTCGCGATCCGCCGCGCCGGCTCGGTCAACACGGCGAGGCGGCTCGTGAGTTGCCGTTCGAGGACGTCGCGCTCGGCCCACGGCAGCACGTCCTCCGCGTAGCCGACCTCCACGCCGCCGCAGAGCGCCTGGTACCCGCGCTGCGTCTCGAGATCGGCCAGCCCGGCTGCCCCCTTGGCCAGGCGCACCGTGGGCACCAGGCGCCCGTGCAGGTAGCCGACGATGCCCGTCTCCGCGCTCGAGGTGCCCACGTCGGCCACGAGCCAGTCGAGGCACTCGAGGTCGGACAGGTAGCCGAGGTCCAGTCGGGGAGGCCACGGCAACTGGCGCACGCGGCGGTCGTCGAACCCGTGCCGCTCGAGCGCCCGGCGAATGCACGCGACGTCCCCGTCGTCGTAGGCGAGGCCGGCGGGTCCCGTGCGCGGTACGAGGAGGCCAACCTCCGATCGGGCCCGGCCGGCGGCCCCGCACGCCATGCGCGCCATCTCGGCGCGCACCTCGTCGCAGAACTCCCGGAACACGCGCCGGAACCTCGGCCGGTTGGGAGAGCCGCCGCGGCCCGACACCTCCTGCGGGTCGAACGGCTCGGCCCGCACCGAGGGTGGCAGCGTGAACTGGGAGTAGCGCTGATCGAAGAAGACGAGGGCCGGCCGGCCCGAGCGCACCGCGAGGTCGCACTCCAGCCGGAAGTAGCGCGACGCATCGCGGAGCTGCTCGGGCTGCGCGCGCTCGGCGGCGTCGCCCGGGTAGGGATAGATGCCGATGAACGCGTCGGCGTTGCGGATCATCCGCTCGAGCCGGGTGACGTTCAGCGATTTGCTCCCGATGTCCACCTCGAACTGGACCTCGGAGTCTTCTTCCTCGAACACCCCGAAGAAGTACAGGTTGACGGCGGGAGACTTGTACCTGTGGCTCAGGAACGCGCTGAACGACAGGCGAGGGCGGCGGCGCGCCGGGCTCATCGCGGACGCGGGTACTGCTTCCGGATGAACGCCTTGTCGGCGGCCGAGAGCACGCGGTTCCACCCTACCGGCTTGCCGCTCGGCAGCAGCAGCTCCGCCGGAATGGCGTAGTGCATGATCGACTTCGGGTCGTACTTGCTGGCGTTCAGCTTCGTCAGCTCGTAGCGCTCGAACACCTGCTCGTCCACCTCGGCCTTGCTCCAGCCCTGCGTCTCGGCGTAGTAGGCATAGACGGCGGCCTTGTTCCACTTGATGCCGTGGCGGGGGTGGTTGTGCTCGTGGATGGCGCCGAGCGCGTGGCCGAACTCGTGCAGGACGGTGCGCGAGAACTCGCTGTCCTCGGTGTCCTCGTCGAACCAGCCGTAGTTCATGGTGGCCTGGTCGCCCGGGATGAGCGTCGCGTCGGTGCCGAGGTACGACCACGATCCGTCGTGCTGGTCGAGGGTGATGCGGATCTCGGCTGCGCCGGTGGCGACGAACTCGAAGCGGATGTTGGCGTACTGCTCCCAGGCGTGCGCGTGGTGCTCGATGCGGTCGGCCACCCGGGGCCCGGGCTCGTGGAGGAACCGGACGCGGAGGGTGCGGCCCGGCTTCCACAGCTTGGCGAAGAGCACGGCCATGCGGGGCGCGCCGATGGCGCCCAGGCCGCGCGCAATGTGCGCCGCGTGCGGACCGCGCGCGGGCCTCGGCATGAGGTTGTCGGGACGTTCCTCGAGGGCGGCGGTGATCTCCTTGCCGCGCATCTCCGGCGGCAGGCGCTTGTCGGCGCACACCCGGATGGCCTTCAGTTGCTCGGGCTTGAACTTCCTGACCATGGCAGTGGACTCCTTCTGGCTGACACGCGCGTGGTCCGCACACCCCGCACGGCGGCCACCTGCCGGGGGCCGCGCAGGGCCTCACCGGCCGCGAACGCTCCGGACACGACCGGCCTCTCGAGCGGGGGTCGATCGCGACACTACGCGCCAGTTCCTGGGCTGTCAAGCCGCCGCCCGGCGACGCGCGCGGCGCGGCACGCCCCGCCGGCACCCGGGTGCACACTGTTGCGCACTTCTGCGGTCCGCCTCCCAACCGTTCAGTCCAAGCCGCGCCCAGTGCACGCCGGCAAGCGGCCCGACGGCCGGCGGCCGACCCTTCACGCGGTGTGCGCAGTGTGCTAGCCTCAGCCGATCTCGACAGCGAGACGGCTGTGCAGCAACAGCCGGCCCCCGGCGCGGCAATCCGGATTCGGTCAGGTGCGGGAGGCGCGATGGAGAACCACGACGGCCGTCGTCGAGGACCGCGCCTGCCCGTTCGCCCGACGAGAGCGAGGACGACGCCCATGCCCATCATCACGCCTGCGATCAGCCGTGCCTTCGTCGAAACCGTCAAGCTGGCCCCCGCCCCGCCCCGCGCACGCCGCGCACGCGCGCTCGGCGACACGCCGCCTGTCGAGCTCAAGGCCACCGACGCCCAGACCCTCGTGGTGGGCTCGGGGCTGATCATCGCCGCCGAGAACGTGCCGGCGCAGACGCGGGAGGACCTCGTCAACTGCACGCTCTTCGCGCAGCTCGCGGCGAGCGGCACGGTGGGCGACAGCGCGAAGGTCCCGGAGTGGTACGACGTCTACTTCCGGACCCTGACGGCCCTCGGCTGGGCGCAGAGCGACACCCACTTCGAGGAGTACGCCTTCGACAGCAAGAACGCCGAGGCGCACCAGGCGATCTCGAAGGTGCTCGCGGTGCTCCTCGGGCCGCAGGCGGCGGCGCTCGTGGTGGTCAAGACCGCGATCGAGGCGCTGCAGTCGATGAACGAGAACAGCCCTTGGATCGCCCTGTTCGACCGGCAGAGCCGGACGGGCCGGTCGGCGCGCTTCCAGGTGGCGACCGCGCAGATCGACGGTGGCGGCCTGTTGCAGACGGCCCTGGTCGGCTTCGATCTCAAGGCGACCTCGACGCTGACGCAGGTGCTGTTCTTCAAGTTCTCGTCGAGTGCCACGAGCCTCAAGTACGCCGCCGGCCGGGCCACGATCTACGAGGCGGCCCTGGCCGGCCAGCGCGACGCGATCGCGCAGCGTCTCGCCGCCTACCGCGCCGCGTACGTGGGCCAGGTGGCGTTCCCGCCGCCCCCGGCCCGTGGCGCGCGCGCGCTGCGTGCGTCCCGTGTGCCGCGCGCGCGCTCGACGAAGCCAACCAGCGTGGCCCGGCTGCTGCTGGAGTAGCCAGACGGAGGCTGTCATGAAGTACGACCTCGTGTTCGAGGGTGGCGGCGCCAAGGGCATGGTGTTCGTCGGCGCGTGCGACGTCTTCTTTGAGCGCGGGCACGCGTTCAACCGCCTGCTCGGCACCTCGGCGGGCGCGATCACGGCGGCGCTGCTCGCCGCGGGGTACACGGCCGAGGAGATGCGGGAGGCCCTCGGCGAGACCAAGGACGGCAAGCCGGTGTTCGCCGCGTTCATGGGCCTGCCGCCGGAGCCAACCGACGAGGAGATCCGCAAGGGCGCGATCCTGAAGCTGCTCGAGGGCGTGAACCTGAAGTTCGTCCCCGACGTCCTCGAGCACCGGATCGACGAGGCCATCGCCGGCGCCCTGTCCCGGAGCCTCCGCTTCCGGCACGTGGCGGCGCTCGTCGAGCGCGGCGGTTGGTACGCCGCCGACGAGTTCCTCGCGTGGCTCCGGCGGAAGCTGGACGCGGGGACCCGGAACGGCCAGCCCCGCCGGTTCAGCGCGATGACGCTCGCCGCGTTCCACGCCGCCACGGGCGTGGAGCTGTCGGTCGTCGCCGCCGATACCTCCGATGCGCGGATGCTCGTGCTGAACCACCGGACCGCGCCGGACTGCCCGCTCGTCTGGGCCGTGCGGATGTCGATGAGCATCCCGCTCGTCTGGAACGAGGTCGTGTGGCAGGCGGGCTGGGGCCGCTACCTCGACCGCGACATCGAGGGCCACGCGGTCGTGGACGGGGGCATGCTGTCGAACTTCCCCATCGAGCTGTTCATCTCCGACGCGCCGCACGTCGTCACGCTGATGGGCCCGAAGTCCGACACCCCCCCGATCGGCCTGCTCATCGACGAGCGCCTGCCCGTGGCGCCATCGGCCGCGCGGGGGATGTTCGTGGACGTCCACGTGAAGCCGGCCGAGCTGGAGAGCGTGCAGCGGCTGAGGCGCCTGGTCGACACGGCCACGACCGCGCACGACAAGATGGTGACCGACGAGTACAGCCACCTCGTCGTGCGCCTCCCCGCGGCCGGCTACGGCACGACCGAGTTCGACATGAGCGAGGCGCGCCGGCAGGCGCTCGTGCACGCCGGCGCCGCCGCGATGGCCACGTACCTCGACGCGCGCACGGCCAGCCGGGCGGCCGGGACGGCCCCGAGACGAGGGGGGCGGCCCGCCACGGGCAACACCGCGGATCGGATCGCGCTGCGCATCCTCGAGTGACGCCGCGGGCGGCGGCAGGCCGCCCGCCACGGGAGACCACGATGCCAGGCAAGAACGTCGCGAACGAGACGGTCAGCCTCCAGCTCCACGAGGACCCGCGGTTCCAGAGGAACCAGCAGGAACTGAGGCGGAAGGAGCTCGGCGGCACACGCATCATGGGCGGGACGCCCGTCAAGAAGGGGGCGTACCTCGACTGCGTCGCGGTCGGGTCCCAGCACGAGTGGGGCTGCACGGGCACGCTGATTGGGCCGAACACCGTGTTGACGGCCGGCCACTGCCACGACTGCGCCACGCGCATCTTCATCGGCAACGACGTCACGGAGCCGGGGCGTATCATTGGTGTAGCAACGAAGGTGCGCCACCCGGAGTACCGCGAGGACGGGTACGGGAACGACCTGATGGTGCTGCTCCTCGAGGAGGCGGTCGACGACGTGACGCCGCGGCGCCTGGCGCCTGCCGCGCTGATCGACGCGGCCACCGACGGCCGGGCGGTCGGCTTCGGCCGGATCGACGCCAACGGCGAGTTCGGCTACGGCCGGAAGCGGCAGGCGGACCTGCCGATCGCGTCGCCGGACTGCCGCGGCGAGTCGCGAGGGCGATCCGACGGCCAGTACTACGGCTGCCACCCCGGACTGGAGATCGTGGCCGGCCGGCGCGGGCTCGAGAGAGACTCCTGCAGCGGCGACAGCGGCGGCCCGTTCTACATCGAGGGGGCCGGCGGGGAGTGGCTGCTGGCCGGCGCGACCTCGCGCGCCACGAAGAGCGCGATCCGCACCTGCGGCGACGGCGGCATCTACGTGCGCGTGGACGCATACCGCGACTGGATCGAGCGCATCCCCGGCGTGGAGCTCGGCTGAGCCCGCCGTGACACCTGCTCGTTCGCGGATTCGCGCCGCGCGCGCAGCGAGGCGAATCCGGGAGGCTGACACCATGAGCAAAGAGGCCTCGACGCGGCGGGCACCCGAGGTACCCGGCGGGTCGGCCGACGCCGCGGGCTCGCGCGAGACGCCGGCGACCTCCGCCACCGCCACCCCGGAGCGACCGGCACCGCGCAGCCTGACGATCGAGGTCGTGTGGGGCGACATCACACAGGTCCAGAGCGAGGTGTGCGCCGTCGGGCACTACATCGGCGTGCCGCCACAGCGGGCGGAGCTGGCGATCGACCGCGCCATCTCCGGAGTCCCGCCCCAGCAGGAGCGGCCCGCGGCCGATGCGACGAAGAGAGATCAGCCGCGGCTGCTGCTGACGGAGCTGACCAAGCGCGGCGCGCTCCGGGGGGAGCTCGGCGAGGTCGCCTTCTTCCCCCTGGGTGCCGATCGCCTGGCGGCCGTGGCCGGCATGGGCCGGCCCGGCACGTTCAACCGGTCGCGGCTCGAGACCCTGACGCGGACCCTCGTGGGGTGTGTCGGCCTGCTGCCGCGCCACGACACGCTCTCAACCGTGCTCATCGGATCTGGCGAGGGCAACAACCTCAAGGTCCGCGACTGCGTCGAGGCGATGCTGCGCACGGCGGTCGAGGTGGTGGCCGCCGATCCGCGCTTGAGCCTGACGCGCCTGCAGATCGTGGAACTGAACCTCGATCGCGCCCTGGAGGTGCTGGATCACGCCAAGTCGGTCCACGGGAAGCTCTGGCCGGATGGACGCGCAAACGGCCTGAACGTCACGGTGCAGCCGACGCTGCGGACCGCGGAGGGGCGCCAGATCGACACCCGTTTCGGGTACTCGCTGGTGCTGGCGGCCCTGGCCGAGTTCGCCGGGAGCGACGACGCAACGAAGACCCCGTTGCTCGAACAGGTCCTGTCGGCCCTTCCCGACGACGGCAACGTGAAGGCCAACGTGCTGAGCGCACTGCAGAAGGCGCGGAAGGCACGGACCGAGACGCAGGCGCCGGAGCGGCTGCAGGCCCTCGCCCGGCAGTTCCGCATCCGCCTCGGCGAGGACAGTGGTCCCCAGGAAGTCCCGGTCCGTCTTGCCTTCTGGGCCGAACAGGACCGCATTCGCGCCACGGCCATCACCAACACCGTGACGGTGACGGAGCGCGAACTCCGCAAGCGCCTCGGCCTCGTGCAGGCCGCTGTCGAGCGATTGCAGGACTCGAGCGGGGACCTCCAGGTGCGGTGCGCGACCGATCTCTACCGGCTGCTGGTGCCGCGCGACCTGCGCGAGGTCCTCGAGGGCACCGACCCGCTGGTGCTGGAGGTCGACCCCAACCTGGCGCCCGTGCAGTGGGAGATGTTGCGGGCGGACACCGACGGCACGCCCCTGGGGGTGGCACGGCCCGTGGCCCGGCAGCTCCGCACGCTGTACAGCCCTCGCCCGGCCGAGACCGGCACGCGCCGCGCGGTGCGGGCGCTCGTGGTGGGCGACCCGGGGGACCCCAGGCGGGGCCACGCCCTCGACGGCGCTCGGCAGGAGGCGTTGGCGGTGTGGGCGGTCCTGACCTCGAGCGCCCTGATCGACGGGGCGGGCAGCCGACTGCTGATCGGGCCACCCGCCGAGGGCACGGGAGCCGGGACGGTCGTTCACGAAGGGGACCGGATTGCGCCAGCCGACTACTTCGAGGTGGTGCAACTGCTGCTGAGCGGGGAATTCGACCTCGTCCACTATTGCGGGCACGCGCGGTTCGATCCGGAGAACCCGTCGGAGGCTGGCTGGGTGTTCAAGGCGGGCGTGCTCACGGCCGCCGACCTCGACGGCATGGTCCGGGCCCCCTCGCTCGTGGTGGCCAATGCGTGCCTGTCGGTGCGGTCCGGCCTCACCCCGACCGAGGAGGAGCGGGCGCACGTGCGGCGCCGCGGGGATCCGCGGCTCGTCGCGGCGCTGGCCGACGAGTTCTTCAACTGCGGCGTGGCCGACTACATCGGCACGGCGTGGGAGGTGTCGTCGGACCCGGCGAAAGTCTTTGCCGAGCGGCTCTACAGCGAGCTGCTCGGCGGGACGACCCTCGGCCAGTCGGTGCGGCGCGCGCGCGAGACGCTGTACCAGGCGGCGGATCCCGCGCGCACCTGGGGCGCCTACCAGCACTACGGGGACCCGTCGAGGACGCTGCCATAACGAGTGAGAGGAGCAGGCCGCGATGTTGTTGTCGGAGCGAGCGCTCAAGTTGATCGTGGATTTCGAGGGCCTGAATCAACCCGGCCGGTGGCCGGGCGGGGCCTCGGGCATCACCCTCGGGTACGGCTACGATCTCGGGCACGTCACGCCGGCTCAGTTTGCCGCCGACTGGGCGGCCTGCTTCACCGCCGAGCAGATGGCGCGCCTGCGGCGCGCGATCGGCAAGACCGGCGCGGCGGCACGCGCGCTCGCCGCCTCGCTCGCCGACATCCGGTGCGCGCCGGCCGACGCGCGACGCGTGCTGGTGGGCGCGTCGCTGCCGGTCTACGTGGCCCGCACCCGGCGGGCGTTTCCCGGCTTCGACGTCCTCCCACTCGACGTGCAGGGCGCCCTGGTGTCACTCGTCTACAACCGCGGGACCCGGATGACGGACTCACCCGGGACGAACGACCGCCGCGAGATGCGCGCGATTCGCGGCCTCGTGGCGGGTGGCATGGTGGCCGGCATCGCCGAGCAGCTCCGACTGATGAAGCGCCTCTGGGTGGGCAAGGGGCTCGACGGGCTGTTGCGCCGCCGCGACGCGGAAGCCGCGCTCGTCGAGTCGGCCATCGGCGCGATGCTGCGTGCGCTGCGGGCCATTCCGGGCCGGCTGCGGCGTGCGGCCG
>Ga0114939_10002273_pt1 | contig 14411 bp, 12 predicted proteins | sample AshMeaCrysSpring_FD_87196 | JGI IMG/M metagenome (GOLD analysis project Ga0114939, IMG submission 87196) | Groundwater microbial communities from Big Spring, Nevada to study Microbial Dark Matter (Phase II) - Ash Meadows Crystal Spring | ecosystem: Environmental > Aquatic > Deep subsurface >... | reverse complement strand
ATGCCGCGGATGGTAGCAAACTCGTGCTCGGCACCTTCTATTTTAATGCCGGTAATAGCATATCCCTCAAGTGAGCTAAGCAGCACCCTGCGCAATGCGTTGCCAATGGTGAGGCCGTAGCCGGGCTCGAGTGGACGAAATTCGAATTGCGCTTCAAAATCAGTTGCCTTTTGCAGAACGATTTTGTCGGGCTTCTGGAAACTTAAGATTGCCATTATACTCTTGGTTTTACTGGTTAATAAGCAATGCCCGCAAGCTTCTAATCACTTCCAGGCACACTGCGTCAATCCTCATTACTTGCTGTACAATTCCACGATAAGCTGTTCGCGGATGTTCTCCGGAACACTATCACGCTCGGGGTAAGCCAGGAAAGTGCCTCTTTGATCGGCTTCATTCCAGTCGAGCCAATTGAACTTATTGCTCTTACCGCGAAAAACACCGGTGATACTATTGTTGGCGGCACTTTTTTCTTTAATGCCAATTACATCACCCGGCTTCAGCTGAAAGCTTGGAATGTTTACCACTTCGCCATTAACAGTAACGTGCTTGTGACTAACCAACTGTCGGGCAGCGGGACGACTGGGAGCAATGCCCAGACGGAATACCGTGTTGTCCAAACGGGCTTCCAGCAACTTAATGAGGTTTTCGCCGGTAACGCCTTTGCGACGGGCAGCCTCTACAAACGTTTTGTAGAACTGGCGCTCCAATACACCATATGTGTATTTAGCTTTCTGTTTTTCGCGCAGCTGCATAGCGTATTCGCCAAGCTGCTTACGCTTGCGTGCAGCACCATGCTGACCGGGAGGATTGCTGTTTTTCCCAAGATATTTGCCATTACCCAGAATGGGCTCGCCGAAAGTGCGGCTGATTTTGGTCTTAGGACCATTGTAACGTGCCATAGCTTGTTTTCATTTCGATTTTTTTTGGTTCGGCGCTACGATCGGTAAAAAATCGTAAAAAATTAATCGTGCACCCTTTAGAATAAATGAAACCTGAACGGCTCAAAATATATGATCACCGATCTGTGACCGGAGATTTGTTATACCCTGCGTTTCTTTGGAGGACGGCAGCCATTGTGTGGTAGCGGAGTTACGTCCTTAATGCTGGTAATTTCTATACCACTTTGTGCAATAGAGCGAATAGCGCCTTCGCGTCCGCTACCAGGTCCTTTTACGTACACATCAGCACGCTTTACCCCTGCTTCTACGGCCACGCGGGCAGCATCAGAAGCGGCAGTTTGAGCGGCATATGGTGTATTTTTCTTACTGCCACGGAAACCCATTTTACCGGCACTGCTCCAGCTTATAACCTGGCCCTGCTTGTTGGTAATGGAAACGATGATGTTGTTGAAGGTGGCGTTTACATGCACATCGCCCGACGATTCCACCTTCACAATGCGCTTTTTGGCTGCAGCCTTCGCGCTCAATTGTTGTTGTTGCTTTGCCATTTTTTTTGGGAGGTAATCTGTTAACTAAAAAAAATCCCGAAGGAAACCGGGAACCGCTTATGCTCTCCTTGCCTTTTTCCAAGGCAGATCCAAGCGCCGGCGGATTTTGTTAAAATAAGAAAGTCGCGAACCGCAATAAACGGCCAACGACCCTTTCAATTACTTCTTGGGAGCCTTCTTTTTACCGGCCACCGTTTTACGCTTGCCCTTGCGGGTGCGGCTGTTGGTGCGGGTACGTTGCCCACGTACCGGCAAACCTTTACGATGACGAAGACCACGGTAGCAGGCAATATCAAGCAAACGCTTAATACTCATTTGTACCTCGCTGCGCAGGGCACCTTCAACTTTTATTTCATCGTTGATGATGGTACGAATGGCGTTGAGTTCCTCATCGTTCCACTCATGCACACGCTTGTTATAATCGATGTTCGATTTGTCAAGAATGTACTGTGCGGTGCTGCGGCCAATACCATATATATAGGTAAGACCAATTTCGCCACGCTTATTTTTCGGAAGGTCAATGCCGGCAATACGAGCCATAGTGTTATCTTAAATTAATTGAATTTATTGTTAATGAAAATTAGCCCTGACGCTGCTTGAAGCGTGGATTCTTCTTATTAATGATATACAGGCGCCCTTTGCGACGTACAATTTTACAATCGACACTGCGCTTTTTTACTGATGCACGAACTTTCATGACTCTTAAGTTTTCTGTCGTTTAGCTTTATTCTGTGCCTTGCCGCATGATTTTGCTGCGCAGCGATTAATTTCTATTTATAGCGGAAAATAATTCTGCCCCTCGACAAGTCGTACGGGCTCATTTCCACCCCCACTTTGTCGCCTGGCAGTATTCTTATATAGTGCATTCTCATCTTTCCGCTGATGGTTGCCAGTATTTCATGGCCGTTTTCGAGGCGAACCCGGAACATAGCGTTCGACAAGGCTTCTACGATAACTCCATCTTGTTTAATGAGTGCCTGTTTGGACATACAAAATTTGGGAGCGCAAAGATATGAGTTTTCACAATTTACGAACAAAAGGAAGCTAAAGTTTTTCCAGAAAGTAGGGGTATATGTGGAAATTTTTAGTCTTTTTAAGAGCTTTTTATCCCGTGAGGGCCTGAAAACGCAATAAAATGTGGTTAATAGAGGTTTACCGGCAATATCAATTCCCACTGGCTAGGCTGCGTTGTCCCTCTGAATTCGTTGTCGAGCAGGCGGGTGTACCTGACACCAAATGTGAGTGGCAACTGATTCCAAACCCGCATATCAAAGTAGGTTTCTACCCCGGCAGATGAAAAAGGACAGGTAAGCCCGGTGCGAAGACTTTTTACCTGTGTATAATCGTAAAACAAGTTTGCCCGTACCCTCAAAAAATATGCCAACTGCCCAAAACCCCAGTCGGGGTAAAACAAAGGAAGGTGGTAATTGACCCCTACGCGCCACATACGGGGAAAATTGACCTCAGTGTATCCCCTGCTAAAAGGAAACGCGTTGGAAAAGATATATTGATTAAAGGTATCGCGAGCCTGCGCCGATGCAGTTACCACCAGGCTGTGGTTGATACCTATACCCGGCAGGTAAAGCGCTCCTGATGCCAAAAATTGCTGCGACTTGTGCTTGTCAACCATGTTTTTATAGTCGAGCAATACGCTGTACCCAAAGCGCGGATAGATTTGCTGGCGGGCCTTCTGAATTTGGGCTGTGTACGCAAAGCGGGTAGACAGGTAATAGAAGCGCTGGTCGGCGGCAAGTTGTTTGGCAGCGCCCTGCCAGCGTACCTGGTCGGTATATACTGCCGACTGCAGGGTGAGGCTGCGATAGTACCTGCCAAACGTGAGATTGAGGGGCAGGCGCAAACCAAGGCCTGCTTCCGTTTCGTTGTAGTTGAAAACAGTATCGGCATTCAGCCGCACATCGCGGTTCCAGGTTTGGCTTCCTGTTACAAATGGCTGTATATACCAACCACCATATAGGGCTTCCACGCCAGCCTTGTGGCTGGTTTCATTATTATTATAGGTATAGCTCAGGTTTCCTTGCAGGGTATTGAGCACATTCTGGCTTTGGGCCTGAAGGGTCAATTCGCTTTCCGACACATAAGGCAGCAGGCTGTGAATGTTGAGAAAGCCATGCGCCTTGCTGTAGTGTGTGCCACTGTCGGTGGTGAAGTGCATTTGGGCCAGGTTGGTTTTTTGGGCAAATGTTTTGGAAACGTAAAGTGTTTGCAAGGGCGCCATGCTTGTTGCTGGAATGGGTGCCTGTGGATGCTTGCCGATTCGGTACCCATCGGCAGTAAAATATGTAGCATATACGGCGCCATTGCGCACGAAGCCCTGGTACACGCCTGTTGGGTATGCGGCAAGCAATTGCCTGGCGCCTGTATTCATATCCAAGCTCCACAAGGCGTCGCTCGTGCCATTGTTCATACTCAGGTACAGCGTATCGCCTGCCACTACTGGAAATCCAAGTACGGTATTAGCCGGTTCCAACAGCCATTTGCCTGTGGGGCTCCCAATTGGCCATAGGTAAATACCCATGCGCCCATCGGGCAGGCGGGCTGGGGCAATAACGGATTGACCATTGGAGGAAAACTTGGGATGCGAAAACACCCAACCTCCAGTGGCGGTAAATGCCGCCATTTCGGCTCCGTAAAAATCTATTACCACCAAGCGTGATGGCGCTAAAGGATCCACCTCGGCTGCCACTACCCTTTCGCCACTGGCATCCACATCGGGTGAAAACAGTTTGCTTTTGTGTGAAATGGTTTTTCGCTCGCGGGTCTTAATATCCTGCACCCTTACTAGGCTGTACTGAACATTGCCCCAGCGCGGATCTGGCTTGTAGCTGCTGTAGGCTATGCGACCATTGCGGTAGCTGAAATAGCCATCTGTTCCTATATCGCGGGTATCAATTCGCTCCTCTTTTCCCTGTACATTAATTTTCACGATTTGGGGTATGCGCCTATAGCTGGTTTTAAGGGCAACGATGCCACCATCTTCGGTGGGGTATGGATTCTCGTAGCTTGGCACATCCCCTTTTACCACACTGGTTTGCCATTGAACCTGGCTGACAGGCTGCTGCCGCCATTGCTGCCGGAAATAATTTAGGGCGTCTAGCGTAAACTGGTTATAGCTGACGCCTGTTTGACGTTTGACAGCTTTTTGAAAAGGATAAAACAAACTTCGGAAGGCGGCTGCATCGCGGCCAATCCGGTTCCAAACGGTGTCGCCATACTTTTCGCGCCCATAGGCCACTACCAAGTATCCCAATTCGTAGTGGTTGGGATACAGGCTGCGCAGCGAGCCATTGCGCCATTGCATCCAGGTGGGTTTACGTCCACTGGCATCCACGCTCTGGATGGCGCTGAAAAATTGGGGCAGGCGGCCCCTGCCCTGCCCCGATAGCGCTGTTTCGGTCCAAACTGCATCTCCTTCAAAAAACCAATCGGGCACACTCATGGCATTAAACAGTGCCTGCGCCTGCTGCCCAAACAATACAGATACTGCTTTTGATAAGCCCACCCTGTAATTACTGTATTGCTGCACATGCCTGAACTCGTGCAGGGAAAGGTTATCGCTCCAGCCCAGGCTACCCACACCGAATGGGTCTTGTGGGGGCATCATATAAAATTCGCTGCGGTATGGGCCCAGCGCCACATATGCATTGCTAAAGGTTGTTTGCCCCTGCAGCAAAATATTCACCTTGCGCAGGCTGGGGCCAATAGTTGCCTGCTGCTGCTTGTACATGGCCATACTTTGATGTGCTATGCGGCTGGCCACACTATCAAATCCCTTTGGGTAAATAACACTGGCCACAGGGCTGGTTACCTGCTGCCAGCGCGCAGAGGTGGGGTTGCCTCCAAACTCCTGCGCGGTCAATGCCAAGTGCAACAAAAGGAAAATGACCACTAAAGGTATTTTTCCGCCGGATATCCTTCCTTCTGCCACTTCTGATTGAATCATATTATCACAAATTTCCCTGCTGCAAAATACCAGAAACACCATTTAATTTTTGCATAAGAGTGTCTAAATTGATTATTCAGCATTCCACAGGATAGTTATCACCTCTTATTATCTATACTTGTTGCTTCAAAAAAGATTGATGCCATGATGAATCGTCGCGATTTTGTCCGGAATTCTGCCACGCTTGCTGCCGGTGCGCTCATTACCAATGGTTTGCAGGCTTCGCCTTATATTCCCTTCGCAAAAAAAACATACGCCTTGGTGGGAACCGGTAGCCGCGGCACAGGTTTTTGGGCCAATTCGGTAATGCGCAATTTTGGCGACAAGGTAAAGTATATAGCCCTGTGCGACCTGAACAAAGGCCGGGTAGAATATGCAAAAAAGCGCCTGAATCTCGACTGTCCCACCTTCACTTCGGTGGATGAGATGCTGAAAGATGTGAAGCCCGATGTGGTAATTGTAACCACCCGCGATAGTGAGCACGACAATGTAATTGTGGCAGCCCTGGAGGCAGGCTGCGACGTTATTACCGAAAAACCCATGACCACCGATGAAGTAAAATGCAAGCGCATACTGGATGCCGAAAAACGCAGTGGCAAAAAAGTACTGGTGGCCTTCAACTATCGCCACAGCCCGCATATGACGAAAATTAAAGAACTGCTGGCTGCCAAGAAAGTAGGCGACATTACCTCTGTTGACTTCCATTGGTATCTCAATACTTATCATGGAGCCGATTACTTCAGGCGCTGGCATGCCTATGTGCGCTATGGCGGCTCGCTTTGGGTACACAAAGCCACCCACCATTTTGACCTCCTAAACTGGTGGCTCGACAGCGAACCTGTAGAAGTAAGTGCATACGGCAAACTGGAGAATTACGGCAGAAACGGCAAACAACGTGGAAAAAGCTGTCGCGAATGTGCCCACAAAACCACCTGCCCCTACTTTTACGATATTACCAAAAATAAGGAATACATGGCCATGTATGTGGCCAACGAGCAATACGATGGATACATACGCGACGCCTGCGTTTTTAGAGATGATATCGATATTTGGGATAAAATGTCTGCACAAATTATTTATGCCAATGGCGTCACTGTAAACTATTCACTTACCACCTATTCGCCTTACGAGGGCTGGCGCATCGCCTTCAATGGCATGAACGGACGCTTGGATAGCTGGCAGGATATACCATACCAGTTGGGCACCCTCGACAAAGTGGACCAGGCCGGGCGCCACGCGCTGGAAATGATGGAAACAGCCGAAAAGCCCGATGGCTATGAGGAGGTCATTGTTTCGCACAGCTTTAAGCCGGGCTTTGAATCGGTAAAAATACCCAAGTACCCCAGTGGTCATGGCGGAGGCGACAGGCGTATGCACGATTTCATATTTGGCGAACCCGGCAAGCCCGATCCTTACCGCCACATGGCCGGCACCCGCGATGGCGCCATGAGCGTCCTGATTGGTATTGCTGCCCGCAAAAGCATAGCTGAAAAGCGCCCCGTAAAAATTTCTGAACTTACTGATTTGGTGCCACAAGCCATCCGCACTGCTGTAAAATAGGAATGCTGTACAACAACCAATTGTAAGGCACTGGTAGTCACAAGGCAATCGGTGCCTTTTTCGTTATCCCCCATTAACACTTCATAATTGCTAACCAGTCAACCATTTAACTGCAGAAATCAATCCCTTTTTTAATTATCCAACTTCACTTCAAACAGCTTGGGCCAATATTTTCCGGTTACAAAAATTCGGTTGGTGGCCGAGTCGTAGGCAATGCCGTTGAGCACATCGGCATTTGGGTTGGCGTTATCAATGCCCGATTTGCCCCGCAGGTCGCCCAGGTCGGCTCGGGCTACCACTTTACCGCTCGAAGGGTCAATTTTAAGGATATAGTCAGTTTGCCACTTGTTGGCATAAATAAAGCCTTTGATATACTCCAGTTCGTTTAGGTTGCCCTGTGGTCCATTGTTGTCGTACACACCAATGCGGTGATTTTCCTTAAGGGTAGCCGGGTCCAGGAAATATAAATTGCTGCTGCCATCGCTGTAAATGAGTTCTTTACCGTTGTTGGTAATACCCCACCCTTCGGTATTATAGGCAAATTCCCTTTCCAGTTTAAGCGTAGCCGCATCGTACACGTAGCCAATCCTGTTTTGCCAGGTAAGCTGGTATAGTTTGCCGTTGAGCACCGTAACGCCTTCGCCCCAAATTTCCTCCTTATTCTTCACTTCTTTTATTACGGTGCCCGTAGCGAGGTCTACCATGCGCACGTTACTTTCGCCAAACTGGCCGGTGCCTTCTACCAATTGGCCATTACGCCATTCCAGCCCCTGGGTAAATGCCTGCGGGTCATGCGGATATTCCTTTATGATTTGGTAGCTGATAGCGGCGGGCAGGTCGCCTTGCTCGGCGGGCTGATTGGAGTTGCCGTTGTTGTTGCAGCCCCAGCCCATGGCTGAGCTAACCACAAAATATGCCACTACCACTGGGCCTTTGAATCGAATTGAAATACTGTTCATGCAAGTAAAACTGTAAACGGTAAAGGTAACCTCCTTTAGCCTTGAAGAACCGTGCTGGCCACTTGTTCGGCAAAAATTGGGGAAAGGGCAACACCCATACCATTGCAGCAAGTGGCTGCCCACACTCCACTTTGTTGCTGGTGCAATAGCGGCAATTTATTGCTGGTAAAAGCCATGGTTCCCGCCCAGCGTTGCCAGCCTTTTTTAGGCAAAGCGCCTGCCTGTGCAAAATGGGTTTTTACAAAAGCGTTGAGGTGCTGCTGAATTTCTTCTGAAGTGCTCAGCTCGGTAGTTTCTTCTGCTGCAAAACTGGTGTGCCGGGCACCACCCAGCAATATGCGGTTGCCCAGATTTCGGAAGTAATAGTACCCTTCCTGTGCATGGAAGGTTCCCCGCATCCTGAGGCCTTCTATAGGTGGCGTAAGCAGTATTTGCCCCCTTGCGGGCTTCACATCCAATGCTGGCATAAGCCGGCAGAGCCTCCCATTTGTACACACTACTACCTTCCTGGCTTTCCATATTGCTGTTCGCCCTGCTGTTTCCACTAACAGTTCTTGCCATTTATTTCCTGCGTCTATTGCCTGCACCGAAGCGCCATAAATAATTTGAGCCCCAAGTTTTCGTACCTTTTTGGAAAGGCATTTAACCAACTGGCCACTATCAACAGTCCCCTCGCCGGTACTGGCTATCATTTTTTCAAATCCGCGCAATGCCTGCAACTCAATTTGACCGTGCGCCGGAAAAAACAATTGAGCAACTCCGCTAATAGCTTGCATGCCTTTGTTCAAATTGCCCAGGTTGGATTCTACCTTCTGCCAAAGGGCTTGGCCAGGTTCAAACACTTCGTAGCCACCCAAGGCTTCAAAGCCAATTTTTTCGTCGCCCAGCACCTTGCGCATTTTGCCAATGCCTCGAAAGCGCATGTCTACAATATTCCACACTTGATGCTCGCCCATGGTTTCCAAATCGTGCAGCAGCTCGCTGGGGCTGCCAAAGCAGGCAAAACCGGCATTGCGGGTACTGGCACCCGATGGAAGGCATCCCTCTTCCAAAATGGTTATTTTGAGGGCATTGTTTTGCATAAGCAATTCGTAGGCCGTCCATAACCCAAGCAGGCCGGCGCCTACAATGGCTACATCCAACTTTTTGAGGTAGCTGTTTTGTTCCCAATAAGAAACCATGGACTGAAGTAGTGTTTTTTTAAGATGGCGTATTCAAAATCAAACCACAAAGGTGGCATTAGCCTTCACCACTTTCATGCGGTTTGTGTACAAACTCGTCAAAGTAAATACGAACAAGCAGCAGAAATAACGATATGAGTAAAGGGCCGAAAATAAGACCGAGGAACCCGAAAAGATTAAGACCAACAATAACACCGAACAAGGTAATAAGCGGGTGCACATCGGCAATATAGCGCTGCAATACAATTCGGAACACATTGTCGCTGCCGCCAATGATAACCAAGCCCCAAAGCCCAAGCCATATTCCATTGTGTGTATCGCCACGGGCAAAGGTGAGTATAGTAAGCGGCACCCACGCAGCCATGGTGCCAACAAACGGAATGACCGATGCTATGCCCGTCATGATGGCCCACAAGCCCGCATCGTTAACTTCAAAGATTAAATAGCCTATATATGCCATGATGCCCTGCACCACCCCCAGCACTGGTATGCCAATGGTGTTGCTGAGTACCATATCGCGCACTTCGGTAAGTACCCGCCCGGTGTTGTCGCCGGTAAGGGGCAAGTGCCGCCTTACCCACCGTTCCATATAACCACCCCGCACCAACATAAACCATAGTACGAAATACATCAGCAGCATATTGGTGAGCGTTTGCAGGGTGCCACCAATAATTTGACTACCCAGGTTGGTCATAAAGCCACTGATGCGTGAAAGGTTAGTAGCATTAAACAGATCGAGGCCATAGCGATTATGTAAGAAGTCATCAATGGTATTGAAAGCTGCAGTAATATAGGAAGTGTCGGTCAGGTAAGGAGACAGTTTAGATACCAGGATGTTTATGACCCAGGCCAAAGGCAAAACGATTATAACCAGCGACAAAAGGATGAGCAATAATGCACAAAGCCAGGCGGGCCATTTCCAATGGTATACCATTTCAAACATGGGCCTGCGCATGAGCATGTACAGCGCAAGGGCGCCCAAAAAGGCCCCCAACATAAAGTACATTTCGCGGTACAGCAGGTAACCAAGCCCCACCGTCACCGTCAGTAAAAGAAGCTGTCGTATTACATTGGGGTGAATTTGATTAGGATTCATGGAATTTCTTTCAGTATTCGTTGCCTGAAGAAGATGGCTCTACGAAGTAACAAATTACTCATCAACCATCCCAGCTTCATTTTGCAGGCGTGAGCGAAAAGGGATAATCAGCAGTTTTTCCGACAGCCTGTGCGGGCGCCTGAGGCCCCAATACAAACTCGATAGCAGCACCCTGAAGCAGCATTTCGTGCGTGAAATAGCGCCTGGTGTAGGGTTTGCCATTTACCAGCACTTGCTGCACGTAACGATTGGCCGGTGAAAGGTTTCGGGAATAAATGACAAGTTTTTTCCCGTTCTCAAGGGTAACAGTTGCTTTCTTAAATAAAGGAATACCCAGCACATATTCTTTACTGCCCGGGCATACCGGGTAAAAACCAAGCGATGAAAAAACGTACCACGTGCTTGTTTGACCATTGTCTTCATCGCCGCAATAGCCATCGGGGCTGGCGCTGTACAAGCGGATCATTACTTCGCGCACCCACCAATCGGTTTTCCACGGCTCGTTGGTGTATTTGTACAGGTAAGTAAGATGCTGAATAGGCTGATTGCCATGGGCATATTGCCCCATGTTCATGATCTGCATTTCGCGTATTTCGTGAATCACCTGCCCGTAATAGCTTTCGTCGTAAACCGGTGGCATCTTAAACACCGAGTCCAACATGTTCACAAACGTCTTGTCGCCGCCCATCAATTGTTTCAAACCTTCCACATCTTGAAACACGCTCCAGGTGTAATGCCAGGCATTGCCTTCGGTAAAATCGCCGCCCCACATAAAGGGATTGAATTCAGCTGGAAACTGTCCATCGAGCCGCTTACCACTCATCAGCTTATACCTGCTATCAAACAGGAAGCGATAATTCCTGCTGCGGTTGGTCCAGTACGCCACCACGCTATCGGGTTTGTTCAGCGCTTTGGCCAGCTGCGCAATGCAATAATCCGCATAAGCATACTCCAGCGAACGAGCGGCACTTTCGTTTATGCCCACATCGTTGGGCACATAACCCAGGCGGTTGTAGTATTGAGCTCCTTTACGGCCTACTGAGTTCAGGGGTCCTTCGTTGTTGGCATTTTTCACTACGGCTTCGTATAGCTTTTCAGCATCGTAGCCGCGGATGCCCTTTACATAAGCATCAGCAATGAGCGAGGCCGAGTTGGAACCAATCATGCAATCGCGGTGGCCGGGGCTTGCCCACTCAGGTAGCCATCCGCTTTCTTTATAGGCATTTGCCAAGCCTTCCATAATTTGCGCATCCAGCGTGGGAAACAGCAAGGTAAAAAAAGGAAAAACGGCGCGGAAGGTGTCCCAAAAGCCGTTGTCGGTAAACATATAACCCGGCAGCACCTGCCCATTGTAAGGGCTGTAATGAACAATTTTATGCTGGCTATCCAATTCGTAAAACGCCCGGGGAAAAAGCAACGCACGGTACAGGCACGAATAAAGTGTACGCAAGTTGTCTATGTTGTTATCCTCTATTGCAATACGGCCAAGCGTTTTATTCCAAATGTCCAAACCCCGTTTTTTCAGGCTTTCGAACGAGCGGCTGCCTATTTCCCTGTTGAGGTTAAGCTGTGCCTGATTGAAGCTGATAAAAGAGGAAGCAATGCGTGCCGTTACCTGTTCGCCCGGCTTCACATTGAAACCAATGATGGCACCTACATGATTGCCCTGCAGCTCAAGACTATCGACGGCAAGCCGTGCCCCGTTCCAAGTATGTCTATACCTAAATGCATGGCTAAACTCCACCACAAAGTAGTTTTTGAATCCATTGGGCACACCTCCACTATTTTTTGTGCTATAGCCAATCACTTTGCGCTCGTTGGGCATCACTTTTATGTACGAGCCTTTGTCAAAACAATCAATAATCATAGCTGCTGAATCGGCTATGCCAAATGTGGTACGCAGCATGGCAGCCCTTTCCGTAGGCACCAGTTCGGCGGTGGCATGATAATCGGCCAGGTACACGCTGTAGTAGTAGGGCCTTGCCGTTTCGCCTTTGTGCGAAAACCAGCTTGCCCTTTCATCCTCCTGCCAGCGGTTGCGCCCGCTTACGGGCATCAGGCTGAAACATCCGTAATCGTTTATCCACGGCGAGGGCTGATGCGTTTGCCGGATACCCCTTATTTTATTGGCTGTGTAGCTATACATCCAGCCATCGCCCATTTTGCCCGTTTGCGGGCTCCAGCTATTCATACCCCATGGCAACGAAACAGATGGATAGGTATTGCCAGCCGATAAGGTATAGGTAGACTGCGTGCCCATGAGTGGATTGACAAGATCGGCAGGCAAAACACCCGATTGTGTGTAACCCGCTGCGCAAAAAATGCAAAAGAAAAAACCGAAAAAGAAAGGATAACGACGCATGGCAAGAAGAATATACTGGGATTTAACCGGATTGATGCGGCCAAAATAGGCTATTGCCTTCAAAATTGCGCCTTCCATCCGCATTTTGAGCCGGCTGTAAGTGCCGCGCCAACAAACCACACAATGATGTGATTAAAGGAGCGAAGGATACCGCACACATTTGCTGCTACACTCAAAAAAAATCACACACTTATGAAACAGACTATTTATGTACTAGTGACATTGGCTGCGCTTACTGCCTGCACAAAAAATCCTTTGCCCCCTGCGCCCTCTGAATCAACCCTGGTGGTACAGTTTAGCGGAGCCAGTATCCCTATCAATACTGTTGATAGCGCCATTGTGGAATTGAATAATAAAGTAAGTGGGGCTAAGCTTTTCCTGAAAATGAGCCTGTCGGGCAGCCAATTCACTACTCCACTACAGAGGGTACCAACGGGCGAATGGGAAGGCACAATAACCGTATATACCCAGAAGGGAGGCTACGACTACCCGCGCAGGTATGTACTAACGCAGGCGGTAAAACTGCCCTCATCAACAAACATCACCCACAACGCCCCCAATGGCAGCATCAACGACACCTGGAAACCCCGCGTGGTACTGAAGGATGCGGATAACAAGTTTTATGCAATTCTTGCCGTTAATCCCGAAGACCCCTATTTCGAGATTAACATGACCGAGAGCAAATGGAAATACCTTTACGTAGACCGCTATGTTTACCAGCAGGCAAACGGCACATGGCAACCGGTGGCATCGCAGGAATATGAAAAAGTATTTGCAGGCGGCATAACATCCTATTCCAATTATGTGGCGTTCAGAACATTGTCGAATGCCGTAGCCGGCAAAAACTGGAGCCGGTTTGAGACATATATCAACTTGCTCGACAATGACCGCTACGACCGGTCGCTCACCTATGTGTATACACGATAGCAGGTGAACAAAATCATGACAGGTCAAAGCTGGGCTCCTCTTTCAAGCAGCCCGGCTTTGGCTTTTTGTGCCCCACCGGACAGTACATTTTCGCTGCTCGAATGTTTTGATTCGCTTCCGCTGTTTGGTGTTGAATGCTGTGCTAATATTGCCTTGCAAACAATATTCACCAACTTACCGCATAACCAACATGAGCGCAGCAGTTTTGACCGGAAACGATCCTGAATGCATTTTTGAGCAGGTAACACAGTACATATCTGATAACGGGTACCATGTAGTTGCATCGGACTTTGCGCGGCCCTGGGGCGGCTTTTTTGTGCTGGACGAAGGTGATGCCGACCGTTTTATCGAACAGTTCTTTCCCGGCTATACCAAGGAGCAACTGATGATAGGCGAAAAGCTGAGCCCCAAGTTTTTGGTGGTAGCGCCGGGCAAACGCCTGAGTTGGCAGTACCATTTTCGCCGTGCCGAAATATGGCGTGTGGTAAACGGACCGGTAAAAGTGGCCATCAGCAAAACCGACGAACAGGATGAACCCGGCACTTATAACGATGGCGACATTATTGTGCTTGACAAAGGCGATCGCCACCGCCTGATAGGCGCAGAAGGCTATGGCTTGGTTGCCGAAATATGGCAGCATACCGACCTGCAGCACCCCAGCGATGAGGCCGATATTGTGCGCCTGCAGGATGACTTTGGCAGGTAGGCATTCCAACCCAAAAATTGTCTAACGAGGCTTACGCACAATGCTATTTCTCCTGCAGCAGCAGGTAGATGATTACGCCAATGCCCAGTAGGATGAGGAATCCGGTGAGTCCGAATATCCAGGTACCGATGAGGGTAGCGCCTACCACAATGGCCACAAATACCCAGAAATTGAGGCCTGCCACCTCGGGCATGTCGCCGCCGCCACGATAT